>Ga0209541_10000235_pt1 | contig 106717 bp, 111 predicted proteins | sample RifCSPlowO2_01_FD_184027 | JGI IMG/M metagenome (GOLD analysis project Ga0209541, IMG submission 184027) | Groundwater microbial communities from Rifle, Colorado - Rifle CSP2_plank lowO2_0.1 (SPAdes) (version 2) | ecosystem: Environmental > Aquatic > Deep subsurface > Groundwater | place... | reverse complement strand
TGCGGTGGTTTCCGGACTTGCTTTGGGAATTGACGGCGAAGCGCACCGGGGAGCGCTTGAAGGAAAAACGCCGACAATCGCCGTTCTGGGCTCCGGCTTGGGAAAAATTTACCCGGCTTATCACAAGGGATTAGCCGATAAAATAATTGAAAAACACGGATTGATTATTTCGGAATATCCGCCTCAAAGCCCGCCGGCAAAATGGACTTTTCCGGAAAGAAACAGAATAATAGCCGGCTTGTCGCAGGCAATAATCGTGATTGAGTCTCCGAAAAAAGGCGGCAGTTTGATTACCGCGAATTTTGCTTTGGACGCGAATCGCGAAGTTGGCGCCGTTCCCGGAGAAATTTCCTCCATAAATTCAGAAGGAACAAATCGGCTTATTAAAACAGGTGCGGCTTTAATCAGGGGAGCCGAAGATGTTTTGGAACTTTTAGGACTGGAGTTGAAAAAAAAAGAGGAACTTGACAATCTTTCGCAAACCGAACAATATATTATCAATCTTTTGAAAGAACCAAAAACAAGAGAAGAATTGATGAAAGAAAATAATTTATCATCCCAAGAATTAAATCAAACATTAACTTTATTGGAATTAAAAGGATTGGTTGAAAATAAAATGGGAATGTTTTATAAAGTTTCTAATTCCTAATTTCTAATCAAACCCCAATTTTTAAATTACAATTATCAAAGTTTTAGACATTTTAACATTGGGTATTTATTAGAAATTAGAAATTAGATATTAGAAATTTCATGAAATTAGTCATCGTAGAATCCCCGACAAAAGCGAAAACCATCGGCAAATTTCTCGGAGCAGATTATAAAATAGAGTCTTCTTACGGCCATATTCGCGACCTTCCCAAAAGCAATAAAAACGCGATAGACATTCCGGGAGGATTTATTCCCCGCTATGAAATATCAAAAGGAAAAGAAAAAGTCGCGGCCGAGATTGGCGCGCTCGCCCAAAAAGCGGATGAAATTCTGCTCGCGACCGACCCCGACCGCGAAGGGGAAGCCATCTCTTGGCATATCATCCAAGCTTGCGGTTTGGGTGATAAAATCGTAAAACGGATTGTTTTTCATGAAATTACCAAGTTGGCCATTGAAGAGGCGATAAAACATCCGCGGGGCATTGATGAAAATTTGCGCAAGGCCCAGGAGGCGCGCCGCGTTCTTGACCGCCTTGTGGGCTATGATTTAAGCGGCCTTATTTGGAAAAAGGTCCGTTACGGTCTGTCCGCCGGAAGAGTGCAATCCCCGGCGCTTCGCATAATAATGGAGAGAGAACGCGAAATCAGAGCTTTTACCCCGGAAAATTATTGGGTGATAACGGGAGAATTCAAAACAGCTCAAGAAGATAAAATTGCTTTGATTTGCGAGGAAGAGCCGCGCGACGAAAAAGAAACGAATCGCATTTTGGAAATTGGGCGCGCCAATCAATGGCGCGCGACGGAAATAAAACAAAGCGAAGTTAAACGTTCTCCTTACGCGCCGTTTACCACTTCCACGCTTCAGCAGGCGGCAAGTTCCCGGCTCGGATATTCTCCTTCCCGCGCGATGTCTATCGCCCAAAAACTATACGAACAGGGTTTCATTACATATATGAGAACCGATAGCGTAACCATCGGCAAAGAAGCTTTAGGCGCGATTCATAAGGAAATAGAAAAAACTTACGGCAGAGAATATTGCGACCCGCGCGCGTATAAAACAAAAAGCAAAAGCGCCCAGGAAGCGCATGAAGCGATTCGTCCGACAAACGCCGGACAAAAATCAGCGGGTGCGACTGATGAACAAAAAAAACTTTACAAACTTATTTGGGAAAGAACGATTTCCTCGCAAATGGCCGACGCCAAAATATTCAAAACAAAAGTGTCGGCCAATGTAATCAAACAAGGACTGATTCCCGATTTTTCCGTCATCGGAAGCAGGACTGTTTTTTTGGGATGGCTCGCGGCGGACAAAGAATCGCAAGGCAAAGAAGTCCAAATACCCGAATTATCGCAAGGAGAAGCGTTGAAATTACTGGATATCGCCAGTCAAAGCAAGCAAACAGAGCCGCCCGGCAGATATACGGAAGCGGGCTTGGTTAAAGAATTGGAAAAACGCGAAATCGGCCGTCCAAGCACTTACGCTTCCATTATTAAAACAATCAATGACCGCGGATATGTCTTAAAGGAAGGCAGAGTATTGCGCCCGACCGATACCGGCGAAGTGGTAAGCGGTTTTCTTGAAAATAATTTTGCTCAATATATCAGCGATTCGTTCACCGCCGAGATGGAAAATGAACTTGATGAAATAGCCGAAGGAAAAAGAAAATACGAGGAAATGTTAAAAAGTTTTTATATTCCCTTTTCAAAAGAAGTTAAGTCAAAAGAAAAAATAAAAAAACTGACCAATCTCGGGAAAGCCGATGAAAAATTCAAATGCCCGGTTTGCGGCGGTTCAATGGTTATTAAACTTTCCAAAACCGGCAAGTTTTTAAGCTGCGAAAAATTTCCCAAATGCGCGGGCGCGCGAAAAATAGACGGGGTTGAAATAGAAGGTCCCAAAGAAACCGGAGAAATATGTCCTGCCTGTTTAACCGGAAAACTTATGGAACGGGAAGGCCGATTCGGAAAATTCATCTCTTGCGGCAATTATCCAAAATGCAAATTTATTAAAAAAAGCGCGGAACAAGAAGCCAGGGCAAAAACCGGAGTTTCGTGTCCGAAATGCCTGCCTGTCGGCAGGCATGGCCTTCCTGCGGGAGAAATATTGGAACGAAGAGGCAGATTCGGATTGTTTTACTCCTGTTCCAACTATCCAAAATGCGATTTTATTATGAGAGCCCGGCCCACCGGCAGAGTCTGCGGCGAGTGCGGTTCGCTGATGATGGAGGGCGCTAAAACAATTCCAGAGAGATGTTCAAACAAATCTTGCCCGAATCATAATCCGCATAAAAAATAATAAAAAAAAGAGCAGGTGGATTAAAATAAATTTCGCAAGACCGCATGCTTCATTTTTACCCATAATTCAATATAATTTTTATAATGAGCAAAGCGGATTCATTTTTGTTTTATTTGACAATCGCCTTTGTTGTTCTCGGTTTTTTGGCGCTTTTTTCAACTTCTCTTGGGCTGGCCGCCGATAATCCAAAAGCCACTTTTTCCGTGCTTTATCGCCAGTTAGTTTTTGGCATAGGGGGAGGGACAATTCTTTTTTTGGCCTGCTTTTTGATTCCCTATGATTTTTTTAAAAAAATAGCTCTTCCTTTGTTTATTTCGGCGGTTATTTTGATGCTTTTTGTCCATTTTTCCCCGTTTGGCGCGAGTTTCGGAGGAGCTAAAAGATGGCTGGTTTTCGGCCAGTTTTCCCTCCAGCCGTCGGAAGTTTTAAAATTCAGCTTTATCGTTTATTTGGCGGCTTGGTTGAGTTCGCGCCGCAAAGACATCGGTTCAATTCAATACGGCTTGTTTCCGTTTTTGCTGATAACCGGAGTCATAGGAATTCTTCTCATGGTTCAGTCGGATTTAAGCACGCTCGTCGTGATAACTTCGGGAGCCGGATTTTTATTTTTCATCGCCGGAGGAAAAATCAAGCACATCGGCATTTTGATGATTCTCGGAATTTCCGCTTTTTTTATTTTGACGATTATCGCTCCTTACAGAGCCGACAGAATGATGGTTTTTTTAAAACCCGGCTATGACCCGCAGGATACGGGCTATCACATAAATCAGTCTTTGATTGCCGTGGGCTCCGGAGGATTGTTCGGCCGCGGTCTGGGCAAGAGTCTTCAAAAATTCAATTATCTGCCCGAAGCGACAAGCGATTCCATTTTTGCCATTATCGGCGAAGAATTCGGATTAGTCGGCTCTTCGGTTTTTATCTTAATGTTTTTGTTGTTGCTTTTCCGCGGTTTTAAAATCGCCTCGCGCTCTCCGGATTTATTCGGTAGACTTTTAGCCGGCGGAATTGTTATATTTATCGCAGTTCAGGCGTTTTTGAACATCGCAGCGACAATAGGGCTCGCGCCGATTATGGGAATCCCTTTGCCTTTTGTAAGCCAGGGAGGCACGGCCCTCGCGATAAATTTGGCGGAAATGGGATTATTGCTGAATATTTCAAAACATAGGAAATAATTATGAAAATTTATTTAGTTGGCGGAGGAACAGGCGGTCATTTTTTTCCGCTTATTGCCGTGGCTCGGGCATTGCGGAAAATAGGACAGGAGGAAAAAATGATTTCTCTTGAATTGATTTACGCCGCGCCCTCGCCTTACGATAAAACATTGCTTGTTCAGGAAGACATTAAGTACCGCTACATTCCCGCGGGCAAAGTCAGGCGTTATTTTTCTTTTTGGAATTTTACTGATTTTTTCAAGACCGGTTTTGGTTTTGTAATCGCGATTTTCAGGGTTTTTCTTGATTTTCCGGACGTGATTTTTTCAAAAGGCGGATACGCCAGCTTTCCGATACTGCTCGCCGCCCGAATTTTCCGCATACCGCTTATAATCCATGAATCCGATGTTGTGCCCGGCAGAATCAACGATTGGGCGAAAAACTTTGCCGATAAAATCGCGATTTCTTTCGCCGAATCTTTAAGTTATTTTCCCGAAGAGAAAACGGCGCTTGCCGGAAATCCCGTCAGGAAAGAAATTTTGGGAGGCAGCAAGGAAGAATCAGCGGCTATTTTCGGCTTGGAGCCGAACTTGCCGACAATTTTAGTCATCGGCGGTTCGCAAGGAGCGCAAAGAATGAACGACGCCATTCTTGACGCGCTTGAAAGTTTGTTGAAAAATTACCAGATTGTTCATCAGGCGGGGAGCAATAATTTTCAGGAAGTGAAAAAAAGAACGGATTATATTTTGGATAAAAACGATTTTAAATCGCGATACCATCTTTCCGGATTTCTTGACGAAGGAGCGATGCGAGGAGCCGGCTTTATCTCCGATTTGATTGTGGCGAGAGCCGGCGCGGGGGCGATTTTTGAAATTGCCGCCTGGGGCAAGCCGTCAATTTTAATTCCACTCCGCGATTCCGCCCAGAATCATCAAAGGGAAAACGCGTACGCTTACGCGAGAGCGGGCGCCGCTGAAGTCATAGAAGAAGAAAATTTAACGAAAAATTTGCTGGTTTTCCAGATTGATAAAATAATAAACGATAAAGTCGCAAGAGAAAAAATGGTTGGAGCCGCTTTTTCTTTCGCAAAAATTGACGCCGCCGAAAAAATCGCGCGGGAGATATTGAAACTGGGGCTTAAACACGCGCAGTGAATTTTTGCTTAATTTTGTATGATTTAAGCGTAAGAATCCCAAAGACGATTAGCCGCCTCACTAGGTGCTTCGCGCCTCGCTTCGGCGAACAGTAATATTGAATTTTGTGCGTCGCCATATTTATGATATTCTTGATGTTAATATGGCCCGGTCGTCTAGTGTAGGACGCCTCGTTTTCAACGGGGAGACGGTAGTTCATATCTATCCCGGGCTGCTGTATTTTTATGAAAAATTTTTACGAGAATAAGAAAACAAACGAGATAGCAAACGAGGTTGTCAAGTATATGCCGACTTTATCGGAGTATTATGAAAGTACCGAATCGTTGTTAGAGTATTCAAAGAGAATTAACGAATACAAACCCGACAAAGTTCATCTCGAAAGACAATCTCGTTTCAGAAAAACTTTAAGAGAAAAAATTGACAGAATTTTCAGTAAGGAGGAACGAAAGAATATTGACTTACGGATTGGTGACAATTGGGGCGTAGTCGGCGGAATAGTTGAGCATCATGGGATTCTTGATCATCCTCTTTTGCTTTCCGTCAGCTTGGTATCAAATTTTTATAAATTACTTGGCAAAAAAAAGTATGGTGATGTTTTGGTGTTCGCTACGGGCAATATACCACTGAACGAACCTTTTAGGCGGAGAGGTTTCATGTTGAATGGCAAAAAATTTAATCTCTACCCCAAGTTATATAAAAATAAGGTGGTTTACGGTCTTGGAAAATATGATTTCGATATAAAACAAAAAATAATTGAGGCGCACGAATGGCACCTGCTTTCACAAGAGGAACAAGTATTTTTGGCAAAAATAAATGATATCGTAAAAAGTATTGATTTTTCCACTTGCGAGACAATTGGCGATCAAATTACCAAAATAAATTATTATCTTTGGCCATACTTATTTGAGGAAAAAATTAGAGCGCAATCGGCAAATCTTATTTCAATTGAATATGATGACGTTGTCATTGATTATTTAATCAATGTAATTTCAAACGAGCAAAATAATCATATTTATAAGATGCTCTTTGATAAGAATTTCCAAGACATCATTCTTAACGAATTTGAAGGAAAACAGGGAGCTTGGGACAAAGAGAGCGATATTGGTACACATTTTTTCTGGGCGTTGGATAATAAGAATGAACGGATTAGACTGGTGTTAAAGGATGACACTTTGGTCGGCGAAAATTTTAAGGTACAACTATCGCCCGAGGCAATAATTGAAAAATTAAAGGAGAGAAAAATATTGCCGGGGATGTTGTTAAAATTTTCGCTTATTGTTTTTTATATGGGGATGAAACCCTTGATGGGGTTCTCTTTGGAATATATGACAAGATTAAAAGCAAAAATGATTGAGGTTTTAGAAAAACATTTCCCCGAAGAAGCAGAGAGGTCAAAAAGCATCCCTTACGATAACATGAACCTAATCTCAATTTGCAAGGGAAAAGACGATAAAGGCAATCTGAAAGATTTGCACGCATTTGATATTTTTTACAAAGGTGGTTTTACGGAAACTTATTTAAAAAATTTAAATAAAATCCCTTTCAAAGAGTTTATGGTTCCTGCTCTGTTGTTTGCCTACAATTACGCTATTAGCAAATACGGGAAACCGGAAGATAAAAAAACTTTTGATGTTTCAGAAGACGAACTTCAAAAACCTTTTTATAAGCTATTTAAATAGACAACTCAATTGGCGACATACAAACGGGGTCGCCGCCGAGTCCACGAGGACGGGTGGCGGGGCTTTATTTCGGCTCAGGCACGGGGGGGGATTCCTTCCCTTCGTCCAGTATGCAGTATGAGAGAAATCTCTACTAGGGTTCTTGTTTTTCGCCTTCGTCAAGACTTCGGCGGACAAGTCCGGTAGAGTGTGGAGAAGTGAAGCGGCATTTCCACTTCGTTTTAAGGGAATACTCGGCCCGGGAAAATTCTTATTTGAATTTATTATGTAAAATGATATTCTTATAAAATATGCGTCTGGAATATTATCCTGTTGAAAAATTAAAGAAAGAAATTATCGGAATTATTGGCAAACACCTTGATTTAAACCAGTATGCGGTATTCTTTTTTGGTTCAAGGGTCGCGGGAAATAATTTTCCTCGCGCCGATATCGATTTAGGCGTAGAAGGGCCGGAAGAAGTATCGGCGGAAAAAAAACTTATGATTGAAGAAGAGCTTGATAGCATTCCGACATTATATAAAATTGATTTTATTGACTTTAAAAGGGTTTCGGAAAAATTCAAGAAAGAAGCAAAAAAAATTATTGAATTGATTAAATAAAATATGGCTTATCTTTTAGAAGATTATCAAAACGCGGTTAAGCGATTGGAAGAAATCTTGTCTCTTGAAAAAAACCCGATTAATAGAGATTCGGCGATTAAAAGATTCGAGCTTTGTTTTGATTTGTCGAAGAGGGATTTGAATGCTATTCCCCTCGCGCCTGTTTTAAAATAGCATTTCAGATCGGCTTAATTGATTATAATGAGGAATGGTTTTCAATGATTGACGATAGAAACGCGACGGCTCATATTTACAGAGAAGAAATAGCCGATAAAGTTTATTCCAAACTTCCAAATTATCTAAAGCTTTTTGAAACGTTGTTTGATAGTCTCGTAAAAAAATTTGGTTAAGCGCGTTAAGCATTAGATATTGAAATTGGGATTTGAGCATAGTAAATAATATGATTCGCACAAGATTCGCGCCTTCGCCGACCGGAGTTCTTCACATAGGCGGAGCGAGGACCGCATTATTTAATTATCTATTCGCCAAAAAAGAAAAAGGCGAGTTTTTGTTGAGAATTGAAGACACCGACAAAGAAAGGTCAAAACCGGAATTTGAAAAAGACATTATTGAATCGTTAAAGTGGCTGAGTTTGGATTGGGACGGCGAAATTATTTATCAGTCAAAACGGCTCGCTCTTTACGAAGAAGAACTCAAAAAACTTTTAGACGAAGGCAAGATATTTTGGTGTCCTCATCGGAAGGAAGAATTGGAAATAGAAAAACAAGGGCAAATCATAAGAAAAGAATCACCCCGCCATTTTTGCGATTTTCGCGAAGGCGGAGGAGAAAAAGGAATTTTGCGGTTTAAAAACGATACTAAGGAAAAAATCACTTTTCAGGATTTAATCCGCGGCGAAATATCTTTTGAAGCCGAACTTTTGGGAGATTTTTCAATCGCTAAAAGTTTTAAAGAGCCGCTTTTTCTTTTTGCCAATTCTCTTGACGATTCATTGCTTGGCATTACCCATGTTATAAGAGGCGAAGACCATATTTCAAACACTCCAAAGCAATTAATGATTTTGAAGGCGCTGGGTTTGCGAAAGCCGGAATACGCCCATCTTCCTTTGATTTTAGGCAAAGACAAATCAAAATTATCCAAGCGCCACGGCGCGGCGGCTGTTTACGAATACAAAGAGCAAGGATATTTGTTCCAGACAATGGTTAATTTTATGGCTTTGCTCGGCTGGCATCCGGAAAACGAACAGGAAATTTTCAGCAAAGAGGAATTGATTGAAAAATTTTCAATCAAGCGCGTTCAAAAAGCCGGCGCGGTTTTTGATTTGGAAAAATTAAACTGGCTGAACAAGGAGCATATTAAAAAAACGGACAATAAAACTCTGGTTGATTTATTTTCGCCGTTTTTAAAACAGGAATGGCGAAAAAATCCCGAATATCTGGGAAAAATCGTTGAACTTGAAAAACCGCGGATTGCGGTTTTAAAAGACATCGCGGATAAAATTGATTTCTTTTTTGAAGAGCCGGAATTTGACAAAAATATTTTAAAATGGAAAGAAACGCAGTCTTTTGAAGAAGTTAAGGAAAATTTGAGCGAAATTCGCGAATTGCTCAAAGAAATTCCGGAAAATGAATTTATTCAAAGCAAGATTGAAAAAATTTTGCTTCCTTTTGCCGACAAAAAAGGCAGGGGAGAGGTTTTGTGGCCGTTGCGCGCCGCTTTATCCGGCAGAAGACAAAGCCCCGGCCCTTTTGAAATCGCTGAAATTTTGGGAAAAGAAAAAACTTTGAAAAGAATAGAAAATGCTTTATCCTTGATGAAATGATTATCGGCAAATACGGACTAAAAAACGGAAAAATTGTTCCCCTTGATGATTTGAAGCTTCCTTTTTTTGACCTTGGCTTTTTAAGGGGATACAGCGTTTTTCAATTTATGGAAGCGCATAACGGCGTTATTTTTTACGAGAAAGAAAGAATCAGAAATCTTTTTAATTACTGCAAAGAAGCGCTTATAGACATTCGCGGCGTTGATTATATCCAAAACTTGCCCGGGCTTCTTAAAAAATTGATTAAAAAAAATAAGCTTGAGCGTAGCTCCGTATTCATCAGGGTTGATATTACGGCTGGTTTGACTTCGGACAGTTTTCATCCCGACAAAAATTCTTTGCCGAATTGCTTGGCTTTTTGCCTTAAATCATCCCATAAAAAAGAGCCACTCTCGCTTTTTACTTATAAATACGAAAGGCCGGCGGCGGAAGCGAAAAAATCGCAGGACTATTTTCTGGCTGAAATTTTATTAAAAAACTCGCCCTATGACGATGTTTTGTATATTGATAGCAAGGGCAATGTTCTTGAAACTTCAAGAAAAAATATTTTTATCGTAAAAAACGGCGTTATCAAAACTCCGGCAAAAGGAATTTTAAAAGGGCTCACAAGAAGCATTGTTTTAAATCTTCTTAAAAAGAGCGGAGAATTTAAAGTCAAAGAAGCGAATATCGCCCTTGACGAACTTTACAACGCCGATGAAGTTTTCATCACCTCAACGAGCTTCGGAGTTTTTCCGGTGAGTAAAGTTGATAAGAAAAAATTCAGGAATCCCGGAAAAATCACCGAACGGATAAACGAAATTTACTCAAACCACAAGAAGGAATACTATAATCGCGGCGTCATACCCTGTCTATGATTTTTTTGTTTATCCTCTTAGCTCCAAAAAATTTTTTGGCGAAATCGGCGGCTTTATGAGCGTCAAAATCCTTGCAGGTGAAAATGTTGATGTAAGCCGAGCGGTAAAGATTGGAAAAGTGTCCGCTTACGCAGCTTGTTTCAATCAGCTGAACAAGAGAATAACCGGCTGTTTTCGGATTATTCAAGCCGAAAAACGGGATGAGCGGCTTTCCGTAGCGTTTCATTTCTATAACTTTGCAGATTTTTACGATAAACTCGTTTAATTTTTTTCTGGAATTTATGATTTTAATGTCGCAATCGTAAAGGTCAAGAATTAATTCTTTGCCGAAATTTTCTCTTTTATTTTTTTTCATATATTAGCATTTTATCGTTTTTTTGCGTTTTGGCAATCGTGGATAAATCGCTTCGCTGAAGTTGAATTTGACCCGGCGCCGAATTTTTGAGATAATTTGTTTTAATTTAATGCGTTCAAAAAATAAAAAAATCGCTTTAATCGTTGCGGCTTTCCTGATTATCGGGTTGAGTTTCGGGCTTGGCGTTTATTTCGGTTATAAGCAAAGGCCGGCGATAGAAAAAGTCGGAAATATGGTCGGCAAGGAAAAACCGACCGCGCTAATCCAGGTTGATTTCAATCCTTTTTGGCAAACTTGGGCGCTTTTGGAAGAAAAATATGTTTTTCCGGAAAAAATTGACCGCCAGAAAATGATTTGGGGAGCGATTAAGGGTTTAACCCAATCTTTGGGCGACCCTTACACCGAATTTTTTCCGCCCGAAGAAAAAGAGGCGTTTGAAGATGAAATCAGAGGAGATTTTGAAGGCGTGGGAATGGAAATCGGAATCAAAAAAGGGATTTTGACCGTTATCGCTCCTCTTAAAGATACACCCGCTTTCAAAGCCGGCGTTAAAGCCGGAGACAAAATTTTAGAAATTAACGCCGAGCCCACGCGCGATATGACTTTGCGGGAAGCGGTTTCAAAAATCAGAGGAAAAAAAGGCACCGCCGCGGATTTAACCATTTTTCGGGAAAAAGAAGACAAAACCCATAAAATTTCCATTATCAGGGATGTGATAAAAATTCCCGTGATTGAGACGGAAGAAAAAGGAGATGTTTTCATAATCAAACTTTTTAATTTTAACCAGAATTCCGTTTTTGAATTCAGGAACGCTTTGAGGAAATTGATTTATTCGGGCAAAAACAAATTAATTTTAGACTTGCGGAATAACCCGGGCGGATTTTTGGAGGCCTCGGTTGATATCGCAAGCTGGTTTTTGCCGATGGGCGATGTTGTGGTGCAGGAGGACTTTGGAAAAGGAGAGAAACAGCTTCATCGTTCAAAGGGTTATAATATTTGGCAGGGTCGGCCTCTGCTTGTATTGGTAAATCAGGGCTCGGCTTCGGCTTCGGAAATCTTGGCCGGCGCTTTGCAGGACCATAAAATCGCCCAATTAATGGGAGAGAAAACATTCGGCAAGGGTTCGGTTCAGGAATTGGCGCCGGTTACCGACAAGACCGCCCTTAAAATAACAATCGCCAAATGGCTTACGCCAAACGGCGGGATAATTGAAGAAGGCGGTTTAAAGCCGGATATTGAGATTGAACAAAAAGAAGACGGGGACAAAGATTTTCAGCTTGAAAAAGCGATTGAATATTTGTCAAAGAAAAATTAAGACTTATGAAGATTATTTTGTTGGATAATGTCATCAATGTGGGGAAGAGGAATGATATTAAGGATGTAAGCGACGGCTACGCCCGGAATTTTTTGCTGACGAGAAATCTGGCGGTTTTGGCGACCCTCGCGAATTTAAAAAATCTTGAACAGAAAAAGAAACGGGAAGAAACGGAAAAGGAAAAAAAGAAAAGAGAAATAGAATCTATTTTTGAAAAAATCAAAGATAAAATCATTGCAATTAAGGAAAAAGCGAACGAAAAAGGCGAGCTCTTTGGAAGCGTTGGAAAAGAAGAAATTATGGAGGCGTTGAAAAAAGAAGGGATTGAAGAGATTAAAGAAGAATATATTAAATTGGATAAGCCGATAAAATCAGCCGGGGAGCATAAAATCGCGCTGGAATTTGACGAACTTAAAACTATTTTTGTTTTAAAAGTTCATAATGACTAAGTACATTTTCGTCATTGGCGGGGTAATGTCCGGAATCGGAAAGGGGATTACCACTGCTTCCATCGGCAGAATTCTTTTGGACAAAGGTTTTAACGCGACTGCTGTAAAAATAGACCCCTACATAAACATAGACGCCGGCACGATGAATCCGGTTGAGCATGGCGAGGTTTTCGTGACCGAAGACGGAGACGAAACCGACCAGGACATCGGAAACTACGAACGATTTTTGGATAAAAATATCCTCTCGGAAAATTATATGACGACCGGCCGCGTGTATCAGGCGGTGATAAACAAAGAGAGAAATCTTGAATACGGCGGAAGATGCGTTGAGGTCGTGCCCGACATCCCAAACGAAGTCATCAGAAGAATATACAAAGTTGTCAGAGATTCAAGGGCTGATTTTGTTTTGGTTGAAATAGGCGGAACGGCGGGCGAATATCAAAATCTTTTGTTTTTGGAAGCCGCCAGAATAATGAAACTCCGGCATCCCAAAGATGTTTTGTTCGTTTTAGTCAGTTATCTTCCGGTGCCGCGCCTGCTCGGCGAGATGAAAACAAAGCCGACGCAATACGCCGTTCGCACTCTTAACAGCGCGGGCATTCAGCCGGATATCATTATTGCCCGCTCCGAGTCGCCCATTGACGAACCAAGAAAAAGAAAAATCGGCTTATTTTGCAATGTGGTTAAGGAAGATATAATTTCCGCTCCCGATGTGGAATCAATTTACGAAGTTCCTTTGAATTTTGAAAAAGAAAATTTAAGCCGCAGAATTTTAAGCAAATTTAATTTAAGAACAAGGAAAAAAGATTCGCGAAAATGGAACGACTTGGCGAGAAAAATCAAGAATTTAAAAAAGAGCGTAAAGATAGGCATTGTGGGCAAGTATTTTAAAATAGGAAAATTCACCCTGATGGATTCTTACATTTCAATAATTGAAGCGATAAAACACGCGGCTTATTTTTGCAACGCAAAACCCGAAATAGTCTGGCTTGACGCCGAAGATTATGAAAAAGGCGAAAATAAACTTAAAGAATTGAAAAGCTATGACGGCATTATAGTTCCGGGCGGTTTCGGAGGCAGGGGTAGCGAGGGAAAAATTAAAGCGATTGGATATTGCCGGAGAAACAAAATTCCATTTTTGGGCTTATGCTACGGAATGCAGTTGGCGGCGATTGAATTCGCGAGAAATGTTTCCGGGCTTAAAAAAGCGCACACAACCGAAGTTGATAAAAATACGCCCCATCCCGTGATTGATTTGATGCTTGAACAAAAAAAGAATTTGGCGGGCAATAAATACGGCGGAACAATGCGGCTCGGAGCTTACAAATGCGCGTTAAAACCCGGCGCGATAAGTCATAAAGCTTACGGCGAAAAAGAAATTTCCGAACGCCATCGCCATCGTTACGAATTAAACAATAAATATCGGGAAGTTTTGGAGAAAAAAGGATTGGTTGTCGCCGGAGTGAATCCCGAAAGAGATTTGGTTGAAATCATAGAACTTCCGGTCAAAAAACATCCTTTCTTTGTCGGCGTCCAATTTCATCCGGAGTTTAAATCAAAGCCGTTAAGACCGCACCCGTTATTTAGAGAATTTATAAAAGCAAGTATCAAAACCAATAATCGACATACGATGTCGGTTTTAATCCCATAGCAAGTGTATCGCGTAGCTTTAAAAAATTACAGAAAAATATTTTATTTATGTGATTAATCGACATCGTATGTCGGTGGAAATATATTTATGAGAAAGGTAAAATTTGTTCCCGGAGAATACTATCATATTTTTAGTCGTACGATATTTAATATTCCTGAATTTAAAGAAAATAGGAATATCAAAAGACTTACGCAGGCATTCTTAGCCGCGAATTCAAAAGAATCCGACAAAATATTTCAAATTTTAAGAAATAATGAAAATATCTCAATTGAGAAAATTATTAAGATTGTAAATCAAAGAGAAAAATTAGTTGATATCTTATGTTATGTGGTAATGCCGGACCATTATCATTTACTTTTAAAAGAGAGGAGAAAAAATGGAATTACTGAATTTGTGCGTAAGTGCAATATTTCAATTGCGAAATATATAAACATTAAAAAAGAGAGAAAGGGCTCTTTGTTTGAAAGCCGATTTAATTCAAAACATATTGATGATAATAAATATTTACTGCATCTTTCTCTTTATATTCATCTTAATCCTTTGGATTTTCTTGTTAATAAAAATTGGAGAAATCATAAATTGAGAGATTGGTCTGACGCAAAAAGAAAACTCTTGAATTACCCGTGGTCAAGTTTGAAATCTTTTTTGGATAAAAATAACAAAGATCCAATTATCACGGGGACAGATATAATATTAGAACAATTTCCTAACGCTAATGATTACGAATTTTTTTTAAAAGATTGGTCGGGAGAATCGTTAGACGCAATAGAAGATTTTATATAACCGACATCGTATGTCGGTTATAATATTTTGAAAATTAATAAAAAACGAAATGTATTTATCGCGGTTTGGAAGGTGTAAAAGAAAGTTTCCGTAAGTTGTCAAACGGCAAGGCGCGTTAACAAAGCGACCTTGCTATTTTTTTATTTCGTTGTTTTTACGCTTACAACTTTTTTCTTTGCGATTCTGCCGTTGAATTTATTTTTTCTTTTTGTTGAAAACTGGACCACACCCTCGCTTACGGAATATAAAGTGAAATCTTTTCCCATTTTGACATTTTCGCCGGCAAGATAATTAGTTCCTCTCTGGCGGATAATAATCGCGCCCGGTCGGACAGCGCCGCCGTGCTGGATTTTTACGCCTAAGTATTTAGGCCGGGCGTTTGAGCCCATATTTCTCGCTGTTCCTACTTTTTTGACGTGAGCCATACCCAGTAAGACTAAATCGAATATTTCTTGCTAAATCCGCAAGCGGACATCCGATTATTATTATATTTAATTTTAATTTTGTAATAAAACATGTTTATACCACGCAAGAAACTAGATTTAGCATTCGATTTTGTCTTACTGGGCATATTACAAGTTGAAAGTTAAAAGTGAAAAGTTTAAAGTAAAGTTATTTCATGAGTTTAATTGAGAAAATAAAGAAAGTCAAGAAATTCATTGACGACAATAAAAAAGAGTTATTTATAAGCGCGAGTTTTATTTTAATGGCTTTTATCGCTTTTGGATTGGGAAGGATGTCGGTTTTGGAAGAGCAAAAATATCCGATTTGGTTTGAAGAGGTTGGAGAAGAAAAAATCGCCGATAAATCGCAAAGCGCGGATAGCAAAGCGCAAATAGCAAATAGCAAATCGCAAATTACAGAAAATAAAGAACAGAATAGAATCTTAGTCGGGAGCAAAAACAGCAATCTTTACCACTATACTTGGTGTTCAGGAGCGAAAAGAATAAAAGAAGAAAATAAAATTTATTTTTCTTCCAAAGAAGAGGCGGAAAAAGCGGGATATAAACCGGCTGGAAACTGCGAAGGGTTGTAAAAATAATAAAAAAGAGATTTAATTACAGTCTCTATCAAGGCTTAACACCTCCAGTTTTATCGTGGTTTTATAAATTTATTCTTACGACTTCCCGAAGCCCGTCCCTGTTTTCCGGCTAGATCGCATATCCATCTTAATAGTTTTTTAATCATATTCACCTTCCTTTCGGTTAAAACTCCTGGTTAAAAGTTCTAAATTTTACCAATCCTGTTTAATTATACTCATAAAAAATAAATTGTCAAATTTAAGATACTCAAATTTGTAAGATTTCCGAGCGTTGTTTACGTCTAAATTATACCCTCATCTATAACAATAGTTCGCGATCGCGAACTATTGTTTAAGTAAAATTTATACAGCGCGCACAATAGCGCAACGGGTTATAATTTTTAGAACAAGCGGCTTTATTACCACTGGTTCTATTTCAATTTCCTCCGGATTGGTGTATAATCTCCTGATTTATGAAAAACAATTTTATTGAGATAAGGGGAGCAAAGGTTCATAATCTCAAAAATATTTCTCTTAAAATTCCGAAAAATAAATTCGTGGTTATCACCGGGCTTTCGGGTTCGGGAAAATCTTCGCTTGCTTTTGACACGATTTACGCCGAATCGGAGCGAAGATTCGTTGAGTCGCTTTCAAGCTACGCCCGCCAGTTTTTGGGCGTGAAAGAAAAACCCGATGTTGAAAAAATCACCGGCCTTTCGCCGGCGATTTCCATCACCGAGAGGTCAATCGCCAAAAATCCCAGGTCAACCGTGGGCACAATCACCGAAATTCACGATTATTTAAGGATTTTATTCGCCAGAATGGGAACGGCCTTCTGTCCAAACTGCGGCCGGATATTAAAAAAACAGACGATTGACGAAATGCTCCGGCAGATTTTAAAGTTTGAGAAAGGAAGCGTGATTTATATTCTTGCTCCGGTGGCAACCGGACAAAAGGGGGAGCATCGGAAAATTTTGGAAAATATCAAAGAACGAGGATATTTAAGAGTAAGGATTGACAAAAATGTTTTAAGAACGGAAGAATCGCTTGAACAAAAACTTGATAAGCACAAAAAACATTCAATTGAAGCAGTCATAGACCGGTTGATTTTGGACGAAGAGGTTGAACGGGAACGGATTCGCGATTCTCTGGAGCAAGCCCTTGGTTTGGCGAAAGGAGTTATAATTATTCTTAAAGACTTGTCTGCCGATAGGCATGGGAAAAACGGAAAAACCGAAGAAATTTTATTTTCGGAGAATTTTGCCTGCCCGATTTGCGAGATTTCGTTTCCAGCCATTGAACCGAGATTATTTTCTTTTAACAGCCCTTTCGGCGCTTGCCAGAATTGCCACGGATTGGGCAAAAAACTGAAACCCGACCCGGATTTGATTATGCCGAACAAAGAATTGAGTTTGGCGGAAGGGGCGATTTTCCCGTGGGCGGGCTCATCGCGCCGCGGGGGCAGACAAAATTGGTATTGGTGGCTTTTGGAAGACTTGGCTCAAAAACACGGGTTTTCTCTTAACGAGCCGCTCAAAAATCTTCCCCAAAAAATTTTAGACATTGTTTTATACGGCGATGAAGAGAACGAATTTGAAGGAGTGGTTAACAATTTAGAACGGCGTTATTTTGAAACAGAATCCGAATGGACAAGGGCTGAATTGGAGCGATATATGAAAGAAGAGGTTTGTAAAATTTGCGGAGGATTGCGATTGCGCAGGGAAGCGCTCTCGGTGAAAATCAATGGAAAAAATATCGCCGAAGTTTCCGATTTAAGCGTGGACAAAGCTCTGGATTTTATAAGCGGAATCAAAAAACAGGATTATCCCGCGTTTTCGCCCTTATTGAATGAAATTTCAAAGCGGCTCGGTTTTTTATTGGAAGTCGGACTTAATTATTTGTCATTAGGCCGAGAATCAACGACTCTTTCGGGCGGAGAAAGCCAGAGGGTGCGGCTGGCGACTCAAATCGGTTCCGGCCTTTCCGGCGTTCTTTATGTTTTGGACGAGCCGTCAATCGGGCTTCACCCGAGAGACCATTTGCGGCTGATTAAAACATTAAAAGAGCTTCGCGACTTGGGAAATACCATCATTGTGGTTGAACACGATAAATTCACGATGGAAAACGCGGACTGGATCGTTGATTTGGGGCCGGGCGCGGGAGAAAAAGGAGGCCGGGTTGTTTTTGCCGGGCCTTACAAAGAAATTTTAAAAGCGAAAACTTTGACCGGCCGGTATCTTTCTGAAAAGGAAAAGATAGAGTTTGAAAAGCAAAAAATCGCGCCTAAATCTTTTTTGATTGTAAGAGGAGCGGAAGCGCGCAATTTGAAAAATATTGACGCTAAGTTTCCTCTCGCTTTTTTAATCGGAGTTTCCGGCGTATCCGGCTCGGGAAAATCAACATTAGTCAACGATATCTTGGCAAAAAGCCTGGCAAAGCATTTTTACGGCTCAAGGGAAGAACCGGGAAAGCATAAAACAATAGAAGGAATCCATAGCATTGACAAGATAGCGGTAATTGACCAGTCGCCAATCGGCAGGACTCCGAGGTCAAATCCGGCTACTTACGCGGGAGTTTTCAGCCACATCCGCGATTTATTCGCCAAGACCGTTGAGGCGCGCTCAAGGGGCTACACGCCGGGCAGATTTAGTTTCAATGTTAAAGGCGGGAGATGCGAAGAATGCGAAGGCCAAGGAGTGAAAAAAATTGAAATGTATTTTTTGCCGGATATTTATGTTGAATGCGAAGAATGCAAGGGAACGAGATACAATCAGGAAGCCCTTTCAATTTTATACAAAAATAAAAACATCGCCGAAATTTTAGATATGCCCGTTGAAAAAACCTTTTTATTTTTTAAAAACATTCCTCCGGTTAAAAGAATTTTGTCAACTTTGATTGAGGTTGGATTGGGCTATGTGAAATTGGGGCAAAGCGCGACCACGCTCTCTGGCGGCGAAGCGCAAAGAGTGAAACTCGCCAAAGAATTAGCGAAAAAAGAAACCGGCAGAACCCTTTATATTTTGGACGAACCCACCACTGGACTCCATTTTGAAGACATAAAAAAACTTTTGAACGTTTTGAAAGGATTGGTTAAAAAAGGAAACACGGTTATCGTCATTGAACATAATCCCGATGTTTTAAAAAACTGCGATTGGCTGATTGATTTGGGGCCGGAAGGAGGAGAGCGTGGCGGAAAGATTATCGCAGAGGGCCCGCCGGAAACAATCGCGAAATCAAAAATAAGCTATACTGGAAAATATTTATGACAATAGAAAAGTCGGCGGGAGCGGTCGTTTTCAGGAAAGAAAACAACAAAAGATTTTATCTTCTTTTGGAAAAAGAAAACGGACAATTGGATTTTCCAAAAGGAAATATTGAAAAAGGAGAAAAGGCGATTGACGCGGCCGCGAGAGAAACAAAAGAAGAAGCGGGTATTGATGATTTGAAATTCGTTGACGGATTTAAAGAAACAATCAAAGTTTTTTACAAATGGGAAGGGGAATTGCGGCTGAAATTCATAACTTTTTTTCTTGCCGAGACAAAAACAAGAGATGTCAAAATTTCTTTTGAGCATAAAGATTACCAGTGGTTGCCATACGAAGAAGCTGTTTTGAAATTAACCTTTAAAAATTCAAAAGAAATTCTCAAAAAAGCCGAAAAATTATTTGGGTTAAATCACTATTGAGGTTCAACCTCCATAGTTTACCTCCATAGTTTATAGTTTCCAAGTCAAAAAAAGAGGGCGAAGCTAAAGAAGCTTGCCCTTTGGTTTAGAGACGACCTTACAACATTCTTTATTGAAAAATAAATGTTTTGGAAGTTTTCTCGAGCGAAACCACTTCCAAGATCGGGAATTGACCCTTTTTAATGATTTTAGCGCCACAAGAGTATCAACGGCGTAACCTTCGGTAAATTTTGTCGCCTTCAGTTCTCCGTTGACTATCGATTTTGTGCCGGTAGAAAATGGTCCGCGAGTTCCACTGATAACAACTCCAATCCAGCCATTTCTGATTTCTATAGGTATTCCCGACCCTTGAGGCAGTTGGGTTATAATAATTTTCTTTTTTTCTTTTGGACACAATGTCGCCAACGCCATATTAGTGACCATACAATCCGGTCCGAGCTCTCCCGCTACGACAAAAAGTTCTGGCATTTTAGACTTTTCTCCAAACGTTTTTGGGAGATTTTTTTTCTCATCATACGTTAAACAAAATTCTTCTTTAAGGGTGTTAGCGATTTGGAGAGCTTCTTTTTCGTCACGCTTCGTCGCCACCTTTAAAAACTTGCCTTTGTTTTTAGACATTTTTTCTCCTTCAATGGTTTTAATGGTTTTAAGGGGCTATCAAAACAACGCCTATCTGTTTATATTCTTGCGCTTTTTTTCAATAAAAGCAAGTAACAATCTCCCCACCGAAGACGGAACGGGGTTAATCTTGCAAGTTTTTTGAATTTCGGGTAAATTTAAGAATTATGGTTGTGCGAATGCGGCATACCCGCTCAAAAACAAGAATGAGGAGGAGTCATCACGCTCTTAAGCCGTTGAATCCGGCTTCTTGCCCAAAGTGCAAAGCGCCGAAGCTTTCCCACGCGATATGCAAAAATTGCGGCGAATATAAAGGCAGGCAAATTATTGATGTTTTGGCGAAACTGGACAAAAAACAAAAGAAAATGAAAGAAAAAGAATTAAAAGACCAGGAGTCAAAAAAAGAAGAACCGCTTAGCGCCGAAAAACTTTCTAAACATGGGTAGTCGCCACTTAGCCAGGTCAATCGCGATGCAAACCCTCTTTGAGTGGGATTTTTACGATTATGACCAAAAAAAGGCGAATCAATTCCTTGAATTGAACTTAAAAGAATTCGGGGCGGATTTGGACAATCAAAATCTGACAAAAAATTTGGTTGAAGGAGTCGTGGAAAAAAAAGACATTCTTGACAAAATTATTGAAAAAACGGCGCCGGAATGGCCGATTGAACAGATTGCGAGAATTGACAGAACTGTTTTGCGGTTGGGACTTTACGAACTGCTTTTCGCCGACCGCGGGGAAACTCCGCCGAAAGTGGCGATTAACGAGGCGATAGAACTCGCGAAAAATTTCGGCTCCGATTCTTCCGGAAAATTCGTCAACGGCGTTTTGGGAACGGTTTATCGCGAAATGGGGGAGCCCGGCAAATACGACGAGAAGAAAACAAGAGAAAAATTGAAAGATATTTCAGATTTGTCAAAATTGCCGATTGAAAAATTGGGCGGAGGCGTTGTTTACCGCAATCATGAGAAAGGATTATTTTTAGCCCTTGTTCACGATGTTTTCGGCTACTGGACGCTCTCAAAAAGGCATCTTGAAGAAGGGGAAAAAGTTGAAGAAGGAGCCGCAAGGGGGCTTAAAGAAGAACTCGGCATTAAAAATTTTGAACTCAAAGAAAAAATAGGCGAGAACGAGTATTTTGCGTCGGATCCGGAAAGGGGACTTGTCAGGCGGCAGGTAACTTATTTTTTGGCGGAAACATCCGATAAAGAACTTGCTTTGCACGCGAGCGGCGGGCTTGATGACGCAAAATGGTTTAAGGAAGAAGAATTGGGCGAGCTTAAAATTTATGACGATGTCAGGAAAATTATTGATAAAGGGCTTGAGTTGTTAAGATCAAATCAAAATTAAAAAATTTTAATCTGTGTTTTAATTTTTAATATTTAATTTTTGATTTTTTTATGAAGCATTTTAAAGATTTTGCCGAAAAAATCGGAGTTTCGTTTAAGAATGAGGACTTGCTAAAACAGGCGTTTACTCATCGTTCTTATTTGAACGAAAATCCCGACTGGATAACATCCCATAACGAACGGCTTGAATTTTTGGGAGACGCGGTTTTGGAACTTGCGGCAAGCGATTTTCTTTTTAAAAAATTTCCTCAAAAACCCGAAGGAGAACTTACGAGCTTAAGAGCCGCCTTGGTCAACGCCGACAGTCTTGCCGAATCAGCGGAGGATTTGGACATAAACAACTATCTTCTGCTTTCAAGAGGAGAAGCGAAAGATGTCGGCAGAGGCCGGCTTTACATCTTAGCCAATACTTACGAAGCTATAATCGGCGCGATTTATCTGGACCAAGGATATGGACCGGCGGAAAAATTTATTGAAAAAACGCTTTTGTTGAAAATTGAAGAAGTTTTGGAAAAAGGTCTTTACAGGGACGCGAAAAGCATGTTTCAGGAAAAATCGCAGGAGATTGTCCAACTGACTCCCGCCTACAAGGTTTTGGAAGAATGGGGACCCGACCACGACAAACAATTTCGCGTAGGGGTGTTTTTGGGAGAAGAATTGGTCGCCGAGGGCGAAGGTCCCTCAAAACAATTAGCCGAACAAGAAGCGGCAAAATCAGGACTCAAAATAAAGAAATGGGATTAACTCGTTTAGAGCGGCTTGAAATTTCCGGTTTTAAATCTTTTGCGAAAAAAGTTGTTTTTGATTTTTCTTCTCCCATTGTCGCGATTGTGGGGCCCAACGGGTCGGGCAAATCAAATGTTGTTGAGGCGGTAAAATGGGTCTTGGGAGAACAGTCTTTAAAAGAACTTCGGAGTAAAAACAGCTCCGACCTCATTTTTAGCGGAAGTGCCTCCGAACGGGCTTTTTCAAGCGCGAAAGTAAGCCTTATTTTTGAAAATTTGTCGCCCGAGTCGGGTTTGGATTTTGAAAAAATCGCGTTTTCGCGCCAAATCTGGAAAGACGGCCTTTCTGAATATTTTATCAATGATTCTTCCGTTCGCTTGAAAGATATTATTGAATTTTTGGCTAAAATAGGGCTTTCGGGAAAAAAATATCTTATCATCAATCAAGGAGAAACCGACAGGATTTTAACCCTTTCGGCAATTGAGAGGAGAGAGGCGATTGAAGACGCGCTGGGGCTCAAGATTTACCATCTTAAATTAAAAGAGGCGTCGCAGAAAATTGAAAAGACCGAAGAAAATATTTCCCGGACGCAAATTTTGCGCCAGGAAATAAAACCGCATTTGAATTTTCTTGAAAAGCAGGTGAAAAAATTTGAAAAAGCGGCGAAACTACGGGAAGAAATTAAAAATTTATACGGGGTTTATCTGGCGAAAGAAGACGGCTGTCTTAAAACAAAATTAAAAGAAATTTCGCGGAAAAAAGAGCCGATTGAAAGGGAATTAAACGAGCTTAAAATAAAATCTGAAAGCTTAAGCGGCGAATTTTCAAATAAAATTTTAGACAAAGAGAATGAAAAAACCAAACTTCTTGAAAATCGCTTGGACGATTTGCGTCAGCAAAGATTAACGGTTGAAAGGAGTTTGGGAAAACTTGAGGGGTTCATTGAATTGGAAAAAAACAAAGAAGCGCGCTCGGAAGAAGAGCTGGTGGCAAAAGAAGAGGTCGGAATTTTTCTCGGAGAATTGGAAACTTTTATTTCTTCAATCTTGGAAGAAAGCGCCATTGACCGCGTTTACGAACTCGCGAACGAGACGATGAGCGTTATTCATTCTTTTTCCGAAAGAATGCGCTCTGCCAATTCGTCCATTGCTGGCGCGAAAATTGACGAACTTATCGCGAAAAAAGAGAAATTAGGGGAAGTGAGCGCAAAAATCGTTTCCGAGGAAAATAAAATCAAGGCCGAACTTGAAAACGCAAAAAGCGAAGAACGACGGGAAAGCGGAGAATTGAGGAATTTGGAAAAAGAAATTTTTGAAATAAAAAACGCCGAGGCGAATTTAAAAGACGAGATGAATCTGATAAAACTTGAAGAAGAAAAATTAAAATTTGAAGAGGAGGATTATATCCGGGAAAAAGAATCGGCAAAAAGTTTTCTTTCCGGAGAAATAATCAAAAGCGATAATTTTATTGACGAGAACGAAAGAAGGCAATTGCGCAAAGACCTGGAGAGATTGAAAATAAAAATTGAAGACGGGGCGGGATACGACGAGTCGGTTTTAAAGGAGTACGAGGATGTTTCCAGCCGCGATAAATTTCTTGAAAAGGAGCTTGCGGATTTGGAGCAGGCCAGAGGGGCTTTAAACAAAGTGATGGACGAACTTAAAGAAAAGTTAAACCTTGATTTTAAAAGCGGTTTGAGTAAAATTAACAATGAGCTTGAAAATCTTTTTTCGCTGATGTTTGAGGGCGGAAAAGCGCGGCTTTATTTGACCGACGAAGGAGGAATTGATATTTTGATATCTCTTCCCCGCAAGAAAATCAAATCTTTAGAAATGCTTTCCGGCGGGGAGAGGTCGCTCGTCTCAATCGCCCTTATTTTCGCCTTGATTGAAACGAATCCTCCGCCGTTTTTGATTTTAGACGAGACAGACGCGGCGCTTGACGAAGCAAATTCGTTAAGATACGCTAAAATCTTGGATTCGCTTTCAAAAAGAACCCAGCTTGTCACTATAACCCATAACCGCCAGACGATGAATCAAGCCGGCTCGCTCTACGGAGTCACAATGGATAAAAGCGGTTATTCAAGAATTTTATCGTTAAAATTTGAATCAAGCTCCGAATTCATAAAAGAATATGCCCAGTAAGACAAAATCGAATGCTAAATCTAGTTTCTTGCGTGGTATAAACATGTTTTATTGCAAAATTAAAATTAAATATAATAATAGTCGGATATTCACTTGCGGATTTAGCAAGAAATATTCGATTTAGTCTTACTGGGTATGCCCAGTAAGACAAAATCGTATGCTCAAAATTAAATTGGCAAAAATAGGCAAGAAAAAAGAACGCAGTTTTAAATTAATCCTGACTGAAAACAGGGTAAAACCGTCGCCGTCGCGATATATTGAGATTTTAGGAAATTATAATCCCGCGAAGAAAACGGTTTCTTTGGACAAAGAAAGAATTTTGCATTGGATTTCAAAAGGAGCTCAAACCTCCGAAACCGTTCATAATATTTTTGTAAAATCCGGGATTATTGCCGGTCCGAAAATAAGAAAAGGCAGCGCCAAAAAAAACGCATCAGAAGCGCAATCAAATCCGCCCGGCAAATAAACTCAATCGGGCGGGAATTAAAATATGGAAAGAATTTTAATTGGAGACGCCGTCAATTATCTGGGAAAAGAAATTAAATTATCGGGGTGGGTGAATAATCGCCGCGACCACGGAAAACTTATTTTTTTGGAAATCAGAGACCGTTCCGGTTTGATTCAATCCGTCATAAAGCCGGACATTGAAAATTATAAGTCAGCCAAAGAAATAAGGCCGGAAGACGTTTTGGAGCTGGAGGGGGAAATAATTTCCAGGCCTAAAGGAATGGAAAATCCCAAAATTTCAACCGGCGGAATAGAGTTTAAAATAAAAAGATTAAAAGTTTTGGCGCCATCCGTTACTCTGCCTTTTGACATTTACGGAGACGGGTATGATATCGGCGAAGAAAAACGGATGGAATACCGTTATCTGGACATACGGCGTCCGAGGTTGCTTAAGAATCTGGAAAAACGCCATAAAATTAATTTATTCATCAGAGAGGAGCTCGCAAAAAAAGGATTTATTGAAGTTGAAACTCCGATTTTGACAAAATCAACTCCGGAAGGAGCGAGGGATTTCGTCGTTCCAAGCCGGCTTCAGCCGGGGAATTTTTACGCCTTGCCTCAAAGCCCCCAGCAATACAAGCAATTATTGATGGTTGCCGGAATTGAAAAATATTTTCAGATTGCGAGGTGTTTCAGAGACGAAGATTCAAGAGGCGACCGTCAGCCGGAATTCACCCAGCTTGATATTGAAATGAGTTTTGTTGAAGAAGACGATATTTTGCGGTTGGTTGAAAATCTTTTAACCGATGCCGTGAAAAATTTATATCCGAATAAAAAAATAAGTCAGGGCGACTGGCCGAGAATTGATTACAAGGAAGCGGTGAAAAAATACAATTCCGACAGGCCGGACTTGCGAAACGACAAAAAAAATCCCCAAGAACTCTCTTTTTTATGGGTTGTTAATTTTCCTGGCTTTGAATGGAAAGAAACTGAAAAAAAATGGGACAGCGCTCATCACCCGTTTACAAAACTTAAAATAGAGAACTACAAAGAAATAAAAAAAGCCCCGTCAAAAATAACCGCTTATCAATACGATTTGGTTTTAAACGGCTGCGAGATTGGAGGAGGTTCTTTAAGAATCACAAATCCCGACGACCTTGAAACAATGTTTGAATTTTTGGGGCATTCAAAAACGGCGATTAAAGAAAAATTCGGCCATTTAATGGAAGCGTTTAAATACGGCGTCCCGCCTCATGGAGGAATCGCTCTGGGGCTTGACCGCTTATTGAGCGTTTTAGAGAACGAACCGAGCATTCGCGAAGTCATCGCTTTCCCTAAAACCGGCGACAGCCGCGATTTAATGATGGATTCTCCGTCGGAAATCTCCAAAGAGCAATTGAAAGAATTACGGCTGAAAATTGAAAAGAAGCGCAAGCAGTGATATATATGCCGTATACTCTGAAACTTGAAAAATTTGAGGGGCCGCTGGATTTGCTTTTGGATTTAATTGAAGAAAACAAACTTGCCATCAGCGAAATTTCTTTGGCGAAAGTCGGCGAGGATTTTTTGAATTATCTCAAAAATTTTCAGGAATTGCCGAGGGAAGAAGCGGCTTACTTTTTAGTTGTTGCCGCCACTTTAATGCTGATTAAATCAAAATCCCTCCTGCCTTTTTTGGAGATTGGCAAAGAAGAAGAGAAATCAATTGAAGAATTGGAATTCAGGCTGAAACAATTGAGATTTTTCAGAAAATTGGCTTTGGAAATCCAAAAAACAATCCAAAGAAGGAATTTTATTTTTTTTAAAGAAACCAATCCCGAACAAAGGCTCGGTTTTTATCCCGGCGAAAAAATCACCGTTGAAAAATTAAAAGAAGCGATTGATTTTCTTTTAAATTCCCTGCCGAAAAGCGAAAAATTGCCGGAAAAAATCCTTACTCGCGTCGTTTCAATAGAGAAAAAGATTGAAGAACTGATAGCCAGAATCCAAAAAGCGGCAAAAAATTCTTTTGACGAACTTATTGACCCTAAAGACAAAATTGACAGAATTTTAAGTTTTTTGGCCGTTTTGGAATTGATTAAACAAGGATTGGTCGCCGTTGAACAGGAAAAAACATTCGGCAAAATTGAACTTAGCAAAATATGACGAATCAGGAATTAGCAAAAGCGATTGAGGCGTTGTTATTCGCGGCGAACGAACCTCAAAAAATAAAAAGACTCGCCGCGTTGTTTGAAGTTTCAGAAGAAGAAATCAAAACGGCTGTCGCGGGTTTGGAAGAGGTCTTGAAAGAAAGGGGAATTCGGCTTGTTTCAAAAGACGATGAGGTTTTTTTGGGAAGCGCGCCGGAATTTTCAGCGTTTGCGGAGAAATTTTTCAAACAAGAAATTGAATCGGAATTGACGAAAACTTCTCTAGAAACGCTCGCGATTGTCGCTTATCAAGGCCCGATTTCCCGAAGCAAAATTGAACATATCCGGGGAGTAAACTCGCTCTATACCTTGAGAAATCTGATGATTAGAGGGCTAGTTGAGCGAATTCAGGACGCGAAAGACCAGAGGAGTTATTTATACCGGATTTCTTTTGATTTAATGAAACTTCTTGGAATAACTAAAAGAGAAGAATTGCCGAATTTTACGGCCGCAAGCGAAGAAATGAATAAATTTTTGGCGGAATGAGTCCCGTTAGAGATCCAAACCTTATGTATTGTACTTATGTCATTGAAAGTCAAAAAAGCAGCTATTGGTATACTGGAAGTACTAATGATTTACGGAAACGTTTTAATCAGCACAACAAAGGAAAATCAACCTGGACAAAACAAGGGGTTCCATGGAAATTGATATATTATGAGGCGTGCCTCAACGAAGAAGACGCGAGGTCGAGAGAGAAATATTTAAAAACTGGAGTGGGAAAACGTTATTTCAAAAACAGATTAAAACGTTTCCTATCTCTAACGGGATGAGTAAATTCTCCTTATTTTTTAGTTTTTTTATTTTAACGCTTTTAATTAATTTTAAAGCGTCTTATCTTTATCTCGGAAAGCCGGAATATAAAACTATTTCCAAATCGTCAGCCGTTCTTCTTCCGAATCAAGTAAAGACGGAAGATAAAGAGCGTTTTTTTAAACCTCCGGCGATTGCGGCAAGTTCGGCTTTAGCGATGAGATTAAGCGACGAAAAAATAATTTTTGAAAAAAATAGCGACGCCAAACTTCCTTTAGCAAGTTTAACCAAGCTGATGACCGCTTACGCGGCGGAAAAATCAAAAGGAAAACAAAATAATTTTGAAGTTTTAATTCCAATAACAAAAGAAGCCGTTAACCAAGAAGGAGACGACGGCTTAATTTTAAATGAAGTTTTTCGTTCCTCGGTTTTGCGCGACATAATGCTTTTGGGCTCTTCAAACGACGCGGCGCGCGCCCTGGCGGGGCAAACGGATAAATTCGTGGAATCAATGAACAAAGAAGCGAAAAATCTCGGTTTAAAAAACACTCAATTTTTCAACCCAACGGGGCTTGATATTTCAAAAACAGAATCAGGCGCTCTTGGAACAGCCGAAGATTTGGCAAAATTAGTCTTGGCTATTTTAAAAAATTATCCTTATATTTTTAACATTACGACAAGAGAAGAAGCGGAACTTTTGTCAGAAAACGGTTTTTCGCATAAAATTAAAAATACAAACAAGCTTGTTTTTGAAATTCCGGGCTTAATCGGCGGAAAAACCGGCTTTTCGGACTTAGCCGGCGGAAATCTTATAATTATCGCCGATTTGAGTTTTAACGAGCCGTATTTGTTTATTGTTTTGAATTCAACTTATGAAGGCAGATTTGAAGATATGAAAAATTTATATCAATTTGTAAAAGAATTATGATTTTAGATATTTTAAAAGTTTTCGGGCTCGCGGCGTTTGCGTTTTTCTTCGCGTTTTTTATTACGCCGTTTATTACCCGTTATTTGTACAAATACAAGCTTTGGCGGAAAGAGGTAAGGACAAAATCGCCCGACGGAAGCGAAACGCCGATTTTCGCGAAACTTCATAAAGACAAAGAAGTCGGCACGCCGCGAATGGGCGGAATTATCATTTGGCTAAGCGTTTTATTTATCGCCTTGCTTTTTTGGCTGTTGGATTATTTAACGGCTTATCCGCTTTTTGAAAAACTCAATTTTTTGAGCAGAGGGCAAACATGGCTGCCGCTTTTTACTTTGGTTGCCGCGGCGTTAGTCGGATTTGCCGACGATATTTTTCAGGTTTTTGGCAAAGGAAAATACATTGCCGGCGGAATGACTTTTACGAGACGGCTTATTTTAATAATTTTAATCGCCTTAGTTGGCGCGTGGTGGTTTTATTTTAAACTTGAAACGAGCGGAATATTTATTCCTTTTTACGGCGAAATTTCACTTGGTTATTTGTTTCCGCTGTTTTTTGTTTTAACGGTGCTGGCGACTTTTTCCGGAGGAGTGATTGACGGTTTGGACGGATTAGCCGGCGGAGTTTTGGCCGCGATTTTTTCCGCCTACGCCGGCATCGCTTTTTTCCAAAACCAGATTGACCTTGCCGCTTTTTCCGGAGTGGTTGCCGGCGCGATTCTCGCCTTTTTGTGGTTTAACATTCCGCCCGCCCGATTTTATATGGGAGAGACCGGCATTATGGGGCTTACCACGAGTTTGACCGTGATTGCGTTTTTAACCGATTCAGTCGCCGTTTTGCCGCTCATCGCTTTTCCGCTGGTTTTAGAGTCGGCCTCGGTGATTATTCAGCTTTTATCCAAAAAATTTAGAGGCAAAAAAGTTTTTTTAGTCGCGCCCATCCATCACCATTTTGAAGCCAAGGGCTGGCCGAGCTATAAAGTAACAATGCGTTTTTGGGTCGTAAGCGTGGTTTTTGCGGTTATCGGAATGGTTGTTGCGCTGGTTGGAAAGATTTGATATATTTTATTTAGGATAATTTATTGGTCTTTTTTAAAGGAGGCTGAAAAATGCCAAAAATACATTGGATAGATGAAGAGAGGAAAAATCATATTATTCCTGATGAATTGGCAATTAAATTTGTGGAAACATTAAAATTGATTGCCGGATTAAAAAAAGAGGATATTGAGAAGTTTTTAGGTGATTTGATGAATAAGAACACAGCTTACGATGTGGTAAGTGTCATTCGTGATCGTGGTTATCCGCGAAGATACGACGAGAATGGTGAGTAATATTTTTTTAAAGAGCCGCGCAGGCTCTTTTTTATTCTAAATGGACGGGGGAACGCGATAATTTTGAAATTGTTTCCTTTAACAACGGATAATTTTTGAGTTCAAAATCTTCTCGCAGGAGTTCTTCGGCTTCGGTTCTCGCCGCTTCAACCATTTTGAGGTTTTTAAGGCCGAGCATTCCGATATCAGAAATTCCCCATTGTTTTGCGCCGGTCAGTTCCCCGGGACCGCGGAATTTTAAATCGTATTCCGCGAGTTCAAATCCGTTTTGCGATTTAGTCAAGGCGTTTAAGCGAGCCAGTATTTTTTGCGATGAATGTTCGGTGAAAATAAAGCAATACGGCTGATAGACGCTTCTCAAGACCCGGCCTCTTAATTGGTGTAATTGCGCTAAACCGAATCTTTCCGCGCCTTCTATTAAAATCATTGTGGCATTCGGGATATTTATGCCCACTTCAATAACCGAAGTGCTTGTTAAAATCTGAATTTCGCCTTTTTTAAATTTTTTTATGACTTCTTCTTTTTCTTTTGGCAAAAGCCGGCCGTGTAAAATCCCAAGTTTTAATTCCGGAAAAATTTTCTCGCTCAATCTTTTATATTCGCTCTTTACCGCTTTTATTTCTTCCTCCGGTTCTTGATGAAGTTTTTCTTCAAATTTTGCGCTTTGCGCTTTGCGCTTTGCGATTTGCGATTTTTGTTCTATTCTCGGACAGACCACATACGCTTGCCTTCCGTTTTTTATTTCTTCTCTCATCATCTCATAGGCTCTTTCTCTCTGTTCCGGCGGCACGATTATGGTTTTGATTTTTTTTCTGCCTGGGGGCATTTCATCAAGCAATGTCAAATCAAGGTCGCCGTAAATGGTAAGCGCCAATGTTCTTGGAATCGGCGTGGCGGTCATTGAAAGAAGATGGGGAATGGAGGGCAATTCTTTTGAAGTTTTTTTTGCTAAAAGCCCTCTTTGTTTGATTCCGAAACGGTGCTGTTCGTCTATAATGACAAGCCCAAGCTTGTTAAATTTCACTTTTTCATAGGTTAAACTGTGAGTTCCTATTAAAACGGGAATTTCGCCGCCTAAAACCCATTTCAACAGCTGATTTTTTGAAATTTGCGTATCTTTGTTTGGAAAAGCTTTTGACGGATATTTTCGGCTTTGAGAAGAAGTAAGGAGTCCGATTTTGGCGCGGAAGGGTTTTAAAAATTTTATAAATTCTTCGTAAATTTGGCGGGCCAAAACTTCGGTCGGCGCCATATAAGCGATTTGATAACCGGATTTTAGCGCGGCGTAAGAAATAATAATCGCAACCGCCGTTTTTCCGGAGCCAACATCTCCTTCAAGCAATCTTGTCATTGATTCCGGTTTTTTTAGGTCGTCCAAGAGCGTTTTAACGGCTTTTTTTTGAGCGTTTGTCAGTTCAAAATCAAAAAACTTAATGAATGAATTTATTTCTTTCCGGCTGATTTTCATTTCAAAGGCCGGAAGTTTTTTGCGGGAGATTTTTTCTTTAAGCCGCGACAATTGCAATAAAAAAATTTCTTCAAAAGAAAAGCGTTTTTTGACGGCTTCAAAATGTTTCGGATTTTTCGGCTGATGAGCCGCGAAAACGCTGGTTTTAAAATCCGGAAGATGATATTTTTGAAGGATGAATTTCGGCAAAATTTCGGGCAAATCAATATCTTTGATTTCCAAGAGCAGTTTTTTGATTTTTTCGGCAATCCATCGGCTGGATAATCCGTAAATTTCAGGATAAACCGGATAAAATTTTTCTTCGTTGGAAATTTCCTCAATTTCTTTTTCTTGCCTATCGGCGGAAAGCGCCCAGACGGGATTTATCATCAATGAACCGGATTTGTCGCGATAAATTTTTCCGGTGAAATAATAAAATTCTCCTTGTTTTAATGTTTTTGCCAAATACGGCTGATTGAACCAAGTAATCCGCAGAATTCCGCTTTCATCCTGAACCAAAAATTCAACAACCGGAATTCTTTTTTTCCAGCTTCTCTTGAGTTTGCTTGATAAAATTTTCGCCCCTATTCTCGCTTCTTCATCCGGTTTCAATTCCCGTATTTTTTTCAGCGAAACGAATTTTTTATAGTCGTTCGGAAAATGGCGGAGCAAATCCTCAACTTTATTAAATCCGGCTTTTTGAAGAACGAATTTTTGTTTTTTGTTCAGATAAAGATATTTTTCAAGAGGTTCTTGGAGAAACATACATAAATTATAACACAAGTTTTATCTATAAAATTAAAAGAGCCACGCTTATCTGCATGTGCAGGACGTGGCCTTTTTTCGATTTGGGAAATTACCTAGTACACTTTTTTTCAAGTAATCATCAGTATCCATAGATAAATAAATAATATACATCATACATGATATTATGAAGTACATGACTGCTAAGAACGCCCTATTAGCTCTAAGTTCTTCATTCCAGGGCTCATTCGTCGCGATTATGATGTCTACACAACAGTAAGCCCCAAGAACAGCGCACAAGATAAAACAAAGAGCAGAAAGTATTCTTCCCAATCTCATTCCCAACCTCCTCTTAGTTTCTTAGTTAAAGACCAGAAAATATAACAAATCCTGCAAAAAGGATAGCAAATTCTCAAAATTCTGTCAAGTTTTGACTATTTTTAAACCATTGTTTATTCTTTGATTAAGGTTTAGAATTTAAAAGTTCGGGATTTTGGATTATTTAGAAATTAGACATTATTTGGATATGGCTACTCTAATAAAAAATGGAGAAGGACGCATAAATACAATTATTCGCCGGCAAATTGCGGAGGCAATGCGAGAGTTGCTGAGCGATCCCGACGCCGGTCTTGTTTTAGGCAAAGACGCGATAAAAAGAATTAAAAAATCAGTTCATTCAAAAAAAATCGGCAGATATAGAAGCTTGGAAAAAATTTTTGCAAAATACCAGTTGTAAAATTTATGGCGGACTGGAAGTTTATCATTACTTCGGAAGCCGAAGCAGATTTAGACAAGTTAGACGAACAAATTCGCCAGCGCATTTTGGAAAAATTAAAATGGTTTAAGGAAAATTTTGATAAAATTATTCCAATTCCGCTTGGCGGCGAATGGAAAGGATTTTTTAAATTGCGAGTTGGCGATTGGAGAATAATATACGAAATAGAAATATTAAAGAAATTAATTACAATTCACCATATTGGCCGCCGAGATAAAATATATAAAGAATAAAAATATCATACATAAATTATAACACAAGTTTTATCTATAAAATTAAAGAGCCACACTCGCCTATGTATATAGGGGAGTGTGGCTTTAAATTTAGGAGCTTGGCTAAGGATAGGGGAGATATTCTATTTTCCCTCCTTCTATCTGTACCTTTATAAAGAAAGGGGGCAATTCTTGGGGGACCCTGAAGACCATGACTTTATTACTTTTATCCGCGTGTATCAATGCTATTATACTGGTTTCTTCCTCTCCAGGAAGATCCACTTTCGTTTGGGAAACCACCCAATACATTTTATTTCCTTCTATTGCCCAAACACCTTCGTCTCGCCTAATGTCCTTCTGTACTCTGCAAACGCAATCAACATGAGTCCATTAATTATCAGGAAAAGGGTTAGACACAGCATCAATCCCATTTTATCCATTGGGAACCCGCGTTGATAAGAAGCCCCGACCATAGCGGCGCATAAAAAACTCATAACACCAAAGAATCCTACTATAAGAAAAATTTCCATTTTCCACCTTCCTTTTAGTTAAAGACCTTAAAAATAAAGAATAAATCCTGCAAAAAGAATAGCAAATTCCCAAAATTTTGTCAAGTTTTGACTATTTTTAAACCATTGTTTATTCTTTGATTAATGGAAATCAATGAGGAAAAATTGAAATCGTTTATTAAAAAGCAGAGCGAGGAAACTCGGCGGCATTTTGACATAGTGGCCGAGGATTTGAGGTCTGATATGAAATTATTGGCGGAATCTGTCGGCGGAATTCAGGAACAACTCGTTATCCTTCGCGAAATGGTGGCAAAAAATACCGAAGACATAGTGATGATAAAAATGAATATGGAAATAATTAAAAACTCTTTGCGAAAAAAAGTTGATTTTGAAGAATTTGAAATTTTAACAAAAAGAGTGGCTCTCCTTGAATCAAAAATAATAAACAGGAAATAATTTGATTATTCTTTAATTAAGGTTTAGAATTGAAAAGTTTAGGATTTGGGATTTTGAATTTTGGATTATTTAGAAATTAGATATTAGAAATTAGAAATTTTTATTAAGTATGGCTCACATTAAACCGGATTTTGAAATATCGGGAAAAATAAAAGTGGTTGGCGTGGGCGGCTCGGGTTGCAATGCCGTTGACCATATGATTCACTCCAAAGTCAAAGGAGTTGAATTTATCGGCATAAACACCGACGCTCAAGACCTTCATCACAGTTTCGCGCCAAAAAAAGTTCAAATCGGAAAACAACTGACCAAGGGGCTTGGCGCCGGAATGAATCCGGAAATCGGCCGCGCTTCGGCTGAAGAAAATTCCGGAGAAATAGAAGAATCGCTCAAGGGCGCGGATATGATTTTTATCGCCGGCGGAATGGGTGGAGGAACTTGCACGGGCGCGGCGCCGGTGGTGGCAAATATCGCAAAAAACAAAATTGGGGCTTTAACCATCGGCGTTGTCACAAGGCCGTTTCATTTTGAAGGCCAGGAAAGAATGAGATTGGCAGAAGAAGGACTCGCGAGATTAAAAGAAGAAGTGGACGCGGTTATCGTCGTTCCCAATGAAAAGTTGCTTTCAATCGTGGCGAAAGACACGACTTTTCTCAGCGCTTTCGTTGTTTGCGACGAAGTTTTACGTCAAGCCGTGCAGGGAATTTCCGACATAATCACCATTCCGGGCATTATTAACATTGATTTCGCCGATGTCAAAACGGTTTTGAAAGACGCGGGAACGGCTTTGATGGGAATCGGAGTCGCTCAAGGAGAAAAAAGAGCCGAATCGGCCGCTCAGCTTGCCGTTAATTCTCCTTTGCTTGATTTGTCAATACACGGCGCGCAAGGAGTGCTTTTCGCGGTTGCGGGAGGTCCTGATTTGACAATGTGGGAAATTCAAGAAGCCGCAAGAATAATCACCGAATCGGTTGACCGCCAGGCGAAAATTATTTTTGGCGCGCTTCACGACCCGAATTTAAAAAAAGAGGAAATTAAAATAACGGTCATAGCCGCCAAGTTTCCGCAAAAACAGGACACTTTCAATCTGCCGCTTGATTTGGGCGGAGATAAACCGAAAATCCAGCCAAGAACCGGAAAGTCAGACGATGATTGGGAATCAGTGCCGGCCTTTTTAAGAAGAGCGAAAAAGGTATAAAAAATATTCTTGTTAAATTTTTATAATGAAAATCCATTTTTATGGCGCGAGCCAGGAAGTAACCGGCTCGTGTTTCTTATTGGAGAATAAACAGGCGAAATTTCTGATTGATTGCGGATTATGGCAATGCGCCCGGCTTTGCGAAAGGCAAAATCACGACCCGTTTCCTTTTAATCCAAAAGAAATAGAAGCGGTTTTCGTCACCCATTCTCATATTGACCACATCGGCAGAATTCCAAAACTCGTTAAAGACGGCTTTCAGGGAAAAATTTACTCAACAGAGCCAACGCGGGATTTGTCAAAAATAATGCTGGAAGACAGCCAATCTTTGATGAAAAGGGAAGCGGAAGAACAAAAAATAGCCCCGCTTTATAAAATGGAGGATGTGAAAAAGGCGCTTACTCTCTGGAAAAGCGCCGAATACGGCGAAAAAATCGCCTTCCCCGATTTTGAGTTTAGATTTTTGGAAGCCGGCCATATTTTGGGTTCGGCAATGGTGGAAGTTCTCCACGGAGGAAAGAAAGTAGTTTTTACGGGAGACCTCGGAAACAAATCATCCGACCTTTTAAAACCGCCCGAGAAGATTCAAGACGCGAATTTTTTAATCGCCGACAGTCTTTACGGCGACTCTCTTCACGAGGGCGTGTCGGAAAGAAAAATAAAATTAGAGAGAGTCATAGAAGACACAATGAACAAAAAAGGAGTCCTGATGATTCCCGCTTTTTCTTTGGAGCGAACCCAGGAGCTTCTTTTTGAAATAAATAATTTAATAGAGCGGGGAAGAGTGCCCCGTTTTCCCGCTTTTATTGATTCTCCTCTGGCCATTAAAGCGCTTGATGTTTATAAACAGCATAGCCGCTATTTTAATCTTGATGTCAAGTCCCAGATGAAAATTGACGATATTTTTAATTTCTCGGGGCTTACATTGACTCCGAGCGTTGAAGAATCCAAGAAAATCAACGATGTTCCTTCTCCGAAAATCATTCTTGCCGGCTCGGGAATGTCCGAAGGCGGAAGAATATTATTTCATGAAGAACGCTATTTGTCCGACCCGAATTCAACCTTGCTTATCGTAAGTTATCAAGCCGTCGGCTCGCTTGGCAGGAGATTAAAAGAGGGGATAAAAAAAATCGTTATTCACGGAAAAATTATTGATGTAAGGGCGAGAATTGAAAGCATCTCCGGTTTTTCCGCCCACGCCGATTACAACGAACTTTTTGAATTCATTGAACAGGCAAAAGACAATCTTGAAAAAGTTTTTTTAATCCACTCCGAGCCCAGAGCCAGTTTCTTTTTGGCCCAGTTAATCCGCGACAATCTCGGCCGCGAAGTCGTTATTCCAAAATACGGCGATGTTTTTGAAATTTGACTCTTTTTAAAAGTATTGACTTAATATTAATATTTGTATAATCTCTTTTATAGAATTTAGTTAATTTACACAACTGTTTGACTGTTTGAAAGGAGGCTGAAAAATGTTTACCTGTCGTTATTGCGGCAAAGAATCAAGACCAGCTCAGAGAATTCATTTTTCCACCATACCCAATGGCAGAAGGTGTTCTGTCTTTAAGGATGCTCTTGTCTGCAAAGCTTGCGCAATTAATGACTTTGAAAAAAGATTACAGATTTTGCTTGATGAAGAGTTAATAAAGCAAGATCAAACAGGGCGGATTATTAGTGTAGATTGGGAACATCTTTATCTTCTGTATGAGGGCGCAAGGAGGGGAAATGAAAATCATATTCCTCAGGCAAATGACATGCTTTTTATTTTGAAAGGATTGGGCGTTCTCTCCTCTATGAGAAGAGCAAATTGGATGGTTGAGTATGACGGGGTTAATATTGGCTTTTGCAGTTTTGTGGGTAGTTTCACCCCTCTTTATTTTAATCAAGAAAACGATGCCAAAAACTTTGCTGAAATATTTTCGCAAAGAGAGCATCCCTTTCATCTCAATAGGCTTGTTCTTGTTGAGTTTGGAAAAGAAGTGGCGTTTTCTATTTAAGGAGAGCGCCTTTTTATTTTAAAAACATTTTTTCCTTCTTTATTTAAAACAAAATTTTTGCTAAAATAGCCGAATAATATGAATTTATATTCGGAAAAGGATAAAAATATCCGCAAAACTTGGGTTTTATTCGCGGCTTTTCTGATTTTTATAATCGGCGTTGGCTGGACATTCGGCCAGATTTATAACAGCTCGGCGATTTTGATTATTGCCGTTTTGTTTTCAATCGCAACAAGTTTTATCAGCTACTGGTATTCGGATAAAATAGTTTTGGCAATGACGCGGGCAAAACCGGTGAGCCGGGAAAATTATCGCGAGCTTTATAATATCGTGGAGAATTTGACGATTGCCGCCGGCCTTCCTATGCCGAGAGTTTATATCGTGGACGAAGAAATGCCCAACGCTTTTGCCACCGGCCGCAATCCGGAACGCGCGGTTGTGGCGGTGACGCGCGGCTTAGTTGAGCGGCTTGACCGTTCTGAAATAGAAGGCGTTGTTGCCCACGAACTTTCTCATGTCGGAAACCGCGATATGCTGGTTTCAACCATGGCTGTGGTTTTGGTCGGTTTTATCGCCATACTTTCCGATATGTTTTTAAGGTCAATGTTCTGGGGAGGAATGTCTCGCGGAAGCGAAAGAAAAGGCGGAGGCCAAGCGATTTTTATCGCAATTGGCGTTATTTTGGCGATTCTTGCTCCGATTGCCGCCGCCTTGATTCAGCTTGCGATTTCGCGCCGGCGCGAGTTTTTGGCTGACGCTTCAGGCGCCTTGCTTACCCGTTATCCCGACGGCTTGGCAAGCGCTTTGGAAAAAATTTCCCAATATTCAAAACCAATGGCTGTTGCCAATAATTCCACGGCCCATCTTTGGCTTGCCGACCCTTATGGAAAAAAGCGTTCTTTTCTGGCAAAATTATTTATGACTCATCCGCCGATAGAAGAGCGAATAGCGATTTTAAGAGGAATGAAAATATGACGGAAGGATTGGAAAAATTCGGAAAATTGCCGGAGCATTTGGAAAAACATTTGGATAATATAGAGGGATTTAAAAATGAAATCAGGCAATTGGCAGAGAAAACAAATGACCCCCATTTAAGAGAAGAAAGACTCAATCTCGATTTATTAACTCGCGATGATTTTTTAATATACGAAGAATATAAAACAGGGACATTGGATGAAGAAAAGTTTAAATTATGGAAGAGTAAGACCGTCCTACCGGCGGCAGATGGCGAAATAGGAGAAAAAGAATATCTAAATAAAAAACGCGAAACAAAAGAATATTTTTCCGGATATTTGGTGAATAAAATATTTAATTGGAAACTTTACGAAAATAGAGTAAAAAGCAATAAAGATTTTTTCAAGGAATTTACAAATTATATCTTTGCCGGCGGAGAAATAATTGATTTTTACAAGGGCTTGATAAAACCGAAGAAGTGGATAAGAATTACAAGAGTAAACGAAAAAGGCGAATCGGTTGACATTTTGCCTCCCAACGCAAACCCAAATAATATTATTAATCGTCAGCCGACGGTTCAGGAATTACGCTATATAAAAGAAAATTTCGGTTTTAATGAAGGGGTGAAAGAGATTTCTGAAAATCCAACCAAAGAAACAAAAGAATATTTTAAAGGAAGGGTCGCATAGCGGTCTAGTGCGCGGCTTTGGAAAAGCCGTAAAGGAGAAATCCTTTCGTGGGTTCAAATCCCACCCCTTCCGCCTTCGCCTCGCCGAAGTTTTGCTCCGCAAAACAAAGGCGGGAATCGGCTCGGCTTCGGCGTGATGCAGTCCGTCAAGAAGCTTCGCGAAGGCGAGCTTCGCTAAGAGCTTTTAAATTTGAAAAATATTTGAAATCAGGTTTTGGCAGAGCGTTTATTAATAAACATTTAATTTAATTACATTTGTAAAAAATGATAGTAGCCAACAAGCCAAGCGTTCAAACTATGGCGAAAAATCGCCAAAACATTAGAGGTTCAAGTTGATGATTTAATTAAATAATCATTGTGGAAAAGGGGATTAAATATTATTAAAATAATTTAAATAAAACTATCATGATACTAAAAGAAAACGCAAAGGGTTTAATTATCGAAAACGCTGATAAGTTTCACTTATCGGATGAAGACAAGAAAGAGATTGAAAGCAAAAGGAATTATTTTTTAAGCGAATTTTCTAAAGAAAAAATCGCAAGGTTAGATAAAGACCACTATTTTCAGGGGCGGGGCATAATGCAAGGAAATTTTAGTTATGAATTGGAATGGGGCTCTAAGTTTTTGGGTAGTATCGGTGGTGGTAGCGTTTATAAATTTGGATACGAACAAGATTTTGATAAAATCAAGAAATATTTAATAAAAATTATTTCCGCCAATAATTCAATTGAACAATTTTATACACCGACAGGTGAATTAACTCAATTTTCGCAAGAGATTATAAAAGATTCAAAAGATATTAAGGGCGTTAGACGGGCATTGGTTGGTAAAGCACTTTCGATTTACTTCCCGGGGATTTTTATTAACATTTTTGGCCATCAGGATGCCTTTCTTGCAAAATTATATGAAGATTATATGCCCGAAACTTCCGGGGTGGAACTTTATCTTAGAAATAATTATTTGTTATTAGATACAAAAAATAAATATGCACCCAATTTGTCAAATGATGATTTTGGGCATCTTTTGTATAAGTTATTTGATATTTTTGAAACAGATACTATTGAAGTTGAACGCACCGAGATTACGCCACAGATCGAAGCCTTGGAAGTTCAGCATTACCAAAGTCTTATTCATAGAAACTTTACACAGCTCTTTGGCGGAGAGTTGAGTTATTATGATCTTGAAAGGCAAAATGAAAAGCATGGCCAGTTCGATACACAAGAGGTTGGTATAATTGATTTTTTGACAGTTGATAAAAACAAAGACTTGGTAGTCATCGAGTTGAAAAGAAATTCTACAGATCAAACATTAGGTCAAATTCTTCGGTACATGGGTTGGGTAAATGAGAATTTATGTAAAAATAGCCAGAAAGTAAAGGGAATAATTATCGCAGAATCCAAAGATAACAGGTTAGATTATGCTTTAACCGTTGTGCCAAGTGTAGTTTTTAGAAAAATGAACTTGGGCGTAAAAATTGAAGAATCAGAAAAATAAATTTATTTATGGCGGCGCGCCAGCTTCGCTGGCACGAAATTCAGCGGCGGTGGAAAAGCGAGGGCGGGCAAAAATTCCTTCCCCCCCCCAACCCCCTTCCTTTTTACCCGCCCGAGCGTTCGGATTTCAGAATTCAACGTCCGGATTTTCGTCAAAAAAAGTTCGGATTTTAACCAAAAGGCACCGCCTTCGCTTCGCCTAATTTAATTACATTTGTAAAAAAAATAGTAACCAACAAGCCAAGCGTCCAAACTATGGCGAAGATCGCTAAAGCTCTTGGCGTTTCAATAGAGGATTTGTTAAGTTGATTTTTAAGGGAACTTTTATGGAAAATTTTGAAAAAACAAATGAAATTGCCCCCAATGTATTAAAACAACAGCTTGAGGGCGCTGGAATTGATACTTCTGTATGGGGCACCGGACAAGCAAAAACATTAGCACATCTCCAAAAAGAGATTGAAAGTGGCGAAACTATCTTGATAAAGGGTAAAGAAGGAGAACTTTTAAGGAAAGTCGTGGTTGGTGGTGCTGATGTATTTTATGTTTCTCCAGAAGGAAAAAAATACCGCTTGAAAGAGGATAGACAGGTGTTCAAAGACGGACGCGAAAGACGCAGAGATTTAGGTCAAGCAGTTTCTGAAAAAATGAAACCGGATGAAAATCCCAATGATGCTATGATTCGCGGAATACAGGAAGAATTAGGTATAGTGGGTGAAATTATTCTGACAGAAACTGGCACCGATGAACAATTACTTACATCACCAAGCTATCCTGGTTTACAATCTCAATATATCCGTCATAAATTTGAAGCAATATTGAACCAAAAACAATTTAAACAAAATGGATATGTGGAAGAGCAACCTGACAAAAGTACTTATTTTATTTGGGAGGAAATTTAATAAAGAATTTGCCGCCCCATACTTCGCCAAGGCTCCGTAGGGCAAAGCAAAGAAAACTTGCTTGTTCGCCATAGCCCGAAGGGCAACGGCGGAAAATCGTCCTTTTCGCTTCCGCTTCAAGGCGAGGACGGGCAAGATTTGATTTATTTTTAGAAACAGATATAATATAGGTGAAAAGTAGCATGGTTCTGGTTGTCAGAAAATCATAGAAAATCTGGCCCGGACCGAAATAAACAGCTACGGAGGTCGAAAAATCAGAAAATCGTATTTTTGAAAAACCAATTATGGCAGAATTCAAAGACCAAGAATTTCTTGAATATCTGGTTAAAAATTTAGTTGATTATCCCGACGAGGTTAAGGTTGCGAGGCAGGTTGATGAAATGGGAGTTTTACTCTCGCTGAAAGTCAATCCAGCCGATATGGGAAAAATTATCGGCCGGGAGGGAAACACCGCCAAAGCCATTAGAAACTTATTGAGGATTGTCGGTTTAAAGAACAAAGCCAGAATCAATCTCAAGATTGAAGAGCCAGCCGGCGGAATGAGGGCTCCAAAAGAATCAACCGAAGGATTAGAGCTCTAAGAAATTCTGAAAAGTAGTTTTAAAACAAAAACCATGCCGCTTAAAAAAACGCGTGGTTTTTGGTTTTTATATATGAAAAATTTTCATATCATCACGATTTTTCCGGAATCATTTGATTCTTATTTAAACAGTTCAATTTTGAGCCGGGCCAAAAATAAATTTCTCAAAGTAAAATTTTATAATCCCCGCGACTTTACAAGCGACAAGCGCCGCAAGGTTGACACTCGGCCTTATGGAGGAGAGCCAGGGATGGTGATGCAAGTTGAACCGATAGTTAAAGCGGCGGACAAAGCAAAGCGCAAATCGCAAAACGCAAATTCAAAAATTATTATTTTTTCGCCGAGAGGAAAAACATTTAATCAAAAAATGGCAAGAAATTTCGCCGAAAAATACGATAATTTTATTTTGATTTGCGGACGCTACGAAGGAATTGACGAAAGAGTCAAGAAAATTTTAAAAGCGGAGGAAGTTTCAACAGGGGATTACGTTTTAACCGGAGGCGAGCTTCCCGCAATGGTTTTTATTGACGCTTTGGTTCGCCATATTCCCGGAGTTTTGGGCAAATACGGCTCGCTCGAAGAAATCAAAGGTTCATATCCGGTCTATACAAGGCCGGAAATTATAAAATGGAAAAATAAAAAATACGCCGTTCCAAAAATCCTTTTGTCGGGACACCATAAAAAAATAAAAGAATGGCGGGAAAAACGCGGAAAAAAGGTTTAAAATTTAATATGCCCAGTAAGACAAAATCGAATGCTAAATCCAGTTTCTTGCGTGGTATAAACATGTTTTATTACAAAATTAAAATTAAGTATAATAATAGTCGAATATCCGCTTGCGGATTTAGCAAGAAATATTCGATTTAGTCTTACTGGGTATATAATAAAAAATGCTCTCTCCAATTGAACAAATCAAAGAAAAACTGGATATTATTGATTTAATCCAGTCTTACATCAAACTGGACAAAGCCGGAGTGAATTTCAAATCCGTCTGTCCGTTCCACAAAGAAAAAACTCCGTCGTTTTATGTTTCGCCGGGACGCCAGATTTGGCATTGTTTCGGATGTTCTCGCGGAGGCGACCATTTCCGATTCGTGATGGAAATGGAAAAAGTTGAGTTTCCGGAATCGCTTAGAATTTTGGCGAAAATGACCGGCGTGAAGCTTCAGAAAGTTGATGAAAAATTGGCCGCTCAAAAAACCCGGCTTTCGGAAATTCTCAACAAAGCCAAAGAATTCTACAAAGAAAATTTTAAACGGCGCTCGGATGTCAAAGAGTATCTGAAAGAGCGGGGATTGAAAGACAAAACAATTGAAACTTTTGAGATAGGGTACGCTATGCCGAACTGGGACGAAATTTATGAATTTCTTTCGCAGGGCGGATTTTCAAAAGAAGAAATTGAAAATTCGGGGCTCGTCGTGAAAAAAGAAGAAGCGGGAAGCGTTTCTTATTACGACCGGTTCCGCGCCAGAATAATGTTTCCAATTTTCAATCAGCTTGGCGAAACAATCGGTTTTTCCGGACGAATTTTTGAAAAAGATTTGAGAAAGGATTTAAAAGAGGAAGAAAAACCGGCAAAATACATCAATACCCCGAACACTCTTTTGTACGATAAATCAAAAGCGCTTTACGGCTTGAATTTCGCAAAAAACGAAATCAGAAAAAACAATTTTTGCGTTTTGGTTGAAGGGCAGATGGATGTCATTATGTCGCACCAGGCGGGATTTTTAAACACAGTCGCGGTTTCGGGGACGGCTTTGACCGAAGACCAATTAGCTAAATTAAAACGGCTCTCGCCCAATTTATACATTGCTCTTGACCCGGACGCCGGAGGAATCGCGGCAACTAAAAGGGGAGTGGACTTGGCTCTAAAAAATAATTTTGATGTCAAGATTCTCCCGATTGACAAAGACGACCCGGCTGATATAATAAAAGAAAATCCCGAAACTTGGCTTCTCGCCATCAAGCGGGCGAAACCGATTATAAGATATTATCTGGATTTTTTAAGCGAAAAAGTTAAAGAAAAAAGAGAACTCGCGAAAGAAACCGAAAGAGTCATTATTCCTTACATCGCGAATATCGCAAGCAATATTGAACAAGCGCATTGGCTCAAAGAAGTGGCTGTTTTTTTGAGTTTAAAAGAAGAAGCGGTTTGGCAAAGTCTCGCCAAATATTCAAAAAAATTAAAAAGAGGGAATAGCGATAGCGCGGAAAGCGTTGAAACCGAAAATAGCCGCAAGCCGTCTTCCGTTTCCCGCCGCGATTTGCTTGAAGAAAAATTAATCGGAATTTTACTTTGGAAAAAAGAACTTGCCGCTTTTTTTAATAAAGATTGGCAAAATTATTTTTCTCCGGCAAGAAAATTCATACTTGAAAAAGCGTTGAATAGCGGGACTGAAATCGCTTCGGAGCACTATCTTAATAAATTAGCCCTGGAAGCCGAACTTTATTACAGCAATCTGGACAAGCCCGAGGAAGAGTTGAATAAACTGGCGATGGAATTGAAGCGGGAATATTTAAAGGACGAACTTTTGTCGTTGAGCCAAAAAATACGCGAATGCGAAATAGCCGGAGACGGCGAAAATATCAAAAAATGCCTTGACGAGTTTCATAAATTAAGCAAAGAACTTAATGTTTAGCGATTAAAAAATATGCCCAGTAAGACAAAATCGAATGCTAAATCTAGTTTCTTGCGTGGTATAAACATGTTTTATTACAAAATTAAAATTAAGTATAATAATAGTCGAATATCCGCTTGCGGATTTAGCAAGAAATATTCGATTTAGTCTTACTGGGTATGAAAAGAGGAAGACCGAAAAAATCATCCGCATCCGCCAAAATTTCAAAAAAAATTCAGGCGGGCAATGCCTACCGGCAGGCGGGCAAAAAAAGAGGAAGGCCAAAAAAGGTCAAGTTGGAAACAGTCGCCGAAAAAACGCTGAAAGCCGGCAAAAAAGAAGAAAAATTGAAAGAGCTTATAAAAAAGGGCAGGGCAAAGGGATTTGTGACCCACGGCGAAATTTTAACTTACTTTCCGAACATTGAAGAAGATATTTTATTTTTGGAAGAAACATTTGAAAAAATAAGGGGCTCTAATATTGAAATTATAGAAGAAAAAAGCCCCTTTGAACTTGAAAAAGAAAAGAAAAAATCAGGCGCGAGCGCCGAACCCGAACATGTTATGGAGCATCTCTCCATGGATTCCATTCAATCCTACTTGCGGGAAATCGGCAAAATTAAACTTCTTACTTTTCAGGAAGAAAAAGATTTATCAAAAAGGATTGAACAAGGAGATGAAGAAGCGAAAAACAAGCTGATTTTGGCGAATCTGCGACTCGTAGTTTCAATCGCCAAACGTTATCTCGGACGCAGTTCCAATCTGACTATGCTTGATTTGATTCAAGAAGGAAATCTGGGGCTTTTCCGGGCGGTTGAAAAATTTGACTGGAGAAGGGGTTTTAAATTTTCAACCTATGCCACCTGGTGGATACGCCAGGCAATCACCAGAGCGTTGGCCGACCAGGGAAAAATCATACGGCTACCGGTTCATATTGTTGAAATTTTAAGCAAATACCAGCAAGCGGTCAGGAGATTGACGCAAGAACTCGGCCGCGACCCGTTTATTCAGGAAATCGCGGCTGAAATGAATTTGCCGGTTGAAAAAGTCCGCCATCTGCAGAAAATTTCGCAAGACACTATTTCTTTGGAAACGCCCGTGGGAGAACCGGAAGAAAAAGAAGAAGTGACGATTCGGGAATTCGTGCCCGACGAGAAAACTCTTTCTCCCGAACAAGCGACAAGCCTCAAATTTTTGCGCGACCAGATAAAAGAAATCATTTCCGAGCTCGCGCCCCGAGAGCAGAAAATTTTGGCGATGAGATTCGGTTTGGAAGACGGCGTGTCTTACACTTTGGAAGAAGTCGGCAAAGAATTCGGCGTAACCCGTGAAAGAATCCGGCAAATTGAAATGAAGGCGCTGGAAAAAATAAAAAAGCACAAGCTGGCGTATCGCCTTGAAGGATATTGATAAAAAATCAAAAGGCAAAAGGCAAAATTACAAGTCAAAATTCAAAAGTCAATTTAAAAACTTGACCAAAAATTAAATTTGATTTAAGTTGAATATAGGAAAATATTCCGCGGTAGCGCAGCGGTAGCGCAGGTGCCTGTAAAAAACTTGCAGCTTCCAAAGGAAACTTTGGAATGAACATCTTGGGATAACGGTGAAGCCGAGCACATAAACTTGTTATGTGCTCGGTAATACCGTGGGAACCGAGCACATAATGCTTTATGTGCTCGGGCGCCGTAGAGACTAGATACCGAGATACCTAATCCGAATTAAAAATTTGGTATGGTAAAGATATAGTCCAACCTCGTTAGTAATAATGAGAAAGTTGTAAGCACTTGGTCGTAGGTTCGAATCCTACCCGCGGAGTCAGTTAGAAAATTGCAAGGTTTTGGAAGTCGCCTCGCGGAGTTTATCCGCCCTTTTGGCGGACTCGGCGACCAAATCGTAAGGTTTTCTGGGCGAAAATTTGAATTGGCGGTTTTCCATTTTGGGAAAAGAAAAATTTTGCATAATGATTTTGGAAACGGAAACTTGAAAAAATTTCTGTTTTTGATTGACTAATAACTAGACGTGTGCGAAGATACTTTTGGCGAGAGGTACGCCTCTCAAAACCAGAAAGGAGGAGGGTATGCCCTCAACCAAAGGATTAGAAGTGTTCGTTCGTAAGAATCAGCTCATCGATGAGGAGTGGTTTGGCCTAATCGAGGCCCGTCGCGAGCTCATCAAACCGCACCTTGATTCATTCACGCTTCCCGAACTCGGCACGCTCGAATGCATGCGGAGTGAAACCAGCTTCACACACATGCTTCGGTTGGACATCGCAACCACCATCGGAGACGAGCGGTTCTCGCTCAAGACGCAGGGAATCTTCCGGATACAGCCGTGGTCAGCCGTGGAGCGAATCCCCAACAGCGGTCATCGTCCACCTCCTGGCGGTGTGAACTGTCCAGACGGAACAATGCGAGTATGGGGACTCACGCGTTCCGGCCTGTGGGTTCTCGTGACCATCGGTTTCGTGGGTGAGAATGGTTACAAGGATCGCGGCTACGAGAGAGCAAGAACTGTCGAGATTGTCGAGACCGACCTACCCGCTATCGCTACAAAGACCAAGGAGAAACCCCAGCGGATGTGGAAAGAGCTTGGTAAGGTCATCAAGGGCTTTGCGGAACACCGCAAGTCGCTCTACAACCAAGCTCTCAACCTCGCTCAGATGGTTGAAGTCGAGGAACTCGCGTTCTCGCTGATTCCGAAGGAAGCATGATCCGCACCGAGGCCTTGGAGTTTCACTCCTCGGCCCTTTTTTATTTTTGAATTTGAAAGAACAAAGAATTTGCCGCCAAAGAAAAACTTGCTTGTCCGCCGTAGCTCGGAAAACGTAGGCGGAAAATTGTCATCCGCCTTCGTTAAAACTTCGGCGGACAGGTCGGCGCGGCAGAGCCGCACTTGCGGGCGGGACTTCCTCGCCGCCGCAGGCGGCGAAATGCGTTCGAACTATCTTAAGAATACAGAGTCACAAAACTAGATACGAACTCGGATTTTGAAGATAAGAGGGTTCGCTCGGACGGCTCGGCATTTTTACCCCGTAGCGAACTTGTTCTGCTTCGGGGCGTCCCCCAAACCCCCTCCTGCCGAGCCGTCTTCGCGTGGGCTGGCGGATTTTTTGCGGGGCGGTTTATTGACTTGTATCACATTGATACATTATGATTATAGCATGACCGAGGAAATTTCTGGATACAAGGCCGTCAAGCGGCTTGCCGTTGAACGACCAGACTGGCTACCCATAGTGCAAGAGTGCTTGAATCTCTCGAAAGAGATTAAGGGCGATTTTGCCGGGACGTGGGTATTTAAGCGTGTGCAGAAAAAAGGGCTTAGGTTTTCAAATCTACGCTTGCTCGTCAGCTTCGGCATTTTGAGAAAAGAAGGCACTTCCCGCGCTGGTCGTCGTGCCTACTACTCAATGGTCAATCTCGAAGGTGTCGAGCAGGCACTCAATGAACTTACCAAGTAATAAATCCATGTACGACAATACAATCGCACAAAAAATAGCTCGGCAATATAAACAGCAACCACTGACCGATTTTGCAAGTGTAAAACCGGAAACGCCGCTTGACGCTTTGAATTTGAATTGGCGCGAGCGCGATTTGCCGGAATATCAACGGACAAAACACGTTCACCGCTTACATCCCTACCTCGGCAAATTTATTCCGCAACTTGTAGAGATATTTTTGCGGAAATATAAACCAACCCTTGTTTATGATCCGTTCGCGGGAAGCGGAACAACTTTGGTTGAGGCAAACGCTCTCGGTATAGATTCAGTCGGCACGGACATTTCTGCTTTTAATGCCTTACTTTCAAAAGTCAAAACTGCCGATTATGACATTCCGCTTCTTGAAAAAGAAATTTACGGTACTTTGAAGCGTCTTGATACCTACAAAAGCAAATTTTCGAAAGATGAAAAAGTGAATAGGCTTTTCTCGACAAAAAATGAATATATACAAAAATGGTTTGCGCCAAACACGCAAAAAGAACTTTTATGTTATTCGCGACTCATTAAGGATTATACTTATCAAGATTTACTAAAAACTATATTATCTCGTTCGGCGCGTTCGGCTCGGCTCGTTACGCATTACGATTTGGATTTTCCTAAAGAGCCGCAGACAAAACCGTATCAATGTTATAAGCACCAACGAACATGTCAGCCGGTGGAGGAAGCATATAAATTCTTATCGCGTTACACGATTGATACATTAGATCGCATAAAGGAATTTTCAAAGATAAAAACAAAAGCTAAAGTTGTGGTAAATCACGGGGATTCTCGCGAAGTTGAATTGCCGAAAGGTATTGATATGGTTTTTACCTCCCCCCCATACATTGGGTTAATTGATTACCACGAACAGCATAAATATGCCTATGAATTATTGGGGCTAAAGAACAATGAGATACGAGAAATTGGTCCAGCAAAGAATGGACAATCACAGCAAGCAAAGAGCGATTACATCAAGGGGATAAACGATGTTTTGCTACACACGCGAGATTATATGGCGAAAAATGCGCTCGCGCTCATTGTGGTAAATGATAAATACAAGCTATACAAGCCCGAAGTCGCTGGTTTTAAGGAAATTGGCAGGGTTGAGCGTCATGTGAACCGCCGAACCGGACGACGTGAAGGTGCATTTTATGAAAGTATTTTAATTTGGCAAAAAATATGACCGAGAAACAAGAAATGAAAAAAGCAATCCAATCTGTCATCAAAATGATGATGGATAGGGTCATGAATAAAGTTTTGGTTGAAGAACCTTTTATGAAAGAAGAGCATAGAGCCAAGAAGCCGCTTTACGCCGCTTTAGTGCCAGATGAGATATTTAAGGGCTCTCATTTTGAGCGTCGCTTTGTTACACCATTTGGCGGCGTTTGGGAAAAACTCGCAATAGTGGCGGCAAACAAGGGTCTTGGATATGGAGAAAAGGGACGCACGATAACAGGCAAAGTAAATGCGGAAAGGTTGCGCAGGATTCAAGAAGTGCTGAATAATCTCGAACATGGAGTAAAGGACAAGAAACGGATTAAGCCAGATTGGGACAAAGAACTGGAATACATTTTAGAAGGTAAGAATACAAAATTTATTCCTGTTACGGTTATTTCTGATGTATATGCAGAGGATAGGAAAAATAAAAAGAAATATGCTTTTGAGTTGAAAGCACCATTGCCGAATAGCGATCAAACGAAAGTAAGTAAAGAGAAAATGCTCAAACTCTATTGTATGGAGCCACTACAAGTTGATGATGCTTTTTATGCGCTTCCATATAATCCTTTTGGAAAACGGGAAAATTACTCATGGGCTTTCTCAGCTCGGTGGTTTGATATGAAAAATGACGAAGTGGTTTTAATCGGAGACGAATTTTGGGAAAAGATTGGTGGACTTGGAACATACAAAGCATTTATAGAGGCGGTAAATGAAATCGGGACGGAATATAAAAATCGAATCTATCGGGAATTTCTCGGAATTGAGCCGCCTCCAGAAAAGCTAGAGGAGGGAAAATTGTAAATTACTATTATGAATACATTGGAAGAAAAACGTAGGGATGCTTTCAAAATTTTGAAACATTCTCTGCAACAAATAGCGAATATCGCGATTATTGTTGGCGTTGTTTTCGCGTTTATTCAGGTCGGAGATTATCGATCAAGAACATCTGCAGACATTGCATTAAAATTTGGTGAATATCTTGACGATAGCCCTTATTTGAATATCTCGGATGCTCTCGATACGGAAGATAAAACTAAAAAAGTTTTTCAGCCCGAAGGGCCGTTTAGTGTGGGAGAAATTGATAGATATTTAGGGACGTTCGAAACGCTCGGAAATCTATACAAGAGAAAGTTGATAGATTGCGAGACATTCAGGGTGAATTTTGCTTATTACATCCAAAAAGCATTCTCAAATGAGGAATTGAGAAGTTATATCAATGATGTTGATGGGAAAGGTGAAAAGTGGTGGCCGAATCTTATATTTTTGGGTGATGCGCTTGTATACGAAAAGAACATCGATTGTAAATAAATCGTTATGAAAACCCCCTCATCAAAGATGGAAAAGTATTACGGCAAAGAGCTTATTTTAGATTTGCATGAGTGTAATCAGCAAAAATTCAAAAGAAGAACTATTAAAAAATTCTTTATCAAACTATGCAACTTGATTGATATGCAACGCGCGGAATTGTACTGGTGGGACGATTATAGTCTTCCAGTTAAAGAACGCCAGACAGAGCCCCATCTTAAAGGCACGTCTGCGGTACAATTCATTATGACAAGCAACATCACTATTCATACACTAGATATTTTGAAAAGTGTCTACCTGAATATATTTTCCTGTAAGGATTTTAACGCCAACGAAGCAGCAGAATTTTCTCGTAAATTCTTCGAGGGTAGGATAGCAAGCAAAATAGTAGTCAATAGAAAATGAAAATAATAACTTTTGAGCAATTCATCCCAAAAGAAAAACTGGATTTAGTAAATTTGTCCAGTTTGAAACATTATTACGCGACTACTCTGTCTAAAGAGATTCCTCATCGGATAGTAAGATTTGTCGTCCCAAAATCTGATGAGCAAGGATATTATTGTGAAATTGACGCAATCGTTTCCGGGGAAAAATATACTGCGTTAGCAGGAAATGTTTTTGATTTTAGGAAGCGGGAATACGAAAACACCAATAAATTTACCACAGTCCTTCTCATCCCGACGGGTATCGGGGCAGAAATTGGAGGCCATTGTGGCGATGGAAATTCAGTTGCCCGGCTTATCGGTGCGGCAAGCGACATTCTCATAACGCATCCAAATGTAGTTAATGCGGCGGACATCAACGAAATGCTAGACAACACACAGTATGTTGAAGGGAGCGTTTTATCAAAGTTACTGCTTGGTCAGATAGGGTTGCAGAAGGTCAGATCAAACCGGGTGTTAATGCTGATGGATAAACACCCAGAAAGTTTCTTCAACGAAGAAATAATAAATGCGGTATCGGCGGCCAGGATTACCTTAGGTATGGATTGCGACGTATATGAAATGGAGAATCTGATAACAAGCATCTCAAAGTATGCGCAATCTGGACGAGCTATTGGTGAAGTAAGTGGTTTAGAAAATCTTTTTTCGGTAATTGAGAAATTCAAAGACAATTATGATGCTATCGGTTTATCAACTTTTATAAAAGTGCCTGATGACTACCACAAAAAGTATTTCTCAACCGACGAAATGATAAACCCGTGGGGTGGCATAGAAGCGATGCTAACTCATAGTATTGCGGAAATATACAAGATTCCCTGCGCTCACTCTCCGATGATGACTTCAAGCGAAATTATGGAATTGGAGTTAGGCGTTGTCGACCCCAGAAAAGCACCGGAATCTGCTTCCACAACCTACTTGCATAGCGTACTAAAAGGGTTGTTCCGTTCACCTCGAATTGTTGGGTCAAATCATGGCATAACCCTTGAGGACGTATCTTGTGTTGTTATTCCCGATGGTTGTATTGGCTTGCCTACGCTTGCATGTTTAGAAAACAATATTCCGCTGATTGTTGTAAGGGGAAATAAAAATCTGATGCAGAATGACTTACGAAAACTTCCATTCAAAAATGATAAAGTATTTTTCGTGGATAATTACCTGGAAGCCGCTGGCGTTATAACCGCATTAAAAGCCGGAGTTTCACCTGATATTACTAGACGTCCAGTGAAAGGAACTGTTAAAATTCAATAATCCCGCCAGCCCACGCAAGGACGGCTCGGCAGGAGGGGGTTGGGGGGAGGAAATGCCGAGCCGTCCGAGCAAGTACAAAAGAGGCCAGCCCCGCCGCCTGCTTCGTTAGGGGCAGAGCCAAGCAAAACATTCTTTTCCTTTGCAGAAGAAAAAATCCGGCGCGCGCAAATCAGGAAAAGCGAAGAAAACTTTTTTGCTGGCTGGCGAGCGTTAGCGAGCGGCGGCGGGGCGGAGCGTTAGAAATCAGTGTCAGGATTTTCGCGGAAAAAGGTTCGGATTTCGTTCAGCGTTCGGAGCCAATAAACTAGATACGAACTTCCGACCCCGAAGAACCCCGCCATTTCTGCGGAAAGAGCGAGGTCTGTCTACGGGATAGGTTTTCCGAAGAAGTCGGATTCTTGTCAGCCGATTTGTTCGCCAAAGCTTTTCCGCCGAAGGCGGATCCGCCTCTAGCGGCTTTTCTAAATATGGGGATAAATAAACTTTTTTAAAACGCGTAAAAGCGATATAATAAAAATATGTTTGAACTCAAAAATAAGATAGCTTTGATTACTGGCGGCAGGCGAGGAATGGGAAGAACTCACGCATTGGCTTTGGCGAGCCAAGGCGCGAAAGTTGTTGTGACGGACATTGACGCGAACGAATGCGCGCCGGTTGTTGAAGAAATAAAATCAAAAGGCGGGGAAGCGGCCTGTTTCAAGATGGATGTTTCAAACAAAGCTGAAGTGAATCAGGTTTTTGACGAAGTTATAAAACAGTTTGGCCGTCTGGATGTTTTAGTGAATAACGCGGGAATTTATTTTTCAAAACCGGCGCTGGAACTTACCGAAGAAGAGTGGGATAAAATGATTGATATTAATCTGAAAGGACAATTTCTTTGCGCGCAACGAGCCGCGAAAGAAATGGCAAAAAACAAATGGGGGAGGATTATCAATATTTCATCGGTTGCTTCCGGGCAAGTTGGCGTGGGAATCACCGGCGGAGCGCACTACACCGCGTCAAAGGGCGGAATTATAGGCATGTCGGAAACTCTCGCGATTGAGTGGGCTCCTCTCGGAATTAATGTGAATGTTATAGCGCCGGGCGCGATTGATACGCCTATGGTGCAAGCGGCGCAAATTCCAAAACAAGCGATGGACGCAATGCTCCAGCGCGTCCCGCTAAAAAGAATCGGCAGACCCGAAGAAGTTTCTAGTATGGTAGTTTTTTTAGCTTCGGAAGAATCAAGTTATGTTACCGGCGCCACATTTTATGTGGACGGCGGCTGGTTGGCCGTATAAATTATTCGCGGCGCGAACTTCGGGTTTTTTTGACATTTTTTGGAAATTGTTTTATCTTTCTGAAGGTAGATTTTTAGTTCGGCTTTTTCAAAAAGGAGAGAATCGTGAGTAATCAAATTTCGCTTTTTAAAAAAATTGAGAAAGAAATGAAAAAGATAAAGCTTAATGGAATCAAAGGGCCGCAAGACAAAGTTGAAAACGAGGACAATGTTGTCGGCAAATTGGATAAAAAGCACAAAAAACTCTGGATTTTGAGAGCAGAATTGATAGAAGAGGGAAAGGAGATTTTAAAACAAAATCAAGTTAATTTTGCCTTTCAAGAACTTTCTGAATCTTTTCGGGATGAAGAAAAATTAGGTGATATTACGGATCAATTGGCTGAATTAAGCAAGTTGATTGAAATAGTTAACGAAATCCTGTGGTTTGAAATAAGAACGGATTTCAATCTTTGGACAAAGCCGTTTATCATGGTGAGAAAAGGATGGAAAGTTGCATGGAGAAAAGAGGCGGAAAACATTCCTGAAATTCTAAAATTTCTAACATCTTGATAAAAAATCTCTTGAAATATAGTCCCTGTTTATTTTGGGGACTTTTTATTTTACTGATACAATCTAATTATGAAAATTTTTGTCAAAGCAAAACCGAACGCGAAACGCGCCGTCGCGCGTTCGTCTTATTTCGGGATTTCGCGCCAAACAAAAAATTTTTGAAATTATGATATAATACATTAATGAAAGGAAAAAATATCGTTTTTGTCGCGTTGGCGGTTTTAATTGTTTTCAGCGCTTATGTTTTTTGGAATAATAAATCGGCAAAACCAACGCCGTCAAATAATCAAAATCAAAATATGAAACATTTAATCTCCATTAAAACCAATTTCGGCGAAATCCAGTTTGAAACTTATGATTCTGACGCGCCTAAAACAGCCGCGAATTTTATCGCTCTGGCGAATAAGGGATTTTACGACGGTTTGACTTTTCATCGCGTCATTAAGGGATTTATGATTCAAGGCGGAGACCCGAACGGCAACGGCGCCGGCGGCCCGGGATATCAATTTGAAGACGAACTAAATTCCCAGACCGAATCGTACAAAGCCGGCTATACAAAAGGAACGGTGGTTATGGCAAACGCCGGCCCAAACACAAACGGCAGTCAGTTTTTCATAATGCTTGAAAATTACCCCTTGCCCCATAATTACACTATTTTCGGAAAGGTTGTAAAAGGCCAGGATATTGTTGATAAAATAGGAAATGTAAAAACGGACTCCCAAGACAAGCCGTTAAGTCCGGTAATAATGGAAAAAGTCGCGGCAGAAGATTAAATAATCGCATATTGACTTTTTCTAAATAATAAAATAACATAAATAGCATAGTAAGCAGTTTCTTTTTGCCCTTCAGTCCATATAACTTATGCGAACTCGGGATATAAAGTAAAAGAGGTCGACTTACTTCATAGTAATTATCAAAGTAAAAAGATGGCAAAAAAGTTATATGTCGGTGGATTGTCTTATGACACCACTGAAGACGGTTTAAGAGAAACTTTTTCTCAAGCCGGAACGATTGAATCGGCGGTTATCATTATTGACAAGATGTCGGGAAGGTCTAAGGGTTTCGGTTTTGTGGAGATGTCGTCCGACGAAGAAGCCCAGAAAGCGATTGAAATGTTTAACGGCAAGGAGCTTGACGGAAGAACTATCACCGTGAACGAAGCTCGCCCGATGGAAGCTCGCCCCCCAAGGCAAGGCGGATTTGACCGGGGCGGTCGCGGCGGCGGATTCGGAGGAGGTGGTGGTGGATTCGGAGGAGGTGGCGGCGGACGCAGAAATCGCTACTAAGATTCTCCAGTTTCTCACAACTGAAAAATCCCCTTAATCGGGGATTTTTCGTTTTTATTGAAATTATTTTATTTTTTTCTTATACTAATTTAGTTTTAAAACAGCTCGTTTCACAAAAGAGAAAAGGAGGAGATTGAAATGCCATTGCCTTATATCGGAATTACCGGTTTTATGCGTCCGGAGGAAATTGTTGAAATTTTGTCTTTCATCAACGAATCTTGTTCTCCCGACGAACCAATTATAAGAAAAATAATGTTTGGCGTTCTGGTAAGCTCAAAAACGCTTAGGGGAGAAAAAAACAAATTTCCGAATAGATATCCGCTCGTAGAAGAAATCGGAAAAATCTTCATTGAACATCCTCTTGCCATGAATGTCATACATTTTCATTACAGCCATAATGAAAATGAAACATTGCTTAGTCAATTAGAAAAATTGATTGAGGTTGGCGGAGGCAATCTTGACGGTATTCAGTTGAATATTGCTTGGCCAGACCCGAGATCGTTAGAGCGATTTAGAATGCTTTACTTGGGGATGTACAAACAAATCCAACTAATCCTTCAAGTCGGCAGCAAGGCTTTTGGAGAAAATTCTTCTCCGGAGAAAATCGCGTCTAAGATAAAGGAGGAATATCTCGGTCTTGCGGACTATGTTCTTCTTGATTTAAGCGGCGGCTACGGCAAATTGCTGGATGCAAACTTCTTAGAGCCGTTTATTGAGAAAATTCAAGAAGAAATGCCGGGAATAGGCATTGGTTTGGCCGGCGGCCTTGATCCGGAAACACTTGACCTCATTGCGCCGCTTATTAAAAAATACCCTTTTTTGAGCATTGACGAAGACCATTTGGATCTTAATGTGGTTAAGGAGTATCTTTGCAAAGCGCTCGCGATGTTCAATCTTCATGAATCAAGTAAGTAATACCTCTGTCGCGTGACAGAGGTATTTTTTTACCAGTAATTCGCTATAAAAAAAGCCCCGGTAGTGAAATCCGGGGGTGAAAAAAATAAATATTAATACTACTAAGAACACTTGGGACACGTAAAACGACACTGCGCGTCGGGCGGACAGTCACAAATACCGCCCTTGCTACAACAACTGCATATTTCTTCAATAGCCGCCTTACTTGTCTCTTTTGCCGATGTCAGGTCGGAATAAATCGTGATTGAGCCGATAATAAAAAAGCAAAAAATTACCGCAACAAGTATTATCCATGGCTTTTTCATTGCGTTATTACCTCCTTTCATTTCGGGATTCTTATAACTTCTCGCTGAAAGAATTCTAATTTAGAATTGCTTTTATGATTAAATTTGTCAAGCTTTTTAAAAAAATTTTGCTAAAAATTGCCGCAGTTGTTATAATGCGAAAAATATGGAATCTCCTAAAATTATTTTTGGCTGGATATTGCTGGCGGCGGGGCTTATGATTATCGGCTGGAGCTTGTATTCCTCCTATAATGTTTTTACCGGGAGAAAGTCGGCGCCGGAAATTATTAAAATTGAAACGAAAACGAAAAAAGGCGAATCTTCGGCGATTGAAAGCATGTTGAGCGGGCAATTGCGGGAAATTTTACCGGCGGATAGCTTGCCAAAATCGCTAAATCTGGCAATTTGGTCAATGATGGTTTTTGTTTTAATCTACGGAGGAGCGCAGATTTCCGGGATTGGAATAAAATTATTAAAAACCGGCGAGGCCGGCAAAAATTAAAATTATCCTATTTTTATGCGACAAGAAAGATTAATCCAGCTTTCGCCTTCGTCTCTTTCGCTTTACCTGGAATGCCCCAAGTGTTTTTGGCTTTATAAAGAAAAAGGAATTCACCGGCCGAAGCAAACTTTCGCTCTTCAAAATAATTTTGACGCGATTTTGAAAAAATATTTTGATAAATTCCGGGAAATGAATAAAATTCCTCCGGAACTTAACGGCAAAATTGAAGGCGAACTTTTCAAAAACCAGGAATTGCTCAACAAATGGCGAAACGCGCTCAATCCCGCTTTGATTTACAAACACCCGGAGTATAATTTTATGTTGGTTGGCGGGATTGACGATTGCTTGTTTGACGGAGAATATTACATTCCCATTGATTTTAAAACCACCGGCAGTAATAATTTTCATTTTAATTCCGAAAGGTATTACCAGCATCAGCTTGATATTTACAATTTTTTACTGGAATCAAACGGCTATAAAACAAAAAAAATCGCCTATCTTGTTTATTACAAACCGGAGGAGGTCATCGCGAACGGCGTAATCCAATTTCAAATCGCCGTCAAGAAAATGGGAACGAGCGACGAAAGGGCGAAAAAACTTTTTGAAGAGGGGATTAAAACTTTACAAGGCCCGGCGCCAAAAAGTCATTCTGAATGCCAATACTGCTCCTGGGGAAATGAAAATATATGACAAATTTTTTCAAAAAAGTGAAAATTGTCGCCACCTTGGGTCCGGCGAGTGAAAGCGGAAAAATGATTTTAAAACTGGCGAAATCGGGAGTTGATGTTTTTCGGATAAATCTTTCTCACGCAACCGACGAAGAAATAAAAAGCAGGCTTATAAACATAAAACGCGCTTCAAAAACGCTCGGCCGGCCGCTTGCCGTTTTAGCCGACCTTGCCGGCATAAAAATACGAATAGGCAAAATCGCGCCGGATTCCAAGATCAAAAACGGAGAAAGCGTTAGAATTTCCAGCCGTCAAATTATGGGCTCGGGAAAAGAATTCTCCGTTAATTTTCCGAAGATTTTAGAAAACATTCCCTTGGGGGCGGATATTTATCTCGGAGACGGCGCTCTTAAATTAAAAGTGAGGCGGAAAATAAAAGACGGCGCGATCGCCGAAGTCATCAAGGGCGGCAATTTGATTTCAGGAATGGGTTTTTCGGCAAACACAATAAATCTGGCCAATTTCACATTAAGCGCGAAAGACAAAAACGATATTTCAAAAATGGCGGAAGCGGGGATTGACGCCATTGCCGTCTCGTTCGTGATGGGCAAAAAAGACATTGAAGCCGTTAAAAAACTTTTGCCGGCGAAAAACCGGCCTCTCGTGATAGCGAAAATAGAAACCGATTCTTCGGTAAAAAACGCCGAAGAAATAATAAAAACAGCCGACGGCGTAATGATAGCGAGAGGGGATTTGGGACTTTCCGTGCCGTTGGCAGAACTTCCTCATATCCAAAAAAGTCTTATCGCTCTTTCTTTAAAATACGCGAAACCCGTCATCACCGCCACTCAAATGCTTGAATCAATGACAAATAATCTTATGCCGACAAGAGCGGAAGTAACCGATGTCGCGAACGCCATTCTTGACGGCACGGACGCGGTGATGCTTTCGGGCGAAACAGCCACCGGTAAATATCCCGAAGAAGTCGTCAAAATGATGTCTGAAATCATAGAAGAGGCGGACCAAAAAGTTTCTTTCAGGGAATTTTCCGAAGAAAACGAAATCGCCGACGCGGTAAGCGATTCAGTAACGCATCTTGCGGAAAAAGTCGGCGCCAAGCTCATTTTAGTTTTTACTAAAAGCGGATTTACGGCAAGGAAAATCGCGAGGCGCCGGCCCCATCAGCCGATTATCGCGATTTCTCCCGAACGAAAAACAATAGGCAAATTGAATTTTACTTGGGGAGTTTATCCGCTTTTCGGAAAAGTTCATAAAAATTTTTATCAAATAGTTGAAGAAGCGAAAAAAATCGCCCGCGATAATCCCGTTTTAAAACTCAAAAAAGGCGAATCTTTCGTTATCAGCGCCGGCATTCCTTTCGGCAAAAGCGGCGCCACCAATCTTGCGTTGGTTGAAAAAGTTTAATATACTTTGAATATAAAGATTATGAAGCTTATATTAACGGCTTTTTTGATTTTAACCGTTCTCGGAGCGGCAGTTTTCGGTTTTTTGGCGATGAATCACGACGACGGGCAAAAATTGGATAATTGCCTTGCCGCCAAAACAAAAGGAACGGATTGCATCGGCGCTTATAAAAATTTCTCTCTGGCGATTTTGGCAATTTTCCTATTGTTTGCCGCTTTTTTAATTTTAGGGGCGAATTTGCCTTTGCCGGATTTAAAATTTTCAAAAAACATTTTTGAATCATCATTCGCTTCTTTTGAAAACAAAACGATTCGCTGGCTCTCGCTTCTGGAAAACAGCCCTAATTATTTTTCCCCGGCGTTTTTTGTAAAATCGTTTTAGTCGGACGAAACTTATATAAAAGCGCCTTTGAAATCCCTTTTGGGGGATTTTTTGTTTATTTCATTCAATATTAAAATTCCATGAACCCCGTTAGAAATTTAATCAATTTATCTAATGGGGCGCATCATAATAATCAATTTAACTATGAACGCACAAATTTCTAACGGGGTGAATCAATCAAAAAACATTATTATCGGAATTATAGCCGTTCTTGCGGTTGGCGCGATTATTTTATTTGCCAATCTTAATCCGCAAGATAGCCAAAGGGCTGAAAAAATTCCCGACGCGAACGGAATTCTTATCGCGGAAGAAAAAAATTTTGATTTCGGAACAATCTCAATGAGTAAGGGAAATGTTTCTCACGCGTTTAAAATTAAAAATGAAAGCGAAAGCGCGGTTTCAATCAAAAAAATCTACACCTCCTGCATGTGCACAAGCGCTTTGATTATTGACGCTTCCGGAAAAAAATACGGACCATTCGGAATGCCCGGGCATGGCGGCGGTTCGCCAATCGCAAATATAGAAATAAAGCCAAACGAGTCAGTGGAAGTAAAAGCGGAATTTGACCCTGCGGCTCATGGGCCTTCGGGAGTGGGATTGGCAAAAAGAACCATTTATATTGAAACTAATTCAGAAAAAACGCCGAAAATTGAATTGGAAATCAGCGCGATGGTGACAAAATAACAAAACAAAAAAATAATATGGACGCAAATATTATATTTTCAGCTTCAATAATCGCTTCATTCTTTGCCGGTATGGTCGCTCTTTTCGCGCCTTGTTGCATCACCATTCTTCTGCCGGCTTATATGGCTTCGGTATTTAAGAAAAAAGCCGGCATTTTAAAAATGACATTTGTCTTTTTTGCCGGCATATCGGCAATCCTTATTCCTATCGGCCTGGGAGCGGCGTGGCTTGCAAAAGTATTCCAAAGTTTTCACCAAGAACTGTATATATTCGGCGGAATGTTTATGATTTTCCTTGCTGCAATGTCAATTTTAGGCAAGAGCTTTTCCATTATTCCAATGGCCGGAAGAACGGCGTTAAAAATAGACGCCTCTGATTCAAAATCAGTTTTTCTTCTCGGGGTTTTCTCGGGAGCGGCCACTTCTTGTTGCGCTCCCGTGCTTGCCGGCGCCATGACCCTTGCTGTCCTTTCGGGAGCGTTCTCTAAAGCGCTCATCGTGATTTTTGCCTATGTGTTTGGAATGACCTTTCCTCTGTTTATTGCCGGCTATTTCTACGACAAGTTTCAGATTGAAAATTCAAGATTCATTAAAGGAAAGATATTTGAGTTCAAAATAGGCGTAAAAACTTTATTTGTTCATTCAACAAATTTATTCGCCGCTTTCGTGTTTCTGACTGTGGGGATTATTCTTTTGATTATGGCGTTTTCCGGGAATACTTACTGGTCGCCTTTATTTCAAGCGAAAATAGGTGAAACGCTGAACCAAGAAACTCAAAATTTGCTAAAATTAACCGCGAGCATTCCCGATCTTTTGTGGGGTATTTTAATCGCAGGATTCTTTTTTTACTTGGCGTACAAAATTTATGGAAAACGAAATTGAAAATAAAAATTACGCTTTGCCGGCAAGCATAGTGATTGCGGCCATTATTCTTGCGGGCGCATGGTTAGCCAAAGATGAAAAAAAGAACGCGTCCGAGATAAAAAATATAATTTCTGAAGAAAATATAATCCCAGAAGAAATAGTTTTGCCTGTTCGTTGGGGCGACATTGGCGTAAAAATGGCGAGCGTGGGCGCGATAGACGCGGAAAAATTTGAATCGCTTTACGCGAGTCGCGGAGGACTTCCCGAAGACATTAAAAAACTTCTTTACGATTCAAACAATGGAAATTTAAAAATAACCAAAGAAAATTCCGGCGTTATTCTTAATCTTTTGTGGGCGCTCGGGCTTGGAAATAAAAATCAAATTTTGGAACAGGGACCGATGAACGATTCCCGCTATGGCGGCGCTCAAAATTTCGCTTCAACCGGCGGCTGGACGCTTGCCAAGGGAGAAACAATGGCTCATTACAGCCGCCATCCGCTGATAATTCTGACAAAAGAACAGCAGGAATTAATTGAGCGAACAAGCAAAAATATTTATCGTCCCTGTTGCGGCAATTCAACTTATTTTCCCGACTGCAATCACGGAATGGCTATGCTCGGTTTGCTGGAACTGATGGCTTCTCAAGGGTTATCCGAAGAAGAAATGTACAAATACGCCTTAATTGTAAATTCATATTGGTTTCCGGATACATATCTCGCAATCGCCGATTATTTTGAAAAAAGAGGAATCAAATGGAGCGAAGTCAATCCAAAAGAAATTTTGGGACAAAATTATTCCAGCGCTTCCGGTTATCAAAGAATTCTTAAAGAAACCGAACCGCGGGAGTTAAAAGGCGGGGGAGGATGCGGCGCGTGATAAAATTTGATAGAATAATAAAAGGTCGAATAAATTAAATTAAAAAAAATAAAACATGAATGGCAAATTTATTGAGTGGGTTTTGAGAATCGCGGTTGCCGGAGAGTTTATCGGGCACGGCGTTTTTGCTTTGCAGGGAAAAAAAGCGTGGATTGGATGGATTTCGCAATTAACAGGCGCGGGAGCGGAAACAGCGGGAACGCTTTTGTTTTTAATTGGAGCAATGGATTTAATCGTTGCTTTGATTGTTTTGTTAAGACCAATTCGCCTCGTTCTTCTCTGGGCGGCGTTTTGGGGATTTTGGACAGCGCTTTTGCGTCCGATTGTCGGCGAACCAATCTGGGATTTCGTAGAACGATGGGCAAACTGGGGCGCGCCCTTGGCGTTATTATTGATTCTCGGCTGGCCAAAATCATTTAAAGAATGGCTAAGTAAATAAATAGTGAAAAAAGAACAATTTATAATTGCAGGCATGCACTGCGCTTCATGCGCTTTGACCGTTGAAAGAGCTTTGAAAAAAGCTACGGGAGTTAAGAACGCTGAAGTCAATTTTGCGACCGAAAAAGCTTCAGTTGAATACGAAAATCCGGCAACGCCCGAAACTTTAAAAGAAGCAGTGGCAAAAACCGGTTATCAATTGATTACGGACGCGGACGAAAAACATAAAGGCCATGAAGCTCGCGGGCCGACTACCGAAGAGCATGACCATCACCGAATGCTAAAAGAGGCGGAAATAAAATCGCTTCGCAAGAAATTTATTTTAGGTGCGGTTCTTTCTGTCTTTGTCGTTTTATTAAGTCTTCCCGACTATTTTCAATCCATCGGAAAATTAATGCCGGATTTATTTCGGCTTTTTATTCTTTTTTTAATCACAATTCCGATTGAATTTTTGGTTGGCTGGCAATTTTGGCGGGGGGCTTGGTACGGGCTCAAAAACTTCACCGCCAATATGGACACCTTGGTCGCGATGGGCACCGGCGCGGCGTTCTTTTTCAGCGCCTTTGTTGTTTTTTCAACGATTGGCGATTTACGATTTGCGACCGGTAATCTTAAGGTTTATTTTGACGTATCGGCGATTGTCACAACCCTAGTCATTCTTGGAAAATATCTTGAAGCCAAGGCAAAAGGAGCGGCTTCGGAAGCGATTAAAAAACTTTTAAAACTTCAGGCGAAAAAAGCTAGAATCCTTCATGAAGGAAAACATGAAATGGAAATACCGATTGAAGAAGTTCAAAAAGGCGACATCGTCATTGTAAAACCGGGAGAAAAAATTCCCGTAGACGGCATTATTATTGAAGGAGAGTCGGCGATTGACGAATCAATGGTGACGGGCGAACCAATGCCGGTTGATAAAAAAGCTGGCAATGAAGTAATAGGAGCCACAATCAACAAAACCGGCGCTTTTAAATTCAGAGCGAATAAAGTCGGCAAAGAAACCTTTTTAGCTCAAATTATAAAACTTGTTGAAGAGGCCCAATCTTCAAAAGCGCCGATTCAGCAATTTACCGACAGAATAACCGGCTGGTTTGTGCCGATTGTCCTGCTCGTTGCGATTTTAAGTTTTGTAAGCGGAATTATTTGGGGACCGTCGCCTTCATTAAGCTTCGCGCTAATCAACGCGGTCGCGGTCTTGGTCATCGCTTGCCCCTGCGCTTTGGGGCTTGCCACGCCCACCGCGATTATGGTCGGCACGGGAAAAGGAGCGCAGCGCGGCATCATTATCCGCGACGCCGAAGCGCTGGAACTTGCCGGCAAAATTGACACAATCGTTCTTGATAAAACCGGAACGCTTACCAAGGGAGAGCCGGCGATAACCGACATCATATCTTTGACAAAAACATTTTCGGAAAAAGAAATTTTGAAGATTTCCGCGAGTATGGAAAAACTTTCCGAACACCCAATCGCAAAAGCAGTGGTTAAAAAAGCGGAAAACGCCGATTTATACGAAGTTAAAAATTTTCTGGCTCATCCCGGAAAAGGAATTGAAGGAGAGCTCAAAATCAACGAACTATACCAAAAATTATTTTTGGGTAATCGGGCTATGCTTAAAGAAATAGGAGCGGAAATTTCTTCTGAAACAGAAAAACAAGTTCTTTCTCTGGAAACGGAAGGAAAAACCCTGCTTTTTTTGGCTCAAGAGAGCAAGACACTCGGAATAATCGCCGTGGCTGACGAGATAAAAGAAACAGCGGTAGAGGCGGTAAAATTATTGAAAAAATTGGGTCTTGATGTTTGGATGATTACCGGAGACAACGAAAGAACAGCAGAAGCGGTTGGAAAAAAACTCGGTATTACGAATATTATGGCAAGAGTTCTTCCCGCGCAAAAAACCGAAAAAATAAAAGAGCTTCAACGGCAAGGCAAAAAAACGGCGATGGTTGGCGACGGGATTAACGACGCGCCCGCCTTGGCTCAAGCGGATGTGGGTATCGCCATCGGCACCGGCACGGATATCGCCATAGAGTCGGGCGACATCACTTTGATTTCCGGCGACCCTCTCACTATTTATGAGGCGATAAAATTAAGCCGACGAACTTTAACCAATATAAAACAAAATCTTTTCTGGGCTTATGTTTATAATATCGTCTTGATTCCTGTGGCGGCCGGCGCTCTTTATCCGTTTTTCGGAATTTTGCTCAATCCAATTTTAGCCGGCGCCGCTATGGCTTTCAGCTCTGTTTCCGTTGTGTTAAATTCATTAAGATTGAAAAAATTATGAATAAAAAAGGTATTTTTATCACGCTTGCTGTTGTTAGAATAATTTAAAATTCTTAGGAATAATTAGAAATACCTTTCTTTTTTATCAACTTTCTTATTTCATTTCTGTCAGCATTTACATATTTTCTGTCATATTCCTCTGCGGTTAGTTCTTCTTGATCAATAAGAATCAAAACGGGAAACCTTAAGACAATTCTTAAAAATTTAATATCTGAATAAAAAACATTCTTGGATTCTATTGTTATTCTGTCTTTGAAAATTTTATATTTGGCATTTAATTTTAAGTGTTGCAAAATCCTTTCTATTTCATGAGAATCTGGCTGTTTTAATGATTGCCGCAAACATATTTTTTGTTGCTCTTTCGGGCAATTCCCTGAGCAATAAATTTCTTTTCTTACCCATTGAGAATTATAATCAGGTTCGTTAAATAAATAGCTTATTGCGCATGAAGTTTTTTTGAAATATGGGATTTTTGATCTGACTAAAACTTTATCTACTCTTTTTCTGGTTTCAGAAGGCATTTGCTTTAAAGAATCATGGATATTCAAACCAATGTCATAATTAGAATCAATAAAAATTCCTCTTTTCGCCATGTATTCTATTGTATTAATATCAACTTTCAAAGATGAACGAACGATACAATTGAAATATTTTTCCCCGAGACCAACTATTTTCTGGACAATATTTTCTGAGTCGTTTATTCCCGAAATGACAGGTCTATAGTAAAGAACTTTCTTTAATTTTGATTTTGAAAGATTCTTCATTGATTCTATTCTTCTATCATTAATTACTTTTTCAAATTTTTCAGGAAGCAAAGAAAAAGTTATAAAAATAACAAGACGAATATTTTTATAATTCTCCAATCGTTTTATAATCTCCTCCGATAAATACTCTTTCGTAATTAATCCCACAATATTATTTATTTTCATTTTTTCCAATCCGTCTAAAATTTCAAAGGTCGTTTTAGTAACACCTTCTTGAAATGGGTCTGTCGCGCTATTATGAATTGCCAGGGGGATACTTGAGTGAAAATATTTATATTTTTTGATGTTCTTTAGAATTGTTGAAACCCCAAAAATTTTTGCCGGTTTGAATTTATTTTCAAAATCCCATCCGTGTTTATAACAATAAACACAATTATTTCTGCATCCAACCACACTATTTAAACATAAAAAATTTTTTGCCAATACGATCGGCTCTAATTTTACTTTGCATTGCGTTAAATCTTTCCTTTTTTGTTCTCTTTTTTCGTATTTTTTTAAACTGCTTAATAATTGTTCTTCTAAGTTAATATCATAAATATTTGCCAGTGTAATCAAAGAATAAAAAGCGTCTCCCAGTTCTCTTGCTAAATCAGGGTTATAAACATGCTCCCTTCGGCCATAGTCTGTTAATTCTAAAATTTCTTTGGATATTTCTCCAGCTTCACTGGAGAAATCTAGACCGCATAATTCCGGAGAATTTGCTAAATTTAACTTTTTGGTTATTTTTTTAACTTTATTTTGAAGTCTTTTTAAATCCATAATTATCTGAATTACGCCCTAACTCGTTTTTTTGTTGTATATTATATAAAACTTAATGTATAATTAGTATATGAGTAAAAAGGCGATTTTAGTTGCGATTATTTTGGCGGCGATTGCCGGTTTTTTTATTTGGTATTCCGCCGCGAGCAAAACGAGCAATGGCGAGAATAACAAACTTATTTCCAAAAATGGAATTCACTGGCATTCAGAGCTTTCAATTTATATCAAAGGCGAAAAACAGGAAATTCCGGCAAATGTCGGTATTGGCGCGATTCATCTGCCCCTTCATACTCATGAAGCCGACAATATAATTCATATGGAATTCAGCCGCGCGGTGAGAGAAAACGATATTAAACTTAGCCAATTTTTTAAAATTTGGAAAAAAAGATTTGATTCAAACTGCATTTTTGAATTTTGCAACGGCGAAACTGGAAAAGTAAAAATGTTTATTAACGGCAAAGAAAGCGGCGAATTTGAAAACTATATTATGCGAGACAACGACAAGATAGAAATAAAGTACGAACCCCGTTAGAAGTAAGTCGCCCAAGGCGACTATTAATGCGGGAGCGCATCGGACTTCTAACGGGGTGAATAAAATAAAACGCCCCGAAAATCGGGGCGTTTTATTTTAATTTAGCGGCCTCTGTTGAAAGAAGGTCGCGAATCGCGGTAGCAATCTCGGCATTTTAACTGGTCAAGACGGTCTGGAGAAGGTTGGAACGGAAGTTGAGTTATTTCCGTTCCGCACTTTGAACATTTCCATTTTCCGTCGTACATTTGCCGCTGAAAGCCGCCGTTATTATCCTGATACGCCATTTTACCTCGTTTTATTAACTTTACGACCTTTTAAAAACCCGAGGCAAAACAACGCTATGACAGCTAATTTTATCCTCGAATCCACTATACGCCGTATTATATATTTTTTAAGACGCTTGTCAATGGCGCCAAAATTTTATAGAATAACCGCAAATAAAGAGGTTGAGGAAATGATTAAACGAATAACAAATAACATTTGACATCAATATGCGGAAAAAATTTGACAATCTGGTCGCTAATTTGCCTCTTGATAAAGAAGGCAAAGATTTTTGGCTAAGAAATCTGAATAAGCTTTCGGATGAATATTTTCAGGCGTTTATTTTTTTAAAAAACAATTATCCCGAAGATTTATCCCGAGCGACAAAAATTTTAATTGAAAAAGAAAGGGCGGTTTTGACTAAAAATCCGGAATATTTTTTGAAAGTTTTAGGCGAAGAAAGAAAAATTTTTAAAACTCCATGGAAAGATTTAAGCCGGAAATAAACATTTTTCAGGAAAAAGAAACGGAAGAAAGAGAAACTCCGCCTGAAAAGAAAATGGAAGCGATTGCCAGAACGGAAGAAATCTTTTTCAGCTACGTCAAAGAAACAATTGGCGATATTTTACATTTTCCCAAATTATTATCCAAGGAAAAAATCCGCGAATCATTAAGGGTTATGGCCATGGCTGCCGTTCTTTCAATTCCGGTTGGTGAGCGGGCTTTTGCCGAAAGAGGAGACCTTGAACACGGCCCGGAGATTTATCGCGAATTAGAACAGGGTTTTGAAGAATTAAAGCCTCAAATGGAGCAAAAGCAATTTTTAAAAGAAAAATACAATGTTGATGTTTTAGGTCCGATAGATAAATATATGTTGGAAGAGTTGAAGGATATTGAAGAGGCACTGAAGTCGGTTAGGAATGTCGCGCCGAATAAGGTTGAAGAATTAAATCTGATGTTTTTAAAACTACCGAGGGGATTTTATGACGGGATGAGCGCTGTTCCCAATTATTATCAGTCGCCATCTGATTTGGAAAATTATATCGATCAAGAAAAACAGGCCGGAAGAAGCAATGCTGATATAATAATAAAGCTTTCCACCTCAGCCAATGAAAGAAATAAAAAAGACACCAATTATTACGACCTCATTATAAATGAATCAAGCGAAAGAATGAGATCGCAAAAAAGAGATTTTCAATTCAATGAGATTGTTTTTGGCAGAAAGGATGTTGTTGATTTTGTATATTCTAAAATTGAAAATCCAAACAAGGGAATAATAATTCATGAGATAGCTCATCTGTTGCACGAAAATGAAATTAAAAAAGCCGATGTTCTTGAAAAAATATTCCGTAAATTAAACAAACAATTGCCGCCGCTCGCGATGGACGGCGTAACAAATAGAGAAAGGCCGGAAGGATACGTCAGTTTTTATCCTATAAGGGGGCGCGTGTATTCCGAATATCTGAAAACAATGGACAAAGAAACCGTAATTGAATTTTATAAGAATGTTTATTCGGACAATAATGATGACAAAAAATTCGTCGTTAAAATGGCTAAAAGAAACGCCGAATTTTTTGAGGATGTCGTAGAATTTGAAATAGAGAAAATAATTTTTACATCTGAAACCATGGAAGACATCGCCGAGACCTTCACTTATATGATTTTGCGGGATAATGGAGAAATTCAGGGATACGCCGATGATGATCCGGTTGTTCAAGAAAAAATTCAGGCAATAAGAGATTTTTTGGCGGCGCGCTAGGGGAGGGGACGAGGTTGACTTTCCGCGGCGCATTTTTTAAACTAATCTTTAGAAGATTGTTCTGTATTATGTAGCGCCGCAGCTTCCTCCAAAGCTCATAACAGTTTTCCTCCTTTCTGTGTTATGAGCGCCTCCATAAGTTGCGGCGCTTCTCATTAAAACAAGCCCTTTAATTAATGGGCTTTTTCTTTTATTTTAAAAATTGTATAATCAAAAATATGCCCAGTAAGACAATATCAAAAGTTCATCCCCGCCATCTCTATATAAACATAATGAACAGCCAGCCCTATTTAAGCTATTATTCATTAACAAGTCCTACTGCGGATGAACGCAGGCGGATTTTGATATTGTCTTACTGGGTATGAAAATTAAAAAGGCGATTATCACTGTCGCGGGTTTCGGCACGAGATTTTTGCCGGCGACAAAAGCCCAGCCGAAAGAAATGCTTCCGATTGTTGATAAGCCGGTTATCCAATTCATTGTAGAAGAAGCAGTCGCTTCCGGCATTAAAGATATAATTTTTGTCACCGGCCGGGGCAAACACGCTATAGAAAACCATTTTGATTATTCGTTTGAACTTGAAAGCGCTCTTCTTAAAAACGGCAAAAAAAATCTATACGACGAAATTAAAAGAATTTCCGATATGGCGAATTTTTCTTATGTCAGGCAAAAAGAGCCGAGAGGAAACGGCGATGCTTTGCTTTACGCCGCTCATTTGATTGATAACGAACCATGCGCTGTTTTGTTCGGCGATATGATAGCGGATTCCGAAAAACCGGTTATTAAACAATTAGTTGATATTTACGAAAAATATAACGCGCCGGTTGTCGCCCTGAAAAAAGTTCCAAAGAGGGAGGTTCATAAATACGGCGTGATAAGAGGAAAAGAAATAGAAAAAAGATTATACAAAATTGACGGAATGGCGGAAAAACCCGAGCCTGAAAAAGCGCCTTCAAATCTGGCGCTCGCCGGCAGATATATAATTACTCCGGAAATCTTCCAAATTTTGGAAAAATTAAAAAAACTTCCGAAATATTTAAAAAAACAAGAGCTTTATTTGACCGACGCGTTTAAAAAGCTGTTAAAAACCAAACCAATATACGGTTTGGAATATGAAGGAACAATGTACGACTGCGGTTCAAAAATTGGGTTTTTAAAAACAATTGTTGATTATGGTTTGAAACACAAAGAGGTCAAAGGCGAATTCAAACGATATTTAAAAAATAAAAAAATTTAAACATATTAATTAATATGAACGAAAAAATAAAAAATTATTTTGGAATCGCGATTATCATCGGAGTTTTCGCGCTTGCTTACGCGGCGATAAGCTATGTCGGCACTTATTCAAAATCAATTGAACCGTCAACCTTCCGCAGTTTTTCAGCAAACGGACAAGGAAAAATAACGGCCATTCCCGATATTGCGGAATTTACTTTTAGCGTGATCACCGAAGGAGGAAAAGACATCGCTAAGCCGCAGAGAGAGAATACGGAAAAAACGAACAAAATAATTGAATTCATAAAATCACAAGGAGTTGAAACAAAAGACATCAAAACTCAAAATTATAACCTGAATCCCAAATACCAATATTTCAATTGCCCGATTCCTCTCGGTGGCGGCAGACCGGAAATATGTCCGCCGCCGGAAATTGTCGGCTATACAATCTCCCAGACCGTTTCGGTTAAAATCAGAAATTTTGAAAAAATAGGCGTTATTCTGTCCGGCGCGGTTGAAAACGGAGCAAATTCAGTTTCAGAGCTTTCTTTCGGCGTTGATGAGCCCGAAGTTCTTCAAAACCAGGCGCGGGAGCAAGCCATTAAAAAAGCAAAAGAAAAAGCGGCCTCAATCGCCAAAGCCGGCGGATTTAAAATAGGGAGATTGCTCTCAATTGAGGAGGGAGGATACGCCCCTTCGCCGTTTTACGCAAAAAGCGGTTTTGGCGGAGAAGCCGCGTCATCTTTGCCCTCGCCAACGATTGAGCCGGGCTCCCAAGAAATCATCGCAACCGTAACTTTACGGTATGAAATAAAATAAAATGACGGACGGATTTTTTGAACTCGCGATTGTAATTTTATTTTCCGCGATTTTCGGCGTTGCCGCAAAACTTTTAAAACAGCCCGTCATTCTGGCTTATCTCGCCACCGGCGCGCTTATCGGATACTTCGGATTTTTCAATCTCACCGACAAAGAAACTTTCAGAATTTTTTCCGACTTGGGCATAATGTTTCTTTTGTTTCTGGTGGGGCTGGAGATAAATTATTCGTCTTTGCGGCTGGTCGGCAAAACAGCGCTTATTGTCGGACTCGGCCAAGTTATTTTCACTTTCGCAATCGGATATTTCATCGCCCTTGCTTTGAATTTTAACAACCTTCAATCAGCTTACATCGCCATCGCTCTTACTTTTTCAAGCACGATTATCGTTGTCAAACTTCTTTCCGACAAAAAAGATTTGCATAGTTTATACGGCAGAATAAGCGTGGGAACAATGCTGATTCAAGATTTTGTGGCGATTTTTCTCTTGATTTTTCTGGCGGGCTCCGACTCCGGAAGCGATTTTTTAATTAAAAAAGCTCTTTTAACCGTTATTCTGGGCGTATTTTTATTCGCCGCAATGCTTTGGCTTGGCCGCAAAATTATTCCCTTAATTCTTGACAAAATCGCGGTTTCCTCGGAACTCTTGTTTCTTTTGAGTTTGGCTTGGCTCTTTGCGATTTCCGTCCTTATGAATAAAATAGGATTTTCAATTGAAATCGGCGGGCTTTTGGCCGGCTTGGCCTTGGCTAATTCTTCGGAGAATTTTCAAATCGCCGCCAAAATAAAAACACTCCGGGATTTTTTCATTTTGATTTTCTTCGTGATTTTAGGCGCTTCATTCGTATTCTCAAACTTCAGCAATGTTGCGATTCCGATTTTGCTTTTTTCAATTTTCGTTCTTTTGGGCAACCCTCTTATTGTTTTAGTAATTATGGGAATTATGGGATTTAGGAAAAGAACGAGTTTTTTAACCGGAGTTACCGTCGCTCAAATTTCCGAATTCAGTTTGATTTTAGCCGCTTTGGGACTGAAACTCGGGCATATTACGGAAGAAATAGCCGCGCTCATAACAGCGGTCGGAATCGTCACCATCACGACCTCAACTTATATGATTATTTACGCCGATTCTATTTTCAAGCGCGTTTCACCGTTGCTCTCAATTTTTGAACGCAAAGAAACAAAAAAAGAATCGTTGTTTTCAGATAAAGAACTTGAAAAACCCATCATTATGATAGGATACGGAAGAACTGGAGAAAGCATCGCGTCAAATCTTGATAAAAAAAATCTCTTGGTGCTTGACTCCGACCCGGAAGTCATCAATCAGCTTAAAGAAGAAAAGATTGATTATGTTTTCGGCGACATGAGGGATTCGGAAATTTTTGATAAAATGAATTTGGAAAAGACGAATGTCGTTATTTCAACATCGCCGGATTTTGAAGATAATTTGGCGCTCCTTCGCGATTTAAAGACGCTTGAAAAAAAACCGAAAACCATCCTCCGCGCCGAAACCGAACAAGAAGCCAGGCTTCTTTACGCGGACGGCGCCAACTATGTTTTGCTTCCGAATTTTACCGCCGGACAGTATTTGGGAAAAAACATCGCCGTTGACCCAAAAATGAAAATCCTTGAACAATTGCGGAAAAAAGACTTATTTTTAATTAAGAGGTTGAAATCCAAAAAGGATAGTAATAAAATAAAATAAGATGGCAAAAATTTCAATTTTCATTCTTCGTTTGGCAATGGGCTGGCTGTTTCTATACGCCGGCATTATAAAGGTGTTAAACCCGGAATGGACGGCCGAGGGCTATCTAAAAGGCGCGAAAACTTTTCCGGCTTTATTTCAGTGGTTTGCTTCTTCCCAAAATATCGGCTGGGTTAATTTTTTGAATGAATGGGGATTGACGGCGATAGGCGCCGCTCTTATTTTGGGCATTTTTGTAAAATGGGCTTCGTTTTCCGGAATTATTTTAATGCTTCTTTATTATTTTCCGATTTTAAAATTTCCCTACGCCGGAACGAATTCTTTTATCATAGACGACCACATAATTTTTATTTTGGTTTTTATTCTCTTTATCGCCGCCAAAGCCGGTCGATATTGGGGGATAGACAATTTTTTCGCAAAATCATAATATGAACAAAAAATTTTTAATTGCGGCGTTTATTTTAGTTGTCGCGGCGCTCGCTATGACGGCGTATTTTATCCTGCGATCAAAGCCCAAAATTCCGCCAAAGCCGGTTGAAAAAGCAAAGCCGATAATTGAAATCAATCCAATTTCAAACCCGCTTGAAAAAAAACCGGAATTAAATCCGATTGAAAAAATAAATCCTTTCAAAGATATTTACAAAAACCCTTTTGAATAATACAAATAAAACAATAATTTATTTTTTTATCGTCCTGATGGCAACTTTTTTGGCTTTGGGGATTGTCTTAGCTTCTTCAAAAGAAGATATTGTTTTTCCCGTTGTTGAACTTGGCGGATGCGAAAATAAAGAGCAATGCAAGATGTATTGCGACAATCCCGATAACATCAAGCAATGCGTCGGTTTTGCCGAAAAACATAATTTACTGGGCAAAGACGAAATTGAAAAAGCGAAAAGATTCATGGAAGCCGGAAATAAGGGACCGGGCGAATGCAATTCGCAAAAATCCTGCGAAGAATATTGCAATAATATAAATAACATGGACGAATGTCTGGCGTTTGCCGAAACGCACGGAATGATGGATGATGAAGAACTTGAAGAAGCGAAAAAAGTCCAGTCGGCACTGAAAAGGGGAGCAAAACTTCCGGGAGGATGCGAAAACAAAAATGAATGCGAACAATACTGCGAGAACTCCGAGCATATGGAAGAATGCATCGCTTTTGCGGAAACAGCGGGATTCATTCCGCCGGACGAACTTGAAGACGCCAAAAAAGCGCTCTCGGCGATAAAAAGGGGGATTAAACCGCCGCCTTGCCGGGGCAAAAAAGAATGCGATAATTATTGCGGAGAACCGCAGAATTTTGAATCTTGCCTTGTTTTTGCCGAGGCGGCCGGCTTTATCAGCGAAGAAGAAGCGGAAATGGCGCGAAAAACCGGCGGCAGGGGCCCTGGCGACTGTCGGGGCAAAGACGAGTGCGATGAATATTGCCAAAGACCGGAAAATGTAAAAGAGTGCGTTGATTTTGTGGAAACCGCACAAACCAGCGGACCGGGCGGCTGTAAATCCAAAAAAGAATGCGAAGAATTTTGTCAAAAACCGGAAAATACGGAAACCTGCCTGGATTTTGCCGCGAAATCCGGAATGATGAGTCCGGAAGAAAGCGAAAAAATTAAAAATATGATGAGACAAGCTCAACCAATTAAAAGACCTGACCGAGAACGAGAACATGACCGACAAGGAGAATTTAAACAAATGACACCGCCCGAATTTGAATCCGAATTTAAACTTGAAAGAGAAAAAATATTTGAATCTGAAAAAGAAAAAATAATGGAGCAGATTCCGCCCGAATTTCGCGAAATAATTCCGCGAGAAATGCCCGACAAAATGCCGCCGCCCCCGTCTTCCGAACCAATGCCGCAAATTCTGCCTTTTAAAAAATCCATTGACAACGCCAAAGCCCTTATTTTGGAAATTTTGCGTTAATTCGCTATTATATCCCAATAATAATGAATAAAATCGTTTATTGGCTATTGATTACCGGCCTTGCCATCGCTGGCGTTGTTATCGGCGTAAAAAGCTTAAACAACAGCAGGCCGCAGAATAATTCAAGTTATTCTCAAGCGGCGGCTATTTCTCCCAACGATTGGATAAAAGGAAAAAAAGAAGCGAAAAACACATTAATTGAATACAGCGATTTCCAATGTCCGGCTTGCGGACTTTATTATCCGCTTTTAAAACAATTAAGCCGGGAGTTTGGCGAAAATATGATGTTTGTTTACAGGCATTTTCCTTTACAACAGCACAAAAACGCAAAACCCGCGGCTTACGCGAGCGAGGCGGCCGGAAAACAGGACAAATTCTGGGAAATGCACGATTTAATTTTTGAAAATCAGGACGAGTGGTCGGCAAAAAGCGACGACAAGGCAAAAGAAATTTTCATAAAATACGCAGGCTCTCTCAATCTTAATATTGAAAAATTCAAAAACGATTTAAACTTGGAAGAAATAAATAAAAAAGTGGAAAGCGATTTCCAAAGCGGGCTCAAGCTCAAAGTTAACGCCACGCCAACATTCTTTTTAAACGGCGAAAAACTCCAAAATCCGCGAAGTTATGATGAACTTAAAAACATTATCCAGCAAACAATCCAAACAGCTTCTTGATTGGCTGATTGCCGCTTTCCTTGGCTTTGGATTTACCGGCTTGATTGACTCCGCGTACCTTACCGCAAAATATTATTCCGGCTCTCCTCTTGAATGCCAGATTTTAATCGGATGCGATATTGTCGCCACAAGCCAATACGCGGAAATATTTCATGCGCCGGTCGCTCTCTTGGGAGTGATTTATTATTTATTGATTGTTTCGCTTATCGCCCTCTATGTCAAAACAAAAAAAGAGAATGTTTTAATCGGCGTTTCTTTTTTAACAATTTTCGGCTTCTTGGCTTCCCTCTGGTTTTTGTATCTCCAATTGTTCGTCATTAAAGCGCTTTGTTTTTATTGCATCGTCTCGGCCGCCGCTTCAACGGCTTTATTCATTTCAGGAATTATTTTTATCAGAAAATTTAACGCGCGATAATCGCAAAATAATGATAATATACCGATTATGAACCCCGAATCAATGCTAAAAGGCCGGATGGCCGAGACATTGTTTGAGGAACTAATGCGCCAATCTGGCAATATCGTGTACAGATTCGGCTATGAGGCGATAGCGCAGAATTTAACCCAATTGGAAGAAAAATTTGACCGCTACAGCGAAGTGGGGGAACGAATCCGCGCTATCCCTGATTTTATTGTAATCGATCAAAAGGGTAAACCCGACTTTGTGGAGGTAAAATTTCGCTGGAAGCCGGAATTACACAGAGATGATTTCGAGAAACTTAAAAAGATTGATAAGTTGTGGAGCCCAAAGTTAATATTTGTTAATTGTTGGAAACAACCATATTTTCGCATATCCGAACCTCCTTATATTGATAAAGGAAAATTGCGTTTAAAACCGCTTCTTGCGGAAAATAATTGGAGAATCAACAGGGAAATTTACGATGAATACGAAAGATTGGTTTATAAGTATCTCACGCCTACATTAATTCCGTCTAAACGATAATTAAATTATAACTTTTTTAAGTTCATACTATCTCTAATTCGTGCGAATAGTAGAATAAATAATAATTTTGTTATACAATAAATAAAATATAATTATTATAAATTATAATGAACAAATATATGAAAAAAATGGAGAGAATTTTAAAAGCATTGGCTAACCAACGGCGGTTGGCGATTCTAAAATACTTAAAAGAAAACAAAGAATCTCCGGTGGCGGAAATCGCGGAAGAAATTGATTTATCGTTTAAGGCCACTTCAAAACATCTTGGCGTTTTATCGGCGGCAGACATTGTTGAAAAAGAACAGCGAAGTTTACAAATGTTTTATCGTTTATCCGATAATCAACAACTGCCGGCAAAATATATTATCTCCCTTCTTTAATTTATATCTCTAATTCGTACGAATGGTAGAATAATGAATATAAAATAAAAAACGCCCACACTACTTGTGTTGGGCGGTTTTCAATGTCCGGTTTGCGAATTTTAGCATGGCCATCCAATTTTTGTTTCAGAATGCTTTCCTATTTGACTCTTGAAATGACATTCGAAACACGGAGTGGGTTTTTTATGACGAAAACAATATGCGCCAGTTACAAAGCGATATGCTTTCTTTACGCAATCTGGATGTCCATAAATTTCTCCTCCTGCTTCCGAAGACAAAAGAACTAACATCCCTTCTTCTTGTCCGCAATAAAAACATTTCATCGTAATACCTCCTCTCTCTGATTTTAAGTTTAGAGCTTGAATAAGAACCAAAATCTGCTTAAAGTTTATATAATAAATCAAAAAAAGCAAGGCTAATTTTATGGCGTATAAAGATAAAGACGGGGAAATCAACCCTGACGAGATATTTCTTGATTCAAAAAACATTCCCGGTTTTGACACGGGCCGTCTTGAAGGCAGATTGCCTCTTTTTATCAAACCCGGAATTTCTTACGCGGTTTTTTTCGCGTTTTTTGCCATTATTTCAATAATTTTCGCGAAACAATTTTATCTCCAAATAATAAAAGGCGAAGAACTTAAAAATCTTGCCGAGAAAAATTCTTTAAAAAAGCGCGCTGTTGCGGCGGAGAGGGGAATAATTTACGACCGATTTTCAAAAAAATTGGCTTGGAACACGCCTTCTTTTCGGATTGTTTTAAACGCCGAAAAAATCGGGGATGATGAAAAAATCCAAAATTACCTGCTGGCAAATTTTGGATTGAAAAAAGAAGAAATGAGCGCCGAGAATAAAACAATTCTTGGCGAATTCACCGACTGGGGAGAAATAGAAAAAATTCTGCGGGAATTCAAAGATTTTGAAGGCGCGATTGAAATAGAAAATTCGGCTTCCCGGCAATACTCTGATATTAAGGGTTTGTCGCATATTGTCGGATACATCGGCTATTCTGATAAGTCGGATGCAAAATCCGGAATGGACGGCGCGGAAAAAATTTTTGAGGACAAGTTAAAGGGAGAGAGCGGAATAAAACTCATGGAAACAAACGCTCAGGGCAAGATAATTTCGGAAAATATGATTTCAAAACCAAAAAAAGGCGAAAATATCCAACTGACGATTGACGCGGAGCTCCAGAACGCTTTACATAAAAGCATTGAAAACACGGCCCTGATTTCCAACTTTAAAGGAGGCGCGGGAATAATTATTGATGTTGAAAACGGCGAAATAGCGGCAATAACAAGTTATCCGGAATACGACCTTGGCGTTTTAAACGCCGGCCGGCCGGCAGGGGAGATTAAAAAATTTTTAAACGACCCGAACCACCCTTTCTTTTTTCGGCCCTCGGAAGGCTTATATTCGCCCGGCTCCACTTTCAAGCCCTTAATCGCTCTCGGAGCGTTAAACGAAAAAATTATTGATTCTCAGAAAAAAATTTTGTCAACCGGTTCAATTTCTCTTCCTAATCCTTATAATCCCAAAGCTAAAAACATATTTTACGATTGGAAGGCGCACGGCTGGGTTGATATGAACGACGCGCTCGCTTATTCTTCCAATGTTTATTTTTACGAAATCGGCGGAGGATTTGAAAATCAGCCGGGGCTCGGCATAAACAGAATTAAAAAATACGCGGAAATTTTTGAATTGACCAAAAAAACCGGCTTTGAATTTAACGAGGCCGAAGGATTGATGCCGGACCCTGAATGGAAAAAGAACAATGATAAAAACGACCCCGTCTGGCGGATTGGCGACACTTATAACGCAAGCATCGGTCAGGGGGCGGTGAAAGTCACTCCTTTGCAAATGGCAAAATTTATTTCAATAATCGCCTCGGAGGGAGAATCAATCGCGCCGCATATAATAAAAAAACAAATCGCTCCCAAAAAAATAGAGTTTAACAAAGAATATTTTAAAATAGTAAAAAAGGGGCTTGAATCGGCGGTGAATTACGGAACCGCTTCGGCTCTAAGCGGCCTTCCGATAAAAGTTGCCGGCAAAACAGGAACCGCCGAGCTCGGCCCGGCAAATCTTATTGATTCGTGGTTTATCGGTTATTTTCCGGCGGAAAAACCGAAATTCGCCATCGTCATAGTTCTTGAAAAAAGACAAAGCAACAACTTAACCGGCGCTGTTTATGCGGCAAAACAAACTCTGGAATGGTTTTTGGAAAACCGAACAGCAGAATATAATTTATAATATTGATTTTACGGATATTATTCGCTATTTTTAAATAATATGAGCCCAATTGACGATATACGGAAAAACCGCCTTGAAAAATTAAATATTCTCAAATCAAAAAACATTGAGCCCTATCCAGTCAAAACGGGGAAAATTTCATCTCTTGCCGAAGTTCTTGGAAAATTCAAAACTTTGGAAAAAAAGAAAGCGAAAACGGCGATTGCCGGAAGAATTATAGCCAAAAGAGAACATGGTAGCTCAATTTTTGCCGATATTTATGACGGCGAAGCGAAATTGCAGGCGTATTTCAAAAAAGATTCGCTGGGAAACGAATCTTTTGACGCGTTTCAAGAAACGATTGACATCGGCGACTTTGTTTATTTAAAAGGCAGGGTTTTTACGACTAAAAAAGGAGAAAAAACTCTTGAAGCGGGGGAATGGAAAATTTTATCAAAAAGTTTGTTGCCTCTTCCGGAAAAATGGCACGGACTGCAAGATATTGAAGAAAGGTTCAGAAAAAGACATTTGGATTTATTGATGAACGAAAATGTCCGGGAAGTTTTTTCAATCAGGCATAAACTTATTAAATTTTTGCGCGACTTTCTTGATAAAGAAAATTTTATTGAGGTAGAAACGCCCATACTCCAATCCCAAGCAGGCGGAGCTTTGGCAAAACCATTTGTCTCTCATCATAACGCCCTAAATATTGATTTATATTTGAGAATCGCGCCAGAGCTTTATCTTAAACGCCTACTGGTCGCCGGCTATAAAAAAATCTACGAAATCGGAAGAAATTTCAGGAACGAAGGAATTGACGCCACCCACAATCCCGAATTCACAATGCTTGAATTATACGAAGCGTACGCCAACGCGGATTCACACATTGAATTCGTTGAAAAAATGATAAAGCATCTGGCAAAAAATCTTTTCGGAAAGCCGCTCATTCAATATAAGGACCAGACAATTGACCTTAGTAAAAAATTCAAAAAAATCACTTTTGACGAAGCATTGTCGCGCTACGCCTTGATTCGCGATTTTGAAAAACTTTCCGACAAAGAACTCGCGCTCAAAGCGAAACAACTCGGACTTGAGCCGGAAAAAATCGCTTATCGGGGCAAATTAGCCGATGAAATTTTCAAAAAAATCTGCCGGCCAAAAATGATAGAGCCGACTTTTATCGTAAATCATCCGCAGGAAATTTCACCTTTGGCAAAACCGAGTTCAATTGAAGGAAAAGCCGACCGTTATCAGCTGATAATCAGAGGCCTTGAAATCGTAAACGGATTTTCAGAGCTTAACGACCCCCTTAAGCAAAGAGACTTTTTTGAAAACCAGCAAAAATTAAAAGCAAAAGGAGAAGAAGAAATTATGCCGCTTGACGAAGAATTTTTGGAAGCTCTTGAGTACGGAATGCCTCCAGCCGGAGGGCTCGGCATAGGCATAGACCGTTTAATTATGCTTTTTACAAATACCACCAATATTAAAGAGGTTATTTTATTCCCAACTCTAAAACCGCGCGAATAAAAAATGGGTTATCCACAATAGAATTGCGGATTTAAAAACTTTTATAATAAGTAAAAGCTCTTAAAAAAGGAGGTGGCGGATGCCAGTAATAACGGTAAAAATAAGGAAAGGGGAGATTTGCGGACTGATTAGAAGACCGGTAATTGATGATTTTAGAAACAGATGTATATCACCATCTTATCTGCTTGAACTCATTGGAAAAGAAGTTGAAGTTAACATATTGCCCTGTCTGGAACAAAACACTTGTTGTCATAATCAGCATCCTCTTTCCAGAGGAGACCCATAAAGTCTCCTTATTTTTTATCTTTGAATAGCGTGTTTTCCCTGCTATAATGTCAGATTATGAATTTTGATTTATTCTGGCACGGCGAAAGCGCGGAAAAAGTTTTATCAGAGTTTGAAACAAACGCCGAATACGGGCTTAGCGAAAAAGAAGCGAAAACGCGTCTTCTGAAATTCGGGAAAAATATTTTTAAACATAAAGAAAAATTCAGATTTTTAAAACTGCTTTTTCGCCAGATTGAAAGCCCTCTCATTTTAATCTTGATTATCGCCGGGTTGATTTCCGTTTTTTTATTTAGGGATTATTCCGACGCCGCCATTATCTTTGCCGCGGTTTTTTTAAACACCGTTATCGGAATAATTCAGGAAGGAAAAGCCGGGAAAATTTTTGAAAAATTAAAAACTTACCTTTCCCTGAAATCAAACGTCCTTCGCGAAGGAAAAATAAAAAAAATAGATTCTTCAGAGATTGTTCCCGGAGATATTTTGGTTTTATTTCAGGGAGAAAAAGTGGGGGCGGACGGCCGGCTCTTAGAATCAAGAAATCTTGAAATAAACGAATCGGCTCTTACCGGCGAATGGCTGGCAAACACGAAAGAGAACAAAATTTTGCCGGAAAACACTCCTTTGGCCGACAGAGTTAATATGATTTACGCCGGAACAACCGTTGAATCCGGATTCGGAAAAGCGATAATTACGGCGACGGACGAACGCACCGAAATTGGCAAAATTTCGGAAATACTGGCGAAAGAAAAAAAGGAAATTTCTCCCTTTCAAAAGGGAATGAAAAATTTGGCAAGAACAATCGCCATCGCGATTGTTCTCTTCACTTTTTTGATTTTCGGCGTCGGCATTTTAAGGGGTTTTGGCTTTGAAGAAATGTTCTTAACCGCCATCGCGGTGGCGGTCTCCGGCATACCCGAGGGGCTTCCCGTGGCAATAACCGTTATTTTGGCCCTGGGAATGGAAAAAATACTTTATAAAGGCGGGCTTGCGAGACGGCTTTCGGCCGCTGAAACGCTTGGCTCAACCGATGTTATTATCGTTGACAAAACTGGGACTTTAACCCAAGCAAAAATGACATTAAGCGCCTTAATCACCAAAAACCATAAAATCGGCTCTTACGAAGAAATCAAAAACATAAACGAGCAGGAAATTCTAACCGGCTTTAAATCCGCTTTTTTCGCAACAAGCGCTTTTATAGAAAATCCCGGCGCTCCGATAAATGAACTTATCATTCAGGGAGAACCGACTGAAAAAGCGATGCTTGAATCGGCGATTAGAGGCGGCTTGGATTACGAGGAGGTTTTGAAAAACGAACCGAGAGTGGATTTTCTTGATTTCCATCCGGAGCGGCGATGGTCGGCGTCTTTGCATAAAAGCGGAGAGAAAAGAATAATTTATTTGGCTGGCGCGCCTGAAACTGTTTTGCGCCTTTCCGACAAAATTTTAGACGGCTCAAAGCCGGCCGACTTCAACGAAACGGATAAAAAAAGATTCCACAGGCAATTTGAAAATTTGGCCGATAAAGGTTCAAGAGTGGTCGCGCTCGCCTATAAAGAAAACCATTATAAAGCTCTTGAACTTTTCGAATCGCCGAAAATTTTCACCGGTTTTGTTTTTTTGGGGCTTTTGGCTTTTGAAGACCCGATTCGCGAAGATGTTTTTGAAGCCGTAAAAACAATAAAAGAAGCCAATATTAAAATAGTGATGGCGACCGGCGACCATAAGGGCACGGCAAAAGCAGTGGCGGAAAAACTTAATATCGCCGGCTCGCCCAAAGAATTAAAAATTATGGAAGGGGAAGAATTGGAAAAAATTTCGGAAAAAGCGCTTTCTTTCGCGATTGATAAAATTGACGTTTTCGCCAGAACCACTCCTCAGCAAAAACTGAAAATCCTTGAAGCGTTTCTGAAAAGGGGATATACGGCGGCAATGACCGGCGACGGGGTGAACGACGCCCCTTCATTAAGGCGCGCCAATATCGGGATAAGCCTTGGTTCGGGCACGGAAGTGGCGAAAGAAGCGTCGGATTTAATCCTGATAAACGACGGCTTTGCTGTTCTCGGCCGGGCGATTGAAGAGGGGAGGATAATAATTGATAATTTAAAAAAGGTCATTGTTTATCTCCTTTCCACCGGTTTTATGGAAACATTTTTGATTGGATTGGCGCTTTTCGGAGGTTTTCCATTGCCGCTTCTTCCCGGCCAAATCCTTTGGGCGAATTTAGTGGGAGAGGGCTTTATGAATTTCGCTTTCGCTTTTGAAAAAAAAGAAGACGGAATAATGCGCAATCAGCCCAAGGATTATTCTTTAAAAAAAATACTGAGTTCGGAAACTATTAAAATGATTTCAACTATTGGAATTATAACGAGCTTTATTCTTTTTGGATTATTTTTGTATCTTTTTTACTCCGGCGTTTCTCTGGAAAAAATAAGAACGATTATTTTTGCCGGAATAAACGCGGCTTCTTTGTTTTTCGCTTTTTCAATAAAAAATCTCAATAAACCGATTTGGAAAATAAAATTTTTCTCAAACTGGTATTTGGTCGGCGCGTGGTTTTTAAGCATGGGATTGCTTTTTTCAGCCCTATTTCTCCCCCCGCTTCAAAAACTTTTAAAATTAGTCCCGCTCAACTCCTATGAATTGCTGCTTGTTTTATCTCTGGGCTTTGCCAACCTTTTCGTGATAGAAACGGTAAAATTGTTTAATAACCGCAAATCAAACGCCAAATAGATTTATGTTTTTTTCCATTTTATTTTTCTTTATCGGGTTTTATATCCTTATTAAAGGCGCCAATTTTTTGATAGACGGCGCCTCTTCGCTTTCAAGGCGTTTCAATGTTTCGCCTTTTGTCATCGGCCTCGTGATTGTCGGCATTGGAACTTCAATACCGGAATTTGCCATTTCAACGATTGCCAATATCGCCGGCAAAAACGAAATCGCTCTGGGAACGATTATCGGCTCAAACACATTCAACATCCTTTTTATTTTGGGACTGACGGCTTTATTTTTTCCTTTAACAATGAAGCAAGAGTGGGTTTCACGCGATATGGTCTGGAATGTCATCGCCGTGCTTGGCGCGATTCTGCTCGTCATACCTTTTAACGGAGGAATGATTTCAAGGCCAGAGGGTATTTTAATGCTTCTTCTGTTTTTTTATTGGCTTTATCAAACAGTTGAAAAATCAGACGGACAAGAAGAAGGACGATTTCAGATAAAAGAATTTGCTTTTCCGATTGCGGCCGGGCTTATTATAGCCGGTTTTGCCGGAATATTTTTAGGAGGAAAATGGGTTGTTGACGGAGCAACGGCGATAGCCCGCGAATTGGGAATGGGGGAAGCTCTTATCGGGCTTACCATAGTGGGTATCGGCACATCTCTTCCGGAGCTCGTTGCTTCGTTCGCCGCCGCCCGCAAAAAACAAACGGGTATTGTCGTCGGGAACATCATCGGCTCAAACATTTTTGACTTTTTAATGATTCTGGGAATAAACGCCGTTATTAAACCGATTAAATTTCCGTTTCATCTTTCTTTTGACATAATTATAACCCTGATAACCACTTTACTGTTGTATCAAGCGATGTTTATCGGAGAAAAATATGTTTTTAAAAGATGGCAGGGTTTGATTTTCGTTTCTTTGTATATTCTTTACATAATTTATATAATGTCGGCATGAGCTTGATTTTATTTTTAATTATTATTGCCGTATTTTTCGCCGGAATCATCGCGGCGATTTATCTCCTGCTTAAAAAATTTTCCAGAGAGCCGAAAAACAACGACCAGGCGATGTTGATGCTCCAAAATCAGATTCAAGACCTTCGCAAAAATCTTGATATACGGCTGGGCGAATCAACGAAAATGATTCAATACCATTCAACCGAAAGTCAAAAAGTCATCCGCGACATTACCGAAAAAGTCACGAGGAAACTCGCCGAAGTAGGGGAGGGGCAAAAACAGGTTTTTGACATCGCCAAACAGCTGGACAATCTTCAGGATATTTTAAAAAATCCGAAACAAAGAGGGGTGCTTGGCGAGTATTATTTAAAAACGGTTTTGGAAAATGTCCTTCCGCCGAATGTTTTTCAAATGCAGTATAAATTCAAAGACGGCGCGACTGTGGACGCCGCGATTTTCATTAAAGATTATATCATTCCGATTGATTCCAAATTCAGCTTGGAAAACTACAATCGGCTCATTTCTTCAAAAAACGAAGAAGAAAAGAAAAAGCTTGAAAATGCGCTCGGCGAAGATTTAAAACAAAGAATTGACGAAACGGCAAAGTACATAAGACCGGACGAGGAAACAATGGATTTCGCTTTTATGTTTATTCCGTCAGAAGCCCTTTATTACGATTTATTGATTCACAAAGTCGGTTCAATAAATTCCCGCGATTTGATTGAATACGCGACTCGCGAAAAAAAAGTCATCATTGTTTCGCCGACCTCGTTTTTCGCTTATTTGCAGACAGTTTTGCAGGGCTTGCGGGCTTTTCAAATTGAGAAATCAGCCAAAGAAATCATAAAAGATGTGGAAAAATTGGGAAAACACCTCATAAGTTTTGACGGCTATATGAAAAAAGTCGGTGTTCATCTCGCCACCACCGTAAACACTTATAACACCGCTTCCAGGGAACTGGGCAAAATAGACAAAGATGTCCTCAAAATCACCGGCGAAGCGTTGGATATTGAACCAGTGGCGATAGATAAACCAAAAGAGGAATAACACCACTAAATCACTTCATGATGACAAAAGAATTATTTCCAAAAATTGAAAGAGGAAAGGATATGGAAACAGGCAATATCAAAGAATTTCGATTGCTGGAGAAGTTAATTAAAAAAAATTTTGAGACAGAAGACATTGAAAAAATTAAACAAGCATTAGATCTTGCGGAAATACAGCATAAGGGGCAGGAAAGAAAATACGAAAATGCTCCGTATATTGTTCATCCCGCGAGAGTGGCGAATATTTTAATCGAGGAACTTAAAATTAAAAATGTTGATTCCGTGGTGGCTGGACTTTTGCATGATGTGGTTGAAGATTGCGATTATTCATTGGAAAAAATAGGCGAGGAATTTGGGCAAAATACTCAAAAACTTGTTGATTATTTGTCGCATAGAAAAAGCGAAAGCGATAATGAATATCTCGATAGAATTTTTAACTCTGGTAATTCAGGGGTAAAAATTTTAAAGATGTCTGATAGATTAGATAATCTCAGATCTTTAAAATACGCCAGTGAAGAATTTAAAATTAGATATTTAAAAGAATCTCAGAAGGATTTTCTTCCGCGCGCAAAAGGTGTTAATGAGTATTTATATAGCGAGATAAAAAAAGAGATTAATAGATATTTGTAGGTGTTGAGCTTCACTGCCCTCTTTTAATTTGGGAGCTAAATTTCGAAAAATTAATAACTTGAATAATTTTCAGGAATCATATAATATAAATTGATATGACTTACGCGGTAATTGAAACCGGGGGGAAACAATATCTGATAAAAGCCGGCGACAAACTAAAAATTGAAAAATTGGCTGGCGAACGGCCATTGGCAAATGTTGAATTCGACAAGGTTCTTTTGGCTTTTGACGAAAAAGAAACAAAAATCGGCTCTCCGCACTTGGAAAAAACAAAAGTAATAGGGGAGTGGCTGGGCGACAAACTTGCCAAAAAAGTCATTGTTTTTAAATACCACTCAAAAACTCGTTATCAAAAGAAAAAAGGCCATCGCCAGCCGTTTAGTGAGATATTGATTAAAGAAATTAAATACTAGTATCTAGTATCTAGTATTTAGTATTTAGTATTTAACAAAATGATATTTATTTACACAACCTGTAAAGACGCCGCGGAAGCGAAAAAACTCGGCAAATTGATTGTGGAAAAGCGTTTGGCTGGCTGTGTGAATGTCTGGCCCATAGAATCAATGTACTGGTGGCAGGAAAAATCCGAAAAACAAGAAAAAATCGTAGAAGACAAAGAGGTCGTTCTTCTTATTAAAACCCTTCAGCAGAAAGTAAGCCAAATAGAAGAATTAATTCTCAAAAACCATAGTTACGCTGTGCCTTGCATCGCCACTATATTTGTTGACCGCGTAAATCAGAATTACAAAGAATGGCTTAATAAGTGCGTGGAGTTGTAGGTAAAGCGGATTTTGCGATGCTTTAGCGTTGCAAAATCCGCGCTTACATTTTAAGACCTTTTAATACAAGGTCTTAAAATGTAGATTGTGCGACGCACTATATCCTTCCCCTCTTTCTCGAATCAATGCTAATTTTAGTATCGCTATATATTAAGGAACGCAATAAAGGGAACTTGACAGCACAATGAATATTTGATAAACTTACGGAGGTAAGATAAAATCAAAAGTTCTTTTTAAGAAAGGAGTAGTAGTATGGTAAAATATAACTCTACCAAGGAAATAGTGGAAAAATTAAAGACGCTGATACGCGCTAACTTTAAACCTGAATATCAAGAAGAGAAAGAAGAAGGAGGAACTAAGAGGTTTATTGAGGAAGAGATAATACCACTACTAGAGCAAGGTAATAAAAAAATCGTTTTTTCTCTTACTGCTGATAAGACGTATACAGTAGGTCCTGGCGGTCTATATTCAACCACCAGAGGTCTACATGTACCAAGTGGGACAAATGGATTTCGTGTAGAAGAATACCTTAAAGAAAGTGGGTTTACGCTTAAACACGAAGGGTATTACGGAAGTATTTGTTTGGCATCGGTTCCGCGTATAAAGGAAAAAATAACATCCTTTAAGTAAGTAAGCAGAGTAAAAAGTAAACAAAGTAAGTAAATGAGTAGATAAAACCTACTCATTTTTTTATTTGCTTTTACGCTCCCATCGGGATTTGAACCCGAGTTTCGGCCTTGAGAGGGCCGCGTCCTGGACCGGACTAGACGATAAGAGCTTTTTTTTATTTACGTGTCCTCCCAATCCTGCCTGACTAGTAATTCTTTCGCCTGCTCCGGATGAGCCATTATATTCTTTACTATTCTTTCCATCCGCATTAATTGAGAACCTTTAACCAATATCAAGTCGCCTTCTTGCGTTTGATATTTTAACTCTTTTATTAAATCTTCTTGAACAAGATAACTGAAAATCTTGTTTTTTTCAAATCCCCTCTCCCCTGCTTCGTCCGCTATAAATTTCGCGCGGCCGCCAAAAGTAAAAATCAAATCAGCGATTTTTGCCGTTTTCTCGCCCACCGCCCGATGGGCTTGCTCGGTAAATCTTCCTAATTCCAGCATATCGCCCAAAACAGCGATCTTTCTTTTCGCGGGCAAATCTTTCAACAAATCAAGCGCTTCATGCGTTGCCATCGGCGAAGCGTTGTAAGTATCGTCTATAATATAACTTTGCTTGATTCCTTCAATCAATTTTAATCTTCCGGCTGGCGGCGCGTATTGAGCCAATTGGCCAACGAGCTCTATTAAGTTTAAATCCATTGCCACGCCGACCGCCAATCCTGCCAAAATCGCGTAAACCTGCGATTTGCCAAATCCGCCAAAAATTCTTAGCGGCACATTTGACCCATTGTAATCAACTTTAAAAGAAATGCCTTCGGGAATAATTTTTTCTTCCGCTTCTTTTAATATTAACCGATAGTTGGAAGCTTTAATATTCGCTCCTTCGCCAAAACCATAGGTAATAACTTTTGCTCTGGTCTTTTCGCGATAATCAAGAACCGTCATATCGTCATAATTTAAAATCGCGAATCCGTCAGCCGGCAAATTTTCAATTAATTTTCCTTTTTCTTTCGCTATTTCTTCCGAACCGGCGAAAAACTCAACATGAACCGGAATTTTGCCAACAGCGGTAAAAATTCCGATTTTCGGCGGAGCCAGTTTTATTAACTTTCCGATGTCTCCGGGACGGTCTAATCCGTATTCCAAAATTAAAATTTCGGGATAGCTAAAAGAAAACAAACACTTCCTTGCTCCCAAAAACATGTTTTTAAACCAGTAGAAAAAAGATTTTCCGGCATTTTCCAATCCCAAAATCGTCAAGGGAACGCCGATTTCGCTGTTATAGCTTTTCTCGCTTTTACGAACATCAAAATACGGCTTTAAAACCGCGCAAACCGCTTCTTTGGTTGAAGTTTTGCCGACTGTGCCGGTAATGGCGATAATTAACGGCTTAAATCTGAACAAAATTATCCTGGATTCAAAATTTAAAACGCGGATAATTATTTTTTTAAAAAAATTTTTCATAATTCATTAGCGGTCGGGCGGCGTTTCGTAATAATTCAGCAAGAATTTCATTATTTCGCCAAACGGCTCGCCCAATGATTGAGAAGCATAGCGCACTCCTTTTGGTTTTTCAAGAAAAATGACGATTAAAAATTGGGGGTCAAAAGCCGGAGCGTAACCAAAAAACGAATGCAAGTATTCATCGGAATATCCCCGACCGTCTTTTTTTGATATTTGAGCCGTGCCGGTTTTCGCCGCCACTGTGTAATTTGCGAGTTTTATTTTTCCGCCCAACAATGCTTCATCAACCACCCTTACCAGCATCTTTGTGATTTCCTCGGAGGTTTCTTTTTTTATAACCCTATTTTCTTCAACATTGATAGCCGGCTTTAAATCTTTGTCCGGAAGGCCGCTTTTGACTATTTTTTCCGCTATATACGGCTTAATCAAATAACCGCCGTTTGCCAGACTGGAAAGAGCTCTTGCGAGAGCCAGGGGAGTAAAAGCGATGCCCTGTCCAAAAGAAGCGGTGGCATACTCAATTTCTTTTCCTTTGGCAAGATTGCCCAAATCCCCTTCTCTTTCGTATTTTAAATTCACGCCCGTTTTTTCTCCCAATCCGTAATTTTTAAAATATTGGTAAAATTTTTCCTGCCCTAATTTTTGCTGGATGAAAACCGCGCCGGTGTTAAGCGACTCATTGAGTATTTTCTGAATATCGGCTTTTCCTCTTCCTTTTTCGTCAAAATTTTTAATTTCATAAGACCCGATTTTTACGAAACCGCGGTCAAAATAGGTCGTATTGCGAGTTATCGCTCCCGCGTCCAAACCGGCGGCAACGGTCAAAGGTTTGATAACCGAACCAAATTCGTAAATATTTTGAATTGAAGGATTTTTGAATTTTTCAAAATTCTTTATTTCATAATACCGATTCGGGTCAAAATCCGGCCTTGAAGCCATCGCTAAAATTTTGCCGGTTTTTGGATTTAAAATGATTCCACCCGCTTTTTCCGCTCCGTATTTTTCCAGCGCTTCGCCCAGTTTTTTTTCAAAAAAAATCTGGACGGCGGGCTCAATCGTTAAAATCAGATCATTGCCTTCGCTTGGAGGCAAGAAAAATTTTTTGCCGAAACCTAAAAAATTTTCCACGAATCCGTCATTCTTTAAATAATCGCTTCTCCCGCTTAAAACATCTTCATAGGTTTCTTCCGCTCCGTATCTCCCCTGCAACTTATCCCCATTATAACCGACAAATCCCAAAATCTGGCTCGCCAAGCTACTCGCCGGATAATAACGCCAGCTTTCAGGAGCGGCGCCGATTCCTTTTATTGATAATTTATTTATCTTATCGGCAATATCTTTTTCAACTTTATGGGCGAAAACCTCAAAAGGGTCGTTTTTCTTGCCGGCGAGGGCCAAAAATTCGTCTTTCGTCAAAATTTCGTTTTTTCCATTCATAATTTCAGAAATTCTCAAATAGACTTTCTCGTAATCGGACTTGCTCTTCTCCAGCTCTTTTGGATTGATGTAAATCAAATAGCCGTTTTTTGTCGCGGCGGCTAAACGCGGTTTTCCGGATTTGTCCTGAAAAAATATTTCGCCCCTTTTAGGAGGGAAATTCTTGGAGGATGAGTGCTGTTTTTCCGACAAAGACGAATAATACGAATGGCTGACTATTTGAAGCAAGTACAATTTAAATAAAATCGCTCCGCCGACAAGCAATAAAGCGGCAAAGATAAAAGTTAGCCGCCATTTTTCATCCATAAAACTATCTCATCTTTGAAAAAACTTCAGCTACGAATATCTGGGCTTTAACGAATTTTGGATTTTTCGCTTCAATTAAACCAAGATTTTTAAAAACATCTTCGTTTAGACCCGATAATTTATTAAGTCGCTCTGAATCCAGCTGTTGATAAGACACTAGAATGTTTTGGATTTCTCTTTGAAGATATTTTTGATTATAGCCGTATTCAATTCCCTGCCAGATGAAATAAAGATAGGCGAAACTTAACGCGAAAATGCCGAAAATTAAAATCAAAAAAATCGCTTTTTTTGAAGAAAAACTTTTTGCTTGAGATTCAACCGGGTAATAAGTGGTAAAACACAACATAATGATAAAATTTCTAATTTCTAATGTCTGATTTTTAATTTTTAACGCTTAACAAATCCTCTTAATTTTGCCGACCGGCTTCTTGGATTCTGGCGAATTTCCTCAATTGACGGCTGAATCGGCTTTTTTGTTAAAATTTGCCCTTGATTTTCTTGCTTTTTTTGGCGAAAAAAGTTTTTGACAATCCGGTCTTCCAACGAATGAAAACTTATGACGACCATTCTTCCTCCTTTGTTTAAAATTTCAAAACCTTGTTCCAAGCCGTCTTTCAAGGCGTTTAGTTCGTCGTTAACCGCGATTCTTAACGCCTGAAAAGTTTTAGTGGCGGGATGAATTTTTTTCATCCTTGGGACGGTTTTAAAAAGGACATCAACCAGTTCTTTCGTTGTTTCAAATTTTTTTATTTTCCTTCTCTCGGCAATCGCTTGGGAAATTTTTCTCGCGTATCTCTCTTCTCCGTATTCTCTTAAAATTTCTTCCAACTCTTCCCTGCTCCATTGATTCAAAATTTCTCTCGCAGTCAATTTATCCTGAAACTCCGCGCTGTAAGTCATAATCAGCGGTTCGTCTTTCTGAAAACTAAATCCCCTTCCCGATTTTTCAAGATGATAACTGCTCATTCCCAAGTCAAAAATTATTCCGTTCACCCTGAGCTTTGCCGAAGGGTCGATTTCTTTTAATAAATTTTTAAGGTTTCTAAAATTCCCCTTTTTCAAAATCAATCTTTTTTCTCCTATTTCTTTTTGAAATTTATTTTTTAATGAATTTATCAAATCCCCATCCTGCTCAATTCCTATTAAAACCACCCTTCGCTTCATTCTTTTTAAAATCTCCCGACTATGCCCTCCGCCGTTGATTGTCGCGTCAATAAACATTTTCCCTTTTTCCGATTTCAATAAATCCATGCTTTCTTTTAAAAGGACGGGGATGTGAACCATTTTTTAATACGCGCCGATTTCTCCCAGCTTCTCCGCCAAAATTTCCGACTCTCCCTCTGTTTTCTTTTTATACTCCTCCCAATTTTTCTCATTCCAAATTTCAATTCTCTTGTAAATTCCTATAATTATCACATCTTGAGAAAGTCCGGCGTATTGTTTTAATTTGTCCGGGATTAAAATTCTTCCCAAATTATCAATTTCAACATTCCTTGCTCCGGCTAAAAATGAACGCGTAAACGATCTGTTGACTGCTTGACCCACGGGCAACTTGCTTAAATTCTCCGCCACCTTTTCCCATTCTTTCAGAGGATACAAAGATAAACATTTATCCTGACTTTCCGTTATAACCGCTTCTTTCCCTATTTCCTTTCTGAATTTAGCCGGCAAAGCCACTCTGTTTTTATTGTCTAATGTATGTTTAAATTCTCCAATTAACATAAAGGTAAATTAAGTTATCAACACTCTCCACATGTTTTTCCACAATATACCACTTTTCTATTAGTATATTCCACAATAACTCACTTGTCAAAATTTTTTAAAAAAATTCAAAATTCTTTATAACAAAAGGGTTTTTAGCCAAAGATTAAAAATTATCCACAAATGTGATAAATTATAAAAATGAATTGGAGAAAAATCGTCTGGATGTTCTTTTGGCCGCTTTACAGATTATTCGCGGAATTATTTTTTCAATTTGAAATTAAAGGCGGGGAAAATCTTAAAAATTTAAAAAAACCGTTTATCCTGGCGGCAAATCACGCCAGTTATCTTGATGGAGAATTTATTGTGGTTGCTTTTCCCTGGAATTCGGAATTTTTTCCAATCAGATATATGGCCGCTGAATATTATTATAAAAAATTATTTCTGGGTTCTATTCTATGGCTCTTGGGGGGATTTCAAGTGGTTCAGGGAATCGGGCTTGACGAATCGCTCGCCCCGGCAGTTTCTTTATTATTAAAAAATAGCGATGTTGTCGGCGTATTTCCCGAAGGCAAAATAACAAAAGACGGAAATTTTGGCGAAGGAAAACCGGGAGTGGCTTATTTGGCGTTAAAAACCAATCTTCCGGTTCTGCCGGTGAATATCTCCGGAAGCTTTGGCTTAAACAATATTAAAACCGTTGTTTTCGGCCGAAAAAAAGTAGGAATAACTTTTGGCAAGCCGTTTTATTTAAAAGATTATGTCGGCGAACATAATCCCGACCCGGAAAAAGACAAAGAAATTTTAATCAAAGGAACTAAGATTGTGATGGAGAAGATAAAAGATACTCTTTGATTTTCTCGGCAATTGTTTCAATAATCCATTTGAATTTCTCTTCGTCGGATTCAAGAAGAGTCAGCCGAAAACCCAATAAATCGGAATTAAAACTGGAAAGCGGCACCAAACAAATGCCGGTCGCTCCCAACAAATAATAAACAAAGCGTTTGTCCGGCAGGGCATTTTTAATGATTTTTTCCACAAATTTTTTCGCTTCCTTATTCTCTATTTTCAGTTTTTGCCGTACATTCAATGTTCCGTTTTTGAAAACAATTGACATGTAAAAAGCGCCTTCGGTTTTTGGAACAATGATACCCTCTGTGTTTTTTAAAATGATAGAAACGATTTCCGCTTTTCTCCCATACCTCTCGTTTTTTTCGTTAAGATGAATTTCATAGCGAGGGTCGGTTGTAATTTTTGGAATTACGAGTTGAGGAAGAGTGGTGGAGCAAACTTCAAGCATTTTTGCGTCAATGATTGATTTGATGTAGCGGCTGAACAACGGGTCCTTATCCCGATTATAAACTTCAATCCAGCCGCAACGCGCTCCGGGCCAGGGAAATTCTTTTGAAATTCCTTTCATCGCGATTCCGGGCGTCTCGCCGATTACTTCGGCAAGCGACGCCACTTCTTTGCTTCCGTCATAAACAATCCGCGAATAAATTTCGTCGGAAACAATAAAAAGGTCGTATTTTTTCGCTATCTCAACTATTTTTCCAACCGTTTCTCTTGAATAAACCGTTCCCGTGGGATTGTTGGGATTAATGATTAAAATTCCGGAAATCGCGGGATTGGAGCGGATTTTATCTTCCAATTCGTCCAAATCAAGAAGCCAGCCGTTTTCCGGCATAAGCCGATAGGTAATATGATGAGAACCGCTGTGGCTCGCCTCTGCCGATGAATGAGTCGGATAAGCCGGCGAAGGCCCGATTACGCGGCTGGAACGGTTAAGATAAGTGTAAATTTTGGAGATGGCATCTCCAAGGCCGTTGAAAAAAACAATATCATCGGGAGTGATTTTCACTCCCCCTTTATTATTGCAAATTTCCGCCAAAAATTTTCTTGTCTCAAGAATCCCTTTGGTTGGCGAATAAGCGAAACTCCTATCCGATTCTATTTCTTTTTTGACAATATCTTTTATCCAATCGGGAATTTTTTCGCCTTTTGCAACCGGGTCTCCGATATTTTCCCAAAAAATTTTCACGCCGAGTTCTTGAAGCTTCTCGGCTTTTTCAACAATGCCCCTTATCTCATAGCTTAACTCCCCCGCTCCTTGATGAACAATGTTATTTCGCATTTTTCAATATTATCATATTAAATGTTTTTTGACTCTATTTTCAAAACTGCTATTATTTTTAATATGTTAAGCTTAAGCGAATTAAAAATCTTGGCAAGAGCATCACAATCAAGAAAAAAAGGTCAATTTTTCAATTTTATAATATTTCCAAAAGCGCCGTTTTGCGGCGTTTTTGGGTTTAGAATGATATGAATTTATGATAAGTTTAGAGGCAACCCAAAAAATATTGGGTATCAATGAAAAAGTCCATATATTGCCCGAAGAAATGATAAAAAATGTCAAAATTACTTTTTTCCCTTATTCCCCGGAAAAAATAAGCAGAGAAGTTGAATTATTCAGCGATGAACTTAAACAATCTTTTATAAAATTAGGAGTTCAGATAATCCCTTTTGAAAAATCTTTAGTCCCAACACCGTTGCGTAGAATTTTAAAATGGTATTTATACGCATTGATTAATAGCGCGCTTGCGTTTCTAAAAAAAATTATGGGGTTAAAACACGATAGCGCAAGGCCGGGTTTAAAAACCTTATCGCAGATAAGGAAGGGAAAAAGAGTGCGGGAAGATATTTCAATTATTGCTCTTGGTGAAAATAAGGAAGGAAACCTCCCGATGGATTATTTGACGAGTTTAAAAAATAGTTTGGTGGTTACAGTTATAGACATGCCGCCAGGCATTCATAATGAAACCGACTTTGTTACCCATTTTAATACAGCGATGAATCTTTTCGCTCATCATATGACCCATATTGTTATAGGTGTAGATAAAGAAAAATGGATTCTCTATAATATGAATGCCGCTCATCCTATCCACCTTAGAGAAAAAGATTCTAAAAATTACATTTTAAAAACCCTTATTCCAAAACTATCCTCGCCGATAAAACCGCCCAGACTCTCTGAATTTATCATTAAAGAGGAAGATTTTGACCCTTATGACGATTTTCACAAAAAATTTACTCAGGACATAATTGAAGGCGCGAATCTTTTCAATAAAACTAATCTCTATCCTCCCGGAAAATCATTAAATGATCTTCCCTTTAGAAACGAATTTTACCGCTGGGTGGGGAAAAGGCACTTAGACGACAGATCGGGCATGAGCTACGGATTCCTTGCCAGACAGTTGCCTGTAAAATTGCCCAAAATATTCAACATTCAAGAAGCTGAAAATATTTTTGGAAATGACGCAATAAAAGAAAATAAAGATTATTTTATTAAAGACGATAAAATTTACATCATAATAAAATCTTTTCAAGAAAAAATATGTTTTGAAGTCCCTGAAGTTTGGATTCTTACTCAGCGTTCAGGATGCGACAAAACTCATTTTATTCCTTCCGAGGATTTGATAAAAATCGGCTTGTCCCGCGGAAAAATGATTCTCGCCACGCCAAAGGGATTAAAACTTCAGGATGGATACCGGCCATCATATGACACAAAAGTTATTTTAGCGCATGCGGTTGGAAATGCCATCGTAGCTAATATAATACGCCATTTTTGTCCGACTTGTCCTTTCCCGAATATAATTGAGAACAACGGCGTATCAATAAATCATTGGCATGGCTATTTCAAAAAAGATTTCATTCCAGCCGGGTGGCATACTCACGGCGCAAAAAGACCTCATGTATCTTGCTCAACGCCGCAAGCGGCTATTTACGCTTTAGACGGAAAAATAAACGCGGCTCTGGAAAGCCTGCGTTTTAAAAAAGATTATTTGGGAGACATCCATATAGAACCTCATCACGGCACCAATATGACTTATTCTTCTTTGGTTGATTTAGCTAATTTTTTGTCCGGCAACGCCGCTACCCGTATAACGGAATTGGGAAATAAACATTTAAACGATTATGAAATATATTAAATAACAATATGCTCGTTGAATCAATAACAGTCTTTATCGGTTCTATAATTATGGGGATTGTCATCCTCCTTTTGGGAGGACTTATTTATTCAGCCAATCGCAAAGATGAAATAAATAAAATCTTTTTTCTCCTTACTATTTCAGTATTCATCTGGATATTATCGATATCAGTTAGATTCATCGGGACGATAGAATATCCAATACTTCTAAGCGCCAAAATTTCCTATGCCTCAATGTCTATAGTTGTCTTTTTCTTTGCCTATTTTTCTTATATCTTTCCGGTTAAAAACAAATATAAATTTCCGGTGTTAGCGTCGCTTTTAGTAAGTTTTATAGTTGCTATTATTAGTTTATTTACATCATATATAATTCAAGATGTTGTTGCTGTTGATGAAAGACAAATTAATATTTTTGGCTCTTATTTTTATATATTTGGCATTTATTTTATTTCATACATTGGCTGGGGAACTTATAATCTTCTTTCCAAGCGCCATTATTTGGACGCAACCGGCAAGGCTCAGATTAATTTTATGATTACTGGAACGGTTTTTTCCGCCACATTTGGTTTTTCCAGCAATTTTATAATTCCGGCGATTGCCAAAACAACGACTACGGAACAATACGGACCGTTTGCCGTTATATTTCTAATTTTATTCACCGCTTACGCCATACTTAAACATCATCTTTTTAACATCAAAGTAATTGCGACTGAACTTTTAACTTTCGCTATTTGGAGTTTTATCTTGATAAGAATTATGCTGTCAAATTCCGCAAGAGATTACATTATTAACGGAATATTTTTTGCATTCGTCCTTGCTTTTGGGCTTTTACTTATTCGCTCGGTTAGAAAAGAAGTAAAACAAAGGGAAGAGTTGGAATCATTAACCAAGGAATTAGAAAACAAAAACATCAAGCTTCAGGAATTGGACAAAGTGCGTTCAGAATTTCTTTCTTTTGCTTCTCATCAGGTAAAAGCGCCGATGACGGTGGTAAAGGGTTTTGCTTCAATGATTTATGACGGAACGCTGGGGCAAGCAACGGATAAAATCAAGGAAGCGGCGCAAAAAATCCAGATTTCCGCCGAACGACTGATTGCCCTTGTAAATAATCTTCTTGATTTACGAAGAATTGAAGAGGGAAAAATGGAATTTAATTTTGAAAAAGTTGAATTAAACGAATTGATTGCGAGTTTAACGGAGGAATTCGGGATGCTTGCAAAAAATAAAAATCTGGAATTGATTTTTAAGCCGCTCCGAGAAAAAATTTACATCAACGCCGATTATCAAAAATTCCGCCAAGTCGTTCAAAATTTAACGGAAAACGCCATTAAGTACACAGAAAGGGGCTGGGTTAAGGTCGCTATAAAAAAAGATGCTGGAGAAAGCGTTTTAATCGGCGTTTCAGATTCCGGCCGGGGAATTTCAAAAGAACTTTTGCCGAACCTATTCAAGCAATTCAGCCGCGACCGCGAACTCGCCAAAGAACTCCAGGGAACTGGCTTAGGGCTCTACATCGCCAAACAAATTATTGACGGACACAAAGGTAAAATCTGGGCAGAATCAGCCGGTCAAAATCAAGGAAGCGTTTTTTACGTGAAAATGCCGATTGGTTAAAATTTCACCTCCGGAGTTTTTTTCTCGCCCTCGTTTTCAAGTTCAAAAAATTTTTCGCGAGAGAAGCTGAAAATTTTCGCGACAACGCTTGAAGGAAAAGAATCAATATAAGTGTTTAAATCGCGGACGGTTGCGTTGTAAAATCTGCGGCTGGATTGAATTTTATTCTCGGTGTCGGAAAGTTCTCTTTGAAGCTCCAAAAAATTAACATTTGCTTTCAAATCGGGATAATTTTCCGCCACGGCAAAAAGGGTTTTGAGAGTTTGCGAAAGAAAATTTTCTTTTGCGTCGCGTTCAAGCGGACTTCCCGCGGCTGATAAAACTTCGGCTCTGGCTTTCGTGACATTCTCCAAAACTCCTCTTTCATGCGCCATATAACCCTTAACTGCTTCCACTAAATTAGGAATCAGGTTCGCTCTGCGTTTTAACTGAACATCAATATCAGAGATTGCTTCTTTCGCGCGAAAAGAAAAAGAAACCAATCTGTTATACATCCAGATTAGCCAAAAAATAATTACGCCCAAAATTATCCAAAAATATATTGGCATGAGTTAATCCTATTTGTTAAATGTCAAATGTCAATTGTTTATTATTTATTCATTCACTTTATTCTGTTCTGCTCCGGGTCAGACTTTTAAAGCGGCCTGACCAACGCTTTTCCGATATAAATCGGAAATCGCCTCTCAACCCGCAAAAATTTTCAAAGAAAATTTATGCGAGCGAATAGTTTAGTATAATCCACGCGCAGGTTCCCCTACACGTGCCTTGTTACGACTTATGCCTTGTCACCGAGCTTAGTTTAGAACCGCTTGCGCGGCGCTTCGACTATTCCCGGCTTCCCTGCATTGACGGGCGGATTGCGATAGTTGGCTGACTTCGCGTTCCCACATAGCAAGCGGATTTCCCGCACTACGCGATCCCGACAGTTCTTTGATTTATTTGCGGCTTCAATTTGCGAATTTGTTTTATACCTTCTTTTGTAAGATGTTTTTTATTTCTTACGATTCCAGCAATCTTACAAAATAAATGAAAACTTTTTTGTTTTGAAGCGCTTTGCAACGAATATCGTTGAAAAAATGGAATAATCCTACCAATAATATCTTTATGCGAATTAACGGTATAACGATAGCATTGAACATGATTCTTGCGTTTTTCTTTCTGGAAATATACATTACCGCATCCTAACTTATCTTTTACTTTACCAAGTAAATCTTTGTCTTTTTCTTGCATCTTAATATGGAAATTAAGATCTATTCTCGCTCCGGCAATATACCTTAAAGAATTCACCACATTAACATAAAAACATCCTTCGCCGTCTGTTAAGCCAACGATATAATTTGCAGAAACCATCGGTTTTGTCCTTCCCGAGCGCATAAGTTTTTTATGCGCTTCGGTACTATGACGCAGCTGACTTCTTGTGATTGCTTTCATTGCCTCTATTATATCACAAGATCTCCTGGGGTCGCGTTATTTACGATTCCTGACATCCTTTCTGTGTTTTTAAGTAACCTTCTCTTTGACTCACCGCAAAGATCGGCTACAACAGTTGCAATAAAGGCTGCCATTTGTCACTTCGAACCCTTCGGTCCACGGATCGCTCCAGAGGACCTGTTCTTCGACTATATTGCTTGCGCAATAAGAGGATTTAAACCTCTTCGCGAATAATACTGCCCAGCGCATTTAATTTTGAGTACAAGACTCGAGAACGTATTCACCGCGGCGTTCTGATCCGCGATTACTAGCGATTCCAACTTCATGGAGTCAAGTTGCAGACTCCAATCCGAACTGGGACCGGTTTTGATGGGATTTGCTCCGCCTCGCGGCTTAGCGCCCCATTGTGCCGGCCATTGTAACATGCGTGTAGCCCAGGACATCAGAGGGCCATGCGGATTTGGCGTCATCCCCTCCTTCCTCCCAGCACTATTTTCCCGAACCGATGCTCCGGAAAATAATGCTGGGCGGTCTGCTGTGACAAATATAACACAGCACGGGGGTTGCGCTCGTTTCCCCACTGAAGGGAACAATTCAAACCACGAGCTGACGACCATATATAATCTGACAATTGACATTTAACTTTAACTAATGACAATTGACTAAGATTCTGTCCGTTATTACTAACGGTATGGACTATACCTTCACCGAAACACATAAATTATTTATGTGCTCGGGTCGGCATTTTACCAAGCGCATAAAATAAATTATGTGCTCGGTCTGATCTAAAAATATTTAGATCAAGTCTCTACGGGGTACAAATACTGATTTTTGTAATCTTAATGAATATGGATAAATTAAAGAAAGAAATTTATGTGTTTCTAATCTAGAAAAATACAGACAAAAAGTTTTTGCGCTCCGATAATTGTAGATTTTCATTTTCTTAAAACCTAGCGAATTCATTAACATTAAATCTTTTTGCGCTTCCTTTAAATTGCTATAAACAATGCGGCAGTCGCGATAAAAGTCCTTCGCGACTGAACCGTCTCCGTCAAATCTTCCAGCCATATAAGGAAAAATCATATCTTTGCTGATGAATTTCAGTATATTATTTTTGAACTCCCTAAACTTTCTTAACAATGGACGGCTATTTACATAGAGATGATATGCTTTTGTGCGCCTTTTAAATTTATCTGGGAGATAAATTCGCAATTTTAACCTTTCTGTTGGCAAAAATTTCAAGAAAAATTCTTCAAATTTTTTTATTAAATCAACTTTGGTATTGCTAATCCCAATACTGCTTGTCCGATGATAACCATCAGCGCACCATAATCCTACAATGTAAGCGTCGTCTTTTGTTTTAAGATTCCAAAAATCAGTATTTATACTTCCCACGGTATTACCCATACATAAATTTTAACATAAATGTATTAGGGTTCCACCGTTATGAGCCGATTTCTCCGTCCACCAACTGGCGGATCAGAGGGTGCCACTCTGCCTCTGGCAGAGAGTCGATAAAATCAACCATGCAGCACCTGTGCCGGCGTCCTTGTGAGACATCCGCCTTTCAGCGGACTTCACCGGCATTTCAAGTCCTGGTAAGGTTCTTCGTTCGTCATCGAATTAAACCGCATGTTCCACCGCTTGTGCGAGTCCCCGTCTATTCCTTTGAGTTTTAGCCTTGCGGCCGTACTTCCCAGGCGGCAGACTTAACGCGTTAGCTTCGCCACTCGAAGGGTCGATACTTCAAATAGCTAGTCTGCATCGTTTAGGGCGTGGAATACAAGGGTATCTACATTTTGTTGCTTATTATTGTTCTCAATAATGGTTAGAACATTTCTGTCTAACTCTTCACATTACTATGAAGATCGGACTATATCATATACCAATAAATGGTATCTCGGCGTATAGTCTCTACGGGGTCATATAAAATTAAAAATCAAATATTAAAATGTAAAATTTTAGTATCGCTTTCGCAATAATTTTAAATTTTAATTTATCATTTTAATTTTTTATTTTTGATTTTTAAATTTTTGTAGACTTCCCTCGGTATCGTCCTTTAAATAAAAGGGTTTTTACCGATATAGCCAAGTTTGCTTAGTGAATTTATTCACTAAGGGACTAGTTGTTTTATTATACCCTAATGGGTATCTAAACCAATCCTTTTTTATGCCCACGCTTTCGCTGGTCAGAGTCTGGAAGCGCGCCAGTTGATTGCTTTCGCTTTCGGCGTTCCCCTAGATATCAATGGATTTCACCCCTACACCTAGAGTTCCATCAACCTCTCGCGTCCTCAAAGTTTTGCCGTATCCTGTCCAGCCCCTCCGTTGAGCGGAAGGATTTAAAACAAGACTAACAAAACCTCCTAACAGCGCTTTACGCCCAGTGATTCCGGATAACGCTCGGGCCCCTCGTATTACCGCTGCTGCTGGCACGAGGTTAGCAGGCCCTTATTCCTCCAGTACTATCAATCCGGCCCTTGCGGACCAGACTTTATCCCGGAGAAAAGGAGTTTACATCCCGAGGGATTTCATCCTCCACGCGGCGTCGCTGGATCAGGCTTTCGCCCATTGTCCAATATTCTCGGCTGCTGCCACCCGTAGGTGTGGGACCCGTGTCGCAGTGTCCCTGGTGGGGAACAAGCTCTCACTCCCCCTAGCCGTCATCGCCTTGGTAGGCCGTTACCCTGCCAACTAGCTGATAGCGAGCAGGCGAATCTCCAAGCGGATTGCTCCGTTTACCCTTGCGGGAACTATCGGGAATTAGTCCGCCTTTCGGCGAATTATACCCGTCTTAGAGGAATCTACCTGCCTATTACTACCCCGTTTGCCGCTAACGCAATTATTGATGTAATCTCAAATCGTGTCCGCGCGACTTGCATGCCTTATCCACGCCGCCAGCGTTCATCCTGAGCCAGGATCAAACTCTCAATAATGATTTCACGGAACAGAACAGAATAAAATGACTGAATGAACGTATTTTGTGTTTGATTAAGTTTTTAAAGTACTTAACCATATAAGTTATAATATATTGTATAAAAATTCAAATTGATTTGTCAAATCTATAAAGCCGTTATTTTTCAATACATTATCCTTTTTCTTTCTGATTTTAAAAATTCAAGATATTTTTTAAAGCCGTCTAATTGGCCGTCATTTAATAAATTTAACGCCTCGTTAAAATTGACCCAGCGATGTTCCGTATGTTCATCGGACAACACTATGTTTCCGCCGGTATATTCAATTTCAAACCCCAGCATTAAAATTCTTTTTTCCGGTTTGCCTTTTTCTGTTACTTCGGGCCGACGATGACGAAAAATGCAAACAATACCGTTATTACGATATTTTACATTCGCGCCAAGTTCTTCTTTTAATTCTCGCGCAAGAATTTTTTCAAATGGCGTAAAAAATTCGTCGGGAGAAACACTCCCTCCGGGCAAATCCCATTTACCGGCAACATCCTTGCATAACAATATTCTATCTTCCTTAACCACAAAAGCTTTAGCCGCCACATTGTAGGTATCGCGAATCTCGTTATTCAAATCCATATTTTTATTTATATCAAAATTAAAAGGGAGCGCGCAAACGCAAAATATTTTAGAAATTAAACATTAGAAATTAGAAATTTATTTATACGCCTCTCTCGTATATTTATTAGACGGGTCCCAAGCCATCCAACTTCGCAAACCTGCGTCATAAATCGCCTGTTTTTCTTTTTTAATCATTTCGGCGTTATATGTCGCGCCCAAATCAAAATCCTGAATCCAGGGACGGAGCTTGGCCGGCGTGCTTGAAGCTTTGATCAATCTATCCGCAGCCGTGGTCATCGCTTCAAAAATTATTTCATAAGGATGCTCCGCCGGATTTTTGAAATTATTATAATTTTTCGGATAGTGCGACGGATAAACCATTGGCGCGATATAATCAAAATACGGCTCGGCTTTTTCTAAAACCTGGCCAATATTCAAGTCGTTGGTTTCGGTCGCGATAAATCCGAATAAATCGACGGAAAGCGGAATTTTTAAACCCGCAAGCTCTGTTTTTAAATATTTAAAAAACGATTCAAGAGCCGCGACTCTTCCCTCTTGAGTATTTGGTTTTATGGGATACTCCATATTTTCCATTTTTCCGTCCGATGGAAAACGGACATAATCAAAATTCAATTCGTCAAAGCCGGCTTTTTCGGCTTGTCTCGCGATTTTTATGTGATAATCCCAAACATCTTTTTTGGTCGGGTCAAGCCAGGCAATGCCTTTATGGTCCAGCCAAACTCCTCCTTTTTTGTTTTTAACGGCTAAATCCGGCCTGATTTTCGCCAAATAAGGGTCTTGAAAAACAACAATTCTTCCGATTGCGTAAATATTTTTCTTATGAAGTTCGCCTATAAATTCCTTTATGTCGAGAATTCTTTTTTCAATTGAGCCGAGATTTATAATTTCCGAGTCATCCATTTCAAAGGCGATGCGGCCGGAATAGTCCTTGATATCAATGACCATGGAATTTATTTCCGATTCTTCCGCGAATTTAATCAACTCGTCTCTTCTTTGGATAAAACCGGCGGTGTAGCTCGTCAAATAAATCGCCCTGACCGCGTCCGGAGTTTTCAGATGCGTAGGCCCCTTTTCTTTAATCATTACGACTTTCGCTTCTTTGTCGCCGGAAAAATAATAAACAGGCAAAAAAACAAACTTGCTTAAAAACAAATTCAGTCCGAAAAAAACCGCGAAAATAAAACTGAACCAAATAAAATATTTCCTGTAGCCGGCCATTTTTTTAAAAAAAGACGCCCCGCCTTTTTTGCGGGCGAGGTGTCTTTTTTTAAAAAACTCTTATATTAATTTAGACACTACATCTGCGAACCGCCTTCCCCTCCTCCGAGCGCGCTCTTGAAGCCCAAAACGGCGATTATCAAACCGACAACGATCAAAACTATTTTCCAAATCCCGGCGGGAATGCCGATGATACCGGCAACTATGACAATTATTCCGAGAATTCCATTAAGCCAATTTAACATATTAAATATCGGATTTTAATAAAATTTATAATCGTAATCGACCAATTCTTGCCCGCAAAAGGCAAGCTAATAAATTCTTGATTGCAGAAGTTATTGTTTATTCTATTAAATCTAATCCGGCATAGTCAATAAAGTTTTCCACATTTACCCCGTTAGAGAATGCCAAGCGGCTTGCCGCCGGGTCTGGCTCAATACGAGCGCGGGGTCCAGTGCCCCGCGCTCGTTCTCTAACGGGGTTTACTTGAATTTGGAAACGAATTCGCTGTTTTTGAGCCAAAATCGCCAATGAATTTTTGACCAACGCGGGCCGGCGTAATCAATGCCGATTCTCGGCCCTTTTGCGATTTGAGAAGGTTTAATTTTCTCTCCCCCGTCTTCCAGCCAAATTCTGCTTGATTTAACCGTATCTTCGCCGTAAAAAGATTTGTCAAACTTGAAATATCCGCACAATTTCCCCGGCCCATTCGCTTTGTTTAAGTATCTTGTATTTAGTATCTTGTATTTAGTATTTACAACTGGCTCAACAGCGCGGATTAATACGCACTCTGGTTTGCCTTCTTCATAAGTTGAGATATTAAATTGCCAATACATTCCGTAAACCAAATAAATATAAATATGGCCGCCTTTTAAAAATTCAGCATGATTTCGCGCCGTTCGCTTTCCGCCGTAAGCGTGGCTCGCTTTGTCTTTTAGTCCGACATACGCTTCGGTTTCAACAATCTTGCCGACGATTTTTCCGCCGCGGTATTTCCTAACCAAATATTTTCCCAATAAATTTTTCGCAACTTTTAGTGTCGACTGGAGAAAAAAATCTCTTTTAAGCTTCATAATTTTGTTATTTTAACACAAATTAACATTGATTAATAAAATTAAAAGGGACCAAAACGATATGTCACCGTCTTGGTCCCCTAAATTTAAAAAGGAGGGTGAAGGTATGCGCTAAGCGCGCGCATATTCAGCTTCCTCGTTCTTTTCTTTCGCCTTCTTTGTAAGATGTTCTTGATCAATTATCTTCCAGGCAGATCTCATGCCGATGTTGGCGATAAGAATCAAAACAACGAGGAAACAAAAAGCAAGGAAATACGACAACCGATCCTTTTCTAGCTGGATGAAAGCCCTTCCATCCTTTATCACCATAGATACAGGTTTTAATCCAGCTTTCTCAATACTTGGCCCTATAACCGCATATGAAAAAAAGGTGTCTTGAAACTCAATGAAATAGCAAAGAGTCTTCCCATCATAAAAAATATTAATTTGTTTATCTCCTCTTATTTTTTCAAGAGAAGCTAAACTGGGAACATCCGCTCTTTTCTTGTTATTATTCCAAAAAAAAGAGAAAGGTTTGATCGGATTGAGCTTCGAATTTGGCGGAATATAAATTCCCTCCACTTTGATTGGCTCCGGAAGGGGCGATACATAACCTTCTATAAGCCAGCCTATCGCTATAAAGCAAAGGCCAAGAAAAAAATTAAAAAATACCAAACCCATGATGGGTAAAGGTTTCTTCATTGCCTTGCCCTCCGTTGCGGTTAAAGTTTAAAAAAAGAACTATCCATTTATGCCTGTTTTAAGATAACAAAATACAATAAAAAAGTCAATATAATAAAAGGGGGCGATCATATCTATAATCAATGTATATTTATGCTTCGCCTATATAATACGCTTAGCAAAAAAATTGAGGTTTTTAAGCCACTCAATAAAAAAGAAGTCCGGATGTATAACTGCGGGCCGACTGTTTATGATTACGCCCATATCGGAAATTTAAGGTCCTATGTTTTTGTTGACCTTTTGAAAAGATACCTCCGCTATTCCGGCTACAAAGTAAAACATATTACGAATATCACCGATGTGGACGACAAAACAATAAAAGGAAGCCGGCAGAGTCGCCAATCTTTGAAAGAATACACGGATTTTTATTTAAAAGAATTTATCAAAGATATTAAAACGCTCAATGTGGAATTTCCGGAAAAAATGCCAAGAGCCGCAAAACACATCAACGAGATGACAGATTTAATAAAAATTCTGTTAAAAAAGGGCTATGCCTATGAGTCCGACCATTCAATTTATTTTAAAATTTCAAAAGCGAAAGATTACGGAAAATTGGCGGGCGTTAAAAAACAGGATTTGAATCGCGCCGCAAAAATATCCGTAATTGAAGACGAATACAAAAAAGAAAATATGAGCGACTTCGCCCTTTGGAAAGGCTGGAAACCGCAAGACAGGAATGTTTTTTGGAAAACCAAAATCGGCAAAGGAAGGCCGGGTTGGCATATAGAATGCTCGGCGATGAGCATAAAATATCTGGGAAAAAGTTTTGACATTCATCTCGGCGGAATTGATTTGATTTTTCCCCACCATACCAATGAAATAGCCCAGTCGGAATCGGCAACCGGCAAAAAATTCGTCAATTACTGGCTCCATAACGCTCATTTACTGGTAAATGGCGAAAAAATGTCCAAATCGCTCGGAAATTTTTACACTCTAAAAGACATCGCAAAAAAGGGATACAATCCCCTGCTTTTAAGATTGATTCTGCTTAAAACCCATTATCGCAAAACGCTTGATTTCAGTTTTGAAAATTTTGAGGAAGCAAAATCAATCGCGGAAAAAATTCTGAATTTTCTGCTCTCGCTTGACGCGCTCAAAAACAAAAAAGAAAAT
>Ga0209541_10000232_pt1 | contig 106999 bp, 107 predicted proteins | sample RifCSPlowO2_01_FD_184027 | JGI IMG/M metagenome (GOLD analysis project Ga0209541, IMG submission 184027) | Groundwater microbial communities from Rifle, Colorado - Rifle CSP2_plank lowO2_0.1 (SPAdes) (version 2) | ecosystem: Environmental > Aquatic > Deep subsurface > Groundwater | place... | reverse complement strand
ATCACGTTGATCCGACGCTGAAGGGCACTGTAAATATCATTAAATAATAGACCTACTACGTAAAGATTCTTCTGCTGCAATATTCAAATTTCGGCTACGGCTTTGTAAAAATTATTCAACATATACGCCGTATATGCTTCATAATTTTTGCTTTGCCTCGTTCGAAATTTGAACATTTCGCTACGAAAATCTTTACGTAGTAGGTCTAATTTAGAAAATAAAAAATCAACCCTGAGCTTATCAAGGGGTTGATTTTTTGTTTTACTTAGTTCATCATTATTGATGCGATGAACGAAATTTTTCTGATTTTAATATCCCTAGTTATTGGAGCTGCGTTAGGCGGTTTTATTTTTTTGATAGCAAGGTCCAAAAAACCGGAAACACAAGAAGAGATAGCAAGGTTAGCTGAAAGAGTGGAGATGGCCAATAAAATCTGGTCCGAACAGTTTAAGGAAGTAAGAAACGAAATTGGGAAGGCTAGGCACGAAGAGCTGGAACTGCGGGACCGGTCCAACAAGGACATTCATCACCAGATGGAGAAGTTTATCGCCGGCATCGTTCAGATGAAAGAAGTTTTGAATCAAGTTCAGGGAGAAGTCAAAGAGGTTTCGTCTTTTCAGAATATTTTCAAAAGCCCTAAATTGACCGGTCAATGGGGTGAGGCCTCGCTTGACTATATACTTTCCCAATATTTTCCGCGCCGCGACGCCTACCAACTACAATACCAGTTTTTAAGCGGCGAGGCGGTAGACGCAGCTTTAAAATTACCCAACGGCCGTATTGTGCCGATTGATTCAAAATTCCCGCAAGACAATTTTAACCAGTTTATTAACGCTGTAAGCCCGGAGATAAAAGAAGAATCGCGTAAGACCCTAATAGCACGCGTCAAGAAAGACATTGACGATATTTCTTCCAAATACATTCTTCCGAATGAAAATACCGTGGACTTTGCCATAATGTATATTCCCGCCGAAAGTTTGTATTACGAAGTGGTTACCAAGGAAGACCTGGCGAACTACGCCTGGAATAAAAAAGTAATTCTTGCCTCGCCAAACACTTTTATCCTTACTATCGGAGTTGTCCAGCATTGGTTTAAAGACGCCGACATCGGCAAAAAAACCGGAGAAATTCTTAAAAAGCTCCAGCGCGTGGCCATTGACGGCGATAAATTAAACGATTCATTCCGGAAACTGGGCGGCCATCTTTCGAACGCCCAGAGCGCTTATTCAGATTCTGAAAAACGGCTCGGCCTTTTAGTCGAGCGCGTTAGCAACGTCGGCAATCTTATTGATGTTGACGAGACGAAGGAACTGCAATGAAGCCAAACCATATAGTTTTAGATTTGGAGACCCAGAATTTATTCTCTGATGTCGGCGGCAAGGGGAATTTGCACAAGCTTTTAGTTTCCGTGGCCGGCGTTTATTCATACAACTCGGATCAGTTTTTAATTTATAAAGAAGCCGAAATGCCCGAACTGGAAAAGTTACTGCGCCAGACCGACCTGATAATAGGTTTTAATATCCGCCACTTTGACCTGCTTGTTTTGCAAAAATATATTTCTTTTGATCTGGCTAGAATCCCGACACTTGATATTATGGCGGATATCGTGAATCAGGTCGGTTATCGGGTAAGTTTGGACGACGTCGTTTTCGCCACTCTGGGTAATAAAAAAAGTGCCCATGGGCTTTTGGCGGTGCAGTATTGGCGAGAAGGAAGACTCGATGAGCTGAAAAATTATTGCCTTGATGACGTCCGTTTGACGAGGGACTTATATGAACACGGCGCGAAATCAGGCGAAATTCGTTTTATGGCGCGCGACGCCAATATGCCGTATATGAAAAGTTTGAACGTAAATTGGGAAAAGTATTTAAACGGTCGCAGTACTTCTTCTCCGGTCATCCAATCATCGCTCGGATTTTAATTATACCTCGATACATCGCTGTATCGAAGTATTTAAATTTTTATGGAAAAGATTGATTTCGTATTGGAAAAAATAATCAACGACAGTTTTTACCGCGAGCCGTACGCGAAAAAAAGCTGGTGGGCCACCGATTTGAACTCTTGTCTCCGGGGCGCTTTTTACCGTCGAAAAGGCCTACCGCCCACCTCCGAAATTCCTCCGGACCGGATGGGCATTATGGAGGTCGGGAAAATCGTTGAGGAATGGATTGTAAACAAAGTGAAACAATCCGGCAGCTTGGTTGCAGAACAATTGAGGGTTGAAGCTCCGGAATACGAAGCATCCGGCAAAGTTGATCTTATATTGGAAGAGGCCGGCCGGCCGGTTCTTTATGAAATTAAATCCACCAACTCTTTCAGTTTCAAATACAAATTAAAATCAAAGAAACCTCAGCCGCAACACCAGCTCCAAGCACTTTTTTATTTATGGCAATTACGTGCCAAAGGTCATAAAGATTTGCCGCAGGTGGATTTTTCAAATCTTGAGGGAAGGGTTATTTATGTTTCCCGCGATGACTTAAATCGCGTCATTATTCCGGTTCAATATAATGAGGAGGCGGTTAAGCCGATTATCAATCAGCTCGAGGTGCTTAACTTTTCCTGGAAAAATGACGAATTGCCGCCGGTTCCGGAGCCTGTTATTTTCGACGAAGAAAAAGGTAAATGGATGGTGAACTGGACGTGCGATTTTTGCAGTTATCACGAACTTTGCGCCGGCCGTGATTGGCGCGTCCGCGCCGAACAAGAGGCTAAAGAGCGCAACGCCGCTTTAGAAACTAATTAATAATATCGCATTATTATGCTATAGCATGATAATGCGATATTAGATGTAATTGTGAAAATAAAAAATTCGAATACTAAATTAATAATGAAATATCTTGCAACTGGCGGTGCCGTTGCTATTTTATCACTGGCAAATCCAATCGTGCCCCATTATTTGATAAAAGCATATTTGCGGAAAAGAAGATTTCAAAAAGCTCGATTCTTAGCGGATCTTAAGAGACTGCAAAAAAGAGAGTTGATTGATTGCCGAGAATTAGCCGATGGTCAGACAAAAATAATTTTAAAGAGTGCTGGAAAAAGATTTATACTTCAATATGATATCGATAATATAAAAATAAGCAGGCCGAAAAATTGGGACGGAAAATGGCGTTTAGTAATATTTGATATTCCGGATGAGAAGAGGGCGGCAAGGAATGCGCTTGTATCAAAACTTAAAGAATTGGGATTTTATATGCTTCAGAAAAGCGTTTATATTCATCCCTTCCCCTGCGACAATGAAATCGAATTTATTTCCTCAGTTTTCAAAATAAGGGATAATGTTCTGGCCCTTGTCATTGAAGATTTAGAGGGCAGTAAAAAACTTTTACACCTGTTTAATTTATAGATTTTAACCGTTCGTTTTTATCAATCGCATTACGATGCTATAGCATCGTAATGCGATTGATTGAAAATTGAGATTAAAGATCAAAAATTGAAAATTAAAAAAGGGCAGATCGTGCGTGGTGCATCGAACTGCCCTTGTTATGCCTGCCCGTTACTGCGAAGCAGTGTTCGGGGTCGCTTGAAGCGACCTGTGGAAAAAAATCGCGTCGAAAGCCAGATGTGCGACTGGTCGGTTTCCTTGAACAGAGCCACCAGCCTTCCAATCGACTGATCCTTGCAGAGCTTTCCCAGTGGTCTCTCCTTGTTTCTCTTTGTTGTTATTATTGAAAAAGATCTAGTTTTGTGATAATATCACATATTATATGAATAGTCAAGAGTCAAAAAAGTCTCGAATATATCTCGATTATGCCGCTACCACGCCGGTTGATTCGGAAGTGCTTAAGGCGATGATACCGTATTTTTCCGATAAATTCGGTAACGCGTCCTCGGTCCACTCATATGGCCAGGAAGCAATTGTGGCTCTGGATAAAGCGCGCCAAATCATTGCCGATTTTTTTGCTTGCGATTGGCGGGAAATTATATTTACCGGTTCTGCTACTGAATCGAATAATTTGGCAATAAGAGGATTAATTAAAGAAACAAGCGTACATATCATTACTACTACGATTGAGCACGAATCGGTGCATGAATCTTTGCGGCAACTGGAGAAATCGGGCCATAAAGTTACCCGCGTAAAGTGCGACAAAGAGGGCCTCGTGAGCGTTTCAAGTATAGAGAAGGCGGTTAAAGACAACACGATTCTCATAAGCGTCATATATGCCAACAACGAGATAGGCGTAATTCAGCCGGTTAAAGAAATCGGTAAGCTTCTGGAAAAGATAAATAAACGAAGGCGCGAAAACGGTCTTAATAAAATTTATTTCCATACTGACGCGGTCCAGGCGTTGAACTATCTTGAGGCGCGGCCGGATTGGCTGAAAGTCGATATGTTTACCTTTTCCGGCCATAAAATTTACGGGCCGAAAGGCATCAGCGGTCTATACGTCCGAAAAAACACTCCACTTAACCCCCTAATTTTAGGTGGCGGCCAGGAGTTCGGCTTGCGCTCCGGAACCGAAAATGTCGCTTCCTCGGTTGGGCTGGCAAAGGCATTGGAACTGGTCACTAAGCACCGAAAAAAAGATTCGGTCCGTATTACTAAATTGCGGGACAAATTACTTGACGCTATAATAAAAACTAATATAAATATAAAATTAAACGGATCGCTTAAATATCGTCTGCCCAACAATCTTAATTTGCGTTTTGCGGGGTATGACAATGAGACGCTTCTTGTGGCTTTTGACCAAGTGGGACTTGCCGTATCCGCCGGTTCCGCTTGTTCCGCCCGCGCGGCGAAGGCCTCATATGTCCTTAGTTCTTTAGGACTTTCTGATAAGGAGGCAAAGGAAAGCATAAGAATTACATTAGGCAGATACACTACCGACGCGGAAATAAATTCAGCAATAAATATAATCAAGCAATCGTTAAAACAACTATCATGAAACAATATTCGCTAAAACATTTAATATTTGTCGCTTTTGTGGTCAGCTTTATCACCGCTTTGGCAGTGAGTAATTTTTCCGCGCCGCTTATAGCCCGCGCGGCAGTAAACGATTTCCTCCAAAAACTGCCTTTTTTCCAATGGCTGGCGCCTAAAACGTCGGAGGAAGTTCAGGAAAAAATTCAGCAATTAGTGCCCGAATTTAGCAAGGGCGGTCCTTATCAGAGCGCTTCGTCACATGAAGCGCAGATAATCAATGTCGTGAAAATCGCGTCTCCGGCAGTTGTCAGCGTTACCGTGACCAAAAACGTGCCTATTATTGAACAGTATTTTGTTAATCCGTTCGGCAATGATCCGTTTTTTCGCCAATTTTTCGGTGAGGAATTTCAAGTTCCGCAGTATCGTCAAAAAGGCACTAAAAAGCAGGAAGTCGGGGGCGGCTCCGGCTTTATAATTTCCGCGGGCGGGCTTGTCCTCACCAATAAACACGTCGTAGCCGACACGCAAGCCGAATATACGGTGTTTACCAATGATGGTAAAAAATATCCGGCAAAAGTTTTAGCACGCGACCCGATACAAGATTTGGCGGTTTTAAAAATTGAAGCTTCTGATTTACCTACTCTGCCTTTGGCCGATTCGGATCAAATCCAGGTAGGGCAAACGGCCATTGCCATCGGCAATGCTTTGGGCGAATTCAGAAACACCGTGAGTGTCGGCGTTGTTTCCGGCCTTGCTCGCAGTGTCACCGCGACTGGTCCGGGCTTAACTGAAAATCTTCAGAATTTAATTCAGACGGATGCGGCTATTAATCCAGGAAATTCCGGCGGCCCGCTTCTTAATTTGAATGGCGAGGTAATGGGCATTAATACTGCTGTCGCGCAGGGAGCGCAAGGTATCGGTTTTGCCATTCCAATCAACCAGGCGAAAAGAGATATCAATGACGCTATTACCAGGGGCAAGATCGTGACTCCATATCTTGGCATAAGATATTTAACCGTAACCTCGGCAGTGCAAGAAGAGAAAAAGTTACCGGTTGATTACGGCGCCCTTGTTGCGAAGGGTGAGGGCGGCGAGGCGGCAATTATTAAAGATTCTCCGGCCGACAAAGCGGGTATTAAAGAGGGCGATATTATTTTGGAATTTGGGGACAAGCGCGTGGATAAGGACCGTCAGTTGGCGTCTTTAGTGTTGCTTCATTCGGTAGGAGAATCGGTGCCGGTCAAAGTCTGGAGGAGCGGCGAAATTATCGATGTGAACGTTACATTAAGTGAAAGGCCGAATTTGTAATGCAAATACAGTTGATCAAAATTAATATTTTTATAGTTTTGTTAGTGCAGTTTTTGCTACTGCAGTGGTTTTTAGCCAGCCAAAAATCTATATTTCTTGGATTTATAATAGTTGTTGCTTCAGCGATTGCTTTCAACCGGATGCTGAAGGAATGGATTTTTACCGTATTGCCCACAGTCTGGCTGTTTGGCAATCTCGCGGTTTTGTATTTTTTTCCGAACCAATTTGTAGTGCTGGTCGCCGTGGGCGGTTACTTCGGGATTTTTTTACTGGCCGCTAAAGCACAGTATAGCTTTTGGCAGGCGGCAAGTATTTTGAATATTTATCTGCTCACGAGCCTTATCTGGTTTTTTATTCTTGCGCAAGCTCTCGACTTTATCTTGGGCCTCATATTTATCTCTGTTGGCACCGGGTTGTTATTTTTTCAAAGCATGTTGATAACACGGCGCGCGGGCGAATTTGTAAATATAAAAAATAAAATACAAATTACCACAGTCTCTCTTGGCGTGAGTATGGGGCTGGCGGAAACAGCTTGGGCGATTTCATTTCTTCCTTTCGGTTATTTTATTCTGGGAGCTTTGTTTACGGTAGTTTTTGGAGCGGTCCTCAACATCATCAGTTCTTATTATAAAGTTTCTTCGACTGACCCCGAGACATTCAAAAAAATTGTCACGCGGAGCGTCATTCTAGCATTTGTTTTTATCATTATTTTCGTAACCATAAGCCCATGGCTTCCTCAAAAATAAATGGTAAACCCTTCGTTCCGCCAAACGCTTGAACAAAATGAAAATAAATTTTCATTTTACTCCTCGCTCGGCGTAATAACAAAAGCTATTATTCCCGTGGCGGGCCTCGGTACCCGTTTTTTGCCCGCGACCAAAGCCCAGCCGAAAGAAATGCTGCCGATCGTGGATAAGCCCGTCATTCAATATTTGGTTGAAGAGGCGGTGGCGGCCGGAATCAAAGAGATTATTTTTGTCACTGGCAAGGAAAAACGCGCCATTGAAGATCATTTTGACGAGGCTCACGCGCTTGAAGAAACGCTGCGCGGCCGCGGAAAAGCGGATCTTGCTAAAACCGTTAAAAGTATCACCACCCTCGCAAGATTTGCTTATGTGCGTCAGCCCGAACCCAATGGTAATGGCATGGCACTTTTGTCGGCGGCCCATTTAATAGGCAACGAATCCGTCGCTGTGCTTTTCGGCGACGATATTGTGGATTCAAAAGTTCCTACTCTTAAAAGACTTATTGATTTAAATAAAGAATTCGGTTTACCCGTTTTGGCTCTTGACAGAGTTGAAAGAAACCAAGTTTCAAACTATGGCATTGTATCGTCTGTTAAGATAAAAAACCGTGTTTTTAAAATTGATGGTATAATAGAAAAGCCAGCGCCAAAATTCGCGCCGTCACGCTTGGCGGTGGTTGGTAAATATATCCTGACTCCGGATATTTTCCGTATTTTAAAAGATATGAGCGCCATTTCTACTTGGAATGAAAAGCGTGAACTTGGTATTACTGACGCTTTGGCGGAATTTTTGAAAACAGGGAAGATTATCGGATATGAAATTGAAGGCACGCGGTATGATTGCGGTTCAAAACTTGGGCTTTTGAAAGCGACAATCGATTATGGGTTACGTCACGATGAGGTTGGCAAAGCGTTCCGAAATTATTTAAAAGATCTGAAAATATGAAATCAAGAAGTTTTTTAAGAGCGGGAATTGTTTTTATTTTAATTCTTGGGTTAGGATGGACAGGTATTTGGTTTTTAGGCAGACCGGGGGCAAGCGTTGAAATAAAAAATCCGGAAACCATAAGTTCCGAAATAGAAGACGACAGCGATAATTTCTCCGGTTACGGGGGTAAAACTCCAAATGAGACTATAAAACTTCTGGTCGCGGCGCTTGAAAAGGAAAACATAACTTTAGCTTCCAAGTATTTTGTTCCTGAAATAAGGGAAGCCGAATCTGAGGACTTGAACAAGTTGAGCGGCGCCAATTTACTGGCCGATCTTGTTAGTAGTTTAAAAAATCTCGAGGATGGTCGATTATTAAACAGTTCGTATTATCGCTATGAAGTCCGCGATGAAACCGGCCAGTCGGTGGCCGAAATTGACTTGGTAAAAAATAAAGCCGGCCTGTGGAAAATATCATCGCTTTAAGTCTTGACTCCCCCCTTAGTCATTCTGAAAGCCATAATCTTATGGAATATATCAGGGGTCTGAAAAAAGATATTGTGTTAGCCAAATATACTACCTATAGAATCGGCGGACCAGCCGATTATTTTTTGGCCATAAAAAATCAGGCCGACATAGAAGAGGCGTTGAAATTTGCCGACGAAAATTCTCTATCCGTTTTTATATTGGCTGGCGGCAGTAATATTTTGTTCAGCGATGGGGGATTCAGAGGCCTGATTATTAAGATTGAAAATCAGGAGTTAAAAATACAAAACAATACAATTAATGCCGGAGCGGGAGCTACGATGGTGGAGTTGGTAAACGCGGCGGTCGAGGTGGGGTCGGCAGGTCTGGAGTGGGCTGGGGGGCTTCCCGGGACGCTGGGCGGCGCTATCCGCGGAAACGCGGGGTGCTTTGGAGGCGAGATCAAAGATGTGCTTGAACAGGTATCGGCGATTACCCGCAGTGGAGAATTAAAATATTATTCAAACAAAGATTGCTGTTTTTCTTATCGTGACAGCGTGTTTAAGCGGAACGACGAAATTATTTTTTCCGCTGTTTTGTCTCTGTGTTCCGGCAACCCGGAAAAATTACGTGAAGAGGTTTTTGAACATATCGGGTATCGGCAAAAGCGCCAACCGCTTGAATTCCCAAATTGCGGCAGTATTTTTAAAAACTGTTCTCTTGATATTGTGCCTAAGCTCGTTCAGGAAAAATTTAGCGGTAAGATTAAGAAAGACCCCTTCCCGATTTTGCCTACGGCGGTTTTAATCGACGCCGCCGGTCTTAAGGGTTTTAGCGCGGGAGGCGCCAAAATTTCTGAAAAACATCCTAATTTTATAATTAATGATAATAATGCTACCGCGTCGGATATCATTGAGATAATCGGCAGAGTAAAAGAAAAAGTTAAAGCGGAATTTAATGTGGATTTGGCAGAAGAAATAGAATTTATCGGATTTTGATCTGTTGATAACTGTTCTTTTATTGAAATTAAAAAAATTTCTTTGTATAATTACTAGACTGATAAGTCAAAAAATGGAAATCCGAATCAAAACAACCAATTTCAGCCTGCTTCCCGATATTGAAGTTTATCTGAAAGACAAATTAAACGCGCTCGATAAGTTTTTGCCGCGCGATGAAAGCATTTTTGCCGATGTGGAGCTGGCCAAGACAACCAACCACCATCGAAAAGGCAATGTTTTCAAAGCTGAAGTTAATATCAGCGTTCCGGGCCGGCTAATCCGCTCGCAAGCCGAAGAGTGGGATTTGCGCGTTGCCATAGATAAAGTAAAAAATGAACTCCAACTTGAATTGAAAAAATACAAAGAGAAAAATTCCACGCTTTCTAAGAAAGGCGCTCTCTTGGCCAAAAGGATCATAAGAGGAGAATAAGAAATTGAAAAACCGAAAAATCGGCAAAGGTTTGCATATTTTGGCGGGCCTTTATGAATGCCAAGAGACGGAAGTACTCGCAAGCAAAATAAAACTTGAAAAAACCATACTGAAGATTATACAAAAGGCGCGTTTTAACGCGCTGTCTTCTCTTTTCTATAAGTTTCCCGATGGCGGGGTCACTGGTCTGGTTTTACTTTCTGAATCACACTTAGCCATTCATACCTGGCCGGAAAAAGCATACGCCTCCCTTGATATTTTTCTTTGTAATTATTCCAGCGATAACAGTTACAAAGTCAGGAAGGCCTTCGAACTTTTCCATGCCTTTTTAAAACCCGCTAAAATGAAAAAACGGGAGATAAGACGTGAATAGTGATTTATCGCATTAAAATGCTATAGCATAGTAATGCGATAAAAAAAGAATTTTTCGGCTCAAAAACAAAGGGCTTATATCAGCCCTTTGTTTTTTAAAATTTGCTGCAACTGCTTTTTTGTTTCCGGCGGGGTGTCATAGGTAATTCGAACCCTCGGCTTATTTATCTCCATAAATCTGCCTAGATCAATAGGCGTGCCGACTAAAACCGCGTCGCATCTTATTTTATTTATGGTTTTTTCCAGATCTTCTATTTGTTTTTCACTATATCCCACGGCGGGCAGAAGTTTGCCGATAGCCGGATAATTTTCGAAAACCTTTTTAATTTCACCGGTTACAAACGGACGGGGATCGACAAGTTTTGCCGCGCCAAATCGCCTTGCCGCGATAACGGCGGCGCCTATCTTCATTTCTCCGTGCGTGAGAGTCGGGCCGTCTTCGATGGCAAGTACTTTTTTGCCTCTTATCAGTTTTGGTTTATCCGCATTTACGATTGATTCAGTTTTTATGATTATGGCCTTAGGATTGACGATTTTCGCGTTTTGAACAATTTTTTCAATATTTTTGGGCTCAGCCGAGTCAATTTTATTTATGACGATAACATCCGCTAACCTAAAATTCACTTCGCCCGGGTAATAGCTCATTTCATGTCCGGCTCTTAGGGGATCGGCGACGGTAATCGTCAGATCAGGTCTGAAAAAAGCCGTATCGTTGTTGCCGCCGTCCCAGACTATGACGTCAGCTTCCTTTTCCGCGCTTTTCAGTATTTTTCCGTAGTCAACGCCGGCATAAATGACGCTGCCCATTTTGATGTGCGGCTCGTATTCTTCCATCTCTTCGACGGTGCAGTTGTATTTTTTAAGGTCTTCCAAATAAGCGTAGCGTTGGATTCTTTGTTTTTCTAAATCGCCGTAAGGCATCGGATGCCTTACGGAAATCACTTTTTTTCCGGCGTTTTTCAATATTTCAACTACCGCTCTTGTTGTCTGGCTTTTTCCGCAACCGGTTCTCACCGCCACTATCGCTATGACCGGCTTTCTGCTTTTGAGCATCGTTTGGCGCGCTCCCAGCATTGAGAACTTGGCTCCTGCGGAAATTACCCGCGAAGCGAGACGCATCACAGTATCGTATGAAAGATCGCTGTATGAAAGCACGCACTCGTCAACTTTCTTTTCTTTAATGGCTATTTCAAGTTCGCTTTCGTCAATAATGGGGATTCCGGCGCGGTAATGCTTACCGGCGAGGGCTAAAGGATATTTGCGGCCGGCGATATCCGGTATTTGATTGGCCGAAAAAGCCACCACTTCGGTGTATTTGTCGTCGCGGTAGACGGTATTGAAATTATGGAAATCCCGGCCCGCGGCTCCGATAATAATAATTTTGGTTCTTTTCATGCTTATGTGAAAAATATATAGCAAATTAAACCGCAAAACAAGTAGGAGATTGATAAAAAGGCAATTTTATTGTAAAATTTCATTCAAACCTACGAATTACTAATTTTCCCGAATTACGAATTCGTAATTCGATCCTTTATTCGTAATTAGTAGGAAAAAACGAAAGCTTATGAATTTTCTATTTAAAATTTTCGGTGATGCTAACGAGCGTTATTTGCGCGATTTAAAGCCCATCGTTGAAAAAATTAATTTTCACGAGGCCGATTTTATGTCCTTGGATTTGCCAGGCTTAAAGAAAAAAACCGGCGAGTTGAAGGAACAATTAAAAAACGGCAAGACGTTGGATGAAATTTTGCCGGAGGCGTTTGCCTTGGCGCGCGAGGCGGCCAAAAGAACTCTCGGCCAAAGGCACTTTGACGAACAGCTTATGGGCGGCGCGGCGCTCCATCTGGGCAAAATAGCTGAAATGCGCACTGGCGAAGGAAAAACATTGACCGCGACTCTCGCTGCTTACCTAAACGGCCTAACCGGCGACGGTGTTCATATTGTAACCGTCAACGATTATCTGGCGCGGCGCGACACGGTCTGGATGGGGCAGATATATTATACTCTTGGGTTGTCAGTGGGATGTATAAACCCAAATGATGAGTCATATGTTTATGATCCAGAACATACTCAAAAATCTCAAATCCTAAATCCCAATTTCCAAAAAAATCCCAATGATCAAAACTCCAAAACCGACAAACTGGATGAATTACGCGACATCACGGGAGGCTTTAAGGTGGTTCATGAGTTTTTGCGTCCAGTTTCAAAAAAAGAAGCTTACGCCTGCGACATAGTTTACGGAACCAACACGGAGTTTGGTTTCGATTATCTGCGCGACAATCTTGTGCAGAGTTTTGACCAGATGGTTTCACCGAAACGCAATTACGCGATTGTTGACGAAGTGGATAGTATCTTAATTGACGAGGCGCGTACTCCCTTGATTATTTCCGTTCCCGATTCGGAATCCCCGAAGCTTTACGAAAGTTTCGCGCGTATCGCGCCCCGTCTTCAGGAAAACGTTGATTATAACGTGGACGAGAAAATGCGGACAGCTATTATCACCGAAGAAGGTCTTTCAAAAGTGGAGCGCATACTCGGCATCGGAAATATTTACAACGAACAAGGGGTAAAATACGTTCATCATCTTGAAAACGCTTTAAAGGCGCAGGCGCTTTTTCATAAAGATAAAGAATATGTCGTGAAAGACGACCAGGTGATTATAGTGGATGAATTTACCGGCCGCATGCTTCAAGGCCGGCGATATTCCGAAGGTCTTCATCAAGCTATTGAAGCTAAAGAAGGTGTGAAGGTAGAGCGGGAATCAAGGACCCTGGCGACCATAACATTTCAAAATTTTTTTCGACTGTATTCAAAACTAGCCGGTATGACCGGTACTGCCGCCACTTCGGCCGAAGAACTGCACAAAGTTTACGGTTTGGATGTCGCGATTATTCCGACACATAAACCCATGGTCAGGCGCGACTTAGCCGATCAGATTTATAAAAACGAAGACGTGAAATTCCGGGCGGTAGCGCGCGACATAAAAGAGCGTAACGAAAAAGGCCAGCCGGTTTTGGTGGGTACTATTTCCATAGAGAATAATGAAAAATTATCCCGATTGCTATTGAGGGAAGGCATAGCGCATGAAATGCTGAACGCCAAACAGCACGAGCGCGAGGGTTCGATTATCGCCCAAGCCGGAAAACCACGCGCTGTTACTATTGCCACAAACATGGCGGGCCGTGGCGTTGACATAATTTTGGGAGGTAACCCGCCAACACCTGAGGAGGCGGAAACAGTCCGAAAAGCCGGAGGATTACACGTCATTGGCACCGAACGCCATGAAGCCCGTCGCATAGATAATCAGTTGAGAGGCCGAGCCGGCCGTCAGGGCGACCCCGGCTCATCGCAGTTTTACGTTTCGCTTGGCGACCACTTAATGCGGGTTTTTGGCGGAGATAGAATCAGAGGCTTGATGGAACGGCTAAATATGCCGGAGGACCAGCCGATTGAGAACTCTTTTATTTCAAAGGCTTTAGAATCGGCCCAGTCAAAAATCGAAGGCCTGAACTTTGACGCTCGAAAACATTTGCTTGAATACGACGACGTAATGAACAAGCACCGGACCGCGATTTATAAAAAGCGCTTGGATATACTTTCCGGCCATGTACACAAAGGGTCGGCGTTCGATTTGCTTAAAAAAACGGTAAAAGCGATCTTCGACTTTCATGTACAGTCGGATCAGTTTTGGTCGGATTGGTTGCGGGAAGAAGTTTTTGAAAACCTCAAAGCTTTTCTGCCTATTGGTCAGGAGCAAAAGGAATTTTTGGCAAAAGCCGCAACTCGCGACGAAGTTGAAAATTATTTTTTGGAAGTCGTAATAAAAATTTATGAAGAAAAAGAAAAACGAGTCGGGGCGAGGGTAATGCGAGAGATAGAAAGAATGGTAATGTTGAATTCTCTAGATAATCTTTGGATGAATCATTTGGAAGATATGGAGCACCTACGCGATTCCGTGCGTCTTCGCGCTTACGGCCAAAGGGATCCATTAGTTGAATATAAAAACGAAGCCCATGGGTTGTTTAACAGCCTCTTGCGTAATTTTGAAGAACAGGTGGCGATGATGATTCTGAAAGTTGAACCACTAAACGTCACCCCCGTGGGGGAACCCACAGCGCCGCCGGCAAGGAACTTGAATGCCGAGCCGGAAACCAAAGTTCCTGCGTCAAAAGTCTCTCCCAAAGGGAGAGAGGTAGGCAGAAACGACCCTTGCTGGTGTGGCTCCGGTAAAAAGTTTAAGAAGTGCCATGGGAAATAAAAAAACAATTATGGTTGCCGTCAGTGGCGGTTTTGACCCGATTCATATCGGCCACATTCGTATGTTTCAAGAAGCGAAAAAACTCGGCAGCGAGTTGGTGGTGATTTTGAACAACGATAACTGGCTGAAAAAGAAAAAGGGTTTTGTATTTATGCCGCAAAGAGAACGGAAAGAAGTCATAGAAGCAGTAAAGGGCGTCGATAGGGTAATAATTACCGGCCATAAAGCCAATCCCGGTGATATGAGCGTTTGCGCGGAACTTAAAAAAATTCGGCCAAATGTTTTTGCCAATGGCGGTGACAGGAAATTGCATAACGTTCCGGAGACTTCGGTTTGTAAATCTATTAGCTGTAAAATGGTTTTTAACGTGGGACGCGGCGGGAAAGTACAGTCAAGTTCCCGGCTTGCCGCGAATTACGTAAAAAACATTGCTAAAAAATAATTTCGTGTAAAACTTTAGTTGTCCGGCGGTAGTTATAAAAGATATAATTGGAATATTGATTACCGCCATTTTAACTTCAGTCCAAAAAAAGTCAAAAAATGAAAACAAATCCGTAATTAAAAAATCGCTTATTAAGATTGAGAAGGTTTTAGAGAAATCTCCGTTTGCGCCGCGGGCAGGCAAAACAATCGCGCCGATTGCTGTGAAACTCAAATTAACGGAGCTTATTTTGCATTTGATGAAGCGCAAGAGCCCCTTCGGTTTGTTCGCTATTCTTGGCTGGCAGAGAAAATGGCAAGAACACCTCGATATCTCTGACAGCTATCAGGACATTTTTGACAAGCACAGGATAAATATAATGAATATTAAAGCGTCCAAGAGGGCGAGGCGAGATGTCGCCTCTACTGTCAGTTTTGACGGCGCTATTTTGATTAACAACAAAGGAGACATTCTTCACTCCGGTGTTATGATTGAGGGCCTGTGGCCGCGTAAAGTAGCGGCGAAAGTCAATCCGGGTCAGTTTCGCGATCTTTCGGAGCAATTCGGGTTTAAGAAAAAAGTTCACACCCGGCATCTATCTGCCATTGCCGCTTCATATATATTTAAAAATACAACGGTTTTTACCGTATCCGAAGAAACTGGCAATTTCCATATTTTTGAAAACGGGCAGATTGTTTTTTCAACTGCTTCTGGCGAAATCCACAACGTGAAATAACAATGTGCCATTACTGTGATATATCACAGTAATGGCACAAGATAGATACTATTATAAAATTATAAAAATCGCCGTGAAAAACGGCGATTATCAATTTATCAATAAAAAAGAACTTTTAATTACGCGCCTAGTTCAACTTCGCGGATAAACGCGTAAGCGCCCAAAAGATCCCGGAAATGGGCGTCTTTGCAGCCCGAATGCTTTTGCTTTTCCCAAGGCGCGGGAGTCCGCACCTGAAGGCAGATGACGTGAGGATAGCACTGTTTCATTGCGTCAATCTCGCGCGGCGAATCGTCAATAAAAAACGATTTGTCCGGCGGCCGCTCAATATTTTCGGCTTTGGGCGAATTGGCGATAAATATTTTCCCAAAGTGCTTGGTAATTCCGTGGGTTATGATCTTTGTCCACTGGAATTCAGGATTGCCGGTAGTCAAAAGCGTCAACTCCTCCGGCTTGAAATGCTTCAAAAATATAAGAGTATCGGGAAAGAACAGTTTAACCTCGAGAACTTTCCGCCATTCAAAGAGCGACTCGGCGCTGAAATCAGGCTTTATGGCGCGGCAACCTTCGAAAAGCGCTTGATGAGAAAATCCGCTAACGCCGTATTTGGCGAAAGCGATGTCAACCGCCTTCCAGTAATCCTCGGCGTTAACGCCGAATTTGGCGGCGACGCCCATTTCGAGCTTCAGCCTCTTGACCGAATCAATAAGCGTATTATCAAGGTCCACGAGGATATTCACGGTTCCTCCATTTGGAGAATTAACCGAAAGTGGTATATCATTACCATAATTAAAATATATAGGCAATACAGGTTCTTAAATCAGCTATGTCAAAATTTTACAACCCAAACCGTAGCCGCAATCTTTACAAGCCCGGAGTCGAGGAACCGTTCAGAGTGAGCCGTTCAAAAATCGATTTGTTTTTGAACTGCCCGCGTTGTTTTTATTTAGACAGGCGTCTTGGCATCAGCACTCCGCCGGGATTTCCTTTTTCTCTTAATTCCGCGGTAGACAAGCTTCTGAAAAAAGAATTCGACGTTCATAGGGCAAAAGGAACGCCGCATCCGTTGATGAAGGCCTATGGCGTTGACGCTGTCCCTTTGGCGCACGAGCAAATTGACGCCTGGCGCGATTCCATAGGCGCGGGCATTACTTACTTTGATAAAAAAACTAATTTAATAATTACCGGAGGCGTGGACGATGTCTGGGTGAACCAGAAAGGCGAATTTATCGTCGTTGATTATAAAAGCACTTCCAAAGACGGAGAGGTTAGTCTGGACGCCGAATGGCAAATCGGCTACAAGCGCCAGATGGAAATTTACCAGTGGCTCTTCAGGCAGAATGATTACAAGGTTTCGTCCACCGGCTATTTTGTTTATTGCAACGGCAGCACCGACAAAGCGGCGTTTGACGCAAAATTGGAGTTTGACATTAAAGTTATTCCTTACAAAGGCGACGATTCCTGGATTCCCGGAGTTATTAAAGATCTCCATGAATGCCTGAACGGCGAGAATATTCCGGATTCCGGAGATGACTGCGATTTTTGCAAATATAGAAATGCCGCCGGGGAAGTAGAAAATTAATACGGAATAAAATACAAACGCCGCTCAACGAGCGGCGTTTGTATTTTAGAACTCATATGTGTTATTGCATTAGTAAATATTGCTCTTTAACATATGGAGGCCAAAAATGGACGCGCGGTGGCAAAAGGTTTTGATAAGCGATCTAGGCTTGCTCGTTCACATTTTGGATATGCCGGCTGCCAATAGCGTCGCCTGCGGAGTTTTGGTTCGCGCCGGGACGCGCGATGAGCGCTGGCCGGAAGAAGCCGGACTAGCCCACGCGCTTGAGCACATGATTTTCCAAGGGACAAGAGATTTTCCCGATAGCCAGTCTTCATCGGCTTATATTGAAGACGTCGGCGGCGGGTTGGACGCGGCAACGTCAGGCGAAAGCACGCTGTTTTACAATCAGGTGCCGTTTTTGGAAATAGAAAGGGCAATTTACACGCTTTCCCAGTTGCTGCTTCATTCCACGTTTGGCGAAGACAGAATCAAACCGGAGATGCAAAACGTCATTCAGGAAATCCGCATGACGCGGGACAATGCTCAGGAGCATCTTCTTGAATGGGCGAAAAGCCTGACGTACGGCAGACATCCTTTGGGCAGGCCAACGCTCGGCACCGAAAAAGCGGTGGCAAAGTTTGAGAGAAGGCATTTCCAGAGTTTCTACTCCCATTATTACAACCGCAATAATTTTGATTTTATCATTGTTGGAAGAATTGATAGCGTTAATCAGGTCATTGATCTTATCCGAAAATATTTTGCCGATCTGCCCGACGGGCCGCCCAACGACCGCGAAATCATTACGAAGATTGGAGGCCGCAATAATTTCAGCTTTGAAAACAGGGATTTGGAACAGGTCCATATCGCCATGCTTGCGCCGACAGTAAAGGGCGCTTGCCGCGAAGCCAGAGCTCTTGGAGTTTTTGAAGCCATGATAGGCGGCGGCGCTTCTTTTCCGCTTTTTGTCGAGGTCCGCGAAAAGTCGGGCCTGTGCTACGAAATTTGGGCGGATCACGCGCTTTTCAGCGATATTAGCGTCTTTGTGGCGTATGTGGGGACGGACCCCAGGCGCTATAAAGAAGCGGTAGAGAAGATATTCAAAGTCATCAGAAGCGCCAAAGACGATGCCGTTTTGCTTGAAAAATCCAAGAAGCGGATGACCGGCGGGCTGGCGCTCCAATACGATAACCCGCTCAAGGTGTTGGTCGGCTCTGCTTCGATTATCGGTCTTTACGGCAATGGCCGCGATTACAGCGAGATAATCAAAGAAATCCAGAGTATTTCCATTGGCGAGGTGGAAGCCGTGGTTGATCAGTATCTGCTTTATAATCCTCACGCGGCGTTCACTTTCGCGTATATGGCCCCGAACGATTTATTTCCGACACAGCAGCTCGATCTGGGAGAGTCGATGTGTCTTGGTTTTGATTGTCTTTAATCCCCGCGCTCACGCATGAGCGCGGGGATTTATTATTTTAAAATCTATGTTAAAATATGTTCTATTATGGGAACAGCAATAAAATACGTATTATTAGTTTTAATTTTAGCCGGCTTGGGTTACGGCGCTTATTATTATCAAAATAAAACAAACACGCCTGCCCGTCCGGAAGGAGGGCCCGCCGGCTTTAATCCGCCACCGGCGGGACAGGAGAAAATTATGCAGTGGTCAGAACCGCCTAAAATAGCGATTGACGCCACTCAATTTTTTACGGCCGTGATTGACACGACTGCCGGGAAAATGACCGTGCAGCTTTTTGCCAAAGAGAATCCAATTACCGTTAATAACTTCGTGTTTTTGGCGCGCCAAGATTTTTATAATGGCACCAGATTTCATCGCATTATCAAGGACTTTATGATCCAGGGCGGCGATCCGGAATGTAATCCTTCGACAAGCTCAGGACGCTGCGGCGCCGGCGGACCGGGTTATAAATTCAATGACGAGCCAATTACGCGCGATTACGAACGCGGTACGATTGCCATGGCGAATTCCGGTCCCAACACCAACGGCAGCCAGTTTTTTATTATGACTAAAACTCTTCCGCTCCAGAAAAATTATGTGATTTTTGGAAAAGTTATTGAGGGCCTTGATACGCTTGATAAAATCGCTGCCACTCCTGTTACTACAAATCCTATGGGAGAGAAATCGACGCCGACAGAAGATGTGTTAATAAAAAGTATCAGGATTGAGGTCGTGGAAAGATAATAAATAAACTCCGCTTAAATGCGGAGTTTTTAATTATTGGCAGACGGTCTGCCAGTGACCGGGATCCAAAAACCATCGGTTAGAAAGAACATCCCAAGCCCACTGAGGCTGGATCCAGACCTGCTGGCAGGTTGGGTAGGCGGGATAGGGCGTATAAACCGGCGGAAGAATGGGAAAAGGAAGGGGGATGATGATTTGAGGCGACGGGCGGTAATAGGGATAATAAGGCCTGTAATGCCGTTCCTCGCGCCAATCGCGATGCCGGCGATCCCAGCGATCGCGGGCAAAAGCTGGAGCGCTAAGGCCCAAAGCTAAAAGCGCGAGAACAATGATGGTAGCCAACTTTCTCATCTTTTGTCTCGATATTAAGCGGTTGAAAGAACGATTTATAGCATATCATCAAATATTCCTTTTGACAAAGCTGTGGTAGAATTTTGTATATGTCAATAGATTACCGAAAAATCATTTTTACAATTATTGCCATATCTGTTTTGGGGACCGGCGGATTCTTTTTATATAAGTATCTGACCAGGCCAGCCGAAGTAACTCAACCGCCGATTGTGCCGCCATCGCCGACAACCGAAGTCCCGCCGACGCCGATTGTTTCCGGATCGTTCAAGCCCGTTCAATTGTCATGCGCCAAAGACAACGGCGTGCGTTTGCAGGAACTGGATTTCGTGAACAATCCCTCGGCGATTCTTTTGGATGACGGCAGATATAGGATTTACTATGACACGGTTCCTTATGTGGTTAAAAGCGCGGTTTCTTCCGATGGTATTTTTTTCACAAGCGAAGGAATCCAAAAACAGGGCCTGCCCGATACCGAAGAAACTTACGTTGGTTCGCCTTCAGTGATAAAAGCCGACAATAAGTGGATGATGTATTATCAGGGCTCGGTAATGAAACCCAACGCTTCAACCAAATATAAAATTTTTGCCGGCGTGTCCGGCTCGGGTCTTAATTTTGGCGGCCGGGGAGTTGTTATAGACGACCAAACCAGTACTTTCGGGGCGAAAAATCCAGAGGCGGTCGTTTTGCCGGGCGGGAAAGTGCGGCTTTACTACCTAACCTCTCAAGGCGTTAAAACGGCGTTATCTGATGACGGCATTAACTTCACTCCTGAAAACGGCCCCATTATCACCGGCGCCACCGGAGTTTCGGTTATAAATTATCTGCCGGAACATTACCTGGCGCTTTGCGCGGCTAATCCTAATCTGTCAAAACCGGAACTGCAGACGATAAGAACGCTCAATGCTAAAAACAGCGTGGATTTTGATCCGAAAGCCTGCGGACAGGGCAGTTTAGCGTTGAAACCGAGTATTCCTTTTGATTTTTGGGGCGTTCAGGCGCCGTCGATTATTAGGGTGAGAGGCGCTTTTAGAGTTTTTTACCAGGGATTCAACGTTGAACCGTCGCTCGGCGGCGGCTCGGTGATTTTAAGCGCAACATGTTCAGTGGAAGAAATATAAAAGATGTCATGGTTCTTAGAGAAGCCATCAGAAGTGTCATGGGATTTGAAAATATGTTAAATTTAACTTATGTCTATCAAGATCATCAAAGACGCAATCTCCGTAAACGAACTCAAAGAAATTGCCAAAAATCAATTTGGTGATTTAGTTAAAGCCGTTGTTGATGTTGAAAAAGAAATCATGGCCATTGGCGGCGAGCTTCACGCCGACGAAGAAGCTCTGCTTTTGGAGCAGGGATCGCAGCAGAAGAATTTATGGGGCATCAATTTCTACCCTGAAAAATCTGGAAACGAGTGGGTTGAATTTAATTCAATGATTAATTTAAGACCTTCGCAAGGAAATAAATCCAGAGGCGTTGAGAGTATAGAGCTGCAAAAGAAAATAAGAGAAATTGTAAGTAAATTAATTCTCTAAAATGACCATTCAACATAAAAATCTGGCTTCCGGAAGATGGCAGGAGCTTTCATTAACCGAGCAGATGGCGAATGTAGGCAGTGAAATAAGCCGCGCCGTCCATTGGCACAACATTGATAAAAAACTATATGAGGCCGCAATTGCGAGGGCTCTTGAGCTTTTGGATTTTACCATCCAAGACTCTCGCTGGCATACCAGACTTAAGGAACTTGTTAGAGTTCGAGAATTAATCTGTGATGCAGTTTTCGGCGACAAGGCATACAAAACATCTCTTAAAGACCTAGACAAATATTTTCTTTCTTTTGCGTTTGCCGCGAGGATTAGGAAATAGGCAGAAACGACCCTTGCTGGTGCGGCAGCGGCAAAAAATATAAAAGATGTCATGGGGCGTAGGAAAAGAAAAAGCCGGCGTTTGCCAGCTGGACGAGAGAGGTTATTATTGTTTGTTATAGGTATTGTCAATGAAGTCTAGTGCTTTTTCCTGCCACTCTTGGACATCAGCCACATCGGGTCCGAACGTTGCTCCATAGGAGAGACCGACATCCAGAGAAAAAATTTCCTGATCATTCTTGTCATGATCAAATATATAGAGTTTACCGCTATAACCATCTGTACGGTGTACTTCAATAAGATACCTGTTATCAAGCTTGTTGCGCCAGACTAGTTGTGGATGAACTGTATCGTCAGCAGAATCCCACGATAGCAATGGTTGTGACATTCGATATCTCCTATGAACAGAACTTATATCAATACAATATAGCAAATCCGTAAGGGCTAGTCAATAAGTAGCAGAGGTGTCATGGGAGATGACATCTCGCAATTCTGTTTGCAATAGAATTTTAGTCATTCTATAATAAAAGTTATGCTAAGCGATTTTATAGTCAAAAAGTTAAATTTGACGGTCCCTATTCAGGCGGCCGTCATTTGTTTATGGAACGTACCTGCTTATGAATATCACAAATGATAAATACCAATGGACGGGGCATTCGCTTTTTAAAATGCGCTACTATGGGCTGTCGCAGCAGAGGATTAAACGGATTGTCCGCCACCCCAGCCGGGTTGAAGAGGCGATTGTGCTGGGGATGATCGCGGTGATGTCGCCAGCTGGAGGCAAAAGATATTCCGAAATCTGGGCGATGTACAAACTCGTCAGCGGACGAGTAATTTCCAAATCTCAATTTCAAATTTCCAAACAAAAATCAATAAAGATTATAACTGCATGGAGGTATCCTGGCAAAAGCCCGGAAAGAAATCCGATTCCGAAAGAAGTTTTAGACGAGATAAAAAGACTGGTTTAAACATGAAGATTCTAGATAAAAAGTTTTTTGAGCGGCCGGTGTTGGAAGTGGCGCCGGAATTATTGGGAAAATATTTAGTAAGACGGATAGGCCGCAAGACCGTCCGTTTTATGATTACTGATGTTGAGGCCTACGACGGGCCGCAAGATAAGGCGTCGCATGCCCGCTTCGGCCTGACAGCGCGCAACGCGCCGATGTTTGAACATGGCGGCTGTTGGTATGTTTATTTTACCTATGGCATGCACTGGCTTTTGAATATTGTCTGCGGCAGAAAAGGACACCCCGCGGCGATATTGATAAGAGAAGTAGAAGGAATTTCCGGCCCCGCCCGGATTACAAAAGCGTTAAAAATCGATAAAAGTTTCAATAATAAAATCGCTTCGCCAAAAACAGGCTTGTGGGTTGAAAATAATTCAAAAATCAAAAGTCAAAAATCAAAATTACAATTCAAAATTAAAAAATTGCCTAGGATAGGAGTAAATTACGCAGGAGAATTTTGGTCAAAAAAGAGATGGCGGTTTATGATGGACAAGAAATAATTTTTGTGATATAATACTGTAAAGTTCTTTTTACTATATAAAAAAAGGCCAGACAATGGAACCTGATGAGCTGGAAACATTGCAGAAAGAGCTTACTGATGCGGCGGCGGCTTTGGAAGAAGCACTTCAGAATTCAATAAGTGAGCTAATCGGCATGTCTCTGGAAGTTGTCAAAGCTTGGAAAAATATTCAAGCAGCCTTTACTAAAGGCGATAGCTCCGCTCATATTGTGATTGAGCCGCTTAAATTATCTTTTATCATCTATCCTCTGGGCACAGGAGAACCGCATTTTATGATACGCACAAAGCGTGTCTGTTTTACCGAACAAGATAAAGAATCGTTTAAAGAGCTTGGCATCAAGCTTGATCCAGATCAGTCGGGGGCCGGGGAACCGTTTCATGACGAAGAAAACCGCCACTAGTGGTGGGTTTTTTTATTGACACAATCATATAAAAATTTTACTATCTATTCCATAATGAAATATATTAATTTTGATTTTTGATTTTTTTACATGTCCCGATTTTCTCCTGACCAACTATTTAAGTTAGACGCCAAAAATAAAGTCCGCTTAATGGCGCTTTTAATTTTGCTTGCGGCTCTTGTCGCGGCTTTTTTTGTTTATCCGCTTATTTGGGACAAGGCCGTTGCCAAGATTAATGTTTTTAGTCCAATTAAAATTCCGAATTTCATAAAAATGCCGTTTAAACTTGGTCTGGATTTGGCGGGCGGGACTCATTTGGTTTACCGCGCCGATGTTTCTAAAGTTCCCTCCGGCGAAATTTCTTCGGCGATGAACGGCCTCCGCGATGTGATTGAGCGCAGGGTCAATGCTTTTGGCGTCAGCGAACCGTTGGTTGAGGTTGACCAAAGCGGATTGGAACATCGACTTATAGTTGAACTAGCGGATATCAAGGACATAGGCGTCGCGAAGCAACTGATCGGGTTGACGCCGGATCTGGAATTCAAAGAACAGCTTCCGGAATCGGAAACCCAAAAAATCTTAAGCGAGCAAAAAGCCGGCAATCAAGATTACTTAGTGATTGATCCTTACTTTAAGCCGACAGACCTGACAGGAAAGTATTTGGAATACGCGCGCGTTGGTTTTGATCAGAACAATCAGCCGATAGTAAATCTTAAGTTTAATAATGAAGGCGCTAAACTTTTTGAAGAGCTCACGGGAAAAAATATCGGCAAGCCTTTGGCTATTTACTTGGATGGCAGGCCGCTTACGACTCCGACTGTACAGCAGGCGATCAGCGGAGGAGAAGCGCAAATTTCGGGCAGTTTTAACATCAATGAGGCGAAGCAATTGGCGCAGTATCTTAATGAAGGGGCCCTACCTGTGCCTATACAAATAATTTCTGAAGACTCGGTTGGCGCTTCTTTGGGTCAGGATTCATTTCAAAAGAGCATTTTTGCCGGCCTGCTTGGGTTCTTGGCGGTTGCGATTTTTATGATTCTTTTTTACCGCTTGCCGGGATTAATTGCCGTCATGGCGCTGGTAATATATGCCGTTCTGGTTTTATTTTTATTTAAACTTATTCCGGTAACCCTGACTCTCGCTGGCGTTGCCGGCTTCATTTTGTCCATTGGTATGGCCGTTGACGCCAACATTCTTATTTTTGAGCGCATGAAAGAAGAGGTGAGAGGCGGGAAAAACCTGACAATGGCCATTAATGACGGGTTTCACCGCGCCTGGCCCTCCATACGCGATTCAAACATTTCCACTCTCATCACCACCGTCGTTTTGTACTATTTTACTACGAGCATCATCAGAGGATTCGCGCTGACTCTGGGCATTGGCGTGATTATCAGCATGTTTTCCGCCATTTTCGTGACGCGCTCATTTCTTAAACTTGTCCCCATCCAAATCCTTGAACGGGTGCCTTGGTTAATGGGTGTCCGGCCTCGTAAAGAAAGCAGTCTTATATAAGTATGCTAAACATAATAGGAAAGAGAAAAATATATTACATTATTTCCGGCATCGCCATTGGCGCGAGCATTATTGCTTTAGTTTTGTGGCAGCTTGAGCTTGGCATTGATTTTAAGGGCGGGTCCAACCTTGAACTGATTTATACCCAGGGCACGCGGCCAAATAGCGAAGAAATAATGCGGATATTAAAACCCCTGAATCTCGGCGCGTTTAAGATTTCGCCGGTGGGCGATAAGGAATTTTTGCTCACGATAGTCCAGAGCGATGAAAAAACCCATCAAGATATAATAGCGACTTTGACGGAGGCGGCACAAAAAAATATGTCGCAGATAGAAGAGCGGCGTTTTTCCAGCGTTGGCCCGACTATTGGCGCGGAATTAAAGCGAAAGGCAATAATGGCCATTGTTGTAGTCCTTCTCTGTATTTCTCTCTATATTGCCTGGGCCTTCAGGCGAGTTTCGGGACTGACTCGTCTCCACGCTCATACTGGAGGTGTTGGGATGAATTCGTGGCGTTATGGCGTCGTAACTTTGGTCGCTTTATTTCACGATGTCGCGATACCATTAGGTCTTTTTTCTTATCTTGGCTATTTTTACGGCATTGAGATTGATTCTAATTTTATCGTGGCGCTATTAGTCGTTCTCGGTTTTTCCGTTCACGATACCATTGTAGTCTTTGATCGCCTTCGTGAAAATCTCAGACTTTACGTCCATCTTAGTTTTGAGGAGGTTGTGAACCGCAGCGTCAACGAAACACTGACGCGCTCTATTAATACTTCATTAACGGTGCTTCTGACTCTTTTCGCGCTTTATTTTTTCGGCGGCCAGACATTGAAATATTTTATTCTTACGCTTTCGGTAGGCATTTTTGCCGGAACGTATTCATCAATTTTTATTGCTTCCCCAATATTAGTCTCGTGGCAAAAATGGCTTACTAAAATCCGAGCTTGACCCCGCCCTTGAGATTTCTATATATGACCATATATGTTTTAAAGGAATCTCAAGGGCGGGGTTGACGACTTTTATTAATTGTGGGAAAGTCTTTGACAGAGCTAAACTATCGTGATATCTTAATAGATATCTATTATTATTAATTTACGTGACCGCACAACATAGTCACAGAAATATGGCTGAGCAAAATTTCAAAAATTTATTGAAAGATATTATTTCAACACTTAATCCGAGGACTCGAGAAATTATTGAGAAACGATTCGGTCTTAGTTCAAGCCGAGGACAAACTCTAGAAGCGATCGGAAAACAGTTCGGCATCACTCGCGAAAGGGTGCGCCAGATTGAATCGGAGGGATTAAAACAATTGAGTCGGGACACTATCACGGCCAAACTTGAGCCTGTTTTTCAACTTGTTGGCAATCATTTGAAAGCCTGCGGCGGTATTAGGCGCGAAGATGTGCTTTTAAAAGAGCTCGGTTCTATTTTATTGCCGGAGGAAAAAAAATCCGAGAACGCTGTTAATTTTGTTTTGGCTTTGGGCAAAAAGAGGTTGGTATATTTTGAGGGCAATGATAATCTGCATCCGGCCTGGAGTCACAGCGCGGGCGTTTGTAAAGACGTCGTTGAACTTGCTTCTGCCATTAAAAAATATATCGCTTCAAGCAACAAACTTCTTAGCCACGACTCCATGATAAACGCATTGAAACTTGAGGCGGCAAAAATGGCCAATCTTAACCCCGAGCCCGCTTCTCTGGCCTCTTATCTTTCTCTTTCGCGACATATTTCTAAAAATCCATTCGGTGAGTGGGGTCTCACTCAATCTCCGGAGGTTTCTCCAAGAGGTGTCAAAGATAAAGCGTATCTGGTGCTGAAGCGCGAGCAAAACCCGCTTCATTTCCGTCAAGTTTGCGACCTTATCAATAAAATTTCATTTGGCACCAGAAAGGCTCATCCGCAAACTGTCCACAACGAACTTATAAAAGACTCACGATTCGTCCTGGTCGGCCGAGGCACCTATGCCTTGCGCGATTGGGGATACGAGCCAGGGACGGTAAAGGATGTAATGGTGAATGTCCTAAAAAAGGCAGGTGGCGCGCTGTCAAAAGAGGAAATAATCAAACAAGTTCTATCGCGCCGGATGGTCAAGGAAAACACGATTCTGCTTAATCTCCAGAATCGTAAGACTTTCAAGAGACTGGATAATGAGAAATTCGTATTGGCTTAGTTTTGTCCCCACACTTATACATAAGTGTGGGGATTTACGAAATACGTGTATTTTGGTATAATATCCATGCTGTTTAATATTTTGTAAGCATGGATATTTTATATCAAATTATCGGGGTATTTCTGTCTTTGTGGTGGCTTTGGCTTCCCGTCGCTTTGTTTTCGGCTTTTATTGAGCTTTGGACCAAGTATTTGAAAGCTAAGGCCGTCAAAAAAATCAACTGGATTTTACTTGAAGTTAAAGTTCCGCGAGACGTCCAACGAACACCCAAATCCATGGAGCAGATTTTTGCCGGGTTGCATGGTGTTCAGACAAAAATAAAATTCTGGGATAAATACTGGAAGGGCAAGGTCCAGGAGTGGTTTAGTTTGGAGATAGCCGGTATTGACGGGGGCGTTTATTTTTTTGTAAGAACTCCGGAACAATACCGTAATCTGGTTGAAGCCCAGATTTACGCCCAGTATCCGGGCGCGGAAATTCATGAGACTCTTGATTATGCCGGGCCCCTGGCAAGTAAAGTTCCGTCAAAAAATTTTGATATTGCCGGCGTTGAATTGGTTTTGGCAAGGGATGATTTTTATCCACTAAGAACCTACCCCCAGTTTGAAGAAAAAGAAGAGGAGAGACGGGTTGATCCGATAGCCGCGTTTTTAGAAATTCTTTCGAAATTAAAACCGAGTGAAAATATTTTCGTACAATACATAGTCAAACCGCTGAGTTTTGACGAAGAAAAGAAAATAAAAGAAGCGGCTCAGGCTCAGATTGATAAAATGCACGGCCGCAGGAAAGAAGCTAAAAAAGGATTTTTTGGAAATTTTTCCGGCGAAGCCGCTGAGTTCATGCTTAATTTAGCAAAGGGAGCCTTTGTTTTTCCTGAATGGGCGGAACGCAAATCTGATGAAAAAGCGGAAAAACAATTGACGCTTTCACCCGGGGAAAAACTGGTGGCCGAAGGCGTTGAAGCCAAGGTTTCAAAACTGCTTTTTAAATCTTCGATTCGCTTCGCGTACATTGCCCGTTCTGACGTTTTCAACAAGGCCAATATCGCCGCGGTGTTGGGCGCTTTCAAACAGTTCAATACCGTCAATATGAACGGCTTTAAGCCGAACAGTGACGTCGGCACGTCGGCTGATTATCCATTTTTTAAAAAAAGGCGGGAGTATCTTAAGAAAAAGAATTTTATCGAGCGATTCATTAAGCGAAAATGGCCCAGCAAACCCAAGGGAAAGGACTTTACTCTTAACGCTGAAGAGTTAGCTACCGTTTATCACTATCCGCTAGTAGTTGTCAAAGCGCCGACTTTGCGCCATGTAGAATCTAAAAAGGCCGAACCCCCCGTCTCTTTACCCGTAGGGTAAGGGGCTACGAAATAAAATTCGTAAATTCGTAACTTTATGAATGATGAAATAACATTTTTTGCCGAAACCAGCTTTCGAAACGAAAGGCGGCGATTTGGAATTAAAACCGACGACCGCAGGCGCCATATGTATGTCATAGGGCAAACGGGCACTGGGAAAACCACTCTTTTGATGAATATGATGGTCCACGATATCAATGCCGGCCGCGGCATAGGATTTGTCGATCCCCACGGCGATATGGCCGAACTTCTTTTAAACTATGTCCCCAAGGAGAGAATCAATGATGTTATTTATTTTAATCCGGCCGACATGGACTATCCGGTTGGTTTTAATGCCATGGAAAATGTCAATCCGGAATCGCGGCACCTTATCGCGTCAGGTTTGATGGGAGTTTTTAAAAAAATCTGGCCGGATGTCTGGTCGGCGAGAATGGAATATATATTAAATAACACTATTTTAGCGCTATTGGAGATTCCCGGCACGACGCTTCTTGGCGTCAACAGGATGTTTTCCGACAAGATTTTCAGGAAGACAATAGTTAATCAGCTTACAGATCCGATTATTAAAACTTTCTGGACGCAAGAGTATGCCAGTTATCAGCAAAAATACGAGCAAGAAGCCACGGCCGCAATTCAGAACAAAATCGGCCAATTCAGTTCGGCGACAATTATCAGAAACATTATCGGCCAGCCACATTCGACTTTTGATTTTAGAAAGGCCATGGATGAGGGAAAAATCATCATAATGAACCTTTCAAAAGGCCGTATAGGCGAGGATAATTCAAAACTTTTGGGCGGCATGCTCATCACAAAAATTCAGCTTGCCGCTATGAGTCGTGTGGATATTCTCGAAGAGAAACGCAACGATTTTTACCTTTATGTCGACGAGTTTCAAAATTTCGTCACGGATAGCTTTGCCACGATTCTTTCAGAGGCCCGCAAATATCGCCTAAATCTTATTATTACCAATCAATACATTGGCCAGCTGGTAAACGACCAGAATGTTAAGGTAAAAGACGCGGTTTTTGGCAATGTTGGCACTTTTGTCGCTTTCAGGACTGGTGCTGAGGACGTGACATTTTTAGAAGAAAAACAATTCGGGCCTGATATTCTGGCGCAGGACTTATTGAATCTTCCCAATTACAATGTCTACTTGCGTCTTATGATTGATGGCGTACCTTCCAGGCCCTTTTCGGCTATCACTTTGCCGCCGATGCCCCGGCCCGAAGTGTCTTATACCGATGAAATCAGTGAATATTCAAGGAAAACTTACGGCATGCCGAGGACTCAGGTGGAAGAAGCTATCGCTCGAGCAACGGGGCTTGTTCCCGAAGAGGAACAAAGAGCAGGCTTGCCTACCGGACAGGCGAGTGAAGAGACAAGAGAACCGCGCCGGGAATTTTCTCAAGAGGTAAGAAACACAAAAGCATTTGAAGCTTTTTGCGCCACTTGCAAGAAAGGAATTGAGGTGCCGTTCAAGCCGGACGGCGTGCGGCCGGTATATTGCAAGGATTGCTTTACAAAGGCGAGGACTCCCGCCGCTCCTTCTTTTGAAGGGCAGCGGCCTTCAAGGCCGTATAATGATCATCCGCCTCGCCACGACAATATGTCCCGGTCGGACCAAAGACTCCAAAGAAAACCGGCGCCGGCGTCATTTTTCAGGCCGGAAGAAAAAAGACAGCGAAAGGCTCCTGATACGGGAGAATTAAGAAAAGTTTTAGAAGAAGCCATGATTTCAAAGAAAAAAATGACGGTTGAAACACCTGAAGCTCAGATATCTCTCAAATCTCTTGTTCAAAAAGATGCCGAGATTATTAAGTCTGAACGGGACAAAAGAAAAATAAATCCTGGCGATAGAATTAGGCTGTAATCCATGCTGTTCGATTTTTTGTCTGTTTATATAGTGGAATTTTCATATTTAGCGATATTGTCGGTAATTAGCGTATCGCATATTTTACCCATACCCGAAGAAGCGGTTTTGATAGCCGCAGGGTATGTAGCCTCTCTTGGATTCGGTAAACTTGGTAACTTTGTCTTAGTGTGCCTTTTAGGTGTTTTAATTGCCGATAATATGGCTTATTGGATAGGCAGAAAAAAAGGAGAAATAATTCTTCAGATTGTCACCGATCATTTCCACATTACCCAGGCGCGGCTCGATAAGACAAAACAATTTTTTCAAAAACATTCCGGAAAATCAATTTTTTTATCGCGATTTCTTGTCGGTTTCCGGTTGTTTATTCCATATTTGGCCGGAGTATTGAAACTGCCGTTTGGTAAGTTTTTCTTTTTTAATCTTCTCGGAGCTGTGATTTGGATACCAATTGTGATTTACGCCAGCTATTGGCTCTCCGGAGCTTTTGATTTGTACGCGGAGTTTACGGTCTTTAAGCATTGGATTTGGATTGCCGGTATTTTGATCGTGGGATTTATAATTGGCTGGAGAGAGTTTTGGAAAGGTTAGAAGCGACACTAAATACACGAATTCACACGAGTAACACTAATAAAATTCGTAAATTCGCGTGTCCTTCGTAATCGGTGTCGCTATCAGTGTCCTTTTTCCGTCCTCTCCACATACATTCCCGTCTGGGTATTTACTCTTATGGTGTCGCCTTCGTTTATAAATAGAGGCGCGATTATTTGGGCGCCAGTTTCTATCGTCACAGTCTTATTGCCGCCCTGCGCCGTATTGCCCCGAATGGCGGGAGGCGCCTCAACGACTTTAAAGTCCATTTTTATGGGCAAATTTATGTTGAGCATGTTCTCTTTAAAATTTAAAGCTTCAACGGTCGTATTGGGCTTTAGGAAGCGAATAGTATCGCCGAGTTGCTCTTCGGATAGCACAAACCTGTTCTTCGGGTTTTGTTCTTCCGAAAACCAATATTCGCCTCGGTGACGATACATATATTTTACCTTTTGTTTTTCAATTCCGGCTTTTTCAAACATATCGGCCGGCTTGAAATTGCGCGCTAATATTTGTCCCGTTTTCAAGTTTTTAAGTTTTGTCTGAATTGAAGAGCTACCCCGCCCGATATGCAAATGCTGAACTTCTAAAATTTCGTAAGGTGCGCCCTCGTAAACAATATGTGTTCCGACTCTCAGATCATTTATTGACAGCATAATTTCACATAACACACAACACGTAACATGCAACATAAAATATTAAAAAAATCTTTTACCACACGTTATGCGCTAAATGTTGCATATTATATGTTATGGGTTTCATGACAATTTGTCCACATACTTTTATTTTGACCGGAAAATTTTCTCATGCTATATTCTTTTAACTGCTTAAGCAGTTTATTATTTTTGGTCTTTTAAAAAATAAAAAAAGGAGTACATCATGGGCGAATTGCAGAACATCTTTATCGCTCCTATCCCAGAGGGCCTTGCGCCGTGCAATTGGACCCCTGATGCTATTAAGCTCGTTAATGAGCGTTTTTTGAGGCGTGATCGGGAGGGGAATATTATTGAAACAAGAGAAGAAATGTGCTGGCGCGTTGCTTATTACATCGCTTCAGCGGGGAAAAAGTACAGCCGTTCAGAAGAAGATATAATTGACACGGCCAAGAACTTTTATACTCTATTTGCCGAAAGAAAATTCTTTCCGAATGCTCCGACACTTTACAATGCCGGGACAGGTAACGGCTTGCAGTTTTCCGCTTGTTTCGTTCTCCCCATATACGACTCAATGAATGGCATCTATGAAGCTCTCAAGAACCAGGCAATAATTCACAAGTCAGGCGGAGGCACCGGTTTTTCTTTTTCTAAGTTGCGCCCGAAAGGCGCACTTGTCGGTTCTACCCGCGGGATGTCTTCCGGTCCGGTTTCATTTCTGAAAGTCTTCAACACATCAACGGAGTTTGTTAAGCAAGGCGGAATGCGCCGCGGCGCTAACATGGCCATTATGAACGTCCATCATCCGGATATTTTGGAATTTATCGCCTGTAAAAGCCAACTGACGGATAAAAATATTACCACCTTTGAACGCACCAAGCCCTATATTTACAGCAGGCGCGGTTTGGACCAGCTTAGGATTTCGCTTCTTGAAACTCAGATTGCCAACTTCAATATCTCCGTTGCCGCAACCGACGTCTTTATGAAAGCCGTAAAAGAAGATGCCGAATATGACCTGATTGATCCGAAAGACGGTCAGGTCGTAAAACACCTCGAGGCCCGTAAAGTTTTTGACCTGATCGTGAAAATGGCTTGGGAAACCGGAGACCCTGGCCTTTGGTTCATTGATAAGACCAACCGATCGCCAGCCAATCCGCTCCAGGGGCTCATGACGATAGAAGCCACAAATCCGTGCGGCGAGCAGCCGCTGTTTGATTTCGATGTTTGCAATCTGGGCTCTATCAATCTTGTTAAGTTTGTTGTCAGAGAAGGCGATAAGTATGTTATAAACTGGGAAGAACTTGAGAAGGCAGTCCGGCTTGCGGTTATTTTTCTTGACAACGTTATTGAGATGAATCCCTATCCCTTGCCGCAGATTATGGAGCTTGCTCACAAGATTCGTCGGATCGGGCTTGGTATAATGGGCTTTGCGGATATGCTTGCGTTTTTAGGCGTTCCTTACGCCTCGGAAGAAACCTGCAGGGTTGCTGAAGAAATTCAGGGATTCATCAATAAAATTGGCCATAACGAATCAGAAAAGCTTGCCGAAGCAAGGGGAGCGTTTCCGCTCTGGGATCAGAGTATTTATAAGGATCAAAAACCGATTCGCAACTGCACGATCACGACAATTGCTCCCACCGGCGAAATCAGAATCCTTGCCGGATGTTCCGGCGGCATTGAACCATACTATGGATTGACGGAAAGGCATCAGTTTGAGGATAGGATCCTTTATCGGATTCAACCCGGTTTTGATCGGCTCATGGAGATCGCCCGCGAACGGGGATTTTACTCTCCGATGTTCGAAGAGGAAGTCAAAAATAGCGGACACGTTGGCGATCTTAACATTCCGGATGACGTGAAAAGAGTTTTTGTCACCACCCATGAAATTCCTTACCGGTGGCATGTCAAGATTCAGGCCGCTTTCCAAAGGCATACCGATAACGGCGTGTCTAAAACGATTAACCTTTCGAACTCCGCTACTGTTGCCGATATTGAAAAAGTCTACTGGCAGGCATATGAGTCCAGTTGCCTGGGGATCACCGTCTTCAGGGACGGCTGCAAAGGCGGCGTCCTTTCGGTCGGAATCAGCGGAAAACAAAAAGCTAAAGAGTCGCGCGATTTTATCCGCTCCCGGCCCGATCTGGTTTTGGGACCCACCATTAGAGTGGAGACGCCGGACGGCGCCGCGTTTGTGACTATCAACTTTGACCCCGATATCGGCCCCAACGAACCCTTTGAGGTATTTATTAACGTTGCTAAGGCCGGTACCGATGCCGCTGCCGACGCCGAAGCCATCGGACGCCTTGCTTCGTCGTTCTTGCGCCTTGAATCGCCGAAATCGTCAATCGAACGGCTTATTCAACTCAAGGACCAGCTTAAGGGAATCGGCGGAAGCCGGGTTGCCGGATTTGGCAAGGGGAAGATTACTTCGCTTGCCGATGGTATTTCCAAGGCCATTGAGATTTACCTGAAGCGTTTCGGGTTTATAGACGATGATAACATTAAGCCCAAAGCGGCCAAAGAAAAAGATAAGAATGATGCGGAGCCCGTCTTAAGCAAAGGAAACCGCTGCCCCAAGTGCAAGCAGAGTGCCCTCGTTTATGAAGAGGGCTGCGTGAGATGCGTCAACTGCGGTTACAACGTCTGCTAAAAATTATTAACTACAGATTGAGTCCCGACATTTCATTTATTGTCGGGATTTTTATTTTTTAAACCGCATCTATAATTGCGGTCGCAATTATAGATGCGGTTGTAGTATTCATGATTTTGTTGTATAGAGTAGAGAAACAGCGCTCTTTAAAATTTATGAGGATTTCCAAATGGAAAAGCATACCAAAGAGCTTCTGGGCTTTTTCGCCACTACTGTCGGAGTATTGGCGATATTATATGTTCTGCTTTTGGCGGCGTCTTTTCTTAGCTCGCGACGGGCTTACGGCGCTGAAGGGGTAAGTAATGCCGAATTTGGCGGGATTGTGTTCAACACGCGCTATCAAAAAGCAATAACAATCGCAACGCCCATTCTCGTGCAGATGGATAACGAAACTCGGGTTTTGAATATTGTCTTGAAAGATCCGGCATCGGCTAAATTCAGTTTTTTATTTAAGATCTCTCCCGGCGACTATCAATTATGGAAGGAAAAGGTTAAAAACGGCCGGGGCACCGCAATGTTTACATCAAGCGGGCGCGCCTACTTTTACGCCGGCAATAGACCATTCCAAATTGACACCATTACGATAATTATCGATACCGGGCCGAATACTTGGCTGGATAATTACCAAAAATTGATAGAAGAAAATTTCAAAAGTTGCCAAATGGGCCTTTCGCCAAAGGGCGACCCGGACATGGTCTGCACGCCACTTTGGATCAGCGCCCGAATCAATAGAATTGAGCGCAGTGCGTTAAGCCTCGACTTGCCTCAAGGCCATGTTTTTCCGCACCTGGATTATGCAGATATTTATATCGAAGTAATAAGTATTAGTAAGGCGCGGCAAAAAAATTAACCCTATTAAGGGGTTACTTTATTTCTACAATTTTACTTTTAGATGTGTGACCGGCAACAATGTTCACCCGCGATGGCGAAATTTTAAAATAAGCGGCGAGTGCCCTTCTTATCGCTTCATTCGCCATTCCTTTCACCGGCGGTTCTTTTACGGAAACTTCAAAATGCAAATCGTCTATTTTTTCCACTGATTCGTTTTTGCTATTTGGCCTTGCTTTTACGATGATTTTCATGTATATTATGCGGTAAGTTATTTAACAATTATATAAGGCGGATAAGCAATGGGCAACTGGCTCAGAAACCTGCGTTTTTGGCTTTTTGTCGCAACTTTCATTTCTTGCGCTTTCGCGGCGACTTGGTATGCTGGCCAGTTTGATATTTATAATCCTCTGTCAATAAAATATGGCCTACCATTCGCATTCGCGTTGATGTTTATCCTATTGTCTCACGAGTTGGGTCATTATTTTGCCGCAAAATGGTGGGGAGTTGAAGCCACTGGCCCGATGTTTATCCCTCTGCCTATAATCCCACTCGGGACGCTTGGAGCGATGATTACCATGAACGCCAAAACGATTCCTAACCGTAAAGCGCTTTTTGATATCGGAGTAGCCGGTCCTTGGGCAGGAACAATCGCCACAATAGCATTGCTTTTCCCAAGATGGGGGGATTACCTGACGCAACATTCGGTAGACCAGATTTCTTTTGCCATTGTCATAGGCGTTCTTCTAACTTTAGCAAATCTGATGCCCTTCGGTCAGCTTGACGGAGGACATGTCTTGTACGCGGCGACGGGGGCCCACTATCAAAGAGTTAAATGGGTGATTATGATTTTGGCGGCGACTTTTATACTGGTTTCCCAGAAAATTATTGGCCCTGCTACAGTTCTGATTTTCATCTTTTTCGGCGGAATAAATCACTGGCCAACTAATGATGATATGGAAGACCTCGACGCAAAAAGGAAATTCCTTGTGGCATTGACCGTACTACTGTTTGTCTCTCTCACCGTCATCATCAGTCTGATATCGCATGTCATTTTTTCAGGTTTCAGACCGCATTAAGTTGCGGCCAAGCGCAATCTATTTGATTGCGCTTTTTTATTTTTTGTGGCATAACTATTTTAGTTATGGCTAAGAAAAAAATAAAAGTTTTTGTAGCAATGTCGGGTGGCGTAGATTCAAGCGTCGCCGCTTTTTTATTGAAACGTAAGGGTTATGACGTTGTAGGAGTTTATATGAAGGGCTGGTCTTTGACCGGTTGCGCCGCTGAAGATGCGGCCGACGCGCGCCGGGTCGCCGGTCAAATGGGAATCCCTTTTTACGTTTTTGATTTTGAACAGGATTATAAAAAATCCGTTGTTGATTATATGGTTGCCGAATACGCCGCCGGCCGCACGCCCAATCCGGACATAATGTGCAACCGCGAAATCAAATTCGGATTATTTTTGAAAAAAGCTCTTGCTTTGGGCGCCGACTATATTGCGACCGGACACTATACCCGCTTACAGCGGGAATTTCCAATTTCTAAATCCCAATTTCCAAACAAATCTCAAATTCAAAATTCAAAAAAAATTGAAAATTTAAACATTGGAAATTCATTGAAAATTGAAAATTGTAAATTGAAAATTGCTAAAGATTTAAACAAAGATCAATCATATTTTTTGTGGACTTTGACACAAAAGCAGTTAAAATATTGCCTTTTTCCGATAGGCGAGTATAAAAAACCGCAAGTCAGAGCGATGGCAAAAAAATGGAAGCTGCCCACGGCTGAGAAGCCCGATTCGCAAGGAGTGTGTTTCATTGGCGAAATCGACGTCGCGGAATTTTTGAAATCGCAATTAGGTAAAAATCCCGGGCCGATTTTGACTTTGAAAGGCGAGAGAGTCGGAACTCATGACGGTTTAAGTTTTTACACAATCGGCCAAAGAAAGGGAATAGGCACGACCGGAGGCGGCGTTCCTTATTATGTCGCCAAAAAAGATTTCAAAAATAACACGCTGATTGTCGCCGAAACGTCCGATGGCGCGCTTTTTGAAAAAGCTCTTTTGGCAAAAGAGGCGAGTTGGATTTCCGGAAAAGCGCTCAGGTTGCCTCTCAAGTGTTTGGCGCGAATTCGCTACAGACAACCACTGCAAAAAGCCTTGCTTTTTGAAATCCGAAATCCGAAGCACGAAATCCGAAACAAGTTCAAAAACAAAAAATCAAAATTCCAAAAATTAAAAGTGGTTTTTGATGAGCCCCAGCGAGCCATCACTCCCGGGCAAAGTATTGTTTTTTATTCCAAGATAGGAGAAATACTCGGTGGAGCGGTAATTGACAAAACACTATAATCCGTGTTAACTAAAGAGTTGATAGGTTATTCTTTTTAATAACCACGAGGCTGGCCGTGCCGATCTACGCGGATGATCCGAACAAACGACCTACTTATTGTTATGCATTCGGACTTGAGTACGAGCCGGAACCGGATGCGGTTCTTGAAGCAACGCTGACGAAAGACATCATCGCGAAAGTTCTGAGCCGGTTGCCGATGGTGTATCGGGAATTGCTCAAGCTAAGGTATTTCGAGGGATTTTCTCTGGAGGAAATCGGTATCAGGTTTTGGACTCAGTTAGGACTTGAGGAGTCCAAAAATGTTCGTTATATGACCCTGCTTGAAACAGAAGCCCTTCTGTTCGCAAGGATGGAACTCTATGAAATGGGAATCATGGGTTCAAAAGACCTCCTGCCATCGTAGGAGGATTTTTTTTACTTCCTGGTTGATAATTAAGCCGTTTTTTATTACTATTGCTTTATGACATCGCGGGAAATAAGAGAAAAATTTTTAAACTTTTTTGAAAAGAACGGGCATAAGATTGTGCCATCCTCTTCTCTTTTGCCGAAAGACGATCCGTCGGTGCTTTTAACTTCGGCCGGAATGCAGCAATTTAAGCCTTATTATGTTGGGAAGAAAGATCCAATTGAAGACTTTGGCTCACAAAACACTGTTTCCGTTCAAAAATCATTCAGGACTTCTGATATAGACGAGGTGGGAGACGAATCTCATCTTACGTTTTTTGAAATGCTCGGAAATTTCAGTTTTGGCGGCTATTTCAAAGAAGAAGCTATAAAGTTTGGCTGGGAATTTATAACGAAAGAGCTAAAGATTACGCCGGAGCGTATCTACGTTTCTGTTTTTGAAGGCGATTCGGAGGTGCCGGCAGACGAGGAATCAATCGCCGTCTGGAAATCACTCGGCGTAAGCGTCAACAGAATAAAAAAAGCCGGAAGGAGCGATAACTTCTGGGGCCCGACCGGGAACGAAGGCCCTTGCGGCCCGACATCCGAAATTTACGTGGATGGCCTGGAGGTTTGGAATATCGTTTTTAACCAATATTACTGCCAGCCCGACAAAACTCTGAAGCCGCTTAAACAAAACGGTGTCGATACAGGCATGGGGTTTGAACGATTGGCAATGATAGTCCAGGGCGCGCCGACCATTTTTGAGACCGATTTATTCCGGCCTTTAATTGAGTTGATTTCGCACCGCGACGTTCCGGACGAAGCCCGTTCGGTAAGAATAATCGCCGACCATGCCCGAGCTGCCGCTTTTTTAATTGCCGATGGTGTCATGCCTTCCAATATTGGGACAGGATATGTTTTGCGCCGGATAATTCGCAGGGCTATCAGACACGGCAGGCTTTTAGAGCTAGAATCTAACTTTTTAATACTATTGTCCCAAAAGGTGATTGAATTATATAAGAAATCTTATCCGGAACTTTCTGCTAAAAGAGAAGACATTCTGACGGTAATTCAAAAAGAGGAAGAAAAATTTTCCAATACTCTTGGGAAAGGTCTTAAAGAATTTGAAAAACTTATTTTGCAGAAAAGCGATAAAATTGTTTCGGGGAACGACGCCTTTTATCTTTATGAGAGTTACGGCTTTCCGATGGAGTTAACAAGGGAGCTTGCCCTAGAGAAAGGATTCGCCATTGACGAATCAGGCTGGAAGACGGCATTTAAGGCGCATCAGGAAATTTCGCGCGTCGGCGCCGGAAAAAAATTCGGAGGACATGGACTCACCGAAAAATCCGAAATTCGAAGCACGAAATCCGAAATTGAAGACATAGAAAAAATTACCCGGCTCCATACGGCGACGCATTTACTGCATCAGGCGCTTCACGACGTACTTGATAAAGAGGCTGACGTTAAGCAGATGGGGTCTGATATAAATGTCGAACGCGCCCGCTTCGATTTCACTTTTCCGAGAAAGCTGACGACGGAAGAGCTTAAAAAAGTTGAAGAGACGGTAAATCAAAAAATTGATGAGAATCTGCCCATAACGGTTGCTAAGCTTTCCCTGAAAGAAGCTTTGGTGTCGGGCGCCCGCGCGTTTTTCAAAGAAAAATATCCGGACGAAGTCACTGTCTACTCCGTAGGGGATTACTCGCGAGAAATCTGCGGCGGACCGCATATTAAAAAAACAGGCGAGATCGGCCACTTCAAAATTATAAAAGAAGAAAGCTCTTCAGCCGGGGTGCGTAGAATCCGCGCGGTTGTGGAATAGGGCGCAAGACTATATAATTAGTAGTAGAAACTATAAAAAATGATGCCAATAATACTAATTAGTGTAAGCGTATGGAAAATCTAGAAATTATCCGCGCTAAAATTAAAGACGATGCGGTTGTTTTAATTGACAGGATCATGCGCGCCAGCCTCGACAATATTGTAATTGTTTTGCCGAAAAATTCTATTATTGCCGCGAATCTTTCATCTGTTAAAAATTTGAAGGAAGAAGCTGAAAGCATAAACAAAAAGTTGTTTTTTGTTACTACTAATGAAAAGATAAAATCCAAAGCCGCGGAATTGGGCGCGGCGGCCGGCGACACGATTGAAGAAATCCGCCTTTGGCTGGACGAAGCAAGCCTTCGGCGAGACGAAGTCCGCGCGGCGACGGACAATCCCGAAGCCTTTGAAATTTCTCATTCAAAACCAAAGACTGTCCACTCGACCCCGCTTAAATCAGTCACCAGAATGGTTGATATTGTTGCTCCTAACTTTGGGAATCAACCGAATGATGATATCCCCGAAGTTACCGAAGATCAAAACGGGGAAGATATTAAAGATGGGAAGGATATCGAAATGGACGCAATTATCCCGCCCGTTATAGATAAACCAGAAACTCAAGATGAAGAGATTGACAATCAAAACATGGGGCTTAACTTCCGCCTTCGGCAGGACGAAGTCCGCCCATCGGGTCTGAACGACCTTCCTGAAAAGAATGACCTGGAAAAAGGCATTGAAGAATTCTATGGCACTAAACTGCCCCATGTTCAAACAACAAAGATCGGATTTAAATCCACAGGTTTTTTTGGGCGGATTTTCGCGCCATCGCGCCTTATAGTTTTTTTGGTTTTGTTGAGTATTACTGCGGCAGGCGGCAGTTTTTATTTGGTCTTGCCCAAAGCAGCCATTGTTTTGACGACAAAAGCCAACCCGATCAACGCCACCGTGCCGGTTACGATTTCCAAAAACGCCTCGTCGGTTGATGAAACCGCGGGTATTATTCCAGGACAATTTTTCTCGGCTTCAAAATCCGGTTCAAAAACTTTTACGGTAAACGGCGATTCGGAAAAAACGGTTTCCACATATGCCCATGGCATTATTCATATTTATAATGCCTACAGTTCTTCTCCTCAAAAACTGGTTGCCGGCACTCGGTTTGAAACTAAAGATGGAAAAATTTTCAAGATCCAAAAAGCGGTCATTGTTCCCGGCGCCAAGGTATCGGGAGGAAATTTAACACCGAGTGTTATTGATGCCGAAGTAACCGCTGCCCAGCCGGGAGATGAACACAATGTCGGTCCGGAATACTTTACCATCCCCGGTTTCCAAGGTTCGCCAAAATACGCGGGCTTTTACGCTAAGAGCACTAAAAATATGTCAAGCGGAAAAGTCGGCACGGCCAAAGTGCTTTCGGCCGTTGATTTTGATGCGGCAAAAAGTGCATTTCAAAATGAACTGATTGGCGCTCTCAAGCAAGAAATGATGGGTGCCAATCAGGCCAATTTGAAAATCATAGATGGAGCTTCAGTCGTAAAGATGGTAAATTTAAAATCTTCTGCCAAAGTTGGCGATGCGATAGACTCTTATACTATTGAGGGTAAAATAGATTGGCAGGCAATAGCTTTCCGTGAACAGGACATTGTTAACGTGACGGCAAAGTTTTTGGGCGGCAAATTTCCGACCGTTGACACCGGACAAATCAAAGATAGTATGTCTTTATCAAAACCGCAAATTGATTGGCCAAGAGGCGAAATGACGCTTTTGGTAAGTATAAATAATAATCTGGCCTCACGTGTTAACATAGAAAGTTTGAAGAATTCTGTCGCTGGTAAAAATACCGAAGACATCCGCAGGATTATTACCGCTGAGCGGTTGCAAATTCAAAGCGCTACCATAACATTTTCTCCGTTTTGGGTTACGCGAGCGCCCCAAAATACAGCTAAAATTGAGATAACGGTCATAAACGAAAAATAGCAACCGCAGCATTGATCCCGCACCTTTTCTGAATTTGGCTTTCTAAATTCAAATTTATAACTAAAATAAAAACTATTAAACAAAATAAAACTGATCAAGACGACAATATAATAAAAAAGGTCGCCAATTTTTTGAGATCTATTCAGAAAAGGTGCGGGGTTGACTAAAAGTGATAAATTACATATAATCATGTTTGTATTTTATGCCAACTGAAAAGGGTTCTAAAAACCTCGTTTTTGAGGGTACTGTAATTGAGGCCTTGCCAAACACGACCTTTAAAGTCCAATTAAACGATGGGCGGGCAATTTTGGCCCATTTGTCAGGCAAGATGAGACTGCATTACATCCGCGTTTTAGTAGGCGACAGAATTGAAGTTGAGTTGTCTCCATATGATGAAAAACGGGGAAGAATAGTCAGGCGGCACTAAGATTAAGATAGTGTGATACCAATATACGAATGATACAAATGAGATACTAATAAAATTCGTATAAATTAGTATCATTAGTACAATTAGTATATTAGTATCGTACTAGCGTAAGCGTATGAAAGTTAGAGCATCGGTAAAAAAAATCTGCGCAAAATGCAAAATAATCCGCAGAAGTGGTCGGCTTTTTGTCATCTGTACTAATCCTAAACATAAGCAAAGACAAGGATAATCCTTGCAAGGCAAGGAAATCCGAAGCACGAAATCCGAAATCCCAAACAAATTCCAATGACTAAAATTCAAATTTTCAAAACCGTTTTAAATATTAGGAATTATAATTTTGAATTTGTTTCGAATTTCGATATTCTAATTTCGAATTTATAAAACATATGCCAAGAATCGCTGGGATAAACATTCCGGACAATAAAAAAATAGTTTTCTCACTGCCATATATATACGGCATCGGCAGGCCGTTGGCTGAAAAAATAGTCAAACAGGCAAAGATAGACCCTGACAAACGGGCCAATACTTTGATTCCGGAAGAACTGAATCGCCTAAGAGATATTGTTGAAAAAAATTATAAAATTGAAGGCGATCTCCGCCGGACAATCCAGATGAACGTCAAGCGCATGAGAGAAATCGGCGCTTACCGCGGCATGCGTCACGCGAAGGGCTTACCTGTCCGCGGTCAGCGCACCAAAACTAATTCAAGAACCAGGAGGGGTAACGTCAGAAAGACTGTCGGTTCGGGCCGGAAAAAATCATCCGAAAAAACCTAAAGCGATACCAATATACGAATGATACAAATGAGATACTAATAAAATTCGTATAAATTAGTATCGTTAGTACAATTAGTATATTAGTATCGTACTAGCGTAAGCGTATGGGAAAGAAAAAAGTAATCAAACAAACCGAAGAAGAGCTTTTAAAGGAAACCGACACGCATAAGGTGCCTCAGGTTAGTATACTTCCGAAAACGTCAAAACAGATGGCTCATGGAAGGGTTTATATTCAGGCTACCTATAATAACACTATCGTCAGCGTCACGGATGAAAGTGGTAACGTAGTCGCGTGGGCTTCTTCCGGAAATCTCGGTTTTAAGGGCCCCAAGAAGGCCACACCCTACGCGGCTTCTAGGGTTTCGGAAACGGTCGTGGAAAAAGTCAAAAAAACCGGTATTGCTAATGTTGAGGTTTTTGTAAAAGGAATTGGTTCTGGTCGCGAATCAGCGGTAAGATCGCTTGCGGCTCATGGGCTGAATATTTTGTCTATCAAAGATGTAACGCCGATTCCGCACAATGGTCCAAGACCAAGAAAGGTAAGACGAGTATAAAACTAAGATATCGATATATCGACATATCGAAATTTCGATTAAACATTTATGTCACGCTACACAGGTCCAAAAGAAAAACTATCACGTAAAGTCGGAGAAAACTTGGCGCTTAAAGCCGAGCGTTCTTTATCGCCGAAATCAGCCTTTCTCCGAAAACCATATCGTCCGGGAATGCACGGCAAAAGAATGCGCAGGGGGCTTTCAGAGTTCGGAACGCAACTTCTGGAAAAACAAAAGGTACGTTTTGTTTATGGCGTTGGCGAAAGACAGTTTAAAAATTATTTTATGAAAGCTAAGGCCGCTAAGGGCATAACCAGTAATCTGCTCATGTCTTTGCTTGAAAAGCGTTTGGACAATACAGTATTCAAAGCAGGTCTCGCGGCGTCCCGCGCTATCGCGCGTCAGTTAGTAAGCCATGGGCATTTTCTGATTAATGGCAAAAGGGTGACTATTCCTTCTTACGAGGTGGGACCCGGCGACGTTATTACTATCAGACCGCAAAGCAAACAGAAAATGATTTTTGCCGCCCTTCCTGAAAAACTTAAGAAACACGAAGCGCCGTCATGGATCCTGTTGGATAAAAAAACTCATGAAGTAAAAATAAAATCGGATCCGAACACAGAAGATATTGTCCAAAATTTTAATATGAGCTCAATTATCGAGTATTACTCCCGCTAACAATCAAAATTTCCAATTATCAATTAGTTTGTCTGGCTACGCCAGATCTAGCGAAGCGATGACGAACCGAGAAAAATTAAAAATTAACACAAATATGAACACGAATATTTCATTGCCACAAGCGCCAAAATTAATCGAGAAACCTTCGGAAAACAGGGCTGTTTTTGAAATCGAAGAAATGCATCCTGGTTACGGCCTGACCGTTGGCAACGCGCTGAGACGGATAATGCTTTCTTCGTTACCCGGATCGGCCATTGTTTCAGTAAAAATCAAAGGGGTGAGTCATGAATTTTCCACCATTCCCGGAGTAATGGAGGATATAGTGGAATTAATTCTTAATTTAAAACAGGTGAGATTTAAGGTCCACGGAGATGAGCCTCAAAATGTTCACCTCAAGGTTAAAGGTGAAAAAGAAGTTAGAGGCAAAGATATTATTTCGCCAACTCAGGTTGAAGTAGTAAATCCCGGCGTTCATATAGCCACGCTTACGAGTCGTGACGCGGTGCTTGAAATGGAAATGCAGGTAGAAAATGGCTTGGGATATTCTGCCGTTGAATCACGGAAAAGGGAAAAGCAAGAAATAGGCAGCATGTCCATAGACGCTATCTTTTCGCCAATCCGTAAGATTAATTATGAGGTAGAAAATATGCGCGTCGGCGATCGCACGGACTATAATCGACTCGTTATTGATATTGAAACTGACGGAACTATTATGCCTGAAGAAGCACTGGAGCGTTCCGCTAATATTTTGATTGAACATTATAAGATTATCGCGTCTCCAATTCGTAAAATCGCGAATAAAGAGTCGAATAAAGAAGCTAAAAAAGAGCCGGTTACTTTATTTAGTGAAGAATCCGAATTAGAAAACGCCGAGAAAATGAAAATTGAAGATCTAAAATTTTCACAAAGGACTCAAAACGCTCTGTTGAGCAACCACATTAAAACTGTCGGAGGCATTGTTACACTCAGTGAAGAAGGACTTTTGGAGCTTGAAGGTCTTGGTGAAAAAGCCGTAAAAGAAATTAAAAAGGCCCTGGGCAAACTCGGCTTGACTCTGAAGCAATAATAACCGAACATATCGAAAAGTTGATATATCGAAATTTATAGTATGGAGCATCATAAGAAATTCAGAAAATTTGGAAGGACGGCCGACTACCGGAAGGCCTTTGTCTGGAATCTGACGCGCAGTTTGCTTTTACACGGCCGGATAAAAACCACCGCCACCCGCGCTAAGGAAATAAGATCATTTGCCGAGAAGATGATAACTCGCGCAAAGCGTGACACGTTAGCCAATAGGCGCCTAATGCTGGAAAAGTTCGACGCCAAGACCGTCAAAAAATTGTTTTCTGAGATCGCGCCTCTTTATAAAGAGAGACCGGGAGGATATACGAGAATCTTAAAATGGGGCAACCGAAAAAACGACGCCGCCGCGGTTTCTATTATTGAGTTGGTAAAATAAATATAAACGGCTACGAATTTACAAATTATACGAATGCGACCTTATGAAAGAGCGAAAGCAAAAAATTTATAATATTGACGCGGCCGAAGAACATCTCGGCCGTTTGGCTACTAAAATTGCGACTTTGCTACGAGGCAAAGCCGAGGTCACTTTCGAGCCGCATATTGATCCGCTGATAACCGTAAAAATTTCTAATATCGAAAAAGTGGTGATGACCGGCAAAAAAATTGAACAAAACGTTTATCGATACCATACCGGCTGGCCGGGAGGGCTTAAGACCAAGAGCTTTGCCGAAATTACCGCCAAAGATAAAGGCCGGGCTTTGAAACTGGCCGTGACCAGGATGCTCAAAAAAAATAGAATACGGGCAAAGCTTCTCAAAAGATTAATAATACAATAGTTTTATGATCCGTAAGACCACTACAACTAAATCCGTGTCAAAAAAGACTGTCGCGGTGAAGGAAAAGCCGAAAGCAACGACAGAAAAGAAAGTTTTAGCCAAATATTTCGAAGCCGTCGGCCGCAGAAAAACGGCTATTAGCCGTGTTAGAATATGGTCGGCAAGCGGGGCAGACCGGCAGATTACGGTCAATGGTAAAACAATCGGAGATTATTGGCGCCAAAAAGAAATGCAGGATGTCTTTATGAGCCCGCTTAATCAGGTGGGGAATCTTGATTGGAAAATTTCTGCCAATATTACTGGGGGCGGACAGCATTCTCAAGCAGAGGCCGGAAGACACGGAGTTAGCCGCGCCTTAGTCATCGCCAACCCCGAATACAAAAAAGTTTTAAAAGCAGCAGGATTTTTAACGCGCGATCCAAGAATGAAAGAACGAAAGAAGCCAGGCCTAAAGGGTGCACGCAGAGCTCCTCAGTGGAGTAAACGTTAAAGTAAAAACAGCCCCGACGTAACGTCGGGGCTGTTTTTACTGGGTATAAAGATGGGTTTTATAAAGCGCGCTGTCGCGGCTGAAATAGAAAATGTCGTCATCCGCATCGTAATTAAGCGGGGAGGCGATATTAAAAAATAATCTTATGGAATTGCGTTTCGAGCCCAAGGCGTCCAGCTCCGTAATTATCAAGTCGCTGCCTGCAACGGTAATAAAATAAGAAGAATCGGCCAGCCAGGCAATATAGCGGATAGTTTCCCCGGCAGATAAAACAGTTTCTGATTTTTTGTTAGCAACAGAATAAACTTTTATTTCGTTTTCACCCGCCATCGCCGGTGGCGGGGCTCCACCTGAAGCGGTGGCAAAAAGCATATTACCGCCGTTTGGGGAAAGCGCCATGTATTTGACGTTATTCGCGACCGGCAGCCATTTGTCATTGTTCGCGTCTAGGAGTTCGAGAACAGCCTTTTTTATTCGGAAGCCGTCTGTGGAAGTCGCGGGTTTCGGGAATTGTTTTATGAGAGATTTTACGTCCGCTTGAGCCACTTTTTCGATTTTCAGATCTATGGGAAAAAGAACCACATTTTTAATTTCCACGACTTCGCCGGCTTTTACGGCGATGGTTTTATTCCATGGATAAAAACCTTCTTTGTAAACAAAGACGTCATAGTTTCTCGGCAAAAGATTCTCCACCAATCTGCCGTATTTGATGAGACCTCCCGTGGCTTGAGCATATGCGTCGTTAATGTAGATTTTCGCGTCGGGCACCGAGGTGACGATATAAATACCGCCGGTTCTCGTAATATTGAAGGAGCGGAAGTCAAACCTCAAACCTTGGGCTAAAAAAACGATAATCGCGCTTGAGACAAAAAACAGCGCCACAAAAAACCACAGAATAATTCGTCTTATTTTTCGAGTCATTGTCAAAACAGATTACCACAGTTTATCTAAAAAATCAACCAGGAAGTAGAAATTGTGCCTGCCTTCCAAATTCTTTTGCCCGATTTAAATGCAAATAGCATATTTTTTCTTCTGTGACATATAAAAAAGTTTAGAGCAATGGTAAAGAATTTGAAGGGCAAAAGAGAATTTGCACAATTTTCACTTCCTGGTCAATGTTGCTTTAAGTAAAATCTTTTGAAGGCGAAGAAGTCATGCCTGACATGGTGCCTTGCCCCAACTGTGCCGGTCATGGAAAGTTTATGATTACCGAATGTGAGGGAAACGAGGTTCATATTAAAGGCTATAGGCCTTGTGAAACTTGCGACAGCATCGGAAAAGTTCCTCAGAAAGCTGGGGAAAGGAAGAAAAAATAAGCCTAAAAATTAGGGCTTATTTTAATTTACATTCTCTCGCGCTGGGTTTGCTAAATATGAAAATTTAGCATACCATTTCAACATAAAATATTACATATGCCAGACCGTTTTATAATCAATGGTGGAAAAAAATTGGAAGGAGAAATCAGTGTATCGCGGGCTAAAAATTCGGCTCTGCCGATTTTAGCCGCCTCGCTTCTGACCGCCGACCCGGTTCAGATAAAAAATCTGCCGCGCATCGAAGATGTCGCCAGAATGAAAGAACTGATGGCCGATCTCGGAGCTAATATCGCCATAAATAAAAACGCGGCCACAATCAGCGCGGATCGCCTCAAAAAAACTAACCTGAATTACTCCATAGCGGACCGCTTCAGGGCTTCGATAGTTTTATCCGGACCGCTTCTGGCAAGATTCGGATCCGTTTCTTTCCCGCACCCCGGCGGATGCACATTGGGCAAAAGGCCTATAAACTTTTTCATTGACGGCTTTAGGGCGCTGGGCGCGAAAGTCGAAACTCGCGGCAAGTTATTCAGCGTTACCGTTAAAAAGCTTAAGGGAACAAAATTTGTTTTTCCCAAGTCCAGCGTCACCGGCGCCGAAACGTTAATGATGGCGGCAACGCTGGCGCAGGGCAAAACAATTTTAAGAAACGCGGCGCAAGAACCGGAAGTAGAGAATTTGGCCGGAGTTTTAAATAAGATGGGGGCTAAAATCAAAGGCGCTGGCACCTCCACCATTGAAATTAACGGGGTTGACTCCCTGGCCGGAACGACCTGGGAACCGACGCCCGACAGAATAGAAGCTGGAACTTTTATACTCTTGGCGGCGGCGAGTAAAAGTTGCTTAAAAATTAAAAATTGCAATCCGTCGCATATCGAGGTTTTGCTTGAATATTTAGATCGCGCCGGGGTCAATTTGGAAGTAGGACGCGACTATGTTATCGTGAAGCCGTCAAAAAATCTTCTGGCGCAAGATATTGTCACAAGAGAGTATCCCGGTTTCGCTACTGACCTACAAGCACCGTGGACGGTTTTTACTACCCAGACAAGAGGACTTTCAATGGTTCATGAGACAATTTATGACGGCCGGTTATTCTACACTGACACTCTTAACCAGATGGGCGCCGATATTATTATGGCCGATCCTCATCGGGTGATAGTCAAAGGACCGACGCCTCTTTTCGGCAAAAAAATCGCTTCGCCGGATATCAGAGCCGGCATGGCCCTGCTCATTGCCGCGCTTGTAGCTCGTGGCCAGACAATTATGGAAAACATCTATCAGATCGATCGGGGCTACGAAAGAATTGATGAAAGATTGAAGGCGATAGGCGCCGACATGCGGCGAGTCGAAAACTAATTCAAAATGCAAAATTCAAAATTACAATTTAAAATTCAAAAGTTTAATAACTTTTAATTTTTGACTTGAACTTTTGCCTTTTGATTTTTGAGTTTTGAATTCGAATTATGGGTATTTTTTCCAAAAAAATCGGAATTGATCTGGGAACGGCTAACACCCTTGTTTTCATATTGGAAAAGGGTATTGTTTTGAACGAACCGACGGTTGTTGCCATCTCGTCAGATAAAAAAGAAGTTTTAGCAGTCGGAGTCGAAGCTCAAGAAATGATCGGCCGCACGCCAGACACCATCATCGCTTCAAAACCGATGAAAGACGGTGTCATTGCCGATTATCACGTGACGGAGTCGATGATCAGATATTTTATTCAGAAAAGTCTTGGCCGGCTGCAAATTTTTAAGCCAGATGTTTTGGTAACCGTCCCCGGTGGCAGTACCTCTACGGAAAGACGTGCCGTAATTGATGCGACAATTCACGGGGGAGCCAGGGCCGCGTTTATAGTTAAAGAACCGGTGCTGGCGGCTATAGGCGCAGGCATTCCCATTAATTCGGCCTCGGGACACATGATTATCAGTATCGGCGGAGGAACTACGGAAGTTGCCGTAATTTCTCTTGGCGGAATAGTCACTTCAGCGTCAAAACGCGTCGGAGGAAACAAGCTTGATCAAGCAATAATCGATTATCTTAAGCGCAGACACAATCTCGCGATTGGCGAGCGGACCGCTGAGCGTGTAAAAATAGAAATCGGTTCGGCTGTCCCAATAAAAGAAGAAATGAGGGTTAGTGTTTTGGGGCGAGACTTAATTTCCGGACTTCCCAAAAATATAACAATCAGTACCAACGAAATAGCCGAAGCCATAAGCGAGCGGCTGCGTGAAATTACCCAGACGATAAAAGCGGTTCTTGCCGAAACTCCACCAGAACTTGCCGCTGATATCATGGACAAGGGCCTCATTCTCGCGGGCGGCACGGCCTTGCTTAGAAATCTGGACGAGCTTATTACCCAGGCCACGGGCGTGCCGACTTACGTGGCGGATGAACCTTTGCTTTGCGTCGCAAAAGGAACCGGCATTGTTTTGGAAAATCTTGAATTCTATAAGCGCAGTATAATGGCCAAGAGGTAAAATTTCCTACCAATTACGAATGATTTCGAATTACGAATTCGTAATTCGTCAAAATACGTAATTCGTAGGAAAATTATTATAATGTATCAAAAGACAATTGATTATCTCAATCGGTGCACTGAAAATGATCAGCTGGCAAATGTTTATTTGTTTTACGGTCCTGATGAAAAAGGTAAAAGTGATACTGCCGAGACATTCGCGAAAACTCTTTTAAATCATGACGACGCTAGGTTTTGCCCCGATCTTCTCAAGATTGCTCCGGATGAAAATGATCGTATTGTTATTGATAAAGCCAGAGAAATAAAAAGATTTTTAAGTCTCTCCGCTCTAGCACAACATAAGGTCATTATTATTTCCGGAGCCGAACGTATGGCCGAGACAGCCCAGAGCGCCCTCCTGAAGGTTTTAGAAGAATCTCCTTCTTATGCTATTATTATTCTATTGGCAAAAACACTGGACTCAATTTTACCGACAATAATTTCCCGATCGACGCGCATTCTATTCTGGTATTTTGAGCCTAAAGAGGCGCGTGGCAAATTTTCGGAGATTATTGAAAAAATAGTGGCAAGCGACATCAGCGAACGATACGCGTTAGTTGAAAAAATCCTGAAAAACGAGCCCGATACTTCCCGCGTTTTTGCCGAATGGCTTAATTTTTGGAGAGAATCGTTTATAAAAAAGCTAAGGGGCGACTCCACGATTCTTACGACTTATTCGACAGACGAGGCGGCAATAATTCTGGCAAAGCTTCAAAATATTTATACTAAACTCGTAACGACGAATATGAACCCGAAGTTCGCTTTTGATGAATTTATCTTATCGTTAAAATAATGGATACCATAGACTATTTAAAGAAAAATTTAAAAACGCGCGAGGTCTGGCTCCAAAAAGAACTGGCTACTTTACGGATTGGCAGAGCGAGCCCCGCACTTGTCGAAGACATCATAGTTGACTACTGCGGCAGCAAAATGCCGGTGAAGCAGTTGGCGACGATTTCCGCGCCGGAACCAAGGACGCTTGTTGTCCAGCCTTGGGACAAAAATGCCGTGTCAGCCGTAGAAAAAGCGATTCAGGCCTCTTCTCTGGGAATCAATCCGATAGTCGACAAAGACGTTGTTCGCGTAACCATTCCGGCGCTTACGGAAGAGAGACGGAGCGCGCTTGCAAAAATAGTCAGAACTAAGCTTGAAGAAGCCAAAATTACCGCGCGCAAAGACAGAGATGAAGCGATAAGGTCCATAGAAGTTCTTTTCGCGGAGAAAAAGATCAACGAAGACGATAAATTCAGAGAAAAACAAGAAGCGCAAAAAGCGATTGATGAAGCAAATAAAGGCCTGGAAGACGTGGCTAATAAGAAAGAAAAAGAAATTAAGGAGCTATAATAATCCCTACCAATTACGAATGATTTCGAATTACGAATTCGTAATTCGCCGAGATTCGTAATTCGTAGGAAAATCATGACTATAATAATTTTTATAATAGTTCTTGCCATATTGATTCTGGTTCATGAATTCGGACATTTTATCATCGCAAAACGAGCCGGCCTTGTGGTGGAAGAATTTGGGTTTGGATTTCCCCCGCGGATTTTTAGTTTTAAAAAAGGAGATACTATTTATTCGATCAATCTTTTGCCTCTCGGCGGTTTTGTCAAAATTCTTGGCGAGGATGGAAAAGAAGGGCAAAGCTCAAAAAGTTTTGCCTCAAAAAAACCGGGAGTAAAAAGCCTCATTACGGTAGCAGGACCTTTAATGAACTTCTTGCTCGCAACCACCCTTTTGATAATCGGTTATAATATCGGCCTTCCGACCGCGATCGACGAAACCAACGCCGCGCAAGCCCGCGATATAGGCATTCAGATCATAGCAATCAGTCCTTCAAGCCCGGCAGAAAAAGCCGGTTTAATCCTCGGGGATCAGATAGTAAAATTTGACGCGATGGAACTTAAAGAAATATCCTCTCTTCAGGAATATATAAAAAAAGAAGCGGATAAAACTATACGTTTAACTGTCAATCGGAGCGGAGAATTAAAAGAGTTAGATGTTTTAGCCAGGAAAGAACCTCCGAAAGGAGAGGGAGCGATGGGTGTTGTTTTGGCCAAAGTGGGTATTGTATCTTACCCTTGGTATGAGAGCATCTGGCGGGGAATAAAATCAGCTTTCGTGGTTACCTGGGAAATTATCCGCGGCTTAGTGGGCCTTCTGAAAAATCTTCTTTTTGCGGGAAAAATTCCTAAAGAGATTTCCGGTCCGGTCGGCATCGCAGTGCTCACCCGCCAAGCAACGGACCTGGGAATTATTTATCTTCTTCAGCTTATTGCCATAATTTCACTTAATCTCGCCGTGCTCAATCTTATGCCGTTTCCGGCTTTGGACGGAGGGCGTATTGTATTTTTCGGAATTGAAAAGCTCAAAGGATCCAGGGTTTCGCCAAAAATTGAGAACGCGGTCAACGCCGCAGGATTTGTACTATTGATAGCCATCGTTTTATTAATTACTTACAGAGACATATTAAGATTAAGATAAAACCAATTTCCAATTATCAATTTACAATGAATTTTCAATGATTTAATTTTCCAAAGTGTTTGAATATTGAGAAATTAATTCATTAATTGAAAATTAGAAATTGAAAATTAAAAATTATGCTTCAGTCACAACTTTTTGGTAAAACCCTAAGAGAAGCTCCTAGTGGAGCGGAAAGCCAGAATCAGATACTTCTGACCCGCGGCGGATTTATAAAACAAATGATGTCCGGCGTTTACAGCCTTCTTCCTTTAGGTTTTCGCGTCTTTAAGAATATTGAAAATGTTATAAGAGAAGAGTTGGCGGCAGTCGGAGCGCAGGAAGTTAGTATGCCTATAATCCACCCCGCCGAGATCTGGAAAAAAACAGGGCGTTTTCATGAAATCGGCAGAGAACTTTGGCGCATTAAAAACCGGGAAAATCAGGATTTCGTTCTGGCGATGACTCACGAGGAGGCGATAGCCGAAACCGCGGCACATTATATTTCTTCCGGCACTGATCTGCCTTTACTGCTTAATCAATTCCAGGTGAAAATACGCGATGAAGAAAGGCCGCGAGGCGGGCTTTTACGTCTTAGGGAATTCGTGATGCAGGACGCTTATTCATTCGATAAGAACGAAAAAGACCTTGACCAGACTTACAAAAAAATCATTGAGGCATACGAAAAAATATTTAAACGTCTTGAAGTCAAAATCATACCTGTCAAAGCCGACTCAGGCATCATGGGCGGCAGCGAGTCGCATGAGTTTATGGCGCTTTCCCTCGCCGGAGAAGACGAACTAAACGGAAAAAAAGCGATAGAGCTCGGCCATACCTTTAAACTGGGATATAAATATTCCAAACCCTTCAACATTTATTTTGAGGAAAAAGGCCAAAAGAAACTTGCCATCATGGGTTCATACGGCATCGGCCTTGACCGGTTAATAGCCGCGATTGTTGAAACGAGCCACGATAATAGAGGTATCGTCTGGCCAAAAGCTGCCTCGCCTTTCCGAGCCCATCTTGTGACCTTGGGGAAAACCGGTGATAGGGTCAAAAAAGCCTCTGACAAAATTTATAATGGCTTGATAAAGCAGGGCATTAATATTCTCTATGATGACAGAGATCAAATGTCAGTAGGCGAAAAATTTGCCGACGCTGATTTAATCGGCATATGCTTAAGAATTGTTGTAAGCGCTAAAACTCTGGAAAAGGCCTCGATGGAGTTAAAATCGAGGAAAGAAGAAAAGACCAGCCTCATGAAGATAAGGGATTTGTCTAAAGTTTCTCTAAAACTTTAGTAACAAAACCTTACCCAACACATAACGCCTTATGTGCTGGGTGCTCAATTCTGTAGCTAAATTTTAGCTACGGAGCTAAAATTTAGACAAAATTGGCATGTTAAATAGATTATTCAAAATTTTTTCAAGAGACATCGGGATTGACCTGGGTACAGCCAATACTTTGGTTTACGTAAGGGGCAAAGGAATTGTTATTAACGAGCCGTCGGTAGTGGCTATTAATAAAAAGACGGACCAGGTACTCGCTGTGGGCAATGAAGCAAAAAATATGGTCGGACGCACGCCGGGACATATCGTGGCTGTAAGGCCACTGGTTGAAGGCGTGATATCCGACTTTGAAGTAACGGAACAAATGTTGCGCTATTTTTTTAATAAGGCCCACAAAGACACATATAGTTTTCTGGTGAGGCCCAGAGTAGTCATAGGTATACCATCCGGCGTCACTGAAGTGGAAAGAAGAGCGGTAGAAGACGCTGCTAGAAATGCGGGAGCGAGAGAAATTTATTTGGTAGAAGAACCGATGGCCGCTGCAATCGGAGCGCGCTTGCCCATAAGCGACGCTTGCGGAAACATGATTGTCGATATCGGTGGCGGCACGACCGATATCGCGGTTATTTCCCTGGGCGGCATGGTGGTGGCCAAAAATCTGCGTGTCGCAGGAGACCAGATGAGCCAAGATATAATACAATACGCCAGAGATGAATTTAAGCTTCTTTTGGGAGAGAAAACCGCAGAAGACATAAAAATCGCCATTGGTTCGGCTTATGAACTAAGAGAGGAACTTGAGGCGTCAATTAAAGGCCGCGATCTTGTTACCGGTTTGCCAAAAGAAGTGATTGTCAACGACGGTCATATCCGGGAAGCCATACAAAGGTCAATTAACACTATAATCGACGCCGTGAAAGACGCGGTTGAAGAAACTCCTCCGGAATTGGTGGCTGATCTGATGCAACGAGGGATTATCTTGGCCGGTGGCGGAAGCCTTTTAAGAGGCCTAGATGTCCTTATTCAAAAATCAACAGAAATACCCACACGCGTGGTAGACGATCCGCTGACCGCGGTAGTGCGGGGATGCGGCATCATTTTAGAAGACGTCGATAATCTACGAGAAATCTTAATTAATTAAGTCCTACGAATTACTAATATTCACGAATTACGAATATTTGTAATTCGGAAAAATTCGTAATTAGTAGGGAAAATTATGAATTTAAATCGTTCTGGTTTTTTAATTTTTTTAAGCTTATTTTTTTTGACTTTTAGCATTGTTTTTTTCGATCAAAGCAAGGTCGTAGCAACCAGTCATTCCATTATTGCCACATCTTCAGCGCCTTTTCAGATATTGATAAGTCGCTTGCGCGATTTTTATACCTTTTGGACTGACGCGCTGTTTAATATCAGGGAATTGAAACTGAAAAATCAGGAATTAATACAAAAAAATCTGGAATTGGAATCGGCGCTTGCCGATATTTCGGACTTGAAAAGTGAAAACGAAAGCCTTAAGAAACAACTAAATTTTGCCAATGAATATCGTAGAAATCTGATAGGCGCAAATATTATCAGCCGCGACTATCAAAATTCCCGATCTTTTATCATTGATGCAGGCGCATTAGACGGCCTTGCTGTTGGCATGACGGTACTGGCCGGAGGTGGTAATATCGTGGGCCAGATAATTTTAGCCAATGAAAGAACAAGTCAAATACGCGCGATTTTTGACACGGGAACCAAGATAAGTTCCGTAACCCAAATTTCCAGAGTCGCCGGTCTGACTCGCGGTTTAGGTTCGGATCTTATTTTAGACCTAGTTCCGAAATCCCAAGATCTGGGAATCGATGAAACGATTATTTCCTCCGGGCAAGATGGCATCTGGCCCAAAGGGCTTGTGGTAGGTAAAATAGCCGTGATCGAGTCTGGCCAAAATCAGATATTTAAAATCGCTCACTTGAAAAGCTTAATTGATTGGTCAAGACTGGAGCATGTCTTTATAATTATCCCGTAATGCGGAAATTTTTCTTATTTATAATTCTACTGGCTTGTGCCATAATACAGCTTTCTTTTCTGAATCCATCTTACATGGGGGTGAATTTGATTTTAGCTTTCGTGATTGCTTTAGCCTTGACGCAGGAAATTTCATTCACGTTGCCGGCGGTCTGGTTTGCCGGTTTTATCATTGATTTAAACAAAACTCTCTATTTCGGAATTTCGAGTTTAGTTTTTATCACTCTTGTGGTTATAATAACTTTGGGACATCGGTTTTTTCTATCCAGCCGCCGTATCAAAAATATAATCATTCTTGGAATTTTAGCCGTAATCATTGAACGAATATTGTTCTTAGTGTTTGTCAACTTAGCAGTTTTATTAAAAGAAGGATTTTATGAATCGCCGGCTTCTTTTTTCAATACATTCGGATTTTTATTAGAACTAATAATAACACCAATAATTATCTTAGGATTTTTTAAATTACTATTTAAGGACTCTGTTCAAGAATTTAAGCAAGAATGGCAAAAAAACTATCAAATTTTCAAATAGAACCTGAAGAGCTGTTACTGGACCGTCACGAATCTAGGTCGATTTTTCTTGACGACGACAGCAAAGTTGAAAATCACCTGAACCCAAAAAATTTTTGGGCGCTTTTTTTATTTTCTTTTATCATATTAGCCGTTCTTTTGGGGCGCGCTTTTTGGCTTAATGTCGTGAAGGGAGACTACTATACCAAAAAAGCTCAAAGTAATAATGTGCGTTTTTGGCCCCAACAGGCTTTACGCGGCATAATTTACGACCGAAACAATAAAGCGCTTGTTGAAAACGTTCCGGTTTTTAATTTACTCACAATCACGAAATTTTTACCGAAAAACGGCGTGGAATTGGACGCCATGTTTGATAGCGTCGCCGTAATTATAGATATCTCGGCCGATACTCTGAAAAAGGGCCTGGCTGGTCTGGACGACAATATGCTTGATCCTGTCATATTACAAAGCAATATCGGAGAAGAAAAAGTTCTGGCTTTCGAAGCGCGCAGCGAAGAATTTCCAGGTCTTGTAATTGAGAAAAGCGCTATTCGTAATTACAAAAATGGACCAGCTTTTTTTCATATGCTGGGATATCTGGGAAGAGTCGCGAAAAGCGACATCATGGACGATAATTACTATTTTCTGACCGATTCAATAGGTTCATTTGGTCTTGAATCGAAATACGAAAAAGAATTGCGCGGTAAAAAAGGCGAACGCGCCACTTTACTCAATTCAAATGGCGCGGTTTTAAATCAAGTAATTGCCGAAGAATCCGTCCCTGGCAATAATCTTATTCTATCGATAGACGGCGGTTTACAGGAAGTGCTTTACAATTCCTTAAAAAACACCAAAATCGCCTGGAAGGGATCAGGGGCGGCGGCAGTTGCGCTAGACCCGAGAAACGGAGAAGTGCTGGCTTTGGTGAGTCTGCCAAGTCCCGACGGTAACGATTTTAGCAGGGGCCTCACCGTTTCGAAATACAAAATAATAACCTCAGATCCTGAGCGGCCTCTTTTTAACAGGGCGATTTCCGGCCTTTATCCGGCAGGTTCTACGGTAAAGCCACTAATTGCTTCGGCCGCGTTACAGGAAAAAATTATTGACCCCATAAAACAAATTGATGATACTCTCGGCTATATATCAATTCCTAACCAATATGACCCCGATATCGTTTACATTTTTAAAGATTGGAAAGCCCACGGCTACGTGGATATGCGTAGCGCCATCGCGGTTTCGGCTAACGTTTATTTCTACACTATCGGCGGCGGTTACAAAAATATTAAAGGCCTTGGTATCGAGAAAATCGACAAATATCTTTCATTATTTGGCCTTGGTTCGGTGCTCGGCATCGATCTTAACGGTGAAAAGCCCGGACTCGTGCCGACACCGGATTGGAAGAAAAAAGTCAGAAAAGAAGATTGGTTTACCGGTGATACTTATAACGTGTCAATAGGACAAGGGGATTTAATGGTAACGCCTCTTCAAATGGCTTCAGCCATCGCGGCGATAGCAAACAACGGCACACTCTGGCAACCAAGAATCGTGAGAAGTATTTCAAGCCCGGAGGACGATATTTTAAGCGAATTCAAATCAAATTCTATCCGCGAAAATTTTATTGATCCGGAAAATTTAAAAATAGTAAGAGAAGGAATGCGGCAAGCGGTTCATGAGGGGTCGGCGCATCTTCTTTCCGCCTTGCCGTTTGAAACGGCGGGAAAAACCGGTACTGCCCAGTTTGGTTCCGCTAACAGCAAAAGCAACGCGTGGTTTGTCGGTTTCGCTCCTTATGAAAATCCGCGACTTACCCTGGCAATTGTGGTGGACGGAGCAGGAGAGGGTTCTTCAGCAGCCGTTCCTATTGCTAAGGACGTCTTTGAATGGTATTTCAATCAGCCGGAGAATATGCTAAGATAGGAGTCATAAATTTATTAATATGTGGCGACCCCAGCTCCAATTTTGCAAGTTGTGCCACGGCGAACCGCTTCGCCCTTTACAGGATGCCGCTATTCGCGGCGCGCGGTTCGCAAGAGATAAAATTTATTTACTTTATTAAACAACATATTTATTAATTAAAAGGCAAAATTAGAGCGGGGGGCTCATAAATCTTTCTAAAATTTATGAGTTTCGCTCTATAAATTTTAGAGATTTATGGCACAACAAACTTATTTAAGTCAGGAGGGTCTTGAACGATTGAGACAAGAGTCAAAGGAGCTAAAAACTATCAAGCGCCAGGAAATCGCGAAAAGGCTTCAGGACGCCAAAGAACTCGGAGATCTTTCTGAAAACGCGGAGTACATTGAAGCTAAGGAGGCGCAATCGATGAATGAGGTGCGCATCGCGGAATTGGAAGAAATCATAAAAAACGCCGTAGTTATCGAGACGCCGCAAAAAAAGGACACGGTTGAAATCGGCTCAACCATAGAAGTTAAATCAGCGGATAACGGCATTGAACGTTTTGTTATTGTCGGCTCGGAAGAAGCCCGGCCGGCAGAAGGTAAAATCTCAAACGAATCGCCGCTCGGACGCTCGTTCCTGGGAAAAAAGATGGGCGACGAAGTTGAAATAAAAACTCCCAAAGGCATAGCGAAATATAAAATCATTAAAATAGAGTAGTGCGATACCAATATACTAATACATGCGAATGATACAAATAAAATACTAATAAAATTCGTATGATTATTAGTATCATTAATACAAATAGTATATTAGTATCATATTAGCGTAAACGTATGACTTCGTTAGAAGAACTTAGGGAAACACGGATCAAAAAATTACAGGCCCTTGAAAAGGCCGGACTTGTCGCTTACCCTGCCAAAATTAGCCGCGCTCAGACCGTCGGGGAAATCCTGGAAAAATTTCTGCTGTTTTGGATTACAAAAAAATCGGTCCTCACCGCCGGCCGGATAAAAACGTTAAGAACCCACGGCGGCATTACTTTCGCCGATCTGGAAGATTTTTCCGGACGCATCCAGCTTCTTTTCAGCAAAGAGGCTCTAGAAAAAACGGCATATCAAAATCTTCTGGATTATTTTGATATAGGCGATTTTATCGAAGTTAGCGGAACGGTTTTAAAAACAAAACTCGGCGAAAAAACAATCAAGGCACAACGGTTCGCGATGGCGGCCAAGACTTTGCGGCCTTTGCCAGAAAAATGGCACGGCCTACAAGACGTTGAAGAACGGTTCCGGAGGAGATATCTCGATCTTTTAATGAACCCGGAAACCAAGAAAAAACTTCTTAACCGCTCGGTAATAACCAAAGCTATAAGAGATTATCTTGACGGCGGCGGCTTTCTGGAAGTTGAAACTCCTATATTGCAAAACTTGGCCGGAGGCGCTGCCGCTAAGCCGTTTAAAACCCACCTAAACACCCTTGATCTTGAGCTCTACTTGCGCGTTGCTCCCGAACTTTACCTGAAGCGCATGCTGATCGGTGGATGGGAAAAAATTTATGAAATTGGCAAGAATTTCCGCAACGAAGGCATAGACGCGTCGCACAATCCGGAATTCACAATGCTTGAGGCTTACATTGCCTATGAAAATTCCGAATATCTGAAGACATTTATAAAAAATCTGCTGCAAACAGTCGTAAAAAAGATCAACAATGGCAATGCGACAGTAAGATATGAAGATAAAGAAATTGATTTTTCTGGCGATTGGAAAGAAACGGACTATTCTGACCTGGTAAAAAAATTTGAAGATCAAGCGCGTCCCGATGAAGGCGTAACGGCCTGGGATATCGCGAAAAAAACTTTAATTCAACCGACCGTAGTGAGCGGCTTCCCCAAAAACATCCTGCCGTTGGCGAGAGCGACCGGCGAGAAAGCCGACGCCTTCCAAATTATCATCGGCGGCTGGGAACTGATCAAAGCGTTCAGCGAGCTTAATAATCCCTTAGAGCAGAAAACGAGATTTGAGGAGCAGGAAAAATTGCGGCAAACAGGCGACCACGAAGCCCAGCATCTCGACGAAGATTTCATTGAAGCGCTCGAATACGGCATGCCGCCCGCAGCCGGTTTTGGCCTGGGCATTGACCGGCTTGCCGCCTTATTGACCGATTCTCACAGCCTACGGGAAATCATTCTATTTCCAACAATGCGTCCTAAAATATAAAAATAACTATTTATGAAAGAAGAAGGCGCGCCAAAGTCAAATTTACAAGAAATTCCAGTAAATCCGCCGGAAACCGAAGAACAACGTGAAAAGCGATTGAGCTTCGCGAAAGATAAGATTGATAGGTATTTTAAAGAAAGAGACCAAGAACTGTCATATATGGTTGATTTACAATTTCCGGGTTTGAAAGAAGAAATTATAGCAGGAGCCGAAGAAGCTTCACGCTATCTCTTTGATAAAGCGCGAACGACAAAAGGGAAAGAAAGGCTCGATAATGTAGTATCCTTAAATCGACTCTTAACAATTGTAAATTCTGAAAATAAAAAGGGAGAAGATATGGGGAATGAGTTACTAAAAAATTTACTTACTAATGAAGAGGCTGTAAAAGAGCTGTTTAGAAAAGGTGAAGAAGAAGTAAAAAATAGGACAATAAACTAATCACAATAATGTTAGACATTAAATTAATTCGTGAAAACAAAAAAGAGGTTGAGAAAGGCATTCAAGCCAAGGGTTTTAAAGCTAATTTAGATTTGATTTTAGAGTTGGATGAAAAAAACCGAAAATTGGAGCAGGAAATTGAAAAATTGAATGTTGAACGCAAAAAAGCGGCGCAGGAAAAAAATATTGAACGCGGTAAAGAAATTAAAATCAAGCTCGCCAAACTCGAAAAGGATCAGAAAGTAGTTCAGAGCAAGCTCAATGAATTAATGTTCAAGTTGCCAAACTTGCCCCTGCCGGAAGTGCCAGTCGGAAAAGACGAAACAGAAAACGTAGTTTTAAGGGAAGTAGGCGAGAAACCGCAATTTGATTTTCCGGTCAAAGACTACGTGGCGCTGGGAGAGAGACTCGGCTGGATAGACACCGAGCGCGCCGGCAAAGCTGTGGGCTCACGCTTTGGTTATATTCTGCGCGACGCCGTCGATTTGGAATTTGCCTTAGTCCGATTTGCTTTTGATATTCTAAAAAAAGAAGGTTTTATCCCTATAGTCCCGCCGGTATTTCTAAAACCAGAAGCCATGCGGGGGATGGGCTACTTAGATCATGGCGAAGAGGAAGTTTACCACTTAGAAAAAGATGATTTGTATCTAATAGGAACGTCAGAGCAGGCGATAGGCGCGATGCACATAAACGAGATTCTCGACATTAAAAAACTGCCCATGCGCTACGCCGGATTTTCTTCCTGCTTCAGGCGAGAAGCCGGCTCATACGGCAAAGACACCAAAGGCATCTTGCGCGTCCACCAATTCGATAAAGTAGAAATGTTCAGTTTCGTCCGGCCCGAAGACGCCAAAAAAGAACATGAACTTCTTCTTTCAATGGAAGAAAAATTTATGCAGGCTCTCGGCCTGCCTTATCACGTGCTTCAGATCTGCACCGGCGATCTTGGAGTACAGGCCGCGAATAAATACGACATCGAGGTCTGGCTTCCCGGTCAAAACCAATACCGCGAAACCCATTCAACCTCCAACGACACCGATTTTCAGTCGCGACGCCTTAACGTCAAATTCAAAAACGAAAATACCGGCAAAAACGAGCTGGTTTATACTCTTAATGGCACGGCTTTCGCCATCGGCAGAATGATCATCGCTATTATGGAAAATTACCAACAAAAAGACGGCACTATAAAAATTCCGCCCGCCCTGGAAGGATGCATCAAATAAAAACTCAAAAATCAAATCTCAAACGGATTTATTTCCCGAAAGGGATTTTTTTTGTTATGTTAAAACCAATGGCAGAAAAACATCCAAAAAACAGTTTACGCACCTGGCTTGAGATAGACAAAAAGGCAATCCGGAACAACATCGCCCAGTTCCGAAAAATTATTTCTTCAAAGACCAAACTTATGGCAGTCATAAAATCCAACGCTTACGGCCATGGCTTGATTGACTTTGCCAGAACTGTCGAAAACAAGGTGGATTGGTTTGGGGTGGATTCCATCGTAGAAGGCCTTAAATTACGCCAAAAAGGCCTTAAAGGGGCCATTTTAGTGCTTGGATATACATTGCCAGCTCGCTTGCCCGAAGCCGCTCAGAACGATATCAGTTTAACAAGTTCTAGTTTTGAGTTAATTAAGGAAATTAGCGCTTTAAAAACTCGGCCGAAATTTCACATAAAAATAGACACCGGAATGCACCGCCAGGGTTTTTTCTTAAAAGATTTACCCCGACTTATTAAACTTCTTAAACTATTTAAACTTTCTCCTGAGGGTATCTATACCCATCTGGCTTCCGCCAAGGATCGCCTCTATCCTTTTTATACTTTAAAACAGCTTAAGGATTTCAAAAAGGCGGATGCCATTCTAAAAAAAGCCGGATTCAACAACTATTTGCGCCACGCCTGCGCTACGGCCGGAACTTTGCTTTATCCGAATTCGCATTTCGATTTGGTGCGCGTCGGCATAGGTCTTTACGGGATGTTCTCGACAAGAGAAACCGAACTTCAGATGACTCTGCCCAGCTGGTCTCCCTACGGGGGATCTCTCGAAGGGAGACAAAATCAAAAGGGTCTTAAAGTCCAACTGCAACCGGCTTTGTCATGGAAATCTATAATAGGGGAAGTAAAAAATCTAGAATCCGGTTCGTATGTTGGCTATGATCTTACCGAGAAGGTTTCAAAACTATCGCGCGTTGCCATTATACCCGTGGGTTATTGGCATGGATTTGACCGAGGCTTGTCATCAATTGGCGAAATCCTGATAAAAGGCAAGCGGGCTAAAATTCTGGGAAGGGTGAGTATGGACATGGTCGTCGCGGACATTTCCAAAATTCCCGGCATCAAAATGGGAGATGAAGTGATTATAATTGGTAAACAGGGAAAAGAAAAAATCACGCCGGAAGACATTGCGCAAAAAATCGGCACCATAAATTATGAAGTCATAACCCGCATCAACCCCCTCATAAAACGAATTTACCTATAAGTTTGTAATTTGTGATTTTTTAACACATGCCTTCATCACGCTATTACCGCTATCCCATATTGGATCAGGAAGCGAAAAAAAAATCGCGAAAAAAAATATTCGCCGGTATTTTCGGACTCTTCATTTTAAGCGCTTTGTTGTGGGCCGTTTATTTTTCGCCGGTTTTTGAGATAAGGAATATTAGCATTAATCATCCGGATAAAATAACCGCCGAGGAAGCGGCGCAAATCGTAAACGACCTGAAACTATACTCCAAAATAAAGTTCATGTATGGCCTCGCGCCGATGCTGCAAAAAAATCTTATTCTGGTCTCCAAAAAACGGCTGGCCCAGAACTTGTCGGTGTCATTTCCGGAAATTCGCGACGTTGTCATCAGAAAAAAATTTTTCCATACCCTAAGCATCGAGTTTAATATGCGCGAGCAGGTAGGAATCTGGTGCGCCGCGCAAAGCCGTTGTTATTACATAGACGCTGACGGAATTATTTTCATGCCGGCGTCGGAGAGCGAAGGTTCGCTTGTATTGAAAATACAAGACATGAAAAATCCGCAAGTCGATCTGGGACAAACCGTCTTGCGCCCCGATCTGTTAAAATTCCTGGCCGATTTCCGGGATAAGCTTTCAGAAACCGAAAAAATCAGCGTAACGCTTTATAAACTTAATGGTCAGACTGCGCCGATTGAAGCGATAACAGGACAGAATTGGTCAATTTACATGGAATCGGCAAAAACGCCCGACAGCTTATTGAAAACATTGGTCGCGACACTAGACGAGGCGATAAAATCAAAACGCTTCCGACTGGAATACATCGATTTAAGAATCCCCGACAGAATTTTTTACAAGTTGAAATAAAAGTTAATAAAGCGAACCCGATGTTTCTTTCCGAAACCTTCCGAGCAGGCGGGCTTGGCGGTTTTTGATATAATAATAATAAGCTCATCAAAAACCCCGCCGTGGCGAGGACAAGCGCAGGCGCCGCAGCGGTTCGACGTCCCGAGCACTCACCGTCGAGGGAGAGCGGCCGGAGCGGGTTGAGAGAAAAGATATCGGGTGAGCCTAAATTGTCTTATTCTATTTTATAAATAAAAATCGAGTAGCCGATTTTCGCAACCGGTTTGTATTGATCAAGCCAGACATAAGAGCGCTGGTTATAATGGCAGCTGCCGACATATTGCGGCTGACAGGCGACTTGAAGAAATGTCGCTGAAACCGCAAGCCAACCCCTTTGAGGAATTTCGCGGTCAAACATCCGAGCGGTATTTCCCATATAATAACCCACGTCTCCGCCGCCGAAATAATCCACGCCTATGCTCTGGATGTTATTTTGTTTTACAAACCGCGAGAGGCGCAAAAGATCCTGCCCCCAGTCCAAGTTTGAATCAGTCACGATTTTATAGCCGCCGTTAGGACCTCCGCCGAATTCGTTGAAGTAGGCGAGAAATGCCGGAAACGTAAAAACAACAGAAAGCGACGCCCAAAGCAGAAGAACAAAGATAATCAGAATCCTCTTAAAACTGCGCCAATAAAGCCCCCAGACCTGTAAGAATCCTTGATAATTGCTGATGCGTTCCGTCGTCGCTTTTATCCAAAAGCCCACTTGTCTGGCGGTAAGCAAATAAATGAACGGCAGGGTAGGGATTAGGTGTCTCACGCCGATATTCAGGTTAGAGCGAATAGAAACAAACCAGTAAACTACGATAACCGCGAGCGCCCCGAGCTCAACAAAATTATCTAAAATGTTTATTCTAATGTTCTTGAGAACATTAGAATAGGAGTTTTTAAGATCTCTCACAAAAAGCCATAAAGCAAAGAGTACTAGCAAAATATACGTCACGGGCTCCTTTACCAGATACATCAGTGGAAAGTAAGAAACAGAACCCGTACCCGAAATTTCTCCCAAGTAATAAGTCGTATTGCCTCCGGCCTGGCGCTGGAGAACCATCAAAACTCCGAGAAAGTACTGGCCCAGAGCCCTGGAAAATATAAAATTACTTTTTACAAGCCACACGACAAAATCGACAGCCGGCTGAAAACCAAAAGAGCCAAGCGTAAAGATAGTGCCATTCAATTGACGCTCCGGAGGATAATTCCAGACGTGCCATACATAAACCATCCCGACGACAAAAAGCGCGACAATTGACGATAGAATAAACCCTCCTATGTAAAGTTTCGCCGATTCCAGCACTCTTTTTTTGTTCGCCAGAAACCAGATAAAAATCAAAAAAGCGAAAATTAGCGGCAAAAGAATTGTTGAAAATTTAGTCAGCAGAGCCAGGCCGAAGACAATGCCGAAAAACAGCGAGTTTTTTAAAGTAGGCGACTTAAGCCATCTGTAAAAATAATAATAACTGATGAAAAATCCGGCGGCAGCGCCGACGTCAGTCGTCACGAAACGGGTATGCGCCAGAATCGTCGGCGAAAAAACATAAAGAAAAAGCGCCAGAAACCCGATGTTTTTACCCCAAAGCTCGCTTGCGAATTTAAAAACAAAGAAGCCTAACAGCAGGCTTATTAAAATTATCGGCAGGCGCCCGGCCCGCATCATATTTTGCGCGTCATTGCCGGAATTATAAAGGAAATAATGCCCAAAATCCCACTGGCCATTAATGTCATCCGTCCAGGACTTAATCTGCGACGGAAAATTGATGTTCATAAATAAAAGCGGAATAGCCGCCAGATCTTTCAAAAGCGGCGGATGTTCGGGATTTAGCCGCATATCTTTTTGGGTAAGGTAAGAATAGCCGGCCGGCAAGTGCGGCCCTTCATCCACTATCGCCGAATCGTTCCACATACTTAAAACAGATAAAAAACCGAACAATAAAAGAAGCAAAAACACGATAAAATTATTTTTTTTCATTATTTTACGGGATTATAATTGCTCCCGCGTTAATATCTATTATTTCTATTTTAACATCCTTAAACTGTTTTCGCAGAACGTCAAATAAATCAAAATTAAATTGCAATGGCACAATAACCGCGCCGTTTCTGCCGCGTTTTACGTTTTCGAAGTTCGCGAAATCAGGAGTAATATACTTTACTTCATCTTTGCCCCATAGTAAGAACATAGCGGTCATTGCCGGCATTGGCACGCCTCGAGCAATTGCGCCAGGCGCGTTAACTATAACATATTTATTAATATCCGCGGGCAATTTTTTGAGATATTCAGCCTCTTTGACATAATTTTCAGAAAACGCGTCGCGAGTTTCAGGATTGATAGCCCAAGAAACAAAATATTTACTGGATTCAAAAATCGCGACTAAAAAAAGAAAAATCAAAAATAAAACAAGAACTTCTTTTTTAAGGCGACGAAGCTGGACAAAATAAGCCTCAAAATTTTTATCAGCCAGCTTTTTGTTGAAATAATCTTGGATTTTTTGATAAGCATCCACAAGCCCTAATCCCGCGAAAGCATAGGCGATAGGCGCAAGCGCCAAAGATCTTAAAGCGTGGGGCAATCCTTCAGAAGAAAAAATCGCCGGGAAAAGAAAAATTAAAAACCATGAAAATAAAAATCTTTCAGCAAATTGGCGCCGCCTGGCGCCCAAATAAACGCCATAAAGAAAAAGAATTCCAACCGGCCAGAAAAGTTGGGGGGAACCCGAAAAATTATGGCGCCAATTAAAATCGCCCGCAAAATTAAACATTCCGAGCGTTTTTACCAGATTAACTGCCAAAGCTTTCACGGGCGACGATTCATTGAATATGGAAACTTGGCCAGCGCGGCCGAAAAAATCAACCGAATGATTAAAAAAATAGATTCCCAAGGGTAGCGCGACCATGGTTGAAAAGACGGCAAATATCGCCGCGCCAATCAACAATTTATTGGACTTAGACTTAATTAAAAGCGGCAAGAATACTATTAAAGCAAGAATTGGAGCGAAACGAAAAGCGAGATAGGTATAAAAACCAAAGCCGAACAAGATTCCCGCGATGATAAAATGTAAAAACCTGGTTGTCCGAAAACCTTTTAATAAAAAATAAAAGGCAAAAAGTATAAATGGAATCATCAGGCTTGCCCGAAAACCGATCCGACTGAAAAGCACTGCCCAAAATCCGGTCGCCATAAAAAATGATCCAGCTAGCGCGATTCGTATCTCAAAAAGCTCTTTAAGCAAAAAATAAAGCCCCAACACCGCTAACACTCCGGCAAGAGCCGGAAAGACGCGCAGCGCCCAGGGCGTTATACCAAATGCCTTAATAGCCAGAGCGTCAAGCCAAATAATCATGCCTTCGCGGCCATTATTGTTCGGGTAAAAAACTGAGAAATTCCCCGATTTAAGCGAATCAAGCGCATCCACGCCGTTCATCGCCTCGTCGGGATAAAGGCCCGTGGGAATAGAAGTTATCTGCCAGAAACGGAAAAAAATCGCGATGGCGACAACCAAAACAAAGGCTATAACGTATAAATGCTTAGTTTTCATGTTTTGATTGTATCAAATTATCAATAATGTTAAAATATCAATATCGCCTAGACCTACGAATTACTAATGTTCCCGAATTACGAATATTCGTAATTCGAATAAATTCGTAATTGGTAGGGAATTTTTTATGAATTATGAAAAAATATGAATGATGAACAAGAAAAACAACATGCGCCGGAAATCGAAGCTCTTATTAAGATTGCCTTTGAAAAAGGCGTAGACGCGGCCATAAAAGCGGCGCGAGAAAAAAACGATCCTCACATGCTCGATGATTTTCACGACGCGCTGATTGACCGTTTTTACCAAGAGCTTGTCCGTATAGGTAAAATAAAATAATGCTGCGCGCTTTCGCTAAATCGATACAAATATACAAATGGTACTAATGATACGAATATGATACTAATAATTTTTTATTCGTATTCATTAGTATCATTCGCATGCATTCGTATATTGGTATCGCACTTAATATTTTGAATTTCCAATGATATATTATTATCTTTTATTTCTTCTTTTAGCCGCCGGATCTATCACATGGTTTGTGTGGTTTTTATTCCATAAGGCCTGGCAAGGAGGGCTCATTTTCAGTTCTTTAAATTTCATCCTTCTTGAAGCCAGATTCCCGCGAATTTTGGAAACAATAGATAGGCAGCAGGAATTGTCGGCCTTGGCGTCAATGGAGCAATTTTACAATACTCTTGATAGCGTTCTTAAAAAAAATAAAGGATTTTTTCAGCCAAGACCCAGTATAATTTTTGAAATCGCCGTATCCGAACAAAACGACCATATTGTCTTTTACACCGCGGTACCGCGCTGGCTTCAGAAAACCGTCGAGCGCCAAATTCAAGGCTTCTTTCCCCAAGCCGAGCTTGAGTGGGTTAACGATTATAATATTTTCGCCAGGCCGGGCGCCTTTGCCGGCTCAATATTAAAGCTTGAAAAAAGCTATGTTTTGCCGTTTGAAACTTACAAGACTCTCGCGACAAATACCCTGGCTATTGTAACAAACTCTGTTTCCCTTATTAGCGAAAGAGGCGAAGGCGCGGCCATCCAAATTCTGGTGAAGCCGACTCATTTCACCGCCAAACACGATGCCCGCAAAGTTATCAAGGCGCTGACCTTGGGAAGGAGCTTCGGAGACGCCGTCAAAGAACTCTCCGGTCCGGTGGCTTTTCTGGAAACGCTTGATTGGATTTTTAATACGCTCGGTTTTAAAAAAGAGCGAAAAGAACCGCCGCCGGTCAATCCGGCTCTTTCTCCAGAAGCCCAGGAGATAATCAAAGCTGTGGAAACCAAAACCCGCCAAAATCTATTTGAAGTCAATGTTAGAATTCTGGCGTCAGCCCGAACCATAGACCGGGCCGAGGAAATTCTGACCAACGCCGAAAATGCCTTCAGCCAGTTCCAATCCCCCAATCTCAACGATTTTTACGCCTTAAGGATTTACGGTAAAAAATTAAAAAAACTCGCTTATAACTTTTCATTCCGGCTTTTCAATGAAAATGAAAAAGTAATGCTGTCCGCGGAAGAACTAACCAGTATTTTCCACTGGCCGATTGTACGGCTTGAAACGCCGAAAATAAAATTACTTAAATCAAAACAAGCGCCGCCGCCGGCTATTATGCCCTCGCGCGGCGTTATTCTCGGTAAAAACCAATATCGCGGCCTTGAAACCGTCATCCGGATTGATACCGCGGACCGCCGCCGACATCTCTACATTATCGGCCAAACCGGCACCGGCAAGACTTCAATAATGAAGTCCATGATAAAGCAGGATATAGAGGCGGGAAACGGCGTTTGCGTTATCGACCCCCACGGCGACTTAGTTGAATCAGTTCTCGGTTTTGTACCGGAAAACCGAGCGCAAGACGTCATTTTGTTTGACCCGGCCGATGCCGAGTGGCCAATAGGCCTGAATCTTCTGGAAGCGGCGACGCCGCAGGAAAAAGACTTCGCTATTCAGGAAATGATCGCGATTTTTTACAAGCTTTTCCCGCCCGAAACCATGGGGCCGGTTTTTGAACATAATATGAGAAACGCCATGCTGACGCTGATGGCCGATGAAATGAATCCCGGCACACTTATCGATATCCCGAGAATTTTTACCGATAGAACTTTTGCCAGCTCTCTGCTTATAAAAGTTACCGACCCCTTGGTGCGCGATTTCTGGGAAAAAGAGATGTCAAAAATGACCGAGCAATATAAGTCCGAAATGCTGGGATACTTGATTTCCAAAGTCGGCCGCTTTGTTGAAAACACAATGATGCGAAATATTATCGGTCAGCCGCATTCGGGCATCAATTTTAGTGAGATTATGGACAACGGCAAAATTCTTCTCGTTAATCTCTCAAAAGGGCGTCTGGGAGAGATGAATAGCACTCTTTTGGGCTTGATTATCGTTACCAAACTACAGATGGCGGCTTTCAAAAGAGCGACAGAACGCAACGAAGAGACACGGCGCGATTTTTATCTTTATATGGACGAGTTCCAGAATTTCACGACGGATTCAATTTCATCAATTCTTTCGGAAGCCAGAAAATACCGCCTTAATTTGATTATGGGACACCAGTTCATCGCTCAAATGCCGGAAAAAATCCGCGACGCGGTTTTTGGAAATGTCGGGTCAATGGTAACTTTCCGGGTCGGAGCTGACGACGCGCCGTTTCTGGTAAAGCAATTTGCCCCGATTTTCACCGAGGCCGACCTTATCAACATTGATAATTTTCACGCCTATGTTAGGTTGCTTGTCAACGGCGCCACCACTTTGCCGTTCAACATTAAAATCGAGGCTCCGCCGCCAAGCAGCGCGGAAGCGGCGGAAAGAATCCGCAATCTTTCGCGGCAAAAATACGCCAAACCGCGCGCCGCAGTAGAAGAAGTAATTAACAAAAGATTCGGCAAATAAATATGGATGAAATAATATTTAAAAAAAGAGATTTCTGGCTGGCAATACTAAGCGGTGAGCTCGTCGCTTGGCTTTCATGGCCGGTGTTAAAAAATTTAAAGATTCTGGATATTTTAGCCGGTTTTGGGATAGGAACTTTCAGTTTCAGCGTTTTCTGGTTGCTGTTTATTCCGGCAGGCGCGATTTTCGCTCTTTATCTGTTTTTCCTTTTAGCGCGATCAAAAAATAGGCCGGGGTTTTTTCAGTTGGGCAAATACGGCGTAGTCGGTGTCCTAAACACCTTTATGGATGGCGGGATTTTTAATCTTCTGGTTTTGATTACCGGTATCGCCGCGGGCTGGCAGGCAATCGGCTTCAGAATAGTTTCATTCACGGTAACAATAATCAATAGCTTTTTCTGGAACAAATTCTGGACTTTTAAGGCGGGCGGGGAGGCGGGCGGCCAGGCGGTAAAATTTTTCTTTATAAGCACCACGGTCGCCTTGATTAATCTCGGCATTTTTGCGGTTCTTATCAATGTCATTGGTGCGCCGTTCGGAATTGACATAAAAATCTGGGCAAACATATCGATTGCATTAACAATTATCACGGCTTTTTTCGGAAACTTTTTCGGCTACAAATTTATAGTATTCAAAAAATAAAACGAGCCCCTAAACTCGTTTTAAAGTTCCATTAACTTCTTATAAACCTCAAACGCCCGCATGGCGCCTGCTCTTCATTTTGTACTACTCATGCCGGCACCATTGGCCTTCTTCGGTTTTTTGCCATACGCATTTATCGGCGAATATATCTATTGACGGAACGGGCGGTTCTTGTTTCGCGACGGTTTTCTTCCCGTAAAAGTAATCCAAGAATTCTTGGACATCATTCAGAGTGATGGCGCTGGAATAAAATCCATCCTGTTCAACAGAAATGTCCCGATTGTCAGAACCGATATTGAGCCCCACGACATAGCCCCTCTCGTTTATCAACGGACTGCCGCTGAAACCGTATAGAATCGTCGGCTGGTATTTTACATAATGATCTTTTGATTTTACGCGCCCCTTAATAACCTGCCAGAGGCCGTGCTTGCTGTGGCCGATTGCGGCGACAGCAGAGTCGTTTGCGATCCACATCGTATCGTTAAGAGGAAGATAGGGGAATGGCTTTCGATCACCGGACAAGTCGGGCGCAAGACGTAAAATCACCATATCTTTTGGTTCCCAAACATAAACCCTAGTTGCTTCAAATTTTCTGCCGTCATAGAGCCTAACCCAACGTTGGGAAGAGGCGGAGCAGATATGGTAATTGGTAAGAATGTCTCCTCTAGCGTTAATTATATAACCCGTTCCCGTGCCGTTATCACAATAGATAACAACCACACTCGGCTTGATCTTTTCAATAACCTCATCTGGCACCTGCGCCCAAGCCGGCACAGCCGTCGCCAAAAGCACCAAGAACGGGAACACGGCTAGCCGTTTCATCTGTAAATCCTTATTTTTAAGGGACAAATTATTGCCACCATAATGCCGTATTTATATAATTTTGTCCAGAGTTTTTACTTAACGCTATGGGGCATTAATATGTATAAAAAAACCACACTCGCAACTTAAAAATCGAAGAGGTGGCCAACGTACTGGAACTGGGCGAGAAAAGCCGGATTGTTCGCCGCTATCGTATTGTCTGTCCTCGTCATCAGCTTTTCGCTGGCTTTGGTCAACAGCCTGGCAACCAATGCCGTCCGACCACATTAAGAATATCGGAGACGACGGATTAATTGAAATCGTGCTGATGGGCTCTAATCAGAATTGCGAAACCATCATCATCGGATTTGCGGAAATGAAAAAATTAAAAGAGATGTATAAAGACTGACACCCCGCGATTCACGCGGGATTTTATTTGTTTCTTCCGCGAAAACTGAACGGTAAAAGTCACAAATAAATACATAACAAAATAATTGCGGCCGCAATTATTTTGTTATGTACAAGTAAAAGGTAAAAAGAAGGGGCTCCACGTGTGGAGCCCCGTAGGGGATCAATTGTCCCATTGCGACGGGACTACTGCTTGGCCATCTGGGCCGCTGTCGCGGCGGCCCACTTCCGGGCCATCCTGCTACCCAGCGACTTGCAGAGTTCCCGGCGATTGTACTAGTATTAAAATTAAAACCGCGGAAAATTGCGGCTACTACTAATCAAGCCAGAAGCTTTTCAATCTCTTCGCAAATGATATGAATCAGCATAATGTGCGCCTCCTGAATCCGGGGAGTGTTGTCAGAGGGCACAACAATGGAAAAATCCGCCGTTCCTTTGAGTTTGCCGCCATTCTTGCCAAGCAGTGTCACGGTCCTAAGCCCCTTTTGCTTTGCCGCCCCGATGCCTTCAATAATGTTGAGCGAATTGCCGCTTGTGGAAATACCAACAAAAACGTCGCCCGGTCTGCCGAGCGCTTCAACCTGGCGGGCGAAAATCATTTTAAAATCATAGTCGTTGCTACAGGCCGTAAGAAAAGAGGTGTCGGTCGTGAGCGCGACGGCGGAATAGGGTTTTCGTTCGAGTTTATACCGACCCACCAGCTCCGCGGCAAAATGCTGAGCATCGGCGGCGCTGCCGCCGTTTCCCGCGATCAAAATTTTGCCGCCGCCTTTAAGGCACCCGCAAAGCGCCACGATAATATCGCTGATCGTCTTTAAGATCTCGGCATCGTCAAACAGAAGTTTCTTGACTTCAATTGATTCTTTTATGTAATCTTTGGGACCCTCTATTATCATCATATAAATAGAAACAAAAAGCGGAACTCTTTGGTTTCTGATTTTAATTAGCGGAATACTTCGCGTATGCGCCATTGAAACCGGTATTAACGGTTTCCATCGCCTCGGCGCGCTGGCTGCCGTCTTTTGTGTTGCCGATGATATGAAACATTCAACCTATTTATGCTATCATAATTTTATATGACCCAATCGTCTGATTTTTATAATCTCGGCATAGCGCCAAATATACTTGAAATACTTCACAAGCTGAATTTTAAAATTCCCACTCCAATTCAGGAAAAATCCATTCCGATAGCTCTGGAAGGAACAGATATGATCGGCATTGCCCAGACCGGCACCGGCAAGACATTGGCTTTCGGCGTACCTATGATCCAAGCGGCGCTCAGCGGCAAGCAGGGACTCGTAGTATTGCCGACGCGGGAGCTCGCTTTCCAGGTCAATGAAGTTTTCCATAAAATCGGCTCGCTATTGGGCGTGCGTACCGCCATTCTCATAGGCGGGGAGCCTATCGGCCGCCAGATACAAGCGCTTCGCAGAAATCCGCAAATCATTATCGGCACTCCCGGGCGGATTATCGATCATCTGGAACAAAAAACCGTAACGCTGGCGTCGGTTGCCGTTTTGATCCTGGATGAAGCAGATCGCATGCTTGATATGGGCTTCGCGCCACAGTTAAAGAAAATTCTCCAGGTATTGCCCCGCGACCGACAAACCATGCTTTTTTCGGCAACCATGCCGCAAGATATCGCCAATATAGCGCAGGCGCATATGAAACTTCCTGTCCGCGTTGAAATCGCTCCGCCGGGCACGCCGGCGGCGAAGATTACCCAAGAACTTTTTTTCGTGGAAAAACCGGATAAGTTTAAGCTTCTGGAAAAAATTCTCGGGGAATACCGCGGATCCGTACTTATATTTTCAAGGACAAAACACGGCGCGAAAAAAATTACGAAAAGCATCCGGCTGATCGGCCACTCCGTAGCGGAGATTCATTCGAACAGATCGTTAAACCAGCGCCGTGAAGCCCTCGATGGTTTTAGAAACGGCAAATACAGAATTCTTGTCGCGACCGATATCGCCGCGCGGGGGATAGACGTGAAGGGGATTGAACTTGTTTTGAACTACGACCTTCCTCAACACCCGGAGGATTACGTCCACCGCATCGGACGCACCGGCAGGGTAGACAACGCGGGGCATGCCATCTCCTTTGCCACGCCCGAACAAAAAAACGACGTCCGGGGAATCGAACGCCTTATAAGGGCAACTCTGCCGCTATCAACATTATCGGCGACACTGCCCGCGCGAATGCCTATGCCCTCGGCGCCAAAACCCCCAACTCCTCCCGGCCATCGTTTCCATTCCGGCCGCCGTCAGACACCCCCGGCCCCGAGGCGGTTCAACCGTTAAAGACGCTGTTCGTAAGCAAATTTTAAATTGCCGTTTTCGTTCAATCGAAAAGAAAGAGTGACGATCGCTCCGCCTCAAATACTTATTTGAACAGTTCATTTTCAACCAGGAAGTAGAAATTGGACAAATTCGTTTTTGCCCTTCTAATTCTTTACTATAGCACGCACGCTTTTTGGTAGATTATGGAGACATTATAGCAACCAAAATATTTAATCAACGGGCAAAAGAATTTGAAAGGGCGTCCAATTTTCACTTCCTGGTCAATCGTTTGATAAAATGGTATAATATTTCTGTTTTTGCGGGGTCGTCTAACGGTCGGACTGTGCCCTTTGAAGGCACCTATTTTGGTTCGAATCCAAACCCCGCAGCCAGAAACTTTTGACGGGAATTAAGACTTATAATAAGAAGAGGAAAATTTCAGTATAATTTATGAATCAGTCAATTCCCGGTAATTCCACGGAAAAGCTTACAAAAGATACCATTATCAAGCTAGCCGTATGCGTCGGGCTTGCTGCTTTTTGGGTAATATTTCTCTGGAATTTTTGGGACAAAGGGATATATGCCCTGGGTATTAACGCTTTTGTTTTTGGGGCATTATTCTTCGGTTTTTTTGTTTGGGTTCTTTTTAAAAAAGGCGGATATCTAAAAGAGGATCTTGTTTGGATCGTTCCGCTGTCGCTGATAATTATCAGCTTTTTACTGTATGATAATCCATTTGTGAAAGTAGTAACATTATTTGTTTGGCCTGTTTCTTTTATTGTTTTTTATAACTATGCTTTTTTAAACAACAGGAAAGAAAAATCATGGGATTTTTCTTTCCTGTTCCATCTGTTTATGGAGCGTTTACTGGCGATTCTCGGCAATACCGGCAAGTCGGCTATTTTGTATCTGGAATTTATAATTCCGGCAAATGATAAATATAAAAAGATTATTGCCAGAGTGTTAATAGGGTTTGCCTTATTTTTAATCATCACATTTGCTGTTTTAGTTCCCTTGCTGTCTTCAGCGGATGCGACTTTCGCGCGCGCCGCTCAAGCCGTTCGCGAATGGGTAACCGATCTTATATCATTGCCGCTGGTGTACAGACTGATCTTTGCCGTCGTTCTCTCGATCGCTTTTTTTGCCGCAGCAATCACGTGGGGAAAAGAATTTAATTATAGCAAGAAAGAAAAAGAAACTACTTCAATCGATTCTATTATAACCGGTATTGTCCTTGGAGGAATCTTAACGGTATACCTGCTTTTTTTGTGGATACAGATTAGCCATTTATGGGTCGGCTCGTTACCGTTTGATTTTAAGACGACCGAAAATTTGGTAAAAAGCGGTTTCTGGCAATTGTTCGTTCTAACGCTTCTCAATATCTTTATTTATTTCTTCACTTACAAAAAGACTTCGTCATTTGTGCAAAAAATTTTACTTGCTTTCACCGCGGCTTCGTTATTGCTTCTTGTTTCGGCAAGCCATCGCATGAGTCTATACGTGTTTTTTTACGGATTCAGTTATGAAAAGTTTTTTGCATCATATACTGTATTATATTGCGCACTGCTTTTCTTTTGGTTAATATCGAGACTGGTTATTCATAAAAAAACAGATATTTTTAAATCAACGGTTATTTTGTTCATTTGGATGTATGGAATAATGATGATTTTTCCGGTAGAACAGTTTATTTTCCGTTCCAATGTGGCGTTTTCACAACGTGAAGATTCGCGTATTCGGCTTTCTGAACTTTCCATGCTTTCTCCTGATGTTTTGGGTTTGGTGAAAAGATATGAAGCGGTGGGTGTTTTAAAAAAAGAAACGTTTGATTGGAACCCATGGATAGAAAGTCGGGAGAAAAAAGTCACAGATAAAAAATGGTACGAGCGCAATGTTATGAATTTACTCTACATTCAATATTCAATCAAAAGATGACCGAGACGCCTTAATTTGACATGCCGAGTAGTAGAAACTGGAGTTTCACTACCCGGCGTGCTAAAATAGGCTTAAAAAAGCTCTTTTGTATAGATTTAGTAAAAACTTGTATAGATTTGTATAGTGTGTTATCCTCTTAAAAGAGAGGTATTTTTAATGAAAAATAATGATTTAATACCAATAGGCGAGGCGTCAAGATTATTAAGAGTTTCAATCATGACCCTGCGTCGTTGGGATGAAAGCGGCCGACTTTCTTCTATAAGGCAACAGCCTGGTGGTCATCGTTATTATAGAAAACTCGATATTGAGATTTTCTTAAGCGATTTAATGCGCCTTGCTCATGATTGGATAATTACGCAATCGGAATTTCCGGAGATGTTTTATTGTCAAACTAGCGCGGTTTTTCAAGCACGTTTAACTAAAATGCAAAATCTAATGATTGAAAATCCGAGTGCTAAATATTTATTCTCTTTACTTGTTTCTGTGGCGGGCGAGATTGGTAATAACTCTTATGACCATAATTTGGGGCAATGGCCCGATGTTCCTGGAATTTTTTTTGGATATGACCTAAATAAAAAACAAGTTGTTTTAGCAGATCGCGGATTGGGCGTTTTAGCAACCCTTAAGAGGGTTAAACCGGAATTAATGGATCATAAACAAGCTCTTAAAACAGCATTTACCGAATTAATATCGGGTCGTGCTCCGGAAGAAAGAGGAAACGGCTTAAAATATGTGCGTGAAGTTATTGCTAATAATCAAATTAATTTACTGTTTCAAAGCGGCGATGCAGAATTAAAAATTATTAGCGGAAGCCGTGAGTTAGAAATAATAAATATAGTAGATAATTTTCATGGCTGTTTTGCGCTAATTTCTTATTAAACTATTAAAAAATATGATTATAGAACTAAAAAAATTTGGTACCACTCTCATTTCTCGGCAATCAGGAAGAGAAGCTTATTCCGCTCTCCAGCCTCTTTTGAGAGATGTGGCAAGCGAAGAAAATATTGAAATTAATTTCGAGGGTATTTTGACTTTTTCGCCATCTTGGGGAGATGAGGTTCTTTCTCCTTTATTAAATATTTACGGGAAAAGATTGGTTTTAAAAAATACAGACAATCCTTCCGTTCAAGCCACATTGGAAATATTAGAAAGAATTACAGAAAAGAAATTTACCATAATTTGACTCAAGTTTTCACTACCCGGAGCGTGTTAAAACAGGCCTAGAAAAGCCCTCAACGGTCTCATCCTGGGCGGTTCTAGACCGAACGTGCAAGACGAACGAAGGTGAGGAGGTACTGAGCACAGCAGTGCGAAGTGCACTTCAGATATAATTATGTACTGTAGTTAAATGAAAAAAGAAGATAAAAAATCTGTCATCAGGGGAGTTATAGATATAACCTCAAAAGGCACCGGCTATGTTACGGCCGCCGGATTCAGCGATGATATCCAGATAGAGCCGCAATTTTTAAACACCGCTTTGCACGGGGACGAAGTGGAGGTTTTTTTATTTCCCCAAATAGAAAAGGGGGAATTAAGCGGCGAAGTCATAAAAGTTCTATATAGAGCAAAGGTGGAATTTGTGGGCACGGTGGATAAAAGAAAAGGAAACAATGTTTCTTTTATCGTTCCCGATGACAAGAAAATGTATATTGATATTCTTATTCCTCCCGTCGAATCAAGAAGAATTAAAAACAATTGGAAGGTTCTCGCGCGGATTAAAAAATGGGACGATCCAAAAAAGAATCCCGAAGGCAGTGTTTTGAAAGTGCTTGGCAAAAAGGGAGACAATGACGTTGAAATGGAATCCATCGTGCTTGAAAAAGGATTTCAGACGGGATTCCCGCCAAAAATCAGAAAAGAGGCTGAATTATTGGAAAAAAGATCAAAACCGATACCGCAAAAAGATATCGCCGAAAGAAGAGACTTCAGGCGGGTCACGACGTTTACCATTGATCCAGAAGACGCGAAAGATTTTGACGACGCCGTTTCGTTTAAAAACATTTCCGACAATTTATTTGAAATCGGAGTGCACATTGCCGACGTATCGCATTACATAAAGGAGGGCGGCCAGCTTGATATGGAAGCGCGCCAGCGAGGAGTTTCCATTTATCTTGTTGACAGGACCATTCCGATGCTGCCGGAAGTCCTATCCAACGATATCTGCAGTTTGAATCCCGGCCAGGACAAACTGACTTTTTCGGCCGTTTTGACCATTTCCGCGTCAGGGATTATCGAAAAAGTCTGGCTTGGAAGGACAATAATAAATTCAAATAAAAGATTCACCTATGGGGAAGCGCAAAAAGTTCTGAATGAAAAAAGTGGAGAATACTGCTACGAACTGGAGCATTTAAATAAACTAGCGCGGATTTTTAAGAACAAAAGAATGAAAATGGGAGCGTTGGATTTTGACAGGGAAGAAGTAAAATTCAAGCTTGACGCGAAAGGAAAACCGGTGAGCATAGTTGAACAGCCAAGGCTCGATACCCATAAGCTGGTGGAAGAATTTATGATTCTAGCCAATAAGGAAGTGGCCTCATATTTAAGCCGCGAGATAAAAAGAATAAATAAAGGGGCTTCTATTTACCGCATTCATGACGTGCCGAAGAAAGAATCCATAGATGAGCTGCTGTTTCTTTTGAGAATGCTCGGACATGAGATAGAGGCCAAGGGAGAAAATATTTCATCAAAAGAATTAAACGATCTTTTTGAAAAAATTAAAGGCAAGCCGGAAGAGTCCCTTATAAAAACCGTGGCGATGAGGTCTATGGCCAAGGCGATATATTCCATAAAAAATATCGGACACTACGGATTGGCGCTCGAAAATTATACTCACTTTACCTCTCCCATAAGAAGATACGCCGATTTATTAGTTCACCGGATTCTGGAGAAACATCTGAAAGGCGGAAATCTAAACGGTCAGGAAGTCGCCTGGTACCATAGCCTCGCGGCAGCGCTTTCCCAGAGGGAAATTGACGCGGTGGACGCCGAAAGATCTTCCATTGCTTATAAACAGGTTGAATATATGACGGATAAAATAGGAAATACTTATAAAGGAGTAATTTCCGGCATAACCAGCTGGGGAGTATACGTGGAAGAATCAAAAACCAAGGCCAACGGGATGGTAAAATTCAAGGACATGAAAGACGATTTTTATGTTTTCAACAAAGAGACCTTTTCTCTTGTTGGCACAAGAAGCAAGAAAAAATATTCTCTCGGAGATGAAGTGAAAATAAAAATTGTCGGAAGCGACCTGGAGAGAAAAACTTTAGACTATGTATTTGTTTGACCGCGGCAAATAATCATCTACTAAATCTATTCTGTTCCACAGAACTATAGTTCGCTCCATTCTAATTCGGTTGTCTTAAAAAATTTGGCGGTAAAATCAATCGCTTTCTGATTATCGAAACGCTTGCATGTATAAATATCAACTGTTAGGAAATTAAGTTTTTCCCAAACGTAAATTGACGCGCCGGACTCAACCCAAAAAATAGCGCCTTCCCAGCCGTCATGAATTGGAATACTCTTGCCGGTAGCGGAAGTAATGATAGGCTCTTTTAAATCGGGATGGATTGTCATCTCGAGTTCTTTTGCCAAACCCAAAAGATATTTTTTAACCGTTTCTTTATTGATAATAGCGGAATATCGCGCCTCTATTACCAATCTCTGCCGCGTAACCCTTGGTTCAATATTTTTCATCTTTTTAATCAAAATATATAAATATAAATTTTTAACGTTTATTAATAGTATTCATTTCTTGATTTTTGTCAATATAGATACCCCCAAGTCTGAAGTTTGTCGCTGTCGGTATGCCATTTTAAACCGATGTCGGTGCGATAAAACATATTTTGAATCATAATATTTTTTATTCTCGTGTAGGCCTGATGGCGAGCTTCATTGACGGTCGTGCCCGATCCGGTAACGACCAGAAGGCAACCAGAATCTCCGGCAATGCGCCATACGCTGTCTTCCGTTTTTATATCTTCAATATGGATTCCGTCCAAGTTTCCGGGTTTTTTAAATAGAATTGGTAAATCCCGGTATATTTCAATCAATTCCTTGTCTCCCGCGCTGGCAAAAAAAGTCGGGACTAAAATTCTTACGCCTAATTGAAAACCTTTTTGGGTTTTTAATTCAAAATTTTCACCGAAAGCCAGTTTATAAAGCCACTCGCCAGTCGGCGTCAAAATACCTTCAAGTTGAATTTGAATTGTCGGATAACCAAACCGCGTTGTCCATTCAAGAGGGTAAATACCTTTGCCGTTTACGATGCAATTAATGTCAATGTAGCCGACATAACCTGATTCAATCAATGCCGGTTTCATTTTTTCAAGAGTCATTTTAAACAATTTATTTGGTTCACTCCAAAACATCAGCGTTCCCATCTCGCCCGAAAACGGGCCGATATCACCGGGGAAGATTCTTTTGTGTTCAAAATTTATATTTATCGGCAAAATAAAATCTTTACCGTTAAAAAACGCGCCGACAGCTACTTCAACTCCGGAAACGAATTTTTGAAGCTGAAAAATTGGCGCTTTTTTTTGCCAAATGTTTTTATTTTGTCTTAAAAGTTCGAGCAGATCTTTACCATCCTCTTCCTGACCCAGAAGCGAAAGCTCTTTGTTGCCGGAAGGAACGTTGCCGCTTGGTTTAAAAACATATCTTTCGGGGTTTTTCTCTATGAAAGCGATAGCTTCGTCGTAATTCGTAAATTGCCATTGCGGCAAAATATTGACGCCATATTTTTTAAGCTCCGTCTGTCCGAAATCGCGATCCATTTCCAACCTGTCGGTATAAACACTTCCGCCAATGACCAGTTTGCCGTTACGGCGCAATTTATCGGCAATCTCGCCAAATTCCATATCATCAAAAACAATTACATCAGCCCAATTCTTATGCGATTCCCAATTATCAACTTTATCAATAAAGCCATTATAGACATCGGCAACACTTTTTGCCTTCATGTATATTTTAACTTCATGCCCCTCTTTCTTAAGTTGCCACGCCAAATCACCGCTTAGCGCTTCAAGAGCTACAAATAAAAATTTCTTCGATTCAAATATTTTTCCGTTTCCGTTTGTATTGCCGCTGATATTTCCGTTCCGGGCAACAATATTGTTTTCTACTAAATTTTCTTTCATCTTTTTAAATTTATAAATTCATTATACAACAAAAAAATAAAATATTTTTAAAAAATCTGTGCATAACTTTTATTTTCTAATGGTTTTGTATATTATTGCGCAGACTTTTACTAATTTGACGGATAATTTTTGCCGACCTATCATAATATTGAGGATATAAATCAAAAAACACATGGCAAATAATGATTTTCCCGAGTTAATCCAATATTTGGATGATAAATTCACAGCCGTTGATAAACGATTTGACGAAGTCGATAAAAGATTTGACGGAGTAAAAAGCAACTTCAATAATCTCCTAACTGCTGTTGATGCTTACGCCCAAAAAGCGGATACCTATTTTCAGGAAAAAGTATAATAAACTTATTTAAAATCCGCCCCGCAATTGCGGGGCGGATTTTGTTGCCGGAACTTAATTTTTGTGGTATTTTATTGGCAAAAGGAGGATTTAATTATCGCTGTTTTTTTTTCGCCAATTGACATAATAGCACGCAAGTGCTATTATGTGTTTAATTTGAATTACCGCCCCTACGCCAGGAGGAATAGTGGTCACATATCTGGGTTTCTTAGCCGCGATTTTGACCACCGTCGCTTTTCTGCCTCAAGTTCTTAAGACTTTTAAAACAAAAAAGACAAATGACCTTTCTTTAATAACGTATATACTTCTGACTGTCGGCATGCTTCTCTGGGGCCTATACGGTTTTCTGAATAACGATATTCCTTTGGTCTTAGCGAACGCGATCACGTTTCTATTGAGCATGTCCATTTTAGTTTTAAAAGTAAAAAACGATCTGATGTAACAAAGGCCCTTCCGGGCCTTTTTATTTTTTACAGACATTCTCATATTCTTGAGTATGATTGTCTTAAAATTCAAACGATCGTCTAAATTAATATGAGAATGTTATTTGTTTTTTATTTCTTAAGCAGTTTAACTTCCTTCGCGCTCAACACCCGAAATTCACCGGGTTTCATTTTGCCCAAACTAACCGGCCCGATGCGCAGGCGTAGGAGGCGAGTGACGGTCAGCCGCAAAGCTTCGCACATGCGCCGTATCTGGTGCTTGCGACCCTCGCGCAAAATAATTTTGAAAGTATGATTATCTAGCCACTCGGTTTTTGCCGACAATGTTGTTACGCCATCAATTTCAATACCGCGCTCCAAAACCTTAAGCCGCCCGGCTCTGATCTCTTCCCGCACGGTAACTTTATATTCTTTTTCCACTAAATGCGCCTCGCCCGTAACCGCCTTCGCTATGACGCCGTCATCCGTCAGCATTAAAAGCCCTTCGCTTGATTTGTCTAGGCGGCCGACAATATTGAGCTTCGCGAACCGGGGGAACAATTCGTAAATAGTTTTGCCTTCGTTTTTTTCGCGGGAAGAAACGATCTCTTTGGGCTTGTAGATGACAATAGTTGTTTTTTTGGCAAGCTTTTTTTCCGCGGCAGGTAGAATCGCGACCTTGTCTTTTTCAGGATCAATTTGCACGCCCATTTCCCGCACCACCTTACCATTCACAGTGACGAGGCCAAGCATAATAAGCCGCTCCGCCTCGCGCCGCGAAGCGATGCCTTTTTCCGACATATATTTTTGTATCCGCATTAAAATAGCGACTAATTTTTATTGTGGATGATTTCAACTACGGCAAGCTCTAAAGGCAAAGGGGGAATTGGCGTGAATTTCATGTCCTGGGAGGCCGAATGCAAAATGTGAAGCGCCTGCGAAAGATTTTGCAACTCAAAACTGTTCGCCTGACCCTGCGACGCCTCCACCTGGTCCTGCGTCAGCTCCTGGGAAATAAGTCCTGAAAGCGCCGGGTCAATTTTCAGAATCATTAGGCGGCGGAAATGGTTTTGCATTTCCTTCAGAAACTCCTGTAAATCGCTGCCTTCGTCCATCATTCGGCCGATAAAATCCACCGCGCCGGCAGGATTTTTTGAAACGACGAAATCCGTAAGCGCTTTGACTTTTTCAAAGTCCACCACGCCCAAAAGCGATTCAACGTCTTCTTTTTTAACTTCGCCCGCGCCCCACGACTTCAACTGCTCAAGCATGGACTCGGCGTCCCGCGAACTGCCCTGCGCGTAGCGCGCCACGAGCTTGAGCGCCGGCTCGTCAATTTTTATTTTTTCGGCTCCGGCGATCATTGAGAGTCGTTTTAAAATTTCGCTTACCGAAAGCCGCCTGAAATCAAAACGCTGGACCCGCGACAAAATAGTCGCCGGAACTTTATGAACTTCTGTCGTTGCCAGAATAAAAATGGCATGCGCGGGCGGCTCTTCCAAAGTTTTCAGAAGCGCGTTGAACGCTTCTTTGGTGAGCATGTGGACCTCGTCAATTATGAATACTTTGAATTTGCCGACGGCGGGCGCGAACTTGATGCCGTCCCTTAGCTGGCGGATTTCGTCAATACCGCGGTTTGAAGCGGCGTCTATTTCAATTAAATCAAACGCTTTGCCCGCGGCTATCTCATTGCAAAGGCCGCATTTATTGCATGGCTCAAAATCTTTTCGTTCGGCACAATTTAACGATTTTGCTAAAAGACGGGCAAGTGTCGTTTTGCCTGTGCCGCGGGGCCCCGTAAATAAATATGCGTGGCCGACACGGTCCAGTTTCAGGGCGTTAGTAAGAGTCCTAACGACGTGTTCCTGTCCGATGACTTCGTTCCAGCTTTTCGGCCGATATTTGCGATATAAAACTAAATTAGCCATTATTTTTTCTGTTTTACACTATCACAAGTTTAGCATAATATAAAGTCAGTATGAAAAACTATTCACGAAACGCAGCCGGCAAGGGCAAGACGACTTTCCGAACCGGTGACCGCTGGCGCGCCAGAAAATACATGGCCACCCTTCGGGTGAAATTACAAAACCCAAAGCACAAATCCCAAACAATTTTCAAATTCAAATGACCCAAACGCTGAAACATAAAAAAGTAGGACTGGCGCTTGGCGGCGGGGGAGCCAAGGGACTCGTACATATAGGCATCATTAAAGCGCTTGAAAACGCTGGAATTTCTATTGATTACATAGCTGGCACAAGTATGGGCGCCCTTGTCGGCGGAGTTTACGCGGCCACAAAAGACATTACTACGCTTGAAAGTATGGTTTCGGAAATAAAACGAGACGACGTTTTTCCCCTGCTTGAACTTCTAAAAAGAAAAGACGGCTCTTTTTTCCGCGGCCAAACCTTAACGGAACGTTTAAGGAAACAGCTTGGAGACATCAAGGTTCAAGATTGTCTGATTCCTTTCACTGCCATCGCGACCGACGAAGGCAGTGGAGAAGAAACAAGAATAAATAAAGGCGACCTGGTTGACGCCATACGCGCGAGCATCGCCTTGCCGATAATTTTCGCGCCGGTTGAATTTGAAGGAAAAATGCTCGTTGACGGCGGGCTGTCCAACCCGGTGCCCGCTAACGTCGTGAAAGAAATAGGCGCCGACTATATTATTGCCGTGGATGTGTCCAGCCGCCAGCTGATACCGAACGATAGTGTGAAAGAAATAAAAGATTTTTATTCAATTCTTGACAGGACTATTTCGGTTATAGAATACCAGCTGGCTAAAAAGAACCTGCTGAAAAACTCGGATATTGTTTTGAGGCCGCCGGTATTTAGTTACGACTGGCTTAACTTCAGTAAAGCGCCGGAGCTAATTAAAATTGGCGAGGAAGAGGTAGAATTGAGCTTGCGGAAAATCAGGCAGGGAACCGGCTATAAAAAACCAGATCAAACTTTCGCGGAAAAATTCATTGATTTCATCTTGAATAAGCCGTCTTAAAAAGAAAAAGCCCCCGGCGCACTGCGATGTTGTCGGGGGTTTGGTGTTGGTCCAAGAGTCGCAGCTCTTGGTTATAGCTTTGTGTCAAGTAATTTCGGGTTATTCGGATATTATTAATTTTATTCGGATTATGATATTATCATATAATATTAAAAATATATGAAATACGAACTGCCAAAATTGCCCTACTCTTACGACGCGCTTGAGCCGTCCATTGACGCCAAAACAATGGAAATCCACCACACTAAGCACCACCAAGGATATATTGATAAACTGAACGCGGTGATAGAAAAATATCCCGGCCTGCAGGATCAGAAACTTGAGGACCTCCTGAAAAATTTGCAGGCGATTGAACAGATGGAAGAAAGCGACAAAACAATACTGAAAAACAACGGCGGCGGCCATCTGAACCACTCGCTTTTCTGGCAGATGATGGCGCCGGCAAAAGAAGTTGATAAAAATCTGCTCGTCGAAATTGAGAAAACTTTCGGCTATCTGGATGAATTCAAAAAGACTTTTACACAGGCGGCGGTGGGGCAGTTCGGCAGCGGCTGGGCCTGGCTCGTCAGGAACGAAGCGGGGAAGCTTGATGTCTATTCATTGCCCAACCAAGACTCGCCGTATCTCAAAGGACACACGCCGATTATCGGGCTGGACGTATGGGAACACGCTTACTATCTGAAATACCAAAACCGCAGAGCCGAATATGTGGAAAATTGGTGGAAAGTATTGAAACTGCTTTAGAGTAAAATCCTATCCATTGTCTTTCCGAACCGGGCGTTCTCCGCTTCTCCCTCGACGGTGAGCTCGGGACGTCGAACCGCAGCGAGCGGAGCCGCCACTGCTCTCTCGGCTCAAAAGTCCCGCCGTCGGCGGGACACCAAGCTTTTTCGCCTCCGAGAGCTTCTCCAAGACAACGGATAGGATTTTTATTTTGACTTGACAATACCCGTAGATTTGGTATAATGGAATATGGCTGGCTGGGTCGGGTTGAACGGCTGTGTGCCGACGACGGGGGAACCACGCAGGCAAGTAGGCCAACGGCTGAACGCCAGGACACCAGCAGAGAACACCACTGGCCAGAACGCGGACGCAGGACCGGTATAAGCCACCGGGGTCCGATCCAGTCAGCCATTTATTTGTACCTTGTGCCAATAGCGGCCGCTTCGGCGGCCGATAAAGAATCCCGGTCCAGAAACACCGGATCGGGACTAGTAGTAGTGACGCCGCGCGGTACGCCGCCGCGGCATTAGTATGGTCGGGCCTCCTGCGGGAGGCCCTTATTCTTTTCTTATAGGAAACCCCGCACTCCACTTCGTTGCGTGCGGGGAGGGGGTCATTACCACCCCCCCCGGACGAAACGCCGTCCGGGGATTTTTCTTTATATCTTTTGGTAAATTACGGTTTTATTTGCTATAGCAAATAAAACCGTAATTTACTCTCAATTCACTTTAATATGTTGCCGATAAAATCTTTATGGCCGTTCAGAAATTCCCGAGCCGTCAAAATTTTCCCGCTTTCAAGTTGTAATTTTTTAATAACCAAAGAGCCCTGGCCGCAACCTATAATCAATTCCCCCGAATCAACAAGAACCTTTCCTATTTCATTATTTTTTTCTGAACCATCTGCTTCCAAAATTTTTAATACTTTATCATTCCAAATCGTCCAAGCGGTTGGCCACGGGTAAAAAGCGCGCGTCATTCTTTCCAATTCAAGCGTGCTTTTTGACCAGTCAATTTTGCCGTCTTCTTTTTTGATTATTTTAGTGAATGTCGCTTTTGAATGGTCCTGCTCTTGCGGTTTTATATCCCCAGAGATATATCTTGAAATTATTTTTATTAAAGTTTCGGCTCCTAAAACTGATAGTTTCCTATAAAGCGATTCTGATGTTTCGGATTTCGAGATTAGGATTTCGGATTTCCCCAGCAAGGGTCCGTGGTCCATTTCTTCGTCTATGAGCATTATCGTAATGCCGGTTTTTTTGTCGCCGTGCAAAATCGCGTACTGAATCGGCGCCGCGCCCCGCCAAGCGGGCAATAAAGAGCCGTGAGCATTAATCGCGCCATACTTAGGAATATCCAAAATCGCTTTGGGGATAATCTTGCCATAGGCGGCAACGACAATTAAATCCGGCGCCAGATTTTTCACCTGATTTATAAAATTTTCGTCTTTCAGTTTCTCCGGCTGTAATATAGGAATGTTCCATGTTTCATGTTTCATGATAAATGATTTGACCGGCGGGGGAGTGAGAACCTGCTTTCTGCCTGCAGGCTCGTCGGGTTTTGTCACGACTGAAATAATTTGATAGCCCTCGTGGACGAGAGCTTCTAAAATAGGCACGCTGAATTCCGGCGTGCCCATAAATAAGATTTTCAAATTTTGTGAAATGCGTGAAACCTGATTCATAACTTTAGTTAACAAAATAATTGCGGCCGCAATTATTTTGTTATGTATTTATTTGCAGCTTTTGTCTTCTTTTTTATTTTCTTTTTTCATTATTTCCTGCATTCTCCGCATTTTCCGCGGTAAACAGCTCTTCGGCCTTATCTATAAATAAGGCGCCGTTGACATGATCCACCTCGTGCTGAATAACGCGGGCAAGCAAACCTTTGGCGCGGATTTTTACCGGCTTGCCGTTTTCATCAAGCGCCTTAATAGTCAGCTTCTTGGGCCTGATTACCGATCCCCAGATTTTCTGGACGGAAAGACAACCCTCCTCAAAAGACGATTTGTCTTTTGACAGGTCTTTGATTTCCGGATTAATAAAAACGTAAACCTTGTCTTCAACGTCAGCCGTAAAAAGACGCAGCGACTTTCCGACTTGCGGCGCGGCAAGGCCGAGGCCCTTCGCGTCCTTCATGGTCGCTATCATGTCCTCGACAAGTTTTTTAATTTCCGGCGACTTGGGGTCTTCCACCGGTTTTGATTTTTCCCTTAGAACCGGTGCGCCCTCTTGGACGATTTTTAGAATTTTCGACATATTGTTTGGTTTTCACTAACTCTTTTTTAAGTATGCCCATAAAATAACGGCCCATATCTTCTTTTTTTATCTTGCCGCCGTGCCATGCGTCGCGCGTCATTGATAAAATGCCGCGCAGAAATGTTTCGTCGTAGGTCTTGGCAAGACGGAAATAAACACCCTTGTGGGCCTCATCTTGAAGTCCCTCGACTAAATCCCAAGCTAAAACTTGATGTTTGGTGGTTAAAGCCATATTCTTAAATTAACATAAAAAATCATGGGTTTCCACTTGCTTTCCGCAGAATTTGGAGTAGAATGAAATTAAGAAAAAATAAATGGCAGAAAGATCACATAAAAAATATATTCTCTTTGCAGTCACCGTAGTGGCTATTTTTATTGCTTTTGGGGCCGGCTTTATATACGGCTCGATTGAAAAACTGCCAAGGCCGATTCAGGGAATCATCAATCAGGAATACGGTAAACCGAAAGAATTTGATTTCGGGCTTTTCTGGAAGACTTGGGACGAGCTTCATAATAAATATGTAGAGCCGGCCAAACTGGAAGACGGCAAGCTTTTATACGGCGCAGTCGAGGGTATGATCAAGGGAGCGGGGGATCCTTACACGGTGTTCTTCCCGCCAGAACAGGCCAAAAGTTTTACCCAGGACGTTCAGGGCAGTTTTGGCGGAATCGGGGCGGAGATAGGAAAGAAAAACGGGTTTATCTCCGTGATAGCTCCACTGGAGGATTCGCCGGCTCAAAAGGCCGGAGTTCTGGCGGGCGATAAAATTCTTAAAATAAACGAGGAACCGACTGATGATTTATCGGTTGAACAGGCAGTAACTAAAATCCGCGGCGAGATCGGCACAAAAGTCGCGCTTACTATTTTGCACAGCAATGACGACGCGAAATCAAAAGAAATAACCATAACTCGCGCTATCATCAAAATTCCGATAACTAAGTTGGAATTCAAAGATAATAACAAGATGGCCCACTTGTCTTTTTACAGTTTCACCGCGACAGCGCCTTCTGAATTCCAGCGGGCGGCGTCAAAAATTCTTACTTCGGGATCAAAGGGCGTGATATTGGATTTGCGAAACAACCCGGGAGGTTACCTGGAAGTAGCCGTTGACATTGCCGGCTGGTTTTTCAATCCCGGCGACCTTGTCGCGATTGAAGATTACGGACAGAGTAAGACAACGGAATTCAGGACGTCCGGCATGGGCGGACTTAAAAATTTCCCGATGGTGGTCCTTGTAAATCAGGGCTCGGCTTCGGCTTCCGAAATTCTGGCTGGCGCTCTGCGCGACAACAGAAACATAAAGCTGGTCGGCGCTAAAACTTTCGGCAAGGGGTCAGTGCAGGAGCTGGCCAATTTTGAAGACGGTTCGTCATTGAAAGTTACGGTTGCCCGCTGGCTAACGCCAAAAGGCACGTCAATTTCCGAAAAGGGACTGGAGCCCGATTATAAGGTTGAAATGACCGAAGAAGACATTAACGCCAAAAAAGACCCCCAACTTGATAAAGCGATAGAGATTTTATCAGGAATGATAAAATAATGAAGGTTGTACTGTTAAAGGATGTTTCCGGCCTTGGGAAGAAAGGTGAAGTCCGTGAAGTGCGCAATGGTTACGGGCGGAATTTTCTTTTGGCGCGGGGTCTGGCGGAAACGGCAACCATACAGGTTTTAAACAAGCTTGCCGCCAAAAAACAATTCCGAGAAAAACATCTGGAAAAAGAAAAAAGTGAAGCACTCGTTTTGAAATCAAAACTGGAAAAAATCAATCCTGTTTTCAAAGTTAAAATCGGAGAAAAAGGCCAGCCGTTCGGATCAATCACGCCGACTAAAATAATTCAAGAGTTGGAAAAACAGGGAATACATATCGGAAAAGAATCCCTGCCGGCCGAATCAATAAAAACTTTAGGTTCTCACAGTTTAAAGATAAAATTAACCAATAATGTAGAAGCCGAACTAAAAATAACAATCGAAGCGGAATCCTCCTCTGCTAAAGCTACGGCGGACAAGAAATGACAAAATATATTTTTGTGATAGGAGGCGTCATGTCCGGAGTAGGCAAGGGAGTTGCCACCGCTTCGCTCGGAAAAATTCTGGCTTCGCGCGGCTATAACGTCTCGCTTGTAAAAATTGACCCATACTTGAACGTGGACGCCGGAACAATGAATCCGGTGGAACATGGCGAAGTTTTTGTTACCGAAGACGGACTTGAAACCGATCAGGACCTGGGCAACTACGAACGGTTTCTGGACCGAAATATGCACGCTTGCAATTCCATGACTACTGGAAGCGTTTTTAAGTCGGTTATTGAGCGAGAAAGAGACCTGAAATACGAAGGCAAGTGCGTTGAAACAATCCCGCACGTGACCGAAGAGGTCCAGAAACGCATCAAGAAAGCCGCTTCAGAAACGGGCGCCGACTTTTTACTGGTGGAAATCGGCGGCACGGTGGGCGAGTACCAAAATATGCTTTTCCTGGAAGCGGCGCGCCTTACCCGCCTACTACATCCTCAAGACACGCTTTTTATACTAGTGAGCTATCTGCCAATACCGAAAATGGTTGGTGAAATGAAAACCAAACCGACCCAGCACGCGGCGAGAACCCTTAATTCCGCCGGCATTCAGCCGGACTTTATCATTGCCAGATCCGAGGTTCCCTTAGACGAGCCGAGAAAAAAGAAAATCGCGATTTTCTGCAATGTGGCGCCCGACGACGTTATTTCCGCGCCCGACATTACTTCAATTTATGAAATCCCGGTGAATTTCGAAAAAGACAGGATAGGCAATAAGATTCTCAAAAAATTCCGGATGAAGCCGAAAAAAGCAGCCGGCTTGACCGGTTGGAACCGGCTCGTCAGAAAAATCAGGACAGTTTCCAAGCCCGTAAAAATCGGTATTATTGGGAAATATTTCAATTCGGGAAATTTTGTTATTAAGGACGCCTATCTCTCGGTAATTGAAGCGACAAAGCACGCTGCTTGGCACTGGGACAGGAAACCGGAAATTCAGTGGCTTGATTCCGAAATTTACGAGAAAAATCCAAGAGCGCTTAAAGCACTATCAAAATATGATGGTATAATCGTGCCCGGCGGATTCGGCGACAGGGGAGTCGAAGGAAAAATTAAGGCCATTGGCTATGTCAGAAAGTATAAAATCCCTTTTCTGGGGCTTTGCTACGGCATGCAACTTGCCACGATAGAGTTCGCGCGCAATGTCTGCGGCCTAAAAAACGCTCACACGACCGAGGTTAATAAAAACACCCGCCACCCGGTAATAGACATTATGGAAGAGCAAAAACAGAATCTGGAAAAAAGCAATTATGGCGCTTCCATGCGCCTCGGGGCTTACCGCTGTGTTTTGACGGCCGACACATTGGCGCAGGAGGCATATGGCAAAAAAGAGGTTTGGGAACGTCATAGGCACCGATATGAATTAAACAATAATTACCGACAAATACTGGAAAGCAGAGGGCTTGTAGTTTCCGGAGTCAACCCCGAAAAAAATCTTATTGAGATAATAGAAATAAAAAACCACCCATTTTTCGTGGGTAGTCAATTTCATCCTGAATTTTTATCTCGACCCCTAAGACCTCATCCGCTCTTCAGGGATTTCGTGAAGGCGTCTATCAGGAAGTGAAAATCGGACCCTCCTTTTCAAATTCTTTAACGGGATAAAACGTTAACCACTGTAGCATGGCGGCTTGAACCGTAGAATTTTTTGAATTTTTTAGAAGTAAATTTAACCGTGCCGCTCTGTGCCGCGTAAAGCGTGTCGTCGCCGCCCTTTTTGACGTTTTTGCCCGGGACCCACTTAGTGCCCCTCTGGCGGACTAAAACATCGCCGACCTTTGCCGCCTGGCCGTCAGAGAGCTTGACTCCTAATCTTTTAGATGCCGATTCGCGGCCTAATCTTGTAGTACCACCAGCCTTTGTATGTGCCATATTTTTTGATTGCTTTAGCAATCATCCCGCCAATTTTATTCAATATGGCGGAACGCAAGCTAAAGCTTGCGAAATTGAGCTTTAGCGAAAATTTTTAGCTAAAAATATGAGCATCCCGCGAAGCGGGGAGTCATACCTTTGCAAAAATTTATAACTTGTAATAATATATCAAATAATGAACTTCCGGTCAACTCTGGAGCGGGGGAGTAGTTTCTTTGAGCGCCACAAGATAAATATAGCGTTGGGAGGCGCTTTTTTTGTTGGCATTTTTCTCGGACTGGGACTGGCGATTTTAACCGCCGAAAACCAGCCGAGCCCAATAATAATAGATCAAAATATCATGACAATTAAAGCCGATGAGATAATAAAAATGGCCGAAACGCCGGGAGTCGGTAATATGGCAGGGGACTTTATTGCTTCAATAAACGGCAAAAACTATTATCCGGCGGAATGTGCGGCCGCTTACAAAATAAAAAAGGAAAATCAGATAAGATTTAAATCTGCCGAAGAAGCGCGATCAAGAGGATATGTGCCCTCTAAAAGCTGTGCACAGTAACATTACTTAACCGCTTTGAAAAAAAATAAATTTCTGTTATACTAGGAGCAATGCGTTTTTTAGCTGAACTTTTAGCGGCTTTAGGCAGTATATTCGCCCAAGAGCCAAAAATTCAACCGTTAAACACGGCGGTTATAGCTTTTTCCCAAACCTATTACGCTCCGGTGGCAACAAGCCCGGATATTTTGCCAGGTTCTTATAAGAACCTAAAGGCAACTATCGTTGACACCGAGTCAAAAGAAAAATCCGTTGTTAAAAATCCAAAGCCAACTCCTCCGCCGCCGGCGCCACCAGCCACTGTCGTAACGCCTCCGCCGGCTCCAGAACCGCCTCCCGCGCCGCCAGTACCCGTAGGCGATCCTTATTTGGCAAAACCGGAACCGATTATCAACTGGCTTAAAATGGACTATTCATTTATGGGAGATGGTTTTGAAGGCACAAGAGAATTCAGCCCGATAACCATTGACCGGGAATATTGGAAAATAGACGTTTGGGTATATTGGATAAGCATCAACCCGACTATTAAAACTCCCGTGGAACAGGATTACTTCAAAATTGAAATATACGAGGTGGGGAATAGCACGCCGGTATTTTCAGCCGTTTCCGGCAAAGAAGAGGCTTTCCATATGTATCAGAGCTTTAAGAAAGCAGGAAAATATTATTTTAAAACTTATACCAAGCCTGTTAGTAAATACGAGATTAATCTCTATGTTTCGCCAACGCTTGCCAAATAACCACCGATAGGGAACGGGTGGTTATTTAGATTAATACAACTTAATGTACGCAGTCGGACAGACAGATTGTGCGACATTCAATCTGGCGGCATTGTCCGACGTTATATGAGAGAGGAGGGGTAATACAACGTCGGACAATGCTTATTTTGCGACGCGCTGTCATATTAAAAAGGCCGGAGCACCTCTCCGGTCTTTTTATGTCCTTATTTTTGACTACAGAACGCTTCATCGAGTCTTTCTTCAATGGGTTTTCTAATAACCTCCTTTAAAGAGTCTACAGCTTTTGAAACCAACTCCGAAACTTTTCCAGTTATTTTTTCCGGTTGAACTTCTTCTTTAATACCTGCGATCACTGAAGACACCGTTGTATCAGGCGTCAAGCCCTTCTCCGAATCTTTCAAAAATTCTTTAGAATTTTCTGTCGTTTTTTTTATCGATCCGGAAACATTTTCTGAAATAATCTTTACCAAGTCAGTTCCCAGCGGCGTAACTTCGCTATTTTCTTGAAGCGCCGCCTCCTCGGGCTTTCCTCCGGCTTGAAACGTCAGGTGCCTTTCGGCGTCAATAATAAAGTAAAGAGAAGAAACGGCGGTAATAACGACGATAATAATCAGTTTCTTCATTAATTATATTATACCATAATTGAAAATTTAAAATTTATATTTATAAGTAATCTAGTGGGTTGACCGAGCCGCCAAGCGGCAGAAGGCCAAACCAGCGCTGTTCAACTTTGAAAGTATTGGCCGAATAAACCGTAAAATGAAGATGCGGGCCGGTGACAAAACCGGATGCCCCCTCATAACCGATAATCTGCCCCTCATCAACATACTGGCCAACGATTGCCGCTTTGGCCGAAAGATGGGCGTAAAGCGTTATGAGGCCGTTCTGGTGCTTTATGGCGATCCATTGGCCGTAGGCATACTTGCCGTTATCTCCCGAGGCGAGAACATCCCCTTCAAGCGCCGCTCTGACGGGGGCGCCCAACGACGCCGCGATATCAATTCCGTTGTGGAATTTATAAGCGAGATTATAAAAACCGGTCTCGTTTGTCGGGCCGTATGTTTGGGTAACTATGCCGGCCAGAGGCCAGGCCAAAACACCGGCCCGAGCCATTGGTAAACCGGAAATTTTGCCGCGCAATTTGTCTTCTAAACCGAAAATCTCCTGCTGAATTTCCGCTTGTTTTTTCTGGACTTCCAGAAGCTGTTTTTGATAATTTTTTTCCTGATTTTTAGTCTCAATCAAAAGTTGGTTTTTTTCTTTCTTTTGATTTTCCACAAGCGTGTTTTGAGCAGTCAGAGATTTTCTGAGATCAACAAGTTCTATTTTTTTATCTTCTTCGCCGATTTTAAAATCTTCCAGATTTTTTCTGGCTTGCGCTAACAGCCGGAAGTCGTTGTATAAACTGTCCTGCAAATTGCTGAAATACCGCGCCTCAGACAAAAAATCTGAAAGGCGATCACTTCTTAAGAGACTTAAAACGATGTTCTCATTATCCAAGTAGGCCATGGCCCTCAAGGATTTGCCTATCCCCGCTTTGCGCTCGCCGATTTCGCTTTGTTTTTTGTTTATCTGGTTTGCTAATGATTTGACATTTAGTTCGGTTTTGGCGATTTTTACTTTCGTGACTTTCAAATCCGACTGCAGAGAACTGATGCGATTTTCAATCGTCTTAAGCTGATTTTGCAGAGTCTTTTTCTGACCCTGGGTTTGACTGATGTTTTCGCGAAATTTTTCGGCTTCAATTTCAAGTCGAGCTATTTCGGCTTCTTTTAATTTTATCTGCTCCTGCAATAAATCAAGCTCGGATTGCTGGGCAAAAGCAACATACGATACTAATATACTAATTGTACTAATGATACTAATTATACAAATTTTATTAGTATTTATTCGTATCATTCGCATACATTCGTATTCCACTATCGCATTAAAATGCTATAGCATTTTAATGCGTTTAATTATTGGTATCACGCTACTTTAATTTCTTAATCGCGATATCGATCCGTGCGATGCTTTCCTGCTTGCCAAGAATATCGAGAATGTCAAAAGGTCCCGGCGAAGCCTCAAGCCCCGAAAGGGCAGCTCTAAGCGGCCACAAAAGCCGCCCCTTGTCCCCTTTTTTGGCTTCCTTCGCCTTTTCAAGCAAAACTTTTTCCAAATTTTCCCGCGTCCAGTTTTCTTCCGGCATAGCCTCAAGCGCTTCGCGACTCGTTTCAAACGAGGCCATGACATCCCTGAACAGCATGTCGCGCCAGACAAGAAGCTCCGATTCATACTGCGGCTTTTTGAAGAAAAAGCCTACCCTATCCCCTACCTCGCCCAGTTTTTTGAGTCTGGGCTGTTCTAGGGTTATAACTTTTTTTATATATTCAGAATCGTAATTCCCGAGATTGATAAAATTCTGTTTTGCCAAATAAGGGACCGCCCGTCTAGCCAATTCCGCCGGCTCCAGTTGCCTTAAATAGTGCCCGTTCAGCCAATCGAGTTTATCAATATTAAAAACGGCCCCGCCTTTCTGGACCTTGGCCATATCAAATTCACCCGCCAGCTCTTCCAGAGAAAAAATTTCTTTATCCGTCCCGGGGTTCCAGCCCAGAAGCGACGTAAAATTAACTAATGCCTCTGGCAAGTAACCCATATCGCGATAATCGCCTACCGACACCGCCCCGTGACGCTTGGAAAGCTTTGATTTGTCCGGCCCCAAAATCAACGGCAGATGAGCATACTGTGGCAAAGAAAAATCAAGCACGCGGCTGATGAGAATCTGCTTTGGCGTGTTGGAAATATGGTCCTCTCCCCGTATTACGTGGGTTATTTTCATCAACAAATCATCAACCACGACGGCAAAATTATAAAGTGGCAGGAATTCGCCGGGTCTACTCGCCTTAGCTAAACTGAAGTCGCCGCCAAGCGTATTGGAGTTAAAGCAAATTTCGCCGCGGATAAGATCGGAAAAACAAATATCGACGCCGGCCAGGACTTTCAGACGGATTATGGCCGGCTCTTTTTGCAAACGTTTTTCCGCGTCCTGACGCAAAAATTTTCTGAATTCGCAGATGTGGGCTGGATTTTTCTTTTTGGCCAACTGCTCCTGATATTCCTTTTCTAAAAATTCTTTGCTGTGAAAGCAATAGAAGGCGTCGCCGGAATCCAACAGCTTTTCCAGATATCCGGCATAAGTATCGAGACGTTCGCTTTGCCGATAAGGACCGTGGGGGCCGCCAACCCCCGGACCTTCGTCCCAAACCAAACCGAGCCATTGCAAGCCTTCGACTATGTCTTTTTCAAACTCCGGACTGGATCTTTCCAAATCCGTGTCTTCAATGCGTAAAATAAATTTACCGCCGAATTTTTTGGCGAATAAAAAATTAAATAAAGTAGTCCGCGCGCTGCCGATATGAAGCACGCCGGTAGGGCTTGGAGCAAATCTCGTTCGGATCTGTTCCTTTTTAAATAATTTCCCAAAAATTGACATCTTAGCGAGGAATTAGATTTAAAATAGCCTGGGCAATTAATTTAGAAGCATCGGGTGTCGCGAATTGTCTTGATTTTTCTTCCATTGATTTCTTTTTGGCAGGATTATTCAATATAGAACCTATAACCGAAAGAAATAACTGAGGGGTTAGATTAACCTCCTCAATCACTTCGGCGCGGCCTTCATCGGCAAAAATATAAGCGTTGCGCCGCTGGTGATCATTAGCGGCAAGCGGCAGCGGTATTAAGATACTCGCTTTGCCGGCGGCGGCAATTTCAAAAATCGCGCCCGCGCCCGCCCGGGAAATCACGAGGTCGGCCGTGTGCATAGCAGCGACAAATTCCGGTTCAAGCAAAAAATTTACCACGTGATACGAAGCGACGCTCTCCTCCGGCAGACCGTTTAAAACGGCTTTCGATTCTCGAGAGACATTGTTATAGTTAGCATCACCCGTCTGATGTATTGTCTCGGCGATATTTAAAATTCCGGGTAAAATATCAAGAATGATATCATTAATCCGTTCGGCCCCTTGCGAACCGCCCACCGCGAAGATAACGGGTTTTTTTGTTGTCAAATGAAGCATAGCGCGTTCAATTTCCGGTTTTAACGATTCAAAAAATGCATCTCTGACCGATTCTCCGGTATAATAAGTTTTTTTGGCCGGGAAACTAGCCGCCGCTTCTTTGAACGCCACTGCTACAAGGGTCGCGAATCTGGCCAAAAAAGTATTGGTTAAGCCCGGTACGCTATCGGATTCATGAATGATAATCGGAATTCTATAGAGCCAACTGGCTAAAACGACGCCTATACTGCCGTAGCCTCCTTTTGAAAAAACCGCGTTGGGCATTATCTGCCACATTTTCCAAAGGGCCTGGATAAATCCAAAAATTATCAGGAAAAAATCAATAAAATTTTGGAAGGAAAAATACCGTCGTAGCTTTCCGGTAATTAAAATCGAATAATGGAAATCCATTTCTTCCCGAGCAAGAGAAGATTCAAGAAAAAGCCCCGGCCCAAGATAATGGATTTCCGGTTCTCCAAGGCCCAGAGCTTTGGAGAATTCATTCACTTTTCTCGCGACGGCAACGAGTGGGAAAAGATGACCTCCGGTGCCGCCTCCTGTCAAAACAATGCGAATCATGAATTATGAATAATGAATTATAAATTTTAAAAATTAAAAATTAAGTTGTGCGGTATTTTGAAATATTAGCGACAATCCCGACAGCAATTAAAGTGGTGGAAAGAGCAGTCCCGCCATAACTGATAAATGGCAGGGGCACGCCTGTCAAAATAAATGAACCGGAAATAGAGGCAATATTGATAAAACTTTGAATTAAAATCCAAGAAATAACCCCGACTGTTAAAAGCCGAGAAAAATAGTCCGGACTTTGTCTGGCAAGTTGGTAGCCTCTGACACCGAAAAACAGATATAAAAGCATAGTAACACTCACTCCCAAAAGACCGAGTTCTTCCGCTAAAACCGCGAAAATTGAATCCCCCGCCGCCTCGGGAAGATAAGTCGAACTGCGCGCTTTGCCAACGCCAACGCCGCCGATGCCTCCTATGCCGATAGCCGACAGGGCCTGATTAATGTGGTAACCGCTCCCTTGCGGATTCTCTAAATGGTTTAAAAAAACGGTAATACGCTGCCAACGATAGGGCGCAATCCAGGCTAACGCGAAAAAACTTATTATACCTAAGGCTATAATAAATCCTAGATGTCTATTTCGTCCTCCGGCAACCCAGTACATCGCCAAACCTGAAAGAGCGATAACTCCAAAAGTTCCCATATCCGGCTGAGCCAACAATAGAACTCCTATAATACCGATAATAATCAAAAAAGGCACTAAGCCGCCAAAAGCGCTACCGATATCTTTGCGGCGCGCCTCAAACCAAGCGGCAAGATAAATTAAAAAAGTTAGTTTGACGATTTCGGCCGGCTGGAAAAATATCGGTCCCAACTTAACCCAGCGTCTTGCGCCGCCAAAGGCAAACCCAACATCGGGAAGAAATACGAGTATCAAAAGGGCAATACTCGCGATTAAAAATATGAAACTGTATTTTTTAAAAAACTGATAAGGCACTTTGAGAGCCAGTCCAAACCCGACAAGACCTATAAGCACGCCTTTCAGCAATTGCTCCTTGAAGTAATAATTCGGATTGTCAAAACGCTTATTGCCAAGCGATAAAGAAGCCGAATAAAGAATCAAAAGGCCAAAAATCACCAAAACGCCGACTAAAATTAAAAACGGCGGATCAATACCTCGACTCTTCAGTTTTGAGATACTTTTAATCACGTGATAATGCTTCCAAAATTTTTATCACTGATTTTACCTGCCAGTAAAGCGACGTTACCATTAATAATCACGGCATCTATACCATTAGCATATTGGAATGGGTTTTCATAAGTTGCCAGGTCCTGTACGGTTTCGGGATTGAAAATCGTGATATCCGCGATAAAGCCGGGCTTAATGACGCCGCGTTGGCTTAAGCCGAATTTAAGAGCCGGCAAAGCGGTCATCTTTTTAATTGCTTCCTCCCAACTCATTATTTTTTTATCCCTGACATAGCGCGCCAGGATTCTCGGAAAAGTCCCGAAAGAACGCGGATGAACGAGATATCCGGCTCTGGCGTCGTCCAAATTATAAGCCGCGCCATCGGAGGCTATCAGAGAAAACGAACTCTTCAGGCCCCGGATAATGTTTTCTTCGGCAAGCGCCGGCCAGAAACCGATAATCCGCCCCCCTGCCACGGCTAAAGTGTTAATCAGCGCTTCACTGACGCCAACGCCCTGATTTTGGGCTATTTGAGCAAGCGTGCGGCCGATAAAAGTTTTATCAATGGCGCCCGAGGCAATAACAATGTTTTTTATTTCTTCTTCGTTCGGCTTCATTTCAAAAATAACACGAGCCCTAACATCGGGACTGCCAAGATTCGCCACAAGCTGAGCCCTGCCGCCAACCGCTACCCAATCGGGTAGAAGCGTATAAATGACCGAAGTGGTTACCGCGTAAGGATATAAATCGAAATTTATGTTCAAACCCTCATCTCCCGCCTTTTCAATCATACTAAGAGCAGTTTCAAAAAACTGATGATTATCCCGACCAACGGATTTAAAGTGCGATATCTGAAGACTAGCGCCAGCGGCCCTCGCGGACTCAATTACTTCTTTAACTGCGGAAATCAGCCCCCCGCCCTCATCGCGCAAATGACTTGAATATACTTTTTTGTGTTTGGTGGCAATGCCGGATAATTTTACGATTTCATCAAAAGTAGCTGCCTTGGCGTGGGAATAATTAAGAGCGGTTGAAAAACCCAAGGCCCCCTCTTCGATGGCTTTTTCAAGCAAAAATTGGGTTTGGGCCGTTTCTTTTTCGGTCAGTTCCCGAAATTCCTCCCGAATCATGCCGCGTCGGAGCGTTGAATGGCCTACTAAGGTCGCGAAGTTGAGCGCCAAACGCTGCTTTCTTGCCTGCTCCAGAAACTCGCCCATACCAAGCCAGTTAACATTAATTTTTTCAACTTTCGCCCATTTTTGGATGCTGGCGATCGTGTTTCCTCGAACCAATGGAGCTAAAGACGAACCGCAGTTGCCACCGATGATGGTAGTCACGCCTTGATGCAAAAAACTTTCCAGTTTCGAATGATCAAACAAAGACCAATGTCTGTCCGAAGCGTTATTAATGTCAATAAAACCAGGCGCGACAAAGCGGCCAGAAGCATCAATACGGGTTTTTGACGCCGGCTCGCCTAAAAAGCCGATTTTTTGTATCCGACCGTCTTTAACAGCAACATCAGCGTGAAAAGCCGGCGAGCCCAAGCCGTTTAAAACCACACCGTTTTTTATGAGAATATCTAATGCCATAAACAGGCGCAAAGCGCCTGTTTACATTATATCAAAATTTTTCTATTTGCCCAAAAGGCCGATTATCAAGCCGACAACCGCCGTGACAGCGGAAATAATCCAGAAGCGCATTGTCACTTTTGTTTCCGGCCAGCCGATAGCCTCAAAGTGATGGTGAATGGGCGTGGAAAGAAAAATTTTCCTGCCGAAAAATTTTTTTGAAGCCATCTGTACAATCACCGAACCGGATTCAAAAACTAGAATGAAAGCGATAAGCGGCAGAAGCAAGGCGGCGTTGGTCAGCATGGCAACGACGCCAAGCGTAATACCCAAAGACATAGCGCCAGTATCGCCCATGAAAAATCTCGCCGGATAAATATTGAACCAAAGAAACGCCAATAGCGCGCCGAGTATGACACCGCAAAAAGCCGCCAGGTCATAATGCTGTTGCGCGAAAGCCAAGGCGCCCAAAGCCGCGAAAGCAAACAAAAGGGTCCCACCGGCCAAACCGTCAAGGCCGTCCGTCTCATTCGTTGAAAAAGCCGTCGCGACAATTATGAAAATAAAAAACGGTACGTACCAAAAACCGATTTCAACATTCCCAAAAAACGGCACGTGAAGAATATTCCAGCCGAGTTTGAAATAAAACCACCAGGCGCCCAAAACAGCGACTGCGGTATAGAGCATTACTCTCTGCTTCATTGAAAGACCGCCGCCCTTGGGCCCTATCTTCCAAATACCGAGTAAATCATCAAGCAGGCCCAGAATCGCGGAAAAAACTAAAATACCAAGCGGCAAAAAGGTTTGCGCCCGGCTTAAAAAATTTAAACGGGTGAAAATGCCGTCAAAAAACAAAGATAAAATCCAAAAAATTAAAGCGACAGCGACCGTCGTCACCCATACCAAAAGGCCTCCCATAGTAGGCGTCCCCTCTTTTTTGCCATGGATTTGCGCGAAAACCGGCGCTCCTTCGATCCGGATTTGCTTGCCGAGGCGGTATTTAAACAAAAAATGCGTCAAAATCGGCGTTGACAAAAAAGCGATAACGAAAGAAACGGAAGTTAAAATAAGAAGTCTTATGACTTGAGTAATCTCTATTGCCATATATAAGCTGATCTCAGCCAGTTGATTAATTTTTCCGATTCACCAAAACGATCATCAGAACCCAGAATCACGGTAATAATTCCTCTGTCAAAATCGCCGAAGCCGGATGTGAAAAGTATCAAGCTGCCACCGGCATTATCGGTGAACCCCGTCTTACCGGCCTCGACTTCCGGAATACGGCCCAAAAGATCGTTGGAATTTTTCAGACGATGTTGAATCTTGCCATCAGCGGAGTAAACAACCATATTCTGGTTTTTTAAGTATTCTCGGAGCCAGGAATGGCGTGTTAAAAGATACCTGAAAAGATTGGACAGATCAAACGCACTAGAATAATGCGTTGGGCTGTCAAGACCGTCGGGATTATCAAAATGGGTATCGTTTAGCTCAAGCTCCCATGCTTTCTGGTTCATCAGATTCATAAAATCCGAAAAAGAATTCGCGGAGTTCTTTTCCATTTTCTCCGGCAAATTCTGCGCCAGAACCATCGCCGCGTCGTTTGACGATTCAACAAGCATCATCGCCAAAAGTGAGCGCGCGGTTATTTTTTCGTAAGAGCGCAGGTCGCCCCGCTCCCCTTCCCGCGTTAGCGCGGCGGGTAATACCGTAAACACCCTGTCTAAATCGTAATTTTCCGCCACCACCAAAGCCGTCATGAGCTTGGTCAGCGAGGCCATCGGCAGACGCGTACGGCTGTTTTTTTCGTAATAGATCCGCTTACCATCGAAACTGATCGCCAGAGCGCTTTTGGCGCCGGTTTCTATATTGGGAATTAGCCAGTTTCTTTTTGGCACCATGTTTTCGTCGCCGCTGAAAGCCACAAAAACCGGCGAAACAAAATTGGACAAAAGAGCCGGCTGGGGATTATAAGCGGGACCGTCCGGGTGTTCTTTTGGAATAAACGAATCACCGCTAAAAGCCCAGATAGAAAAACCAAAAATAATTAATAAAAATATCGTTAAGCGATAATTCATGATTCTTGATTCTTGCTTCTTGATTCGCTGAAATTCGGTAAATCTTCTAATTTACTCACCCCCATCTGCCTCAAGAAATCAAAACTTACCTGATAAAGATGCGACCTGTGGTCTTCCGGATTTTCTTTGCGCTCTATAAGTCCGCGGATTGAAAGAGCGCGCAATATGAAACTGCAGTTGACGCCACGGATGTCTTCAACTTGCGCCCGGCTTACGGGCCCGCGGTAGGAAATAATCGCGAGAGTTTCCAGAGCCGCCTGGCTTAAATCTTCGTCAAAATCGCTTTTAATGAGTTTTTCGATAAACGGAGCCGCCTCGCTGGAACTTACCAGCTCGACCGCGCCGTCATGAAAAACAAGGCGTAGTCCCCTTTTCCCGGATTCGCATTCGGATTTAAGGCTTTCAAGTTCCACCGACGCTTCATTTTCGGTTAAATCTAAAATCTGGGCTAGTTTTTTAATCTTTACCGGTTCGCCCGCGATAAAAAGCAGGCTCTCTAAAATGTATTTCTTATCCATAGTTTGTAGATCTTAGATTTTTGGTTTTATAGTAATCTGACCAAATAACTTATCCTGGGAAATATCCAGAATGTGCTTTCTGAAAAGCATCAAAATGGCCAAAAAAGACAATACTATGTCAATGCGTTTTTTGGCGCCGGCCGTTACCTGGGCAAACGACGCTTCAACCGAACCGGCGACGCGTTCCAGTAATTCTTTCATTTTTTCTTCGAGCGTAACGACTTTTTTCACGCTGTCTGTTTCCAGGCGTTCGAGCTTTGGAAGAGTCCTTATTACCGCTTCATAGGCGCGGTACAGCGCCGCGGGCGTTATGTCTTTTGGCGGATAGAACACCACCTGCATGTTCCTGTAAAATTCTCTAGCGTAAAAAGCTTCGCGGCCGCGCGCGAATTGCCCCAGCTCGTGGGCCAGCTCGCGGATTTTTTTGTATTCTCCAAGCCGCCGTTCCAGGTCCTTAATGTCGGTCTCTTCTTCCTCGGTCAAAACCAGAGTCGGCAGTAAGGCCCGGGATTTGATTAAAATGAGTCGGGACGCGATAACCAAAAAATCGGAGAGAACTCGTTGATATTCGAAACTCTTTTCCTGATCCCGGCTCAAGTCGCCGAATTCTTCTTCTAAATTTTTCAAATAATCAAGAAACTGTTCGGCAACCTGCGCCAGAGAGATCTCATTTATCGCTAATTTTTTTTCTTCGATTAGAGAAAGGAGCAGGTCCAGCGGGCCGGTAAATTTTGTCAGGTTCACCTGATAAGCCATTATTTTTTCGGTTTTACGGCTGAAATATGAAGTTCTTTCAGCTGTTTCTCGCTGACCTCCGTTGGAGCGCCCATCAACAAGTCCCGATCGTCCCCCGTTTTGGGGAAAGCGATGACTTCACGGATTGACGATTCATTCATCAAAATCATCATCAAGCGGTCAAGGCCCAGGGCTATCCCCCCGTGGGGCGGAGCGCCATATTCAAACGCCCGCAACATGTGGCCGAAACGGCTTTCAATTTCTTTAGCGCCAAGACCAAGAATTTCGAAAATTTTGTTTTGCAGGTCGCGCTTGTGAATTCTGATGCTGCCGCCGCCGATTTCATAGCCGTTCAGAACTAGGTCATAGGCTTTCGCCTTGATTGTTCCTAAGTCTTGCGGCTTGCCCTCCTCCGCCAAGGCTTCGGAGGGCGCGGTAAATGGATGGTGGGAAGAAACCAGTTTCTTTTCGGTTTCCGAGTATTCAAGAAGCGGCATGTTAATCACCCATAAAAATGAGAGTTCGGCCGGATCGTCTTTGTTTCCGCGCAGGTCCGGTTTGTCTGAATTGTATTTTTTCATGACTTCATCGTAGTCAATGCGCGGAAACGGAGAGTTGGTGATTTTTTTATCGGGAAAAACTTTTTTTACCAGTTCAACCATCATGCTCTCAACCAGATCCATCACGTCGCCATCATCAACAAAGCTCATTTCAATATCCAGCTGTGTAAACTCCGGCTGGCGGTCGCCCCTTGAATCCTCGTCGCGGAAACACCGCGCGACCTGGAAATAACGCTCAAAGCCGGAAACCATCAGGAGCTGTTTGAACTGCTGGGGCGACTGCGGTAAAACATAAAATTTGCCGGGATGCTTGCGGCTCGGGACAACAAACTCGCGGGCGCCCTCGGGCGTGCCTTTGGTCAAATCGGGAGTTTCTATTTCGACAAATTTATTATCTTTTAGATAATTATTAAAAAATCTTACGGCCTCCGAACGCTTTAAAAGATTTTTCTGCATTTTAGGATCTCTTAAATCAAGATAGCGATACTCCATCCTTAATTCCTCCCCCACATTGTCTTTTTGGCCAATTTCAAACGGCGGTGTTTTGGCTTCGTTTAAAATCTCCAAGTTCTGCGCTTCGAGTTCAACGTTGCCGGTTTTTATTTTCGAGTTTTTAAGTTTTTCCGGCCGCTCTTTAACAAGCCCCTCAATGCTAACCACCCATTCCGGCCGCAATTTATCGGCTATTTTCCATAGTTCCGCGTTCTGGCCGGCAAAAACCACCTGTAAGAGACCGGAGTGGTCTCTTAGGTCAATAAAAATAAGTTTACCGTGGTCGCGGCGCGTTTGAACCCAGCCGGAAATCTTTACGCTTTCGCTTATTTTATCCGGCGTCTCTTCTATAAAAATGCGTTTCATTATGCGCGAATTTTAACAAATAAAAAGCCGCCTTACAAGGCGGCTTAACTATTCAAAAATATATGAACTCTCTGAAATATGAAATAAACGGCGGTGGACGCGGAGGCGAAGGAAATCGTGTCGGAAAATGAATGCCGGAATTCATACTCAATGTAAGGCCAGCGTTCCAGAAAATCCATCAGCGCAATGAGTACTGCAGCTAAAACAGCGCAATAGAAGAAATTGACCGTCAGAGTCCACTTGGCGTATCCGTAATACGGCCAAGGGATGCTGGCGATCAGCCAAGTGAAAACCCCGACGATCATCCCCTTGTACGCGCCAAGCCAGGCGCATCTCGCAACTGTCGGTTCCGGAAGATCGGTAACCCTGGAACGATCCGGCAGATATACGCGGAGCATTTTATCCTCCTAAGCCGCCCAAAACCCCGCGTAGCCAGCTTTCCTGCTCGGCCTTTTTCGCGTCTTCCTCGGGCTTATTGCGGGCCACCGGCATATTCGGATAATTAGGAGTCGGATTGGCCGGTTCGCGATATTTACTTCCCCCAAATCTTCTCGCTTGAATGTTGACCGCATAGACTTCGCTGGTCGAGAAAGCATAAGCAATCAGACAGCCGCCCTTTTCGCCCGTAAAGCAAAAGGCGTGCCCCGTGTCAGTAACGGTAATGACTTCGCCTTCGGTAAATTCGCGTTGACAGCCGGGATTATCGCATCGGATCTTTTCGCCCTGATATTCTTCCAGGTCCTCGTACACGGCTTTTCTCCATCTAAATTGTTCAAGAACCTCTATATTAGACAAATAAAATCGCCTTTTTGTCAAGGCTTTGTGCCCACCAGGATTCGAACCTGGGACCGTCTCCTTAAAAGGGAATCTTTTAAATTCAGTGCTTTGTGCGCCCAGAAGGATTCGAACCTTCGACCGTCTCCT
>Ga0209541_10000229_pt1 | contig 107191 bp, 100 predicted proteins | sample RifCSPlowO2_01_FD_184027 | JGI IMG/M metagenome (GOLD analysis project Ga0209541, IMG submission 184027) | Groundwater microbial communities from Rifle, Colorado - Rifle CSP2_plank lowO2_0.1 (SPAdes) (version 2) | ecosystem: Environmental > Aquatic > Deep subsurface > Groundwater | place... | reverse complement strand
GCAAAAAGTTTCCGAGATTACTCTGAAACTTTTTGCTCGCGGACAAGAACTTGCTTTGGAGCGGGGATTGATCCTGGTGGACACAAAATATGAATTCGGGCTAAATGAAGACGGAGAAGTAATGCTGATTGATGAAATCCATACCCCGGACTCTTCCCGCTACTGGCAGGCAAATTCTTATAAAGAAAGAATAGAACAAGGCTTGGAGCCGGAAAATTTTGATAAAGAATTCCTGCGCCTGTGGTTCAAAGAGCACTGCGACCCGTACAAGGATAAAATATTGCCGCCGGCCCCGGCAGAAATGGTTGCGGAACTTTCCAGGCGATATGTGCAAATCTGCGAGCAAATTACCGGAGTTCCTTTCGTGGCTGAAACGGGAGATATTGAAAAAAGAATAGAAAATAATCTTAAAAAATATGAAATCTAAAAATATGCCATTAAATTCAATTTCTCCATTAGACGGAAGATATTTTGAAAAAACCCGGGCACTCGCGCTGTATTTTTCGGAAGAAGCATTGATGAAATACCGGGTAATGGTAGAAGGGGAATATTTAATAGCTCTTTCTGTGGAGAAAAAAACTATTTTGAGAAAATTTACCTCAAAAGAAATTAAAAAAATCAGAAATTTATACAATCTTTCCGATTCGGATTTCAAACATATCAAAAAGATAGAAACAACCACGAACCATGATGTAAAAGCAGTTGAATATTTTATCAAAGAAAAACTTTCAAAAACATCATTAAAAGACAGCCTGGAATGGATTCATTTCGGACTGACTTCCGAGGATACAAACAATATTGCTTACGGATTGACATTAAGCAAAGCAACAGCAAATATTTTGGTGCCGAAATTAAAAGAAGTTAACCATGAGCTTGAGCTTTTGGCTAAACACTACAGGAATCTGCCGATGTTGGCGCGCACTCACGGACAACCGGCAAGCCCGACAACTTTTGGCAAAGAAATGGGCGTGTTCGCTCATAGGCTTGGACGAGGTTTGGATCATTTGTCCGGTCAAAAAATTCTGGTCAAACTTAACGGCGCCTCCGGAAATTACAACGCGCATATAGCGGCATTCCCAAAGTTTGACTGGTTGAAATTTTCAAAAAAATTTATCAGTAATTTTAATAAAAAATTAATCTTCAAACTTGAAATGAATCCGTTTACTACGCAAATCGAGCCTCATGATTCTTACATTGAACTTTTTGACCATTTTAAGAGATTCAATAATATGCTTATTGATCTTAACCAGGATATGTGGAGATATATTTCCGATGATTGGATAACCCAAAAGCCAAAAAAGGGAGAAGTGGGCTCTTCCACTATGCCGCACAAAATAAATCCGATTGATTTTGAAAATAGCGAGGGTAATCTGGGTCTGGCTAATGCCTTATTTGAATTCTTTGCCCGCAAACTCCCGATTTCGAGACTTCAGCGGGATCTTTCAGATTCCACGGTAGAGCGCGCTTTTGGCACAGCATTTGGACATTCATATTTGGCTTATGTTTCACTTCTTGGGGGATTAAATAAAATTAAGGTTAATGAGATAAAAATAAAAGAAGATTTAAATACACATCCGGAAATAATTACTGAAGCCATTCAGACCATCTTGCGGCGCGAAGGAGTAAAAATGCCGTATGAGAAATTGAAAGAACTGACTCGCGGCAAAAAAGTTACTTTTCAAGACATTCACAAATTTATAAATACGCTTCCGGTCAGTGATAAAGTAAAGAAAGAGCTGTTGAAAATCACTCCTCAAAATTATACCGGTCTTGCTTCCAAACTCGCTTCAAAGTAAGATGGGATTATGATATTTCGAATTGCGGCTTCTATTTTACTTTTGTTTTCAATACTTTTTATGCCTTTCTGGGTATCTGTCATATTGGCGCTGATTGGCATGTTTTATTTTAATGTTTTCTGGGAAGCGGTTATTTTATTTCTCCTGTCCGATTTGCTCTATGGCGTCCGGGAAGCTAAATTTTCCGGCGCAATTTTTATTTCTTTTATAGGCTCTCTCGCAGTTTTCCTGATTATAGAAATAATAAAAAAGAAACTTAAATTCTATGCTTAAAAAACATTCTTTCGTCGAGCCGGATGAAATTTTTCTGGACTCAAAAAATCTGCAGAATTTCGACCGCCAGCAATTCGAGGGACGGATAGAAAAGCCGATTCCTAAAAAAACAATATTCCTGCTGGGCGTCCTGTTCGTAATTTTCACCGGAATTTTCGGAACTCGGCTTATTTACCTTCAAGTTTACAAAGGCGAGGCGTATTTCAAGCGGAGCCAAAATAATATTTTAGTCAAGGCCATTATTTTCACCGATAGGGGAATAATCTATGACCGCAATAAAATAGAACTGGCTTGGAACAAGAAAATAGCCGAAGCTCCTGTTCCCACCCGCGCATATTTATCATCCGGATTTTCGCATCTCTTGGGCTATGTCAGTTATCCGACTCAGGACAAAACGGGCAATTATTGGCAGGGTGAATTTATCGGCAAAGACGGGCTGGAAAAGCAGTACGATAGCCTGTTAAAGGGCGAAAACGGGTCAAAAATAATAGAAACGGATGCGTTGGGAAAAATATATTCGGAAAATATCGTGAATGCCCCCAAGCAGGGCACGGACCTGATAACGACGATTGATTCGCGAATACAGACGGAACTGTTCGCCCTTATCAAGAACTTGTCGGAAAATAAATCTTTCACCGGCGGGGCAGGGGTGATTATTGACGCCCGAAACGGGGAAATTATAACTACAACAAGCTTTCCGGAGTATAATTCCGAAATTCTCTCGTTCGGGAAGGACGCGCCAAAAATAAATAATTACCTGACCGATAAAAGAAAAGTTTTTCTGGACAGGGATATTTCGGGACTCTATACTCCGGGCTCAATTGTCAAGCCGTTTTTTGCTTTGGCCGCTCTGGCTGAAGGTGTAATCGATCCGTATAAAAAAATTCTTTCAACCGGCTCTATCTCAATTCCGAATCCTTATTTCCCGGATCAAAAAACCGTTTTTAAAGACTGGAAAGTAAACGGCTGGACAAATATGATGGAAGCTCTCGCCGTATCTTCCGACGTTTACTTTTATGAAGTCGGCGGGGGATACGAAAATCAAAAAGGGCTTGGCATCGTAAATCTCGGAAAATACGCGAGACTGTTCGGTTTTGAAGAAAAAACCGGAGTTGATTTGCCGGATGAAAAAGAAGGCGTGATTCCGAGTCCGGAATGGAAAATAGCGAATTTCAAGGGAGACCCTTGGCGTATTGGAGACACTTACCATACCGCTATCGGACAATACGGCTTTCAAGTGACTCCGATGGAAATGGCCCGGGCGGTAGGGGCTATCGCCAATAGCGGAAAATTACTGACCCCGCATTTAACATTAAATGATGTTGAAAAACCTGCCCGCAATGCCTACGGCATAGCCGTTGCAGGCGGGGAAAATCCAGTTATCACAATAGATATTAAAAAAGAATATTTTGATGTAGTGCATCAGGGAATGAGAGCCGCGGCAACTTATGGCACAGCTGTGGCGCTCAATGTGCCTTATGTAAAAGTCGCCGCCAAAACCGGCACGGCTCAGATTGGTGTCGCTAAAAATAAGGTAAATTCCTGGGTCATCGGCTTTTTCCCATATGAAAATCCTAAATATGCTTTTGCCATAATGATGGAATCGGGGCCTTCAAGCAGCGGCGGCGGTGCAGCTTCTTCCATTATGCGAGAACTTTTGGATTGGATGTCCGTTAATACTCCGGAATATTTCAAATAAATTACATTTGCATTTTGCTTATTTATGAAATACAATATATCCATGCGCAAAGCACGAATACTTTTAGTTCTGGGAATCTGGGTGGCAATATTGCCATACTTGGGCTTTCCATATTCCTGGAAAGATATCTTGTTTACTTTGTCCGGATTAGGGCTCGTTTATTTCAGCTATATCCTATATAAAGATTATAAAATGACAGAGAAAAAGACTTTTGATAATTTTAGGGAGAACAGCGATTTTAACGGCAACGAAAATGAAAAAGATGCGGTGGCAGGGGAACAATAAGAACACATAGAATAAGAAATCTAAAAATATGGAACATTTTTCTAAAACAAAGTATGTTACGGTTACTGTTTTGCTGATAGCCTTATTTTTTATCTCCGGTGTTTATGTCGGAGACCAAAATCGCCCGGAGATAGATAAAGTTCTTGGTATTTCCGGAAAAGAAACGCAAGTCGCGACTCAAACCGACTTTTCTCCATTCTGGAAAGTTTGGAATGCCATTAACGAAAAAAATCCAACCGCCGGTGAAATAACCGACCAAGACAGGGTTTATGGGGCAATTTCAGGCCTTGTAGGCTCTCTAAACGACCCATATAGCGTATTTTTCACCCCAGAAGAAGCTAAGTCATTTGAAGACGAAATAGCCGGCAATTTCGACGGAATCGGCATGGAAGTCGGAATGAAAGATAAAGTGCTGACGGTCATTGCCCCGCTCAAAGACACTCCCGCTTACAGGGCGAATATTAAATCCGGCGACAAAATTCTGAAAATTGATAAAACCGTTACTTCGGGATTAGGTATTGAAGAAGCAATCAGGCTGATACGGGGAGAAAAAGGAACAGCCGTTACGCTTACAATCTCGCGCGAAGGAAACAGGGAGCCGAAAGAAATAAGAATCGTGCGGGACACCATCACCATACCGACTTTGGATACGGAATTGAGGGCAGACGGAATTTTCGTAATCAAGCTTTACAGTTTTTCCGCCAATGCCGCCAATCTTTTCCGCAATGCAATGAAACAATTCGTGGAATCTGGGAGTGTCCGGCTTCTGCTTGATTTGAGGGGAAATCCGGGCGGTTATCTGGATTCGGCCGTTGATATGGCAAGCTGGTTCTTGAAAGGAGGAAAGATTATCGTGACCGAAGACTATGGCAATAACAAGGCGCCGGAAATATTCAGGAGCAGAGGCTATGATATATTCAACGATAAATTAAAATTCGTGATTCTGATAGATAGCGGTTCGGCTTCGGCTTCCGAAATCCTGGCCGGCGCCTTGCAAAACCACGGACGCGCAAAACTGGTGGGAAGTCAGAGTTTTGGCAAGGGTTCCGTGCAGGAGGTCGTGGACATCACTTCGGACACGATTTTAAAAATTACGGTGGCGAAGTGGCTGACTCCGGATGGGACTTCTATTTCGGAAAAAGGACTGACTCCGGATTATCCGGCAGAAATTACGCAAAAAGATCTTGACGCGAAAAAAGATCCGCAGATGGACAAGGCGGTGGAATTATTATTAAGTAATTAGGTTCTAGTTTCTAGGTTCTAGCACCTAGTCACTAGCAACTAGCAACTAATTCATGCGAGTTATATTTTTACAAGATGTTGTCAGGGTAGGGAAGAGACACGACATAAAGGAGGTAAACGACGGCTATGCCATGAACTTTTTATTTCCCAGAAAGCTCGCCGAGCCGGCGACGCCAAAAGCAATTGTTGAATTGGAAAAAAGGATGAAAAATATCGCGATAGAAAGGGAAGTGCAAATGGGCCTTTTGATGAAAAATTTGGAAGAAATAAAAGGTAAAGTTCTTGTTATTAAAGCAAAAGCGGATGAAAAAGGGCATCTGTTTTCCGGCATAAAAAATAAAGAAATCGTGGAAGAAATGAAGCTTCAGCACCACGCCGACATAGCGGAAGAATTTATTGTTCTGGAAAAACCGATTAAAGAAGTAGGGGAGTTTGAAATCCCGATTTCCATCAAAGATAAAAAATCTTCGTTTAAACTTATTGTTGAGAAAATATAAAAAAATCCCCTTATCGGGGATTTTTTTATTTAGACCACATTCACTACTTTTTTGATTGCGGTTTTGCCGTGGAAGGAGATTTTACGTTTGGAGCCAAATTTGACCGTGCCGGGTCTTAGGGCGAAAAGGGTATGGTCCCTGCCTATAGACACGTTATTGCCCGCCATAATGACCGTGCCGCGTTGGCGGACGATAATAGAGCCGGATTGGGCCTTTTGGCCGTCAGCCAGCTTAATACCGAGGTATTTCGGGTTTGAGTCTCTTAAGTTTTTAGCTGTACCGCCGGCTTTTCTATGGGCCATGATTGATTAGTTGCAACTAGTTGTTAGCTTCTAGGTTCTAGTTTATAATGCTTATAATTAATAGATGCAATTAAGAGTATAACCGAAACCATGGAAAAAATCAAGCAATTTATTGAGAGCGAAAAAGGGAAGGACATTTTGATAGTTATTATCGTTATTTTGACAGGATTAGGGTCATTTGAGCTGGGTAGACTATCAAAAGAAGCCAATTCTTCGGGCATAAAGATAGAATACGGAGACCAACAGGAGGCAAACGCAATATCGTCAATAGAACCAATTTCTGCCACTTTTAACAATTCTCAAACAAATAATATAATCTCAAATTCCGGAAAAAATTTCTTCGCTTCAAGCAGGGGAACAAAATATTATTCGCTCGGATGTTCCGCCGGCAAAACTATCAAACAAGAAAATCGGGTCTATTTCACGACAGGGGAAGAGGCACAGAGAGCAGGATATATGCTTTCTGCCTCGTGCCAGTAAACAATACCCGTGTCGCACAATATATGTTTGAGTATATACAACAAATCCAAACATTACACAAATTGTGCGGCATATATGGGTATGCTTTATTTAATTTATTTAACGCTATTAAATAGATTCTTCAGCCAGGTGACGGCCTCTTTCAGCCAATTTATTATGTCGGGCCAGGTAAGGTTAAAATAATCCAGAATTCCGGATATCGTGATGCCAAAATAACGCATCACAAGAAGGGCAACGATAATAATAATTATTAATTGAATAAACCCGCCCTGCCTGTCATCAGACAGACTTTTTTTATTTTTCATAATATTTTTCATATACGTTATTTTACCATAAACATTTAATAAAACAATGGAAGTGCTTAATTTTTAATATATGAAGGCAAATAATACATCGGGTCCAGATAAGCGTTAATGGCGGCAATGGGCTGTTTGAGAATCCTCCCGGGGCAAGATTTGCTGGGCACGGTCGCCACGCTAACCGCGCTTGAGACGTAAAGTGAGACATGCAGATGCGGTCCTGTGACCCGGCCGGTGCCTCCGGTATAACCCACCACTTCCCCTCTTGAAACTCTTTGCCCTTCAACAACTTTGATAAGTGAAAGGTGCCCGTAAGTGCTGGAGAGGCCGTTATTATATTCTATAAAAATCCATTTGCCAAAAGAAACACCGGAACAACTGACATCCGTATCCCCTGTTCCCTTAACCGTGCCATCCGCCATAGCTTTGACCGGCAGCGGGGTTTTGGCCCGAAAATCAGTCCCGCTATGACCGCTGGTATATGTTCTGTGGGGTCCGGTTTTCGCCCCGAATTCCTGGGTAACAAAAATTTTATCCAAAGGCCAACTTAGAACTCCGGAACCGGGCAGTTTTGAAGGGTCCAGAATAAACTTTAATTGGGATTCATATTCCCGCAATTCTCTTTCAAAGGCTTCTTTTTTCGCCAGTTGGCTTTTTAAAAGTTTCTGATAAGCTACTTCGCTATTTTTAGTTTGCTTTAAAAGCTTGTTCTTTTCGTTGGTATTTTGCATCACTATCTTTTGCTGGTCCGAAAGCTGGGATTTGAGTCTGGTAAGCTCGTTTTTGGCCGCAATCGTTATTTTCTTGGTATCTTCCAGCGCGCCTTTTATTTGTTTTAATTCAACTGTATAGGTCCTGATTCTTTCGCGCACCGTGACCATATTGTCTATATCGTTCCAGATAAATGCAAAATTGTCATTAGACAATATATTTTCCACCATACTGCTTTGTTCAAATTCGTTGGTGTTTTTAATCTCCAGCCCGATAGAATCCAGGTTGTTTTTTATGGCTTTTTCTTTATCATTTATATCATAACTCAAGTTTTGTATTTTGAGATTTGTCTTATCAATTTTTTTCTGAGTTACGGCGATATCAGTATTTAATTTTTTTCTGGTCAAATCAAGCTCTTTCAGTGATTTACTCAGAGAACTTTTCTGTTTCCCTAAATTGTCAAGTTCTATCTGATAAGCTTTTATTTCCTCTTCCAATTTGGCTATGTCGGAATCTTTTTGGTTTATTTTATTCTGCAATTCCGAAACGGTTTGCGCATAAGAAAAAACAGCCGGCATTATCAACAGAATTATCAAAACTATTATGGTAAATAGCTTTTTGTCGTCGTGATAAAGTTTCATTTGATCGTAGTTGTAAAGCTAGATTCAAATTATACCTTATTTATTATTTATCGTTAAATATCCCGTATAGATAGTTTTCCCTTCATAATTCAATTTTATCTGATGTGTTAATTCGCGAGGAATTGGGTAACTAATTATTTTGTGCACCCAATTACCTTTACCATTTGTTCCGATGGTGACTTTAGCTGGAATTTTTAATATTTCAGCTTTCTCATCCAAGAACACAAGTTCAACATCGTATATACCTGGATTCTTATTTTCGAGACCCACAACAATTCTCAGAACAGGGTGAATCGCCGGAAAGTTGTTTGCATTAATATTCTCAAAGATATTAATGAGAGAAACATTATTTGTCCCGCTTTCTAATATTGCATTCTCACAAATGTGGAAAAAATTTACTTTTAACATGATGTTTACCATCATAGCACAATTTTATAATTAAGACAACAAACCATAAAATAAGTTATAACCACTTTCAAGTTGTACTTGTGTCGGTTATATTCGTGCTATCCTGTGTTGCCTCTTTACTATTAAGCATGTTAGTTTCCCCTGTTTCAGTAAAAGTGATTTTTGTGATATCTTCTAAAAACTTAATGAGTCTTTCTATCCTATCCAACGTTTCGCTTCTCCCTAATATTTCTGCTAGTTCAAAAGGATCTGGTGACTCTTTTTCTCCAGAAAGAGCAAATCTTAATGGCCATAAAATATTTCCCCTCCCCTCTTTCCCAGAATAATCCCATATCGTATTTTTTAGTGATTCATAATTCCAATTTTCTTCTTTTGCTACTTTTAACAAATCGAGAACACTTTTTAAATACCCTAATGTTTTTTCTATTTTTTCAGGATGGTTTTCTAAATCTCTCCAAATAGGTAGGTTTACATCAGAATATCCCAGCCTATTAAATAAATAGGCAAGTTTCTCTGCTACAATTTTCACGTCTCCCCACTTTGAGATTCGTTCAAAAATAATTGGAATGATTTTTTTATTCCGCATATTGTCGGGTAATTGTTCTAAAATATTTTTTTCTATTTCTTCCGGACTAAGTAGTTTCATATGCTCCTTGTTGAACCATTCCAATTTTTCTTCACTGAAAACAGCCGGACTTTTCTGCACTCGTGAAAGCTCAAAAGCTTCTATCAGTTCATCGCGGGTGAAAATTTCTTTTTCAGTTCCCGGATTCCAGCCAACGAAAGCCACCCCGTTGAGAATAGCTTCAGGTAGAAAACCGCGATTTTTATACTCCGTTAACGGCAGGGCGCCCCGGCGTTTTGAAAGTTTCAATCTATCGGGGGCCAAAACGAGCGGCATATGGGCATATATCGGAGTCGGCGCGCCTATAGCCCGCCCGATCAATACTTGGCGGGGGGTGTTGGAAACATGGTCTTCTCCTCGTATCACGTGCGTCACTCCCGCTTCAAAATCGTCGACGACAACGGCCAAATGGAATAACGGTTCGCCTAAATTTTTAGCAATTACAAAATCCCCCAAATCTTTGGTATTCATTGTGACCTCTCCTTTTATTTCATCCTTGAAACTAACGTCAATATTTGGATTTTTAAACCTGACCAGTTCTTTAATGACACCGCTGCCGTCTTTGGCTGCTTCCTTGGAGATATAAGCATTTCCTTCTTTGATCATCTTCTCCAAGTAAAATTGATGCCTGTCCACATGCTCCGACTGCCTGTAAAATTTATCATAATCAAGTCCGAGCCACTTTAAACTCTCAATGATATTTTTCTCATATTCCTTTTTCGAGCGCTTTCTGTCGGTATCTTCAATGCGAAGCACGAAAGAACCGTTGTTTTTCTTGGCATAAAGGTAGGCGAAAATCGCTGTTCTGTAGTTTCCTAGATGTAAAAGGCCCGTAGGCGATGGCGCAAATCTGGTGACAACTTTATTATCCGGCATATTTATATAATAGCATATAAATACAACCCCCTAAATCCCCCTTATCAGAGGGACTTTATCTTACCATTTCTCCTCGCCCTGATAAGGGAGAGGCCGGGAGAGGGTTGCATTTTTAATTTTTTAATTAAATCCTCAGCAACTTTCTCCATATTATTTAAAATTCCTTCATTTTTATACCTAATTATTTTTAAATCAAATTTTTGTTCTAATAAATTATCCCTTTCTTTATCTCTAGCTTTCTGAAAATTATGAACTTTTCCGTCTAGTTCTATTGCAATACCCAAACTTGCACAATAAAAATCCACTATGAAATGATCTAGTGGTTTTTGTCTGGTAAATTTAAAATTTACCAATTTTTTATCCTTTAAAATTTTGCTCCAAAAAAATTTTTCTGCTTCTGTCGTTTTTCTTCTTAACTCCCTAGCACGAGAAATAAGATTTTTGTCATAAGGAATATAAGGAATATTTAAAAATTTATGTTTTTGCATTTGCATTCTGTCCCTCCCTGACAAGGGAGGTTAGGTGGGTTGCATTCTGTATTTAGTATCTACCTTTCGTGGCTTAAAGCCGTATTTATCAATTCGCGGGCGATTTTTTCCGCCGCGCCCGGCTTGGCAAAAGCTTTTGCGTTTTGCGACATTGATTGATATTCCATTTTATCTTCCACCATTCTTTCAATTTCCGAACTTAAAATATTTGCAGTCATATTCATTTCTTCAATTACGCTGCAGGCTCCGGCCCGCGCGTAATTGAAAGCATTTTTTCTGGAATGGTCCGCATTTGAACTGGCAAAAGGAACTAGAATTGATGGAATGCCCCAAGACGCTATTTCAAACAAAGTTGAGCCTGCACGGGAAATAATAATCGTTGCCGCGCCGGCAGCCATTTTCATCTGCAAGGGATTCAGAAAAGGGATGGACAAGTATCTTAACTTATATTTATCGTCAGCCAGCACGACCTCGGCCTGAGCGGAAACGATTTTAAAATTTTTTATGCCGGTCTGATGAATAATCTGATAATTTTTTACCAGTCTTGGCAAAGCGTCCAAAATGGCATTATTTATCAATTCTGCGCCCTGAGAACCTCCCAAGATAACGACAACCGGCAATTCCGATTCCAGCTTAAAATATTCAAGCGCTTCTTTGCGCGGCGCCGGATTTTCTATTTCGGCCCTTATCGGCTGACCTGTCCAAGCGACATTTTTTTTAGGAAAATAATCCGCTGCTTCCGCGAAGGACACGGCAATTTTTTTGGCAAAATGCCCGGCCCATTTATTCACCCGCCCGGGAGCGGAATCCGATTCGTGGATTAAAACAGGGATACGCAGAATTCTGGCGGCAAAAATCGTCGGGAATGACGCGTATCCTCCTTTGCCAAAAATAATATCCGGATAAATTGAAAACATTTTAAAAATTGCATTAATGGTGCCGAAAAAAACTTTAAAAATATCAGAAAAATTTCTAAAAGAAAAATAGGTCCGCATTTTTCCGGCATTTATTTCTTCATATAAAAGCCCGTTTTCAACAAGCATTTCCCTGTCATAAGGGCTATCGGAAACATAATAGAGCTTGGCTCCCAGGATATGCTCATTGTCTATTATCTGATTGACTTTCTGGACGACAGCGATAATCGGATAAAAATGCCCGCCCGTTCCCCCGCCCGTAAAAACTATTTTCATAAATGTTTCTGAAATTTAGATATGTTTAATACAATACCCATTGCCATAAGATATATCATCAGCGCAGTGCCTCCATGGCTCATAAAAACCAAAGGCACCCCCGTTAATGGAAGAACTCCTGTAACGGAAGCGATGTGCATAAACGACTGCACCGTAATGAGTATAACAATTCCGGAGACTAAAAGTCCACTAAAAAGATCGGGGGAACGGTTGGCAATACGGAAACCGCGCAGAATAAAAAGTATGTAAAGAAATATCGCGGCAAATGTTCCGACAAAACCCAATTCTTCGCCCAAAACGGCGAAAATGGAATCCCCCTGCGGTTCCGGAAGATAGCTGAATTTTTGGACGCTTTGGCCGAATCCCCGCCCGAAGACGCCGCCGGATCCCAGCGCGATAAGCGATTGCTGAATCTGATAAGAAGCTCCTTGAGAATCTTGCGCCGGATTGATAAAAGTTTTTATCCGTTCCTGCAAATATGGCTTAAAATAAACGAGAGTTCCGAATAAAAATGCCAATCCCAAGATTGCGCCTAAAATATATTTTACAGGAACACCCGAAACAAAAAGCATCGCTACGCCGGTAGCGGTAATTAAAATAAAACTTTTTGTGTCCGGCTGTTTTAATAAAATAAAAGCGATAACTCCGAGCATGATGCCAAAAGGCAGAATCCCGAATCTAAAATCCTGCACTTTGTTTTTTACCCAAGACAGCCAGGCCGCGAAATAAATCACGAACCCGAATTTTAAGAATTCCACCGGCTGAAAAGAAAAGGCCCCGATTTGTATCCATCTTTCCGCTCCGCCATGGCTCCATCCCAAGGAAGGGATAAAAACCGCCGCCGTCAGCAGGATAGACCCCAAAAAAATTAAAAAAGAATATGACCGCCAAAATTTGTAATTTATTTTCGTGCAAAAATACATCCCCACAAGACCCAGCCCGAGGCCCAGAATTAATTGGCTAAAGAGCACCGAATAAAAAGTTTTCTCATTTTTAACCAAAATCCCCAAAGAGGCCGAAATAAACATAGCAACTCCGATGGAAAGCAAAAGAAATATAATTATTAGAAAAAATTTATCTACTTTTTTTTCTCGCATTTTGATTTTACGAAATCATGCCGCGCAATCATCCATTAAAGCGCGGCTCATCTGCTGATAATCGCCAAAATTATGCCAATAATAGCAAAAACGATCGAAAGAATCCAAAAACGCATCGTCACTTTGTAGGGCGACCAGCCAATCGCTTCAAAGTGATGGTGAATAGGCGCGAGCCTGAACAATCTCCTGCCTCCGCGCAATTTTTTTGAAAAAATTTGCAAGATAACCGAGCCGGAGGTGATAACCAGCGGCAACGCAACAACCGGAAGAATGAAAACCGAGTCGGTCAGAAATGCGAGCGTCGCCAAAGTAATCGTGAGCCCCATAATGCCCGTTTCTCCCATATAAAATCTGGCTGGCGGAATATTAAACCAAAGAAATGCCAGTATTGCTCCGGTAAGAACTCCGGAAAAAGCGGCAAGATCCACCTGATTATTGGCAAAAGCTATTGCCGAATATGCGGCAAAAATAGAAGCCAGAACTCCCCCCGAAAGCCCGTCGATGCCGTCAATTACTCCCCCGGAAAAAGTTGCCAGCGCCACGAGCATAAAAAATGGAATAATCAAAATACCCAGATAAATTTCCCCGCCGAACGGAATATGCAGGGAGGTCATGCCCAGTTTATAAAAAAACCAAAGACCTATCAAAAGAGATATGAAAGCAATCAATCCGGCTTTCCATTTGCGCCAAGATTTATCATCGCGGGCAAACCTGCCATCACCGTAAATTTGAATGAAATCGTCCCAAAGCCCGATTAATGAGCCCAGAAGAAGCGTGAAAAAAGGTATTAAAGTTTGGTTGCGGCTCAAGAAATTCATTTTTTCCGTATCGGCGGAAGGAAATAAAATTGATACCAAATAAAATAAAAAAGTGGTGAATAGGGCGGAAAACCAGATAATTATTCCGCCGACGCGCGGGGTTCTTAATTCTTCCTGTTCATTATGAATTTTACGAAAATCCGAAGCTATGGCATTTCCGTTTCTGGAGTATTTTTTCCACATTTTGTATTTATAAAAAAAATGCGCCGCAAATGGGGTAAAGAAAAGCCCTAAAAAAAAGGCTAAAGTCGTCGGCATGAAAATTTTGACTAAGTCTAAAAGCATAATTGGATTATAACATAAATTCATCTTACCCCTTTACCCCTACCCCTCCTCCCCCTACTGTAGGGGGAGGTGCCGAAGGCGGAGGGGGTAAGATATCAGTACACTTCCGCCTGGTAGCACTTTTCGCAATAAACTATTTCCGGCCGGCCGGGAGCGTAGCTGGTTTCAAATTCCACTTCGCACTTCCCTGCCCCGTGGAAATGGTTTGTCGTCGCAGATGGTGAGTCTTTCGAACCACACATACATTGCCGATAATACAAAGCAGGAACATTGCGCCATTTAATTCTATCAACATGTCTACAGTTAAAACAAAATCTTGGTAAAGGAAGATTCATTTGACGATAAAAATCCAGCTCTTGCTTTGTAATGCGAAATGCGGTGGCACAATCTATATCACAACCAAATGAATGTTTATTGGTTTCTTTGTGTTCGCACTGAATTACTTCTTCAAGAATTGAGTCCGTAACCTCGGTGATACTATCCGGAAGTTTTTCTGCTTTTATAGAAATATTATATTTTCTATCCTCCGGTATTTTCCAGCGATATCCTTGTTTTTTTGCTTCTTTTTCGTTAATTGGAAAATATTCGAAAGCCTGTGATTGATTATAGCCGTAAGAACTCATATCAAAAGGAAAAAATTCCCCGTATTTATAAATTCTCCCTTGCGCGTCTTCATACGGCATATCATTCATATGTTTTATAATTTTGGGAAGCAATTCAAAATATTTTTCCTTACCGTATTGCTTATTTAGTATGCAGTAATTTTTACTGTGCACGGCAACGCATCCGAATACATTATTCACATTGCGACAATTTATAGAATATGCGCTTTCATTGGCGTTAGTGCATTCCACAATAGCAAGTGTTTTATATATGGCTAGACCACAACATAGAGTTTCGTAGGCAAGTTCGGTATTATCACTTGAAGTAATATCCATCCCATCCCTGTTAGGAGGATATATCACACTTTGACAGTGTCTCATATTTTGTGCGGTACCCACAAAAAAACAATTATACAATTCAGTCCCGTTGTATAAATAATCTCCCTTGCTATACGATACTTGTACACGATGCTGATATTTTACTGGGGATTTGCGCCATAATTCTTCTGCCTCAGCTCGTATTTTTTGTATACCCGACCAGGCATGAAGTTTCATTGATTCAAACTTGGTTTTATAACTTTCTTTATCATATTGTTTATTAAAAATGCAATAACTTTTATTTCTTAAACCACTACATCCCAAACAATGAGTGCATCCGATACAGTCTTGACTAAACCATACCTCAACGCAAGAAGTGCAATTTTTTGAAAAGAAAGTTTTATAGGATTGGTTTGTATTTATTGAGTAATAACAAAGTTCGCAATCTTTCATATTTACTCCATCAAAACATTGTTTGCTATAAAGAACGGTGACGTTGTTAGCACAATCTTCGTTGTACCCGCAATCAAAACCCATGTAGCAATTTTTTGAAAAAGCTGAAATGCTGAAGTTGCTGTTGACCATTTCCATTGTCCACATTACCGCCCAAGGCACTTCATTATAAAGTTCGCGGATTTGATCAAAGAATGGACGAGAAAAATCATAATCTCTGCCATAATCAAGCGGATTCCAATTATCGCTGTACCAATATTTATTATCATATACCGGCATTGGATTATCTGGCGGCATAAGTGTAAATATTTTTTGTTTAGTTGCATCACAAGTTCGAATATACGGATGACGCATATTTCGAAAGGCCATCCTGCGTATCGCCCGGCATCGCCAACAGAATGTAGGCGGCGGCATTTGTATCCGTTCCAGAAAAGCAAAATCGTCCGGCTCAATAGTGAAGTCTTTCTTACAGTTTTGGCATTTTCTTGTTTCGCTTTTATAATCCATATTTTTGTATTCTATAATTCTATAGAATACTAGAATACTTTTAATAAACTTCCGCCTGGTAGCACTTTTCGCAATAAACTATTTCCGGTCGGTCGGGGGCGTAACTGGTTTCAAATTCATTCATGCATTGCCCCTCATGGTCATGTTTTGCTGTCGTAGATGGTGAGCTTGGCGAACCACACATACATTGTCTGTGCCAGAGTTTGAATGGATTTCTGCGCTTAATTCTCGCTTCGTGGCGGCAATAGAAACATCTTCTTGGAATCGAAATTTTCATCTTCTTGTAAAATAGATACTCATTTTGAACAATTTTGTAGTTTCTCTTGCAGTTAATGCAAACAAGAACTTCCTCTAAAATTGAATCCCCTACTTCGTCTATGCTGTCAGGAATATTTTCCGGCTTGAGTGTTTCTTTTCCGGTGGTTTTTTGCGTATTGTCTTGCCAATTATATCCTGCTTGCCTTGCTTCTTTTTCCGCAAGCGGAAATTGTTCCATGGCGCAAGACTCATTGTAGCCAAAATAAGAAAGTTCTATCGGAAAATATTCCCCGTATGAGTACTTGTTCCCCTTTTTGTCTGTGTAGGGCAGGGTTTTCATCTGCTCTATAATTTTAGGCATAAGTTCCTCATATTGTTCTTTGGTGTATTGTTTATTAAAAATGCAATAATTCGTATTGCGTAGTCCCACACAGCCAAAACAATGTTTACAATTATGGCAGTGTTGACAATATTTGATATCCTGGCTTTTAACTGAAAGTAAGCCAAAAAGATTGAGTTGAGAATGGTCGCCCACCACGCATTCATAACATTCTGACGCCCCACCAGTTAATGTAAAATCATAACAATCTTTTGTGCCATTATTACTATCTCCTCCAAAATCACCATAACTACAATTCTCAGCGTTTTTAACAACAAAACAATTTTTTGAGTTTTTAGAAAAAGTAGTCAGGTCACCCGTGCAATTTAAGCTTTTGAAGTTTATCGCGTAACGCCTCGGATATTTCAAGATAAGTTCGTTAAATTCCTCCTGCGCTTTTTCCACTCCGGAAAAAGTGTCAAGTTTGTATCCGCTTAAAATTTTTTCATATTCTTCTTTCGAGTATTGCTTGTTTCTAAAATGATATTTTTTGTTTCGCAGGCCCGTGCACATGAAACAATTTGTGCAATCCCAGCAATCGTAAACAAAAGCCGAGTCAATGCAGCCTACGCCAATTTCAGAATATTTCAATTGATATGAACGAGGGCAGTGTATACACTCATACATCCATTCGCTGGAAGTCCTGATGTTGGTGCAATCCATTATATTTTTCCCCGCTAATATGAAAAAACTATACATCACATTTTCCACATACCAGCCGGAAAAACACATATAGCAATTCTTGGAAAACCACCAATCGTGGGTGTATTCGCAATTCAAACTGGCTATGCCGTCGTCATTGACAATTGCCATATGCGGGACTTTTCCGACAAGTTCTCTGAATTGAGTGAAAAATGGTTTTGAAAAATCATAATCCATCCCATAACTTTTCGGGTCCCACTTGTCGCTCCACCAGCATTTATTGCAGTAAACAGTCAGGCCGGAATCGGGATGATAAATAGAAATGATTCCCTTGCCGCATAATTCACATTTGCGGTTATAAAGCGACATATTATTTCTCCAAGCCCAGCGTCTTTGCCTCCGGCAATCCGGGCAAAAAGTCGGTGGAGGAACTTTGATTTTTTCATAAAAGCCAAAATCATTCGGCTCTATCGTAAACGGAGCCTTACAATTTTGACATACTCTTTTTTCGCTAACATAACCCATATAAAGCACATTATAGCATTTATTTTTTTGATTAAAATATATGAATATGTTATTGTCTTTAAGTGGAAAAACACATTTTTAAATTTACTTTATCCCTGATTTTGCTGATGCTGATGCTTCTCATCCTTACGCCCTATTTCACTTCGTCTTTCCTGGACCTGAGACAAGAAAGGGAAAACAAGGAAAATTATCAAAAACTTCTGGAAGAACAGCGGGCTCAAAAAGAAGCCGAAGAAAAAATTTATCTGATGGGAAAATTTGACCCGGCGCAAAGAGATGATTTTGTTTTGGTGCCCGAACAATATGCGATTGACGGAAATAAAATGTATTTGAGAAAGGAGGCCTTGGGCTCTTTTTTAAGAATGCGGAATGCCGCAGAAAAAGACGGAATAGAACTAAAAATAGCTTCGGCGACCAGAAATTTTATTTATCAAAAAAATATTTGGAACAACAAGTGGACAGGCTATACGATTGTTGATGGCAAAGATTTATCAAAAAGCATTCCGGACGGACAAGAGAGATTTAAAAAAATATTGGAATATAGCGCTGTGCCCGGCACATCCAGACATCATTGGGGCACGGATATAGATATTAATGACGCGAATCCTTCGTATTTTAAAACTAATCAAGGCGCAGAAGTATATGCGTGGCTGACCAACAATGCCGACAGGTTCGGCTTCTGCCAGCCTTATAATTTAAAGGGCAGCGACCGACCAACCGGTTATAACGAAGAAAAATGGCATTGGTCCTATCTACCGCTTGCGAGAACTTTCACCGAGAAATACAAAAATTTAATCAAGACAGAAGACATCAACGGATTTCTGGGAGCGGAATATACGCCGGAACAGAATCTAATCAATGACTATGTGCTTGGTATAAATCCAGAGTGTCTTTAACTAATGGTTTCTTCCATTTTATTTTCTTCCTCCAGATTTTTGGCCGCAACTTGAATGGAATTATTTACTTCCCGATAATCCGGCAATTCTTCGGCGGATTTTATGCCCATAAAAGACAACGTATCAAAACTCGGTTTATAGATATACCGCCGGTTGTCTTTGGTATCTATCGTTTTTTCTATCAAACCTCGAACCGACAAAGCCCGCAAGGTAAAGCTGGAGTTCACTCCGCGGATGTAGTCAATTTCCGCCCGACTCACGCCATTTTTATAAAGAATGATAGACAATGTCTCCAGGCTGGCTTTGGAAAGTTCTTTGTTTAATTCTTCTTTTTGCAAATCTTCAATCAGTTTGGAAAGTTCCGGCGCCGTGCCGAGCGTTATTTCATCATCTTTTTCCAACAATACTATTCCCCTATCCTTTAAATTTTCTTTCAATTTTTCTATTGCTTCGTTTATTTCTAACTGCCCTATTCTTCCTTGCCCATCCGAAGCCTTGACGGAGGAGGATAAAATCTCCGAAAGTTTTTTTCGTGATACCGGTTCGCCCTTAAAAAAAAGTATTGCTTCTATCTTGGATTCTAGGTTAATCATGAAGTTTTTTCCCGACGCTTTCGGTCGGGATCCCGACCCCTTCGGGCGTCGAGACTAAAATAATATTTCCGCTATTTTCTTCCTGCACGGCATTAATAATCCCCTGCCGCACCAGCTCAAGCATTGCCAGAAATCCCACGATAGCAACTACTTTTTCTTCCCGGGTAAATAATTTTTTATGAAGGTCTTTGAAATTCATTTTTAAGGAATTTTTTATCCTTTCGGTCAATTTGTCTATCATTTCCTCAATACTTACGACTTGCCTGACTTCCGCTTCCGGCAAAAATACTTTTTTCGGCATGCTATCGAGCAGGTCGCGGACAAAAGTCATCATTGATTCTTTGGTAATCTGGTCATCCGGCAAAAATACCAAAACAGCATTTTTTCGTTCCAGGGGCGCAAAGATTATTTTCTTGCCGAAATTATTTTTTATTCCGCCTCCTAACTTGGTAAAAAGTTCATACAAGCGGAGTCTTTCCTCAAGGCTCTTTATATCTCCTTCTTCTTCGCTAGTTAGGTCAAGATTAGGCAGAAGCGATTTTGATTTGATTAAAAGCAAGGTGGAAGCAACAAGGATGAAACTTGAGGCTTCGGCAGGATTAAGGCCTCCCAATTTATTCATATAATTCAAGTAATCCTCGGTCACAGCCGAAAGTGAGACGTCATTGATGTGAAGTTTCCTCTTTTCTATAAGATTTAAAAGAAGCCCGAAGGGTCCTTCAAAGCCGGAAATTTTGATTTGATAAGTCTCGCTTATTTTTTCTTCTGCCACCCATATATATTAGCATTTTTTAGGGAAAAAGACATGTCCCGTTTCTTTATTCTTTGAGAAAACATAAGAGACGGGGTATAATAAAACGCATGAAAATAAAATCCATTAAAAAAAGAACCGGGCGCTCTGCCGCCTACGAACCCAGCAAACTAATCCTTGACCGTTATGCTAAAGTCCTGGTCCGTTTCGCTTTGGGCGGAGGTGAAGGCATAAAGAAGGGTGAAGTCGTTCAGGTATCAAGTTCCGAATCCGCCCGCAGACTTTATTTTGCCGTATGTAATGCCGTTATTGATGCCGGCGGACATGTCTTGACGAATTATTCTCCCGATGCGGAACAGGGAGACCGCCGACGTAGCGAAAGTTTTTCCAGGTATTTCTATGAGCATGCGGAAGATCACCAGATGGACCACTTTCCCCACAAATATCTGAAAGGGCTGGTGGACCAGATGGACCACTCCGTTTTTATTCTGGCGGATGCAGACCCCCACGCGCTTCGGGGCGTGAATCCGAAAAAAATCATGCGCCGTGGCGTCGCGCTCAAGCGTTTTATGGACTGGCGCCATGAGAAAGAATGGAAAGGTAAATTTACCTGGACCATCGCCTTATACGGTACGCCGGCAATGGCACGCGAGGCGGGACTAAGTGAAGGCGAATACTGGAGACAGATTATTAAAGCTTGTTTTCTGGATGAAAAAGACCCGATAAAAAAATGGAAAGAGGTGTATCGCCAAATGGAACACTATCGCGCCCGGCTAAACCGCCTGGCACCCAACACCGACCGGCTTCATGTCGTCGGCCCGGACGTAAACCTCTGGATTAAACTCGGCGAAAAACGAAACTGGCTCGGGGGTAGCGGCCGGAATATCCCTTCATTTGAATTATTCACTTCCCCGGACTGGCGCGGGACTTCCGGCTGGATTCGATTCAATCAACCCCTCTACCGATACAGCAATAAAATAACCGATATTGAACTCACGTTTGAAAACGGCAGGGTTGTCAGATCCAAGGCCAAGACTAATGAAAAGTTGCTCAAAGAAATGATTGCCACGAAGGGCGCGGATAGGGTTGGAGAATTTTCTTTGACTGACCGTAGATTTTCGCGCATTACTAAATTCATGGCTGAAACTCTTTTCGACGAGAACATGGGAGGGCCACACGGCAATACCCATATAGCAGTGGGCATGTCCTACCGTGACACCTATGCCGGCGATGTATCCAAGCTTTCTAAAAAGGCGGCCGAGGCCTTGGGTTTCAACGACTCCTCGGTGCATACGGACATGATTTCGACCACCCCCCGCATCGTTACCGCCCATCTCAAAAACGGCGAGGAAATAGTTATCTATAAAAACGGGCAATTCGTTTTGTAAAACAAACTTTAAGGTTATCCCCGCCCCCGGCGCCTCCCGGGCTATCTCCCAGGTCCTAGAGCGCCTAGAAGGCAATATTGCATGGCTGAAAAGAGATGGAAGGAAAATTGAAAGGTTTTGGGGGAAAATGTAGTTAAAGTTAGGTTGGCAAAAACCAAGCATAATAAAATTGTAGAATTAACCATAAGAGAATTGGGCAAATTACTATAAGTAAGAAAATTATTGTAGGCAAAACCTTACTTTCTTTTTTTTCTATGTCATCATATTCAGTTTTTTTCTTGGGAGGAAAAAATTTCTTAATCAAAATAACTATAGAAATCATTATAGAAAATAAAAGAATAAGAAAAACCACCAACTTCAAAAGACCAATGAGGGTTTGACTAGCATCAGATTTTTTTTCTATATTCGGAATTATTTTTGAAACTTGATTAATCTTGCCTATCCCATATATTTGATATTTGAATTTAATGTCTTGTTGATTATATTTTATTTTTTGACCATTTTCTGGATTAATCTGCTCGCTAGGAGTTGCGAACAAACCACTATCCTGTTGTTCATATTTTATTTCTTTAACATACTCTGGTTTATTTGGTGTAATAAGAACATCTAAATCAAAAATTTCTCCAGGATTGATTAAGGTTGGAATAAATTTAAGTTCATTATCATTTTCTTTTGTGATAAAGTCAGATGAAAATACATATTCAGTTTTTAGAAATTGTATTTGTGTAAGCTTGTAATTTACAATTTTTACATTGGAAGGAAAAATAATACCTAAGCCCTCAATAAAATCAGACTGTTGGATGGGTTGGTTCCCTGTGTTTTTTATACGTATTTTTGTTGATATTAAACTAGATATTTTTTGGCCACCATATCTGAACTCAAGCGATTCGTCTTTAGAAATATTTTGGCTAGCTAATAGTTCTAGATTTTGAGTTATTGCAACATCTAAACTCTTTTTATCAGCACTAAAAGGTTTCAGCCAGGCACCTGCAGCAAAAACGACAGCTAAGACTGTAAGAATTACTATAATATTATTCGGGTTCTTTAAAAAATTATTCACAAACTTAAGTCTATACCTTGAGATAATAAAAAACAAGAATTCTTAGGTAACTTGACAGGTGGTGTATACTGAAACTATGAGTAAAGAAGTAAACCACTAAACAACGGAATACCCCATAAATGACATATTTTTGAAAAGGCATTCGCCGGGGGTAATGTCCCCTATCAGTTAGTCTTTCCTTGCATCTACTTTACTTGAGTAAAGTAATTTAGTTTGCTAAAATTGCTTCAACTTTTTCAAATAATTGCGGAAAGCTTAAATAGCCGGCGGCGGCGTTAAAATGCCCGGCGTTGGGGATAAATGTGAGATTGACTCCTAATTTTTTTGCCAGCTCTTCTCCATTGCCTAGTGATACATACGGGTCATTGTCCGAATGAAACACAAAGAAGTTTTTGGCTTTATTTTTTATATTCGCCCAATCAAAATCATTGTTAGTAAATGCATTATCTCTTTCATTGTTTACAATAGGTTGGATACCAATAGGAGTCGCTACAAAAAAGACGGCTTTTACCGGATACTCTAATTTTTCAAGAACCCTAAGGGCAAACTTTCCACCCAGGCTATGCGCAATAATAATTGTATCTTCGTTTATATATTGTTCGTAGTTTTTTAAAACATCAAACCACTCATTTAGTTTTGCTGGCACTCCCGGCGGTGAAGGAAATTGTGGCACGTATACATTATGCCCCATCATCCCCAACTCACCTTTAAGCCACGGGAACCAATTTTCCTCTGGATATCCCTCCGTCCCATGAAAGATAAGTGCATTAGCCTGCATTTTCCAATTATACCAAGATAATTTTAAAATAGTGTATAATCGAGCTATAAAAACCGTAAACACCCGAACAACGGAATACCCGATTGATGACATATTTTTGAAAAAGCATTCGCCATTTCCCGCCAATTAACTATTCTCCTATTCGCGCGAATTAGAGATATAAAAATAGAAAATTAAAAAGCGGACGCTATTTAATAGACGCCCGCCTACTGATCCTTTTGTTCCGGGTGAGGGTTCTCTCGGCGCTCTGCCAACGAGAACCCTCACGACCTCGATGCTACTTGCCGATCTTGCTGATAACTGTGGGAACAGGAGGCCCCCAGCCTCTCGTGTCGGCACTCCCCTGTACCCCCGTGCGCCGTAGGTTGAGGGGAAGATCGCCATACTTTCCCCGCGCCATTCGCGCGGTGCTCTGTCGGATTTCCAGGATAAGCTCCTTCGTTCTCTTTATGATGCTGGCGTTCACGAACTACCCCCTTTGAACAATATGGCTTGCGCGCCACATTATCTACACTCTAATATAAATACAAAAATAAACAAGTTTATGGGTTTTACACAGCCTATTTGCTAATTTTGGCGGCTTTGGTATAATGCAGATATGTTTACAAAAGCGACAAAGTCATATGTCTACCACTGGTTCTACAGAACAGAGCCGATCGCTTTTGTATTTTAAGTTTTTCTTACAATACTTACACGAAACTGGCTCTGGGACTTTCTCGGGGCCTTTTTCTTTTTTTATGAAAATTATATTTGATTACAATAGAACAATTTACGACCCGGAAAAACAGGAATTATATCCCGGCGTTTTGGTATTGATTAACGGTTTATCAAATAAGCATGAACTATTTTTGGTCAGTAAAAACGAACCCGGAAGAAGGGATGTACTGGACAATTTAGGTATCAGTAGTTTCTTTAAGAAGGTTATTTTTACCGACAATAAATCCCCCGAACTTTTTAAGGAAATCGCGGACAACGAAAACAATGTAATGGTGGTGGGAGACAGGATACGCGGAGAAATAAGCATCGGAAATGAATTAAGTTATATAACGGTTTGGCTCAAGCGGGGTAAGTTCAGCCTTGAGGAGCCGATAAACGAGAAACAAAATCCCAGGCACACGATCACCGACATTACGGAAGTTGAAAATATATTAAAACAATATGGCTAAACAAAAATCAAAAATTAATTATTACTGGCATTTCTTTAACACCAAAAACAATTTGGGGTTGTTGGATCTGCTGCTCGTAATTTTCTAGGAACATATTCACCAGCCTCGAATGAGTCGAGGTGTGGACGTGTTCATTACAATAAGGAGTACACCTGTATGCAGCACAAAGGGGTTCACAGAATTCTCAGCAGCGTGGCTGACGAATCCGGCATCTGGAGAGGTGAAAGAAAAAGAACGCACGGGTTTCTTCTCTCGCCTTCCGTCTATCGGATCACCTCCGACGCGTGCCAGGAGCTTGTCCGTCTTGGCCACGCCCTTACGGACTGCATGTTGGGATTGTCTCATATCGCAGTCATCGCGCACGACCAGACCTTGAATTATAGGGGCGCCTGGATGCTCGCCCGCCAAGTGTTCTCTACAGGCATACCGAAGGTTTATCAGGAGCTCCAAGGGATGAACGTCAAGCACATCCCCAAGTTGCTCAAGGTGGACCTGATGGTCGACCAAGAGGGGCGTTTCCGCATCGCAGAGATTGACGGACACAACAAACATGGGGTCGGATACTCGGCTCTGTGCGTGCGGTTCCGTGAGGCTCTGCGGCCGAATGTGAATGCTCTTCCGGGCCTGGTGAAGACCCTGGCGGAAGAGATAAAAGGCCGCGGCCGCGACGAGGTCAAGGTCTTCTACGCAGACCAAGAGCGATTCTATGTGCCGGAGTTTGAAGTTGCGGCGCAGGAATTCGCGAAACATGGAGTAGAGTGCCAGGTGGTTTCGGAGATGGACGCAGACGAGGCGTTCCTGGAAAAGGGGCTGTTTCTCGACCTTCCATTCCTCTACAAGCGCAAAGGCCTCTACTCGACGATCATCCCCGCGTACAAGAGCGGCGCGGTTGAGTTCATCATCCCGCCAAAGCCCTTCTTGGGCGCCAAAGGAGTGCTGGCGTTACTCCGGAATGATGATGGAAATGGGCAGCTCGAATCGCTGCTCCAATCTTTCATCAAGAAAGAGTCGCTAGAGTTCGTGCGCGGATATATCCCCGAAACCCTCCTGGTCGGCAAACATGCGGCCAGAACGGACGCTGTTAGGAGACGTGTGTCCTCCAAGCGTTACGTCCTCAAGGAGTCAATCTCGAGCGGAATGAAGGGCGTTTTCTTCTCCGACGAGGAAGACTTCGACGCGGCGCTCAGGCGAGCAGACCTCTCGAGCATGAACTGGGTCTTGCAAGAGAGGGTCGAAAATCAGCCACAGACCTTTTCGTGGATTGAAAGCGGGAACGGCAACGAACCCGAACTCAAAACCGCGGACGACTGGTACATGCGCGTAATCGCGCAATATGTCGGCCGCAAACTGGCTGATGTAATCATCACTTCGCGCCGGGACCATGCAGTGCACGGTGGCAAGGACTGCATTCAGCTCGGCACGATCATCGCGAACTAGGCGGAGAGTCCTAATCAACTCTCATAAAAGCCAGCAATACCGGAAGGCAACGCTGGCTTTTATTTTTTGTATTAACTATTATTCTCCTATTCGCGCGAATTAGAGATATGTTTTATTACCTGCGTCAATTTTCGCCGCAACAATGAAATCATTCTCGGAGAGCCCACCGATGGCGTGGGTCCAGAGTTCAAGCAGAACCTTGTTGTAGTTTATTTTGATATCCGGGTGGTGGCCTTCGGACTCGGCGATTTCGGCTATATAATTGACGAAGTTTATCGCCCCGATAAAATCTTTAAATTTAAATTCTTTGGAGATTTTTTGTCCTTTTTCGTCGAGCATCCAGCCAGGCACCATATCCATATATTTTTTCGCCTCTTCTCCTGTAAGCGGCAATGCTCCCCCTTCGCACGGAACGCATTTTTTCTTTAATAAGTCCATTTTTTTATTATATCAAAAAGTATGCCAAGAAAAGAGTTTTTTGATATAATCGTTTATATGAAAAAACTAATTACTCCGTATGCTGCTTCTTTTGGTAGACCAAATGTCACAATAAAACACTTTGCGGACGGGGAATCCTATGTCCGAGTTGTCCCAAAGATTAAAGGCAAAACTATTATTTATCATCGCTTATATCCGGAACCAGAAAAGCGATTTTTTGAACTTCTGTTAATCCTGTCCAAAACAAAGGCTAGTGATGTTTTTATACCTTACTTGCCTTACGCTCGCCAGGATAAGGAAAATAAACAAGGAGAGGCAGTAAGCGCAGATGTATTATGCCGTCTCTTAAAAAATGCTAATGTTAAAAAATTAATTACTTATGATTGTCATTTCTTGCCGAGGGCTGGCAAATTTAAAAGAGCGGGCTTGGAAATTGAAAACAGGTCTGCTGGCGGAGAGCTCTACCAATACGCAAAAAGGTATTTTAAACATAAAGCTTTTGTCGTAGTTTCGCCGGACGAAGGCGCATCGTATTTTACTGAATATGCGCAAGGGCACAGTTTTCGTCTCAAGAAAAAGAGAAAAAAACATAATGAGGTTAAATACATAAAAGGCGAAGTAAACGTGCGGGGGAAAAATGTTTGTATTCTAGACGATATTATTGACACCGGCGACACAATTCGCCGCGCTATCGAACACTTGCAAAAAAATGGCGCAAAAAGAATAATCGTAGGCGCAACTCACGGAATATTTTCTAAAGGAAAAATTAAGAAAGCTAATTTAGTATTTACTACAGATTCAATCCCAAATTCTCATTCCGTAATCGCGCTTGCCTCGCCGTAGCTTTGGCGAAGGCGGGCTATCTGGTAAATACTAAAGACCAGCGCCAAGGCGGCAATCCACTGCATCGGGACAAGCACGGTGCCGTATAACTTCATATCTATCAGAATCGCAATGAAAGGGAAAGTCAACTCCAAAATGGTAGAAATATGCACCGGAGTTTTTTCTAGGCCTTTATAATAAATAAGCAGCGCCACCATGCCGGTAGAAATTGCGATTAGCGCCAGATACCCGAATTGAGCCAAGGTAGGCGCCATCAAGCTTTCTCCGTAGCCGAATAAAAGCAAAACCGGCAGGGTAATAATCACGGTAAATAAAAATCTGAAAAAAGTGCTCATTTTGGCTTCCACTTTACCCAAAAGCATCTTGGAAAAAGTCGTAGAAGACCCCCAGGCGAAAGCGGCACCGAGCGCGTAAAGGGCGGCAATGATTGTCCCCTCACCTGTTTCCAAATTCACAGCGCCGTTTGGAAAAGTAACAAAATAAGCCGAAACAAAAGCGAGCAATGCCCAAAGAATATATCCTTTTTCAAATTTCTCTTTCAGAAAAATCCTGGCCGTAGTTATGGCAAATATCGGCTGGAGCTTCTGCAGGAGAAATACGACAGAGAAAGAAATAAAATGAACTTTCAAGAGCGCCGTGGTAAACCATATAGTCCCCAGAAGCCCGCTTAAAACGGATATCAGGACAAGCAGCCACCATTCGCGCTTGGTGAATCGTGTTTTAAAAATATATTTGAAAATAAACGGAGCCAGAATCACAAGACCGATTAGATGCTCCAGGAAAATTATGGTAATCGGCGGAAGCGTATATAAATTTCTGCGGATAACGCCGTCCAGCGCCCAGAGAAGCGCAGCAATGATAATTAAAATCGGGCCGGTATAATTTTTTAGCATGATTCTAAATCTTTTTTAATTTGAATAATCAATTCTGCTTCAGTGTTAAATTTTTTATATCCTCGTAAAAATTTTCCTATCTCTATGGTAACAATTTTATCATAAGCGTCTCCATTATATCCTAGCATATGCGCCTCAACTTTATCGCCCGGACCGATGACAATCCCCGCCCGGTAGCTTTTTCCTTCCAAAGCTGCAGTTCCCGAATATACGCCCTCTTTCGGCAGTTCCTTCGTCTCCGAAGCCAAGTTTACCGTCGGATAGCCGAGCTTTTTGCCATATCCATCGCCTTTTATCACTTTGCCGGAAATTATGTAATTCATCAAAAAGTTATTTAGCGAGCTTGATTCCGAGCTCTTTGAGCTGTTTTTCGGAAACCTCCGCCGGCGAATCCATCATCAAATCCTTGCCTTCGCCGGTTTTCGGAAACGCAATGACTTCGCGGATATTCGGCTCGTTTTCCAAAAGCATCATCAGGCGGTCAAAACCCCAGGCAATGCCTCCATGCGGCGGACAGCCGGAGCCGAGAGCCTGGAGCATATGCCCGAAATTTTTTTCAATTCTTTCCGCCGGGTAGCCCATAATTTCAAAAACTTTTTTCAAGGCTTCCGGTTCATAATTCCTGATGCTTCCTCCGCCAATTTCGGAGCCGTTCAGCACAACGTCATACTGGGTGGTTAAAATATTTCCGATATCTTTTTTATTCATTAGCATTTTCATATGTTCGTCTTGGGGACGGGAAAAAGGATTGTGCGTAAAAGTCCATTCGCCTTCCGTCTGGGCATTATCCGACTTGTCGGTTCTTTCAAAAAACGGGAAATCAACAATCCAGCAAAAAGCGAATAAATTCTTATCTTCTTTGTCTTTTCTGAAATCGGGCCTGTCGGTCCCGTATTTTTCCATCGCTTTTTGATAAGAAATCCTGGGAAAGGGAATTTCCTGGATTTTTTTCTCCGGATAAAGATTCTGCACGATGCCGATTAAAAGTTTTTCGTTCAGAGCCATCACGTCTTCCCTCTCCACGAAACTCATTTCCAAATCAAGCTGGGTAAATTCCGGCTGGCGGTCTCCCCGGGTGTCTTCGTCGCGCATACAACGGGCAATTTGGAAATATTTCTCCGCGCCGGCGGCCATCAAAAGCTGCTTATATTGCTGAGGAGACTGCGGCAAAGCATAAAAAGTTCCCGGCCAGATGCGGGACGGCACGATATAGTCCCGCGCGCCCTCGGGAGTGGATTTGGTCAGTATTGGGGTTTCAACTTCAATAAAATTTTCTTTGTCCAGAAAATCGCGGATAAATTTTACAACCTTATGGCGGTGGCGGATATTTTTCTGCATGCGCACCCGACGCAGATCCAGGTATCTGTATTTTAATCTATGTTCTTCCCCTATTTCATCCCCATTCGTTGTAACATCTATCGGCGGGGTTTCCGCTTTGTTTAAAATTTCTATATTGAGAACTTCTAGTTCCAAATCGCCATTTAATACCCCCGCCTTTACATTTTTCTCCGGACGCTTGTTGACGACACCGGAAATTTTAAGGACCCATTCGGGGCGGATTCCCTTCCCCTGCTCTATCGCCTCCGCATGGGAAGGCAGGGCCACGCACTGCACCCGGCCGGTCATATCGCGCATATCGAAAAATATCATTTTCCCCTGGTCGCGCCGGACATCCACCCACCCGGCGATGATGATTTCTTTACCGATATTGTCTTTCAAATCTTTGATGTAAATTCTATCTCGCATAAAATTATTCTAACATAAAAATAGAAGAAAGGCAGTTTTTTTGTTTTTATAAAAAGAGTGGGGCTGGTCGCGATGGTCCGCGAACAGCCCCGAAAAGATTACCCCCTACCAGCATGTGTTCTAGAACGACCGCCCCGGTCGGGGCAGACCGGTTGGCCGCTTGTTGGCGGGCCAAGTCACGGCGGGGTCTTCCCCACCAAAGAGGCGGGGCTCGTTGAGCGCCTGGAGTCCGGGCGCCGACGAGGCCGTGAGGTCCAGGACCCGACCACACCCACCCCCTGAGTGAACCCACAGACCGGCACCCGCGCGCCGAATTCCGAAGTCCGGCTGACGCTCCGTGCGGCGGCAGCCGCACGGAAGCGCTGTGAACCGCGAAGGCACCGACAGGTACCTTCGGGGCGACCGTGCGATGATCGCCTCAAACCACTCCTTGAGCGCCGCCTTCGGAATGTTTCCCTCTCCCATGCTGACCTCCCGCTGAAAAGAGCAACTTGCCTCCGTCTCCCTGACGGAAACACCAGCTTTCGTTAGAAGGCTGGTGTTTGAGTTGTAAGTTATTTTGAGAGTTTTTACAGCGCAAATATCAGCCTTCTAAGACGGCTAAAGAGAATTCCAATAATAAAAAACTTTGTGCTGCGTTGTATTTGTTTATTCACATTTTTATAATGACATATTATTTATAAAACACAATACCAGTAATGTGGAAAACTATTTTGTATAAAAAATTAATATTTGGAAGGCATCGCGTGTTTGTGAACACGCGATGCCCCCAAAACGATGATGCGGTGGGCGAAGTCGCATTACAAACAAGGCCCTAAGGTCACCAAGGATCCCATAGACTACGCACGGGAATCACCTCCTTCACGCTTTTGAGCCTTGAGCTGGCTCATCGCCTCTTTCATGAGACGCTCGGCGTCGGAGAGTCTGGATTGCTGAACTGCAATACGAACCTGGTCTAGCAACCCGAGAACCTCTTGCGACGGATTGTTGATGTGATTGATTACGTGCAAACCCCACATGTGAGAATCCCCCTAAGAACAAAAATCAGCGCTTGATTGCGCTGGTTGGTGGATTCCTTTGAAGTATTTAGAGAAAAGAAATCAACGAATTAGCGCAAAAGCGAATGCTTTTGTGCTAAACCAATAACTATTTAATTGGCATTTCATTAATTTCATAACAAACTTATTGTAATATATCTTTAAAAATAGTGCAACTAATAAACATTCACCCCTATTTTTCCCCGGACCTCTTCCATTTTGGCACTCGCGATTTTTTTTGCTTTTTCACCGCCGGCTTTGAGGATTGTAAGGGCTTTCGGTATATCTTTTTCAAATTCTTTTCGGCGTTCACGGAGCGGAGCGATAAATTTCTCCAAGTCTTCTATCAGCAGTTCTTTCAGTTCTTTATATTTGCCGATTTTACTTTCATAAAGCGGTAGAAGCTCCGAAGCCGGACGAAGCAAATTGTGTATGGCATAGACATTTTTCGGAATCCCCTCGCCCGAATCGGTCACAATGCTCATTACGCATTTTTTAATTTCTTCATATTCAGCAAAAAGCGGGATGGTGTTATTGTAACTCTTGGACATTTTCCTCCCGTCGGTGCCCGGAACCACCGCTACCTCTTTCATAATCATTGCTTCCGGCAATTTAAAAGTGTCTCCATAAATTCGATTAAATTTTTCTGCCGTATCACGAGCGATTTCTATATGCTGCTTTTGATCTGCTCCGACGGGAATTATGTCGGGGTCATAAAGTAAAATATCCGCAGCCATAAGCATCGGGTAATTAAAACTGCCCACATCTATTTCTTTATTCTTTGCTTCGGCATCTTTGAAGGCATGAGCGCGCATCAAATACGGCATTGTGGTAATAGTGTCAAAAATCCAAGCGAGTTCGGTATGTTCAGATATGTCAGATTGTTTATATAATAGAGCTTTTTTGGGGTCAAGGCCGATTGCCAAGAAATCAAGAAGCACTGCAATTATATTTCCCTTCATTGACTTGGCATCTTGCACCGATTTCAGAGCGTGGTAGTCAACTATAAAGGCATATACATCATAATCATCCTGAAAATCCACCATTTGCTTCATCATGCCGAAATAGTTGCCAATATGGGGCTTGCCTGAAGGCTGAATGCCAGATAATAATATCTTTTTTGCCATACTACGATTTTAGCACAATAAAAAATCAAATTCACCTCACCCCCTCCCCCTCTCCTTGGCAAGAAGAGGGGTGTCCTGACTTTATGGAAGGACGGGTGAGATCTGTCCACATTTTAATAACATCTTTCCCACTTTTGGGCTTTGACAATTGTCCGGCTGTGCTAGAATGGCTTGATGGTAAAAAACAACAGGCAAAATAATAATTTGCGCATTCCGCCGCAGAGCATCCCGTCAGAACAGGCAGTCCTTGGCTCTGTAATGCTCCGCAAGGACGCAATGCACGAGGTTGAAGACATGCTCGGCCCGGATTCTTTTTATGTTGAAAAGCATAAGATGATTTTTCGGGCAATGCTTGACCTATCTATAAAAAACGAACCGATAGATATGCTTTCGCTCTCCACCAAACTAAGTGAACAGAAGTTGCTCGATAGCGTCGGAGGCAATCAATATCTTGCCGAGATTGTAAATATCGTTCCCTCTTCCGCCAATGTCAGGCATTATGCCGACATCGTGCAAAAGAAATATGTCCTCCGGAGCCTGATTGAAGCAGCGGATTATGTATCGGAACTCGCTTTTGAAGAAAGCGACGACCACATGGATGACATCCTGGATATGGCGGAAAAGAAAATATTCAGCGTCGTCTCGTCTCCCAAGAACCAAAAATATGTAAATTTAAAAGATGCCCTGCCCGAGGCTTACGAGCGCCTGGAAAAATTGCACGAAAATAAGGGAATGCTCCGCGGGCTGGCAACCGGATTCAAGGATTTGGATGTGATGCTTTCCGGTTTGCAGAAATCCGATTTGATTATTATTGCCGCGCGGCCAAGCATGGGCAAGACTACGCTGGCTCTTGACATCGCGCGCATGTCCGGAGTCCTGCATGAAAAATCGGTAGTAATATTTTCCCTGGAAATGTCTTCCCAGCAATTGGTGGACCGTATGCTTTCTGCGGAAAGCCGGGTAAATGCTTGGAACCTCCGCACCGGGCGCCTGTCTTCCGACCGGGAATTTTCAATGCTCCGGGATTCGCTGGACAAGCTGGCTAAAGCTAAAATTTATATTGACGACCAGCCCGGAAATTCAATTGTTCGGATGAAGGCTCTTTCCCGCCGGCTAAAAGCCGAAAAAGGGCTTGACTTAATCGTGGTGGATTACCTGCAGTTGATGACTACTTCAAAAAATTATGATTCAATGGTCAACCAAGTGACGGAGATTTCAAGATCGTTGAAGAGCTTGGCGAAAGAACTGGATGTGCCGGTGCTCGCGCTTTCGCAGCTTTCCCGCGCGGTAGAGTCAAGAGGCGGCAAGCCCCGGCTTTCCGACCTGCGCGATTCTGGTTCCATCGAGCAGGACGCGGATGTCGTGATGTTTATCCATCGTGAGGATAAAGGCAAAAACGAATCGGAAAAAACAAATATCGCCGAGATTCTGATTGAAAAGCATCGCAACGGCCCGACGGGAAAAATCGAACTTTATTTTGACGAAAAAACCACGACATTTCTGAATCTTGAAAAAAGCAATGTCAGCGAATTTGCCCCGTCAAAAATAAAAGGCGATCTGGATGAATTCTAAATTACCCCCTCCCATCCTCCCCCTACATAGGGGGAGGTGCCAGAGGCGGAGGGGGTATATAATATAAATTATGGATATCATAGACAAATTAACCGAAATTTTTAAGGAATTTCCCGGTATCGGGGAAAGGCAGGCGCGGCGCTTCGTTTATTTTTTAATGTCCAGAACTCCGGCTTATTCCGAAAATTTATCCGGTTTAATAGTGGAATTGAAAAAAGAAGTAGCCCAATGTGGAGAATGTTTTAGGTTTTTTATTTTAAACAATAAAAAAGAAAAGTTGTGTGAAATTTGCAGAAATCCGAATACCGACAACAGCTTGCTGATGGCTGTGGAAAAAGATTCGGATTTGGAAAGCATCCGAAAGAGCAGAGTTTATCACGGCAAATATTTTATCTTGGGCGGACTGGTGCCGATTGTGGAAAAAAACACCAAAAGCCGGGTCCGGATTGAAGAATTAAAGGAGAGAGTTAAAAAAGAAAAAAATTTGAAAGAAATTATTCTGGCTTTTTCCCTAAGCCCCCAAGGCGACCATACTGACTCTTATGTGCGAACCCAATTGAAAGAAGTTGCGGAAAAATTAAACATCAAAATCTCCTCCCTCGGCAAGGGCCTCTCTACCGGCACCGAGTTGGAATATTCGGACAACGACACGCTCAAAAATGCCCTCAAAAATAGACAATAAAATGAATATCTTGAAGTCCCCAACTTTCACCGAAGAAAGTTTGGAAAAACATTTAAGCCACTATCCTAATATAGGCAGGGTTCTTAATTTTAAAAAACTTGAAGGCGGAGTAGCAAATGTTGTTTATAAAATAAAAACAACGAAAGGTAATTTCGTTTTAAAAATTGTTATACGCAACAACCCTTATCGGGTTAATTATGAAGTTGAACTATTAAATAAAATAAAAAATCTTCCGATTCCCAAGCCCCTAAAAGCAAGAAACGGTAAATTTTTGGTGATGTATAAAAAACATCAAATATTACTCTATCCCTATCTGCCAGGGAAAAAGACAGAGAATATAAATCACAAAATTTCATCTGCTGTCGGAAAATTTTTGGCAAAACTTCATCTCCAGACAAGAAATTTTCACTCAAAGATAAAAAGAAATGAATTATATGGTATTACGCATTCAAAAATGAATCACGTACTTCGGGCGAGAAACTTTATAATAAATAAAAAAATAAAAAATGCTATCACGTATATAGAAAAAAATGCATTTAAATACAAAATAGATAAATTATTGCCGGACGGCGCGATGCACCTTGATATCAGACCTGAAAATGTTTTATTCCATAATGGAAAATTAACTGGCGTTGTTGATTTTGATAATTCATATAATGGACCCTTAATCCTTGATTTAGCTGGCGCACTTATTTGGTATAGCTATGAAAACAATGAATTTAATCTAAAAAAGATGAAACAATTTTATCTAGGATATACTGGCACCAGAAAATTAAGTAAAAAAGAAAAAATTGAACTTATAAATATGCTTCATTATTATGTTCTGGGTATTGTGCTTCATGGAATAGAATACTATATTGATAACAAATTATCTGAGCAATTTTTAACAAAAGTATCAATTGGACATCTTTTGGAGGCAGAAAAAAAATTAACACCTATTGAAAGAAAGTTGAGCAAATTGTTCAAATAAAAAACGAAGGACCAACCTTCGTTTTTTATTTTATAGAGGTAATCTTTACTCTAAAGAATGGCTGGCGGTGGCCGTTGCGGCGAAGATAACGGGATTTTTGTTTATATTTTATAACCATAATTTTTCTGGAACGGCCGATTTCTACGATTTCCGCATCTACTTTTGCGCCTTTTATATAAGGTGTGCCAATAGTTGTGTCTTTGCCGTCATCAACGAGCAAAACTTTGTCAAAAGAAATTTTATCTCCTTTGGTATACTCCCCCTTTATTTTTTCAATGGAAACAAGGCTCCCTTTGGAGACCTTGTATTGCTTTCCGCCAGTTTGTATTATTGCAAATTCTTCTTTGCTCATATCGGCCTATATTATATGAATTTTTGTAAAAAAGCAAGGTTTTTGCTATAATAGCTCCTATGCAAACAAAAATTATTGAGAAGTATTTTTTCTTCGGGCTATTGCTCGCCACTCTAATTTTTACTTTCCTGATATTCCGGCCCTTTTGGACAATACTGGTATTGGGCATTTCCTTTTCCATTGTTTTTTATCCTTTTTATGAATGGCTGAATAAGAGACGTCTGCCCCACTGGCTTTCTTCGCTCGTAACTGTTTTTATTTTTGTAATAATACTTTGCGGGCCGCTTTTGGGCATCGGCGTTATAATTTTCAACCAAAGCCAGGACGTTTATCATGTTGTTGTTGATAATGGGAGCGTAGGGCCATTTATGAATTCCATAAGCAATAAAATTAATAATATATTGCCGGAGGGCATAGTTTTTGATGCAAACGAAAAAGCAACGGATTTTATTTCTTTTGTCTCGCAAAACATAGCCAGTATATTCAGCAGCACTATTTCCGCTTTCTTTTCATTTCTGTTAATGCTGCTGATTATTTTTTATTTCCTGAAAGACGGAGCTCAATGGAGAAGGGCTATCGTCGTGCTTAGTCCCCTTTCCGACCGTGATGATGAAAAAATAATCATGAGATTAAGACAAGCTATCAACAGCGTGATAAAAGGAAGTCTTTTTATCGCCCTCGTTCAGGGCGTGCTTATGGGTATCGGGCTTTGGATTTTCGGCATACCAAACAGCGCGCTTTGGGGTATCGTGGCCGCTGTCGCTTCTCTTCTGCCAACCATCGGAACTGCCCTAGTCTCGGTTCCGGCAATTGTTTTTCTCTTTATCGCGGGAAACGCCGCACCCGCTATCGGCCTCTTAATCTGGTCTGTTATTATGGTAGGAATGGTGGACAACTTTTTAAGCCCGCTCATAATCTCCGAGAAAACTAATGTGCCTCCGCTCCTCATTCTTTTTGCGGTGCTGGGCGGATTGTCGCTCCTGGGTCCGGTTGGAATCCTGGTCGGGCCTTTGGTTATAAGTCTGCTTTACACTTTGATTTCCATATATAGAAATGAATTCAAGCAAAATCCAATTTTATAATACACTCTCGCGGAAAAAAGAAATTTTTGCCCCGATTAATCCGCCGGACGTAAGTTTTTATTCCTGCGGACCGACGGTTTATGATTATGCCCACATTGGCAATTTACGAGCCTATGTCTTTGCCGATATTTTGCAAAAAACTTTAGAATATAGCGGATATAAAGTCAGGCGAGTAATGAATATTACCGACATCGGGCATCTTTCCAGCGATGCGGATTCGGGAGAAGATAAAATGACGAAAGGCCTTTTGCGCGAAGGCAAAGAATTCACGCTCAAAAATATGCGGGAGATGGCAGAATTTTATACAGAAAAATTTAAAGAGGATTTGCAGGCATTAAACATTGAAATACCGGAGAATATTTATTATGCAAGCGATTATGTGAAAGAAGATATAGAACTTGTGCAGAAGTTGGAAGAAAAAGGATATACATACAAAATAAGCGATGGAATTTATTTTAATACTTCAAAAATGCCTGATTATGGAATATTGTGGGGAGTTGCTAAAAATCGAGAGGAATCCAGGTCAAGAATTATTGAAAATTCAGAAAAGATAAACTCGGAAGATTTCGCGCTTTGGAAATTTAATTCAAAAATCGGTTTTGAATCTCCATGGGGCAAAGGCTTTCCGGGCTGGCATATAGAATGTTCTGCCATGGGCATGAAATTTTTAGGCGAACAATTTGATATTCACACGGGGGGCATTGACCTTATTCCCACGCATCACACTAATGAAATAGCCCAGTCGGAATGCGCAACCGGTAAAAAACCTTTCGTCAGGTTTTGGATGCACAGTGAATTTGTTGATACTGGCGGCGTAAAAATGTCAAAATCAGAAAACAATTTTCTGAGACTGGAAAGTTTGGCTGTTAAGAATATCAGCCCTGCAACCTACCGTTTTTGGCTATTAATGGCAAACTACCGCACTAAAGTAAACTTTGTCTGGGAAGCCCTGGAGGGCGCAGAAACAGCCTTAAAACGCCTATATGGGCTCTATTTGGACCTGGAAAACGAGACCCCGCCAAGGACGGGGCAGGTTGGACACATTCACCAGGAATATCAAAATAAGTTCAAAGAATTCCTGGAGGACGACCTGGATACGCCACGGGCATTGTCGCTGTTGTGGGATGTATTCAAAGACGAAAATATCTCAAATGCCGACAAAAAAGCGACAATTCTGGATTTTGATAAAATATTTGGACTTGGTTTTGCAGATTTAAAAGAAGAAATAATTCCGGAGGAAATATTGAAGTTAGGCGAAAAAATAGAGGAGGCTCGTAAAAATAAAAACTTCAAAGAATCTGATAGAATAAGAGAAAAAATAGAAAAAAAGTGGGAATATGAAGTAAAAAATACAGCAACAGGAACCACTTTTACAAAAAAGAAAATCTGAAATTTGCATAAAAACTGAAAACTGATAACATATATTTTATGATAGATACTGTCATAAATACAAAAGATGCAAAAAAAGCCGACATTGTGATACTAAGTGCTCCCTATGAGGGGGGTGTTTCTTTTATGGGAGGAACCGCGAAAGCACCCCAAAAAATACTGAAAATTCTTAATGAAAATTTGGAGCTTTTTGATACCGATTTATTGTGCGAGCCGGCAAAAAAAATAAAAACCGCTCACAGGGAAATATCCGGCCTTAAAAAACTTATTCCGGAAAAAGCAATCAAGAAAATAAGTTCCGAATATGAGAAACTATTCAGTGATAAAAAATTTGTAATCATGCTTGGCGGCGAGCATACAGTGGCGCTCGGCGCATTGGACGCAATCCTAAAAAAAGAAAATCCGGAAGATATCACTATTTTCCAAATAGACGCTCATCAGGATTTGCGAGAAGACAACAGTGATTATAGCGACCATATTACAAAATACGCCCATTCCTGCACAATGCGCAGGGCGCATGATATTGGTTTTCCCATTGTCCAGGTCGGCATCCGAACTTTTTCCAAATATGAATATAATTTTTGGCAAAAAAATAAAAAAACAATAAAAGTATTTCCCTGGACCAAGGACAACAAAATTCCCAAAATCGGCGATATTGTAAAATCCATTAAAACAAAAAAGGTTTATTTATCTCTGGATGTGGATGGCATAGATCCCGGTTTTATGCCCGGCACCGGCACGCCGGTACAGGGAGGACTGGACTGGAATTATACGCTCAATCTGATAGAAAAATTGTTCCGGGAAAAAAACGTAATCGGCGCGGATATCGTGGAAGTCTCCACGATATCCGGGTCAGTCCTTACCGAATTCGGCGCTGCCCTGCTCTGCTATAAAATCATGACAAATAAATTCAGGAAGAAATTGAAGTAGTTTTTAAAATCTTTTTACGATAGATAAAAAACGTCATTACCAGATTGAGGAGTATGAGATAAATCCCGAAAGAATAAAAGGAGAAAATCCAGTTTTTTACGATTAATAAACCGAACATATTAGTAGCCAGACCGATTATATATGGTTGGGGCGATTCGTTTTCCGGAAACTTCCAGGATTTTGTAAAGGTTGGAATAGCGGCAAAGAAATCGCTCAAAATGGCAAAAATAATCGAAACGACCAAGTTGTGTGTTATTGTATATAATATCAATGCTAATAACGAAAACACTCCGCAAAAAATATCAAAAACCGTTAATTTCCAGTATGCATTTTTGTGCCAAATAAAAAAAAGGACTACTACAAGCGGGCCAAAACCCGCCATAAAAGTAGGGAGCGCAACCAATCCCGCCCCCGCCTTAAATTGAAAAAAAGCACCAAGGAACGGGCCCAACATCCAAAAAAACCAGGAAATTAAATTCGGTTTGTTTTGTCCGTAGACAATATCCCGCAGATAAAAATAATACCCGGGGATGTAAAAGGCAAAAGTAAGATAAATAATTTGTTCAGGAAGCATAATTTCTTAGATCCCCTCTTTTTTGAGCTCCTCGATGAGTTCTTGAGATTTGCGGGAAAGCCTGCCGGGGAGTTTTATGTTGAGTTTAATTAACAAATCGCCGCGTTTGTTCTTGGAAACCGGCACACCTTTCCCCCGCACTCGCAGAATTTCATTCATCGCGACGCCCTCCGGAATCGTAACCTCAATATCCCCATCCAGAGTTTGAATCGGATATTTGGTTCCGAGAAGCGCGTCAGAAAGCTTCAGATTTAAGTTCATTGCCAAATCATTGCCTTCCCGTTTGAAGACGGGATGCGGTGTTACATTTATTTTTATATAAAGATCCCCCGCTGTTCCCCTGGAAATCGCTTCGCCATAGCTCGTCATCCGGACCATCTCGCCGTCGCGTATGCCCGGAGGAATAATAATTGAAACTTCCTCTTCGCGGCGAAGCACCCCCCTGCCCTTACATCTGTCGCAAATCTCTTTCGGCACTTCTCCCGTCCCCAGACAGGCTTCGCAAATCTTTGTATTGGCGATAGTCCCAAAAATCGTTCTCTTGGATTCGCGAATCTTACCTTGGCCATTGCAATGCTTGCAAGTCTCCATCTTGGAGCCGGCCTTGGCGCCGAAACCATTGCAAGTGAGACAATTTGAAGTTTTAGTAATTAGAATTTTCCGATTCATTCCAAAAATAGAATCGGAAAAAGAAATCTGAATTTCGGTGGAAATATCCCGGCCGCGGCGCGCCTGTGACCTTTCTTCCCCCATTCCGCCTCCGAAAAAATCGCTGAAAATATCGTTAAGATTCCCGAAGTCAAAATCCGCGCCGCCGTATGCTTGTCCGCCTCTTCCGGAAAAATCAAAACCTTCAAAACCGCCTTTAAATCCACCGGACTGCGAACCGCCGAAGCCTTCGGCGTAGGCGCTACCGAACTGGTCATATTTTGTGCGCTTGGCATCATCCGAAAGCACCTGATAAGCCTCGTTGACCTGCTTGAATTTCGCTTCATTGCCGCCTTTTTTGTCGGGATGATACTTGTGCGCCAATTTATAAAAAGCCTTCTTAATCTCGTCTTTGGATGCGCTCTTATTTACTCCCAATGTCTCATAGTAGTCTTTTGACATAAACTATATATTAACAGATTTTTATAAAATTTCAATATTTTTTCTAGAACTTAATCACCAGAACTTAGAATCTAATTCTAAATCATGGGCTCGGCCTCTTGTGAAGTTTTTTCTTTTATTTCTTCTTTTTCGCCGCCGTCATCCGTCTCTACCGTCTCCCCGCGCTCTCTTGCTTTCCTTTTAGCCCTCCCTTCAATTATCGCTTTTTCTTCGGCGCTCCGGATAATTGTCGCTTCTTCTTCGGCGATAAGCTTGGCGGCCGCATCTTTCGGTATCGTATATTTTCGATGCGAAGCCTCTATAATTTCCTCTCGATAGGATGGATGAGTCGGGGGAAGGACTCTTAGGGTTTCGGCAGAGAATGGATCATAAGATTCGCCGTCTATCGTCATTTTTATATAGATTTCACCGACAGCCAGGTTGATCATATCTTTCACATCAAAAAGCGGAGCGAATTCCGGCTTCATTTTTACCGCGTCTTCGCCACCCACACGGAAAGTTATAATACTGCCGCAATTACCGAGTACGGCTTGGTGCACCTTGGTAATAATCTGGCCCACATACTGATGCGCGATAGTCAGATTAAGTCCGTATTTACGGGCCTCCGATAAAATATTTTCAAAGGTTTGGGTTACCACATTTTGGAACTCGTCCACATAGAGATAGAAATCCGTGCGCGCAGACTCGTCCATTGAAGCGCGCTCCATGCCGGCCTGTTTTATTTTCGTCAAAAAGATAGAACCGAGAAAAGAGGAATTCTCTTCTCCGAGTCGGCCTTTGGAAATGTTTATCAGGATAATTTTGCCTTCATTCATCAGTTTGCTAATGTCTATTTTATTTTCTTTCTGACCGAAGATATTTCGCAGAAGCGGATCCGAAAGAAATTGTCCGAGTTTGTTAACCAGCGGGATAATCGCATCCGTATCAAATTTTTCCGACCAGTCCGCGAATTCAATCGCGAAGAATCTTTTTACCATGTCGTCCGTAATATACTCCACTACTTTCTGCCGGTAATTCCGGTCCGTCAGCATGGAAATCATTCCGCGCATAGTGGCATGAGGATAATCCAGCAGCGCTAGGCAAGTAAAACGAAAAACGTGCTCCAGGCGGGGCGTCCAATTTGCTCCGAATTGTTTTTGAAATACCTCAATCAACCCTTGGGTCAAAATGAATTTAAAAGCGGGATCAACGTTGGCCAGAGGATTAAATGAAGCCGGGAAATCAACGTCAGTGGGATCAATCACACAAACATCCTCAATGCGTTCCTTGGGAACAAAATCCAGAATGTTTTTAAATTCATCGCCGTGCGGATCAATAAAACACAATCCATGCCCATAACTTACATCCTGCCTGACCAGAAGTTCCAAAAGTTTCGATTTGCCTACCCCCGATTTGCCGATAATGTAAAGATGCCTCCGGCGGTCCACCCGTTTGATGCCGAAAATAAACTTTTTTTCTTCCAGAGCCGCGACATAATTGGTCCGGCCGATAAAAGAAACCTCTTCGGGCTTGACCTTCCCGAATATAGGCAGTTCCGGCGGCGGCGGACCGTATTTGATTATTTGCACTCGATTCGGTTTGGCCATAGATATTAATGATTTTAACACTTATTTATTGATTGTTCAACGTTGAAAGTGTATCATAAAAGAATGCGACTAAACAGATTTATCGGGAACTATTCCACCAAAGGCGGACAGGGATTTATCTCGGGTACAGAAGTGGAAATTCTTGATACCAAAATAATCAAGCAAATAAAGGGCGTTTTGAGATTAAAAAAAGACGATATAATAATTCTCGCAGATGGCAAGGGAAATAATGCGGAAGTAACTTTGGTTCTAGTATCTGCAAATAAAGTTACGGGTATCATTAATAAAGTAGAAAAAAAAGACAAAACCAAAAGAAAAGTGAGTCTGTATCTGGCAATTTTGAAAAAAGAAAATTTCGAGTTAGCGGTACAGAAAGCGGTTGAGGCCGGAGTTTCGGAAATCATACCGACAATCACTGAAAGAACAATAAAAACCGGATTAAACACAGACCGTCTAAAAAAAATAATCTTGGAAGCAAGTGAGCAGTCCGGGAGAAGTTTCGTCCCGGAATTATTTCCTATTCTAAAATTTAAAGACGCCTTAACTGACGGAAACAAAGCAGAAGAAAAAATAATTTTTCATTTAGGAAATAATTTATATATCCCGAACAAGGAAGCACAGAATATCAGCATTTTTATCGGTCCCGAAGGCGGTTTTACGGAAAAGGAGATAAACTTGGCAAAAAATTCTGGTTATAATATTTATTCCCTGGGGTCACTTACTCTACGCGCCGAAACTGCCGCCATTATAGCCACTTACCGGACGGTAAAAGGCATCTAACCACCCCTCAATCCCCTCCTTCGCAGGCGGGAAGGGTTCTAATATACTTCCTGCTGATAACACTTTTCGCAGTAAATTATTTCCGACCGCTCGGGAGCGTATGGGGTTTCAAACTCATTCAGACATGGTTTGTTTCCGTGGATATGCTCCATTGTGTTTTTATATTTTTTGTTTTTGGAATAATCTCCAGCACACTGGCATTTGCCTCGCCAAAGATGAAACGGATTTCTTTGCTTCAGCCTTCCGTAGTGTCTACAATTCGGACAATATCTTGGTAGTGTAATATTATTATTTTTTAAAAAATCTAATTCCGGTTTAGTGATGCGATAAGCCTTAGTGCATTGAGTTGATTCTTGTCCATTGTTAGGACAAGCGATAATTTCCTCAAGTATGGTTTCAGGAACATCTCTGATGTGATCCGGCAAATCTTTACTCAATATGGTAACTTGATAATCTTTTTCAGTTGGTGTTCGGTAAACATGCCCCTTTTGAATTATTTCTTCTTTTGTTTTAGTAAAATACTCCTGAGCCATCGTTTCATTATAAGCAAAAGGCGACAATTCGGATGGAAAAAATTCTCCATATTTGTAAATTAGACCTTTTTTATCTTTAAAAGGCATGGTGTTCATGTGTTCAATAATTTTAGGTAATAAATTAAAGTATTCCTCTTTGGAATATTGCTTATTTAAAATACAATATTGCTTACCTCGCAACCCAATACAGCCAAAAAGATTTTTTGAGCTAAAACACATATAAGAATAATAAATATCCAAACAACTATGGGCAATCGCGCAGAACAGTTCTTTTGACGCGTCTATGCCAGCATCTATCCCCTCATACATAAGAGACGCCAATCCGGCGCCATACATGTCATAACTGTCTTTAATACTTACGCAGTGAAATAAATATTTTGAATCTTCAGCCTCTCCAAAAATATCAAAAGAATTTTTTATATTTTTGGAATTCATAATTTCGTCGCCAGTTGCTTCGGTGGATTTTATAATACTTGCGTATCTGTTTGGAAAATTAAGAACAAATTTGTCGTAAGAATCTTTAAATTCAGAGAGAATTCGATAGCTGCCGAAGTCCAATTCTTTTTTTTTCTTTTTATATTCTTCCTTCGTATATTGCACATTTAAAATGCAATGACTCTTGTTCCTTAAATTAACACAGCCAATGCAATCCTGCAGATTTTTGCAATACTTTAAGAAAAAAGAATTTATCGACTCATCGGAATCGTAAGAAAAATGGGTTTTATATAAGCCGGCACAAAGGGTGTCGTTGTAACTTAATTCAGATTTACCGCATTTATACATATCTACACAATCTTTCGTTTCAACTACTCCATAAGAATAATGTGTTCGTTCATTATTAAAAGAAGCGTATGTCAAATAGCAATATTTGCAATCCGCATTGTGATTACCGTACGGACTTCCTTTACAGTTTGAATTCCCTAAATTTGCAAGCGGTACTTTTTGGAATAGTTCCCTAAACTGTTCAAAAAAAGGTCGAGAAAAATCGTAATCTTTTCCGTAATCCGTCGGCTCCCATTTATCGCTCCACCACACGTCGTGGTCATACACCACCATATTAATTTCGGGATGAAACATGGTTATTATTTGTTCTCCCGTTTTTGCGCAAACTCTTTTAAAAAGTGATCGCTCGTTGCGCCAAGTCATTCTGCGAATTAGCCTACATTCAGGGCAAAAAGTCGGCGGAGGAACTTTAATTTTCTCATAAAAATTAAAATCCTCCGATTCTATCATGAAATCTTTTTTGCAATTTTGACAATTTTTAGTTTCGCTTTTCATGTTTTTATTATTTCAGTCTTTTGCAAAACACTAGAATAAGATATTAATACACCTCTTGCTGGTAACATTTTTCGCAATATACAATTTCTGGTCGCTCGGGGGCGTATGAAGTCTCAAATTCGACTTCACATTGCCCTTCGTGATGAACATGCTTTTTGTCGCACATGCATTGTCTATGCCAAAATTTATTTGGGTTTCTGTTTAAAACTCTTTGGTAATGTCTGCAATTAGGACACAAATGCGGAAGTGGCAAATTTTGTGATTTATAAAATTGCAATTCAGGTTCTATGATTTTAAAAGCGATAGTGCATTGTTCTTTGCATTTACCTCCATGCTCACAACCGATTACCGCGGATACCATATCGTCTGGAATATCCTTAATATTATCGGGTAAATTTTCCGATTCTATAGTTATTTTATAATTTCTTTCCTTCGGTTCTTTCCATGAATATCCTTGTTCTCCGGCTTCTTGCTTAGTTAATGGAAAAAATTCCTGAGCAGTGGTTTCATTATAACTATAGGGAGAAATTTCTGTCGGGAAGAAATCGCCGTAAACATATTGGCAGCCCTTCTTGTCAATATAAGGCATGCTATTCATGTGTTCAACTATTTTCGGCACTAAATTTTCATATTCCTCCTTTGTATATTCTTTGTTGAAAATATAATGTTTTTTATCACGTATCCCTACACAACCAAATCTATTGCTATCACGGCAATCCACAGAATATCTTATATTTCTTCCTTCGAGAGTCACGATGCCCCCAATAACATTACTGATGCCATTCCCAGAAACTAATGATTCGTATACTTTTTCCGTGTTCTCGCCAAACTGCGTGAAGTCATAACATTCTTTATTATTTTTACCAATCAGCAGGAAACAATATTTGCAATATTCTCCTCCTGCAATAACGAATGATTTTTTTACATATTTGGAATTATAGATATAGTCACCGGTGGAATCCAAATTCTGAATTCCATGCATGTATTTATTTGGGAATTTGAGCCAGAATCCTGCAGCTTCTTTTTTAATTCCTTGAGTGCCAGCATAAGAACCTAGATTAAACTTCTGTAGTTTTTTTAGATAATCTTCTCGGCTATATTTTTCGTTGAAAATGCAATATTGTTGACCACGCAAATTAATACAACTGAAGCAATTCGAACAGCCAACTAAATTCTTAGAAAACCAAATATCATGGGAACTTTCGCAATCTACGGAATAATAAATTTGATAGCATTTATTGCAATTTACGCTCTCATAGGCAAGTTGGGTGTTTTCGGCCATCGTCATATCCATACAATCGGCACTGTGTTCTATCTCCTCTCCGTACAAACATCTCTCATCGTAGTCGGAGTTAAATATATAATAACAATTTTTCAAGTAATGATTCATGTTTGTAAAATCACTGTTAGTGAGTGTCTTATAGCTTACAGATAGATTTTGATGCGGAACTTTTTTCATAAGCTCCGAAAATTGCTCAAAAAATGGTCTCGAAAAATCATAGCCCTGTCCGTAGCTTGCGGGATTCCATTTGTCACTCCACCAGCATTCCCCACAATAACTTAACTCTCCCTTAGAGGGATCATATCTTGAAATAGTGCTTACACCACATAGATCGCATGGGCGTTTGTAAAAAGTTCTTTCGTTGCGAAAAGTGAGGCGCCTCTGCAAACGACAATCAGGACACCAAGTCGGAGCTGGCACCGCCATTTTCTCATAAAAATTAAAATCCTCCGGTTCTATCGTGAAGTCCTTTTTACAGTTCTGGCATATTCTAGTTTCTGTTTTTGTATTCATTTTACTTAAAACTCTGCGATAGCAGAAATCTTAGTTTTCAATACACTTCTTGTTGGTAACATTTCTCGCAGTAAACAATTTCCGGGCGGTCTGGAGCATAGCCGGTTTTGAATACCTCTCCACACGGAAAATCTTTGTGATTATGAGAAATGGTATTTTTATATGTATTGGTCTGGTCGGTAATACCAGCGCACATACAGGATCTTTCGTATAAAAATAATTTCAGCCTGTCGTTGATTCTACGCTCATGCCTACATTCACTACAGAGACGTGGAGCCGACAAATTTTCCTTGCGCAAAAAAATCAATTCATTTTCGAGAACGCGGTAAGCATTTTTGCATGATTGACATTCGAAAACTTCTTTCAAAATATCATCTGAAGTGCTGGTAATAGACTCCGGGAGTTCCGAAGATTTTTTAGTAATAGTGTATTCTCCTCGTTCTCCGTCAACCCATCCATAATTATTCTTTAGCGCTTCTTCTTTAGATAAGGTAAAATGCTGGCCTGCTAAAGTATTGTTATAACCGAAAGGACAAAATTCTATTGGTAAAAATTCTCCGTATTTATAGATTAGGCCACGAACATCGACATAAGGCATTTCATCCATGTGTTTTTTAATCTTCTCCACCATTGCTTTATAGTCCTCTTTCGTATACTGCTTGTTTAAAATGCAATATTGTTTTTTCTTTAGTCCTGAACATCCAAAACAATCCGAAGAACTGAAAAGATGCGTAGAGTATTCAAGATTTCTACAAGCAGGCCAACAATTCCAAGTAAATTTATTATTATACGAATCATCTCCGCACTCTACCGTCTCGTAACAAAGCTCGGTATTGTTTCCCCACACTGTCACATCGTAATTCTCTTTACTGGAGGGTACTTGCAGATATTGGCAGTAGCGGATGTTTTCACTCTCCCGAACTAAATAACTATCCTTAACATTCCTGCAGTGAGTAATATAGGAACCAGAAGAGTTCACATTCTTTATTCCTTGAATACTTTTTACGGGCTGGGTATCCCAAAATACGCGCGCCTTTTCTCTGGCCACCATTATTCCTTCGTATGTATCTAACTCCATTCCTTTTATAATATTACGATATTCATCTGGGTTATATTTTTTATTAAAAATGCAATACGAAGCATTGACTAAATTAGCACACCCGAAACAATCTTGGCAGCCTACACACCCACGACAAAACCATAGATTTCTGGACTCCTCTGCCCTCTGGGTAAAATAGCATTGATAACATTTGGCGAGCCAAAAGGATTCATAACACCGCTCGGACTCATGAATATGAGAGTTATCTACACAATCTTTACAATTATCAATGGCGTTCCCGTACATGCAATCCTCTGAATAACTTGAGTTGCAGACAAGATAACTATTTTTGAGGTCCGTAGCATTGAAAGAATATGGACTATTTACCATGCGTATAACGTTAAAATTGTATATCGGCAAAGAGTTGATAAGTTCGCGCAACTGCTGTAGAAAAGGTTTTGAAAAATCATACTCCCGACCGTATTCCATGCCATCCCAAGTGTCTCCCATCCAGATTTCTCTCTTAATTATCTTTCTGCCACTTTCTGTGGGAAAAGTGGAAAAAATACTTTCTCCAGTAAAAGCATCTTTTACTTTAAAAAGTTTTCTCTCATTTCTAAAGGCCAATCTCCTCTGTGCCCGACACAAATGACAAAAGGTCGGCGGAGGAACTTTGATTTTCTCGTAGAAATTAAAATCCTCGGGTTCTATCGTGAAGTCCTTTTTACAGTTTTGACAATTTCTTGTTTCTGTTTTCATTCTAATATTCTATAGAATTATAGAATAGACTCTATTCTAAAATTTTTCTTAAGACATCTTCGGGGATTTCTTGAATGTTTCCTTTTGTCAGTGGAGGCTCTTGAACTGGCTTTGCCTCGCCGGAGCCTTGAGTAGAGACGGGTGTAGGTTTTTGGGGAATTTCTTCCCCTCCTTTCGGAGGAGGGGTGGCTTTAGCCGGGGTGGTGTTTTCTTCTTTGGGTTCCCCGCCTGCATCAGCTATGCTAGAAGCATTGCGGGCAGGAATTTTTTCCGCAATCAAATCTTTTAATTTATTCATATCTTCCGGGCTGGCGGCTCTGTCTTTTGAGGGCATAGAAATTTTACTGACTTCTTTAGTTTTATTTTTTAGCGTATCGAGTGAAATAGGTTCATCTATCTTTTTTAAAACTTCTCTCAAGGCCGAATTATCCCCGCCTGCGTGGGCAGGTTTAGAAACTTTCGGCGGCGAGGTAAAAACTTTTTTAATCGCTCCGAATACTCCAGATTTAGGTTTATCCAAGTGGTGATCTCCCCGCTCCGGATATCTCTCCCCTTCTTCTATTTTACCCCTGTCTTTTTGTTCAAACTCTATCCCTATGTCGGCTAATGGCTTAAAAAATTTTGTTTCATCATGCTTGATTTGATGTTCTCCGCTCTTTTCCACTTTTATCTCCCCGGATTTTATTCTGGCTATGCAATCTTTGCAATAAACTGTCCTGCCCGGCTCCGGCTTGAAAGGCACGGTTGTTTCTTTCTTGCAAAATGAACAAACAGCCGGAAATTTTTCCAGGCTTCCCGGGGCAGTTTCATTGTCATTGCCGAGAGACATTCCGCTCCAGTCATTGATTTCCCGCTCCACAACCTCTTTCGGACGGCAATAAAGGGCGCGCGAAGACTGGATAACCTCTTCTTCTATTTTTTTATCACCGGACTTTACCATCTGTGGCAAAGTCTTGGCGGAAAACGGCCTGGAAGTTACGCCGTCTATCATTAATTTCATATAAACTTTATAGTTCGGTAAATTAACTATGTCCTGAGGAATAAATTCCGGTTCGAATTCTTTTTCCAGAAAATCGGCATCGTCCGCACCAACACGAAAAACTATCATCGTCCCGACGTTGCCGAAAACGGCATCGCGCACCGCCGTGCTTTTATCCGAAACAAGTTGGGCAGTATATTGATGAGCCACGGTCAGATTCAGTCTGTATTTTCTGGCTTCGGATAAAATGCCCGCGAAAGCATCCGTCACGAAATTCTGGAATTCATCCACGTAAAGGTAAAAGTCCCTGCGATGTTCTTCGGGAATGCGCACACGTTCCATGGCTGCCAGCTGGATTTTGGTAATAATCATGCCGCCCAGCAAGGCGGAGTTGTCTTCGCCGATACGCCCTTTGGAAACATTTACCAGGAAAATCTTTCCCTCATTCATCATGTCAAAAACATTGATGGTGCTTTTGGACTGGCCGACAACATTCCGGATGATAGAAGTGGAAAGAAACTGCCCAACTTTGTTCTGAATCGGCGCAATGGCTTCATTTCTGAATTTATCCTGCCAAGCTTCGTATTCGTGAACCCAAAAAGCCTTGATGACGGGGTCTTTCAAATTGGAAATTATTTTCTGACGGTAATCTTTATCCACCAGCATTCGGGGAATACCAAGAAGCGTCGTGCCCGGCGTATCCAGCAGGGCCAAAATCGTATTATTTAAAATATATTCCATCCGGGCACTCCAAGCATTGGCCCAGATTTTGGTAAAAATACCCATCAAGCCGGAAGCCACCAGATGCTTGTATTGCGGGTCAATCAGCTCCAAAACGTTAAAACCGATATGATAGTCCGCATCGGCCGGATTAAAATAAATGACATCTTTCATGCGATGAGGCGGAATGGCGGATAAAACCGCTTCAACATTCTCTCCGTGCGGGTCAACCAAGCAAACCCCTTCGCCGTTCTGGATATTCTGGATAATCATGTTGAACATTAGGACAGATTTACCGGTCCCGGATTTTCCGAGCAGATAAACATGCTGACGCCGGTCTTTGCGCTTAATGCCAAAAAGTGTGTTTTTGTCCCGATAAGTCGTTAGACCGAGATAAGTAACATCTTTATTTATGGGTATTTCCGGCAAATCCATGTTAATATTTTACAATAAAATGGTCTTTTTTGCCAGTATTTTTAACTATTTAAAATAAGCTCCAAAAATTCTTCCAGAGTTTCAATGGAATAATTTGGGTTTGTCTTTTTAAGCTGATCGAAATCATAAAATATTTTATTTTCCGGAGGCAAGAAAAGACAAGAATCTATGCCTGCTGCTTTTGCGGCAATGATGTCGTGTGGTGAATCTCCTAAAATAATTGTGGTTTTCGGATCAAGTTTTGCAATTTCCATAATATACAAAAAAGGTTCTGGGTCAGGTTTGTGTTTCATAATATCGTCAAACCCGGAAATGGCTGAGAAAAATTTCGACAGCCCGGTCAGTTCAAGCACTTCTTCAAGTAATTTTCTGGGGCTTGAAGAAACCAAAGCGAGAACAATACCTCTCGTTTGTAATTTCTCTAATGTCTCATTCACTCCGGAATAAAGTTTCATTAAAGGTGCATGACTAATCATATATTTGCGGACTTTTTCTATATAAGGATCGAAATCAATATTTGGATATTTTGTTGCTGTCTTTTTGTGCTCATAGAAAAAATCCTCAATAATAGTTTGGTCTGATAGTTCTATACCTAGATTTTTTAGTTCACTTTTATATGCTTCCAGCCATATATGAAGCGTCATTCCTAGTGTCCCGTCCCAGTCAAAAATCACCGCAGAGTATTTCATTTTTAAATTATAGCAAAAATTAGCCAAACCAAAAAGCCCTATTTAAGTTGTTCCAATTTCTTTAATCAAATCGTATATATAATCTACTGGCAGGGCAATCGAATAGCCAGAATTTTGGAAATTCGAATTGTAAAGTTCTGGAAATCTAACATTCCTCCATTGATCCACAAACGGAATAAATTGTACTACTACTCCAATCAAATGTATTTTTGATTTTTCTGAATTCATTTCAAGTACCATGCCTCCACTATTTCCACCATATACTGGGCAATCTAACACAATAGTTTTATTTTCATAATTCTTACCTGCTATTATTCCCTTACGTACAAGGGGTGCATCATAATTTATTTGTTTCATTTCCGAAGTACTCAAGGAAACTGGATACCCTAAGACGAATACATCATTTGTTATTTCTAAATCATCAAATTTTCTTGACCCATCCATTAAATAATGGACAAGTGCCCCTTCGGCATTTTGTATTACTGAAATACCAGGCACAAAACTAAGTACTGATTTGTCGTCTTTGGACCCTAATTTTATAACTACAATATCTGCTGTAGGATGAGACTTTAAATTATTATCTAATAAAATTTTTGTAACTTCAATTTCATATACTCTTGGTATATGTGGTGATAACTGCTCTAGGAAGGTATAGCAAGTAATTTTTAATTTATCGCCAAATAATACATAATTTTTTGTTATGTTGTCTTGCTGATAAACAACATGTTTAGCTGTAACAAGGTATATATTATTCTCATAACTAATCAAAAAACCAGAGCCAGAGCTATTTCCAATTGAAATTTTTACTGGATAATTTAAATTATTTAGGGGTAATTTCATTATTTTACTTCGCCTTCCTCCCCTTCTTTTTTCTCCTTGAATTCTGCATCGTGAACTTCGGGATTTTGCTCTTCGGGAGTTTTGGGAGATTGAGGAGTTGCGCCGGCCTTGGCCATCGCTTCGCCAATTTTGGACATTTCGGCGGAAAGCTCTTCGGTGGCTTTTTTAATGGCCTCTCCGTCGGCACCATCTTTCACTCCCCGCAAGGCGGTTATCTTGGCATTTACGCCATCTTTTACATCTGCAGGAATTTTCTCTTCATTATCTTTTAGCGCTTTCTCGGCAGTATAAATAATCATCTCCGCGGTATTTTTCACTTCGGCATTTTCTTTTTTCTTCTTGTCTTCCTCGGCATGCAGTTCCGCATCCGCCTGCATTTTCTTTATATCTTCTTCTTTCAGTCCGGAGCTTGCTTCTATCCTAATGGACTGGCTTTTGCCGGAAGCCTTATCTTTGGCCGCCACATTCAGAATTCCATTCGCATCCACATCAAAAGCAACTTCAATCTGCGGCATGCCCCGAGGCGCCGGTGGAATTCCGTCCAGGATAAATCGCCCGAGAGATTTGTTGTCGGAGGCCATCGGGCGCTCTCCCTGGACAATGTGTATTTCCACAGAAGTTTGGTTATCGGCGGCAGTTGAGAATGTCTGGGATTTGCTTGAAGGAATAGTTGTGTTTCTTTCAATTAATTTTGTGGCCACGCCTCCCAATGTCTCTATCCCCAAAGAAAGCGGTATGACATCAAGCAGTAAAACATCGCGCACGTCGCCCTGAAGCACTCCGGCTTGGACCGCGGCGCCCAAGGCGACGACTTCGTCCGGATTGATGGACATATTCGGGTCTTTGCCGAAAAGATTCTTGACGGCTTCCACAATCATCGGCATGCGGGTCTGCCCGCCGACCATAATAATTTCATTAATTTCATTCATCTTGAACGGCGAAGCAGCCAAGGCTCTCTTGGTAATTTCAATGGAACGGTCAATCAAGTCTTTGGCGAGAGACTCCAAAGTCGCGCGGGTCATTTTCATCAATAAATGCTTTGGCCCGGAGCTATCTGAGGTAATAAAGGGTATGTTGATTTCGGTTTCAATCGTAGTTGAAAGCTCGTGTTTGGCTTTTTCGGCCGCTTCCTTCAATCTCTGGTGCGCCAGAGGGTCTTTGATTACATCAATACCGGAATCTTTTTTATATTCTTCGGCAATGTAAGCTATTATCTTTCTGTCTATGTCGCCCCCGCCCATATGGCTGTCGCCGTCGGTGGACTTGACTTCAATGACATCATCGCCGATTTCCAGCACCGATACATCAAAAGTTCCTCCGCCGAAGTCGTAGACGACTATCTTTTCATTTTTCTTTTTATTAAATCCGTAAGCCAACGCGGCAGCCGTCGGCTCGTTGATGATGCGTTTTACATCCAGTCCGGCGATGGCCCCGGCATCTTTGGTCGCTTTTCTCTGCGCATCATTGAAATAGGCCGGCACGGTAATAACCGCTTCGGTAATTTTTTCTCCCAGTTTTGCTTCAACATCGGTTTTTATTTTCTGTAAAATCATCGCGGAGATTTCTTCTGGCCGGTAGAACTTGTCCGACATTTTTACTTTCGTTCCGCCGCCGTCTCCCGCTTCAATTTTAAATGCGGCCGTTTCCTTATCTTTCTGCACTTCCACGTCATCAAAGCGGTGCCCCATAAGACGCTTGATTTCAGCTATCGTGTTTTCCGGATTTGTCACCGCCTGCCTCTTGGCAAGAAGACCGACGATGCGGTCGCCATTTTTTGCGGTCGCGACAACGGAAGGCGTCGTGCGGTTGCCTTCAACGTTTTCAATAATTTTCGGCGCACCTCCTTCAATCACAGCAACTGCCGAATTTGTTGTCCCCAAATCTATACCTATTATTTTTGACATATATTTTTTAATAATTAATTATTGCGAGAAGAAAATAAACTTTCCAAGAGCATTATCCTTATGACCTAACGCAGGAAAGTTTGATTTTCTTCGAGCAATGCTTATAAATAATTTTGTAAACTCATTATATACCAATCATTTATTTTTAGCAAGTATTTCGTGGTCGCGGAATGCTTGTCAAAAGGTAATATATATTATAATATATGGGTATGTCAAGTAAATCAGGATATACAAAGAAAATATTGGAGGTTTTGGGCCAAAAACCGGCTATACCGACTGCAGAGCTTAAAACATCCTATGCCCTTACCCGATCAGTAAAAAACCTGGTAGAAGGCGGATATGCGGAGATACAGAACTCCGACAACCAGCCATTTTTACGCATTACCCAAAAAGGTAAGGCGAAGTTGCACAGCATTACGTTGGTGAATGAGGAGATGCCGGTGCCGGTAAGTTGGGACGGATTCTGGAGAATTATTTTGCTCGACTTGCCGGAGAGCAGAAAAAGTGAACGCGAATCCCTACGCTACCTTTTGAAAAAAGCCGGCTTCGTCTGCCTGAAAAATTCCGCCTGGATTTCTCCTTACCCTTTTGAGCATTTATTTACAAATATAAAAAAAGATTTGGGCCTGACAACCGAAATGATGATTATTGTCAGCGAAAATATTGACGAGGAAACAAAGAAAATTTTATTTGAAGCTTTTGGGAAAAAACCCTGAAAACAAACTTTTTTCCGGTACGAATTTTTTGAAGCTTAAAAAATTCTGAAGTTTTCGCTCCGTCAAGCTCAAAACCCCTGCAAAAAGTTGTTTTCAAGAGTTTTCAGTAAACTTCTTTGTTGTAACAACTTTCGCAATACACTTTTTCCGGCCGGTCGGGGGAATAACTTGTCTCAAATTCATTCGGGCATTTTTCATTGTGCCCGTGACCGGCTTTGTCGCACATGCAATTTCTTTTATATAATTTTAGCCCTGGCATCACTTTAAATCTCTCATAATAACGGCAATTCGGGCAAAAAATCGGCAAAGGTATGTCGTGTTTTTTGTAAAACTTAAACTCGTAATCGGTTATACGAAAAGCGATATTACATTGATGGTTGCATTTCCCTTCATGCGCGCAGCCCAAAACTTCTTTCAGAATACTCTCCCCTACTTCGTCTATATTGTCCGGTATCATATTTCCCGACATTGTAATATTGAAATTTTTTTCATCTGCGTCGCGCCACGAATAGCCGCTTTTTTGGGCTGATTCTTTGCTTAGGGGAGCAATTTCTTGTGCTGATGTTTCATTATATGCCCATGGACTGATTTCTATGGGAAAAAATTCCCCGTACTCGTATTTTCTTCCGCCTTTATCTATGAAAGGCAAGGCGCTCATTTGCTTGATGATTTCTGACCTTAGTGTTTCAAATTCTTTTTTGGAATAAACTTTGTTTAAAATGGCATTTTCCGCATCGCGAAGTGAGATACAGCCGAAAATATTGCTGCAATTCATACAGGACTCGGCATAATCCGCATTTCGGACAAAATTCATGGCGGAATAGGAAAATTTTACATTGTAATCATTCATACCACCCGAGCTATATTCATAGAGTAACTCTGATTTCATACTAAAACTCGTATCCACACAATCTTTAGAATCAAGAATTCTATAACAATAACTTGCATTTTCTATATTATATATTTCAAAACAATTTTTGCCGTTTTTCACATTCAGCATATTGTTACCCGTAACATTCACACACTTGGTTATATTGCCAAAGCGGAAGATGGCTTGTTTTTTAACCTCTTCAAATTCTTTAAGTAAAACCTCGCGCGAAGTTCTGCTTTTTAAGTTAAATTTTTCCAGTTCTTGAAAATATTCTTTTTGCGAATATTGTTTATTTCTAATACAGAATTTTTTATTGCGCAGGTTATAAGAAAGAAAACAATTACTGCAATTTATGCAATCAAACGAATAATACGAATCCAGGGTGTTCCGGCAAAGGAGAAGATATTGCGAGTTGTAATTCCCCTGCGCTTCTACGGTCTCATATAGTTGCTCCGATCCGTTTATTATATTTAAACAGTCTACTATATCCCTTGAATCATCTATATTTTTTGAATAAAAAACATTCTCCGACTCTTTTATCACAGATGCAGACATGTAAGCATTCCTTGATTCTGCTACATGATTTGAATAATCCGAGTTAATCGCATTTCTTTGCCAAAACATCAGCCTCGGGACAGTATTGGAAAACTCTTTATATTGCTCAAAAAACGGCCTTGCCATATCGTATTCCCGTCCGTAAGAGGTGGGGTCCCAGCCGTCCCCATACCAGCACTCCCGACAATACACAGGAAAAGGCACAGATTCATGATACATGGAAATGATATTCTTATTGCAAAGATTACAAATCCGGCGATATAATATTCTCTCGTTGCGCCAGACAAGCCGACGAATAAGCCGGCATTCCGGACAAAAAGTCGGCGGCGGAACTTTTATTTTCTCATAAAACCCAAAATCATCCGGTTCTATCGTGAAATCCTTTTTGCAATTTTGGCAGTTTTTTGTCTCGCTTTTCATAATTATCTATTCTATAATTCTATAGAATATTAGAATACTTTATATTTAATACACTTCTTTGTTGTAGCAGCTCTCACAATACACTTTTTCCGGCCGGTCGGGGGCATAGGGGGTCTTAAATTCGTTCGGGCATTTAGCCGAATGCCCGTGCTCCGATTTACCGCACATACAACTCCGGTGCCATAATTTTCGCAAAGGCCGGAGGTTAAATCTTCTTTTGTAACGACAATTCGGGCACTTTCTGGGTAAAGGAATTTTTTCTTTTTTCAAAAAAAGAAGTTCATTTTGAGTAATATTGTAATTCTTGGAACATTCCATACAGGAAAATACTTCTTTCAAGAAACTATCGGGAACATCCTCAATTTTGTCCGGTATGTCGGAGAGAAATATAGTTTCTTTGCCGAAAGTGCCCAGAATGTTTTCCTCCCATTTCCAGCCCTTGGCCAAAACTTCTTCTTTTGTCATTGGAGCATAGAGTGCCCCCTGTGTTTCGTTGTAGCCGACTGGGGAAATTGCCGGCGGGAAAAATCCCCCATACTCTCCTATTTTTCTCATATGCTCTATTATTTTTTCCTTAAGCGCTAGATAATTGGTTTTTGAGTATTTTTTATTGAAAATCATATATTCGCCCTTTTTTATACTCACGCAACCAAAAAGGTTCTGGCTGTTTTGGCAACTGTCGGAATACGACACGCCGTTGTCGTCATAACAAAGATGGCAGAATTTACAATCATAAATCCGAGTGCAGCCATGGCATTCGTAATCAAGCGCGGTAGTGGCCCATCCAACATGATATATATCCATACAATCTTTCAAATCCAGAGCGCCGTAGATATACTTGCTGTCTTCCCCATTGTTCACTTCAAAAGATTGAGTCACATTTTTGCAGTCAAAAATCAGAGAACCGACAGAATTCACATTACGTTCGCTGATTATGTAGCGGTGAATGGAACCCTTTTCAATCAAGTCCTGGAATTCTTTTTGCAGTTTTTCTCGCGCTGAGAAAGAAGATAATTCGTATTCTTTTATTTTTTTTAAATATTCCTCCCGAGTGTATTGTTTGTTTTTAAAAACATAACTTTTATTGCGCAAGTTAGAAGACATAAAACAATGGTTGCACCCGCGGCAATCATAGCAATAGTAACAAGAGGAACAATCTTTTAAAAATAGCCCGTACTGGCACTCGTAAGAGGTTCGGGAATCGATTATTTCATACAGCCGTTCGCCTTTATCGTAAACAAAACTGCAGTCCATACAATCACGGGACTTCATAACCCAGGTGCTATAAAGAACGTCTTCGGCTGACCAAGCTGCAAAAGAAAGGTAAACATTCTTATTGTCCCCTGAATGGTTGGTGTATTCTGAATTTACGCTGTTTTTACTCAGGAGCGCCATGCGGGGCACATCCAATTGCAATTCGGCAAATTGATCGAAAAAAGGCCGAGAAAAATCAAAATCACGGCCATAGGAAGCCGGATCCCAGCCGTCGCCCCACCAACAGGGCTGGCAATACATCTTGTGCGGCTTATTTGGAGAATAAATCGTTACCGTGTTCTTGCCGCATAAATCGCAGTTCCTTCTGTATAGGGTGCGTTCATTACGCCAGGCATAGCGGCGAAGCTGCCGGCATTCCGGGCACCAGGTTGGCGGAGGGACTTTTATTTTTTCATAGAAATAAAAATCCTCCGGCTCTATTATAAAATTACCTTTACAGTTCTGACACACCACATTTTGTGATTTATACTCCATATCTTTTTTACAACCTGCCCCGTACCGAGCTTCGCTCTGGTTCGGGGTTTTGGCATTGTTTAGTTTCTTGATTCATTTTTAAATATAACACTTTATCGCGACCGTGAAAATCTGTTATGCGATATTCTGTTTATAACATTCCTCGCAGGCTATTTTTTGGTAGCCCCATTCCGGCGGATAATAGGCCATTATATCCTTTTTGCAGTAAAAACATTTGTAAGGGTAAGATTCCAGGACAGTCAGGTATTTCAGGGCATTTTTGGTTCGTACATCAAAATGATATCGCGGAAGTGGAATATTGTTTTCCTTATAGAAAGAAAGCTCATTTTGGGCAATATTGAAACGCCAACCTGTTTCGGGGCATATCAGAGCCTCTTTTATTATGGTGTCCGGAACATCTTTTATATCGTCGGGCAGTTCGTTCGTCGGCATACCTTCAATTTGATTTTCGCTTATATCTTCCCAATAACCGCCGAGTTTAAAAATATCTTCCTTTTTGGTTTCCGGAAAATATAAAAAACTGGTAGAAAAGTTGAAGGGACCAGCGCTCATAGAATAGGGCAGAAATTGACCGTATTCCCCTCTTTTTCTCATGTCAGAAATAATTTTATTTTTCAAAATCTCATATTCTTCTTTATTATATTGCTTATTTAAAATGCAATACTTTTTTTTCTTTAATCCAATACAGCCGAAGCAATATTCACACTCAATACACAAATCCAAATACTCTGAATATCGCGAAGAGGACCAAGTAGAATACTTAAGAGCATATCCCCCTATACAACAACTACAATTTCCTATCATTTCGGAATACCAGCAACCATCGGAATCAATGTCGGATTTTTGATGTAACCCGCGAATGCAATTACAACAATCTTCCGAATCACTAATGGTATTACAGTTATGGCAGTTTTTAACATCCAATAAGTAGTCTCCGTCTGAATTATATGTTCTTAAGTTGAAGTTTCCCCTATGAATTGCTTCTTTCTTGATTATTTCTTCAAAATTTTTTTTAAGAGATTGAATAAATTTATATGAACCGAGTTGAAATGATTTTAATTTTTCTTCGTATGCTTCTTTTGTGTATTGAATATTCTCTATGTAATATGACTTATTGCGTAAATTCCAGCACATAAAACAATTCTGGCAATTTCGGCAATCATATAAAAAAAGTGAATCTATGCAATCACGAGAATGCTTGGAATAAAAGAGTCTGAATGAATTATGACAATCACCGGAATCATAAGATTTTTCTGTGTTAAAGCAGATGGTCATATCTATAGAATTCTTCACCTTAACATTTCGATATGAATAGTATAAATCTTCACATTCTTCCATTGAACGAGAAAGGTAGCAATTTTTAGAATTCCAAACATCATCGCACCAATCGCATCCGGTATTTTTTATGCCATTTTGATGCGGATGAGGAACTTTTTCCTGTAATTCTTTTAATTGCTCAAAAAAAGGTCTGCTTGAATCATAATCTATCCCGAAATTCATAGCATCCCATTTATCACTATGCCATTCGTGAAGCGTATAAATAGGATACCTGTTTATCTCCGGTAAAACCGTAATCAGACTTTTCCCCGAGAGGTCTGATTTACCTTTACGAAATTTTCCAAACATCCAGAAAGATAAATGCAGTTTTATTCGGCAAAAAAAACAGAGTGTCGGCAATTCAATATCGACTTTTTCGTATAAATTCAAATCACCCGAATTTATTTCGAATTCTTTTTTACAATCAACACAGATTTTTGCTTCTGTTTTCATTCTAATATTCTATAGAATTATAGAATAGATTATTGCTCACTTTCCTTAAACTCATAAATATTTACCCTCGCCGGACGAATTACGCGTTCACCTAATTTGTATCCTTTTTGGATTACAGTTGCGACTTTGTGCTCTAAATCTTTATTATCTGTCTCTACTACATCTATGGACTGGTGAATATTCGGGTCAAAATTTTCCCCGGCTTCCCCCACAGGTTTCACTCCGTATTCTTCAAAGATTCCATTCATTTGCGCGTAAATATGTTCCACCCCCTTGCGCCATGTTTCGTCAATTTTATCCCAGGCTTCCTTGCTGGCAAAAGCCATATTAAAACTGTCAATCACCGAAAGAAAACGAGTCAGAATCCGCTCCCGTATGGCTTCGGAAAAAACGGTCCTTCGGTCGTCTTCCTGCTTCTTGTAGTTGATAAAATCCGCCCGCTCTTTCTGCCAGCCGGTCAGATACTCTTCCTTTTCCTTTTTGGCCTGCTTCAAGTCGGCCCTCAATTTTTTTAAAGTTTTTTTGAGGTCTTCTTCCCCGTCCTCGTTGAATTCAAACTCTAAAACTTCGGAGTCGTCTTGCTTTGATTCTTCTTTTGGCTCGATATTTTCCGGTTTTTTATCTTCTTCATCGCTCATAAGTGATATATTAGCATAAAAAAATCCCTCTCGGAAGAGGGATTTTTTTATTATCTCTTAGACCACAACTCTCGTCCTCGCCGTCGCTCAGACTCGGTCGCAGCCCCCGCCTCGCTTTTGTTCGCTACTACTCACAATAAAGCTCCGGCCGAGCAAGCGCAAAAAAAGCCGGCGCAGGCCGGCTATTTTCTAGCGCTTGCTCCACTGTGGCGCTTTTCTTGCTTTTTTGAGACCGAATTTTCTGCGTTCTTTGGCTCTCGGGTCGCGTTTCAAAAATCCTAAACTTTTTAAATTCCCGCGCAGGCTCGCATCTGATGCTACTAGGGCACGGGATAATCCATGACGAACAGCTTCAGCTTGGGAATGAATTCCGCCGCCTGATGTATGCACCTCCACGACCCACTTTAGATTTTTGGCTGGGCCAGCGGGTATTCCTTTCATTATCGGGTCTAAAATCAAACGACGTTGGTCTTCCGTTTTAAAATATTCTTTGGCACTTTTTCCGTTTACAATAAAATCCGCTTTATCACCTTTCCAAATCCGCACTCTAGCGGTAGAGGTTTTGCGTCTTCCCACGGCTTCGATATATTTTCCTTTTGCCTCGCTCGCAGGTTTATGGCCAAGAGATTTTTCTTTTGTTTCTTTTTTCATAGTGTTTCTAGTCTTCGATCCTTAAATTTTTCATCATGATTCTGCGCAATTTGTTTGAAGGCAGCATTTGGTATGTCGCAAGCCTGATTAATTCTTTTAAACCCTTTTTATCGGCTGTTTCCGTGCCTTTTAAAATGCGGAGCCCGCCCGGAATGCCGGAATATCGGGTATGATAAATTTCTTCCAGTTTTTTATCCGTGATGCGGAGCTTGGAAGCATTTACCACTCGGACGGGAAAACCTGAATATTTATTACGTTCAAAAGTCGCCTTGGTCTTGCCCATCAGCGACATAGCAACTTCGCTCGCAACCCTTCCCAGGGTCCTTCCTGCCGCGTCTATTGTTTTTAAAGTTTTATTATTCATTGGTTGCTTTATCCTACTTTATTTTCTATATTTATACAAATTCTATAACCGCCATCTTGGCGCCGTCCGATTTTCTGGCTCCTAATTTTAAAACTCTCGTATATCCTCCTTTTTTATCCGCGTATTTGGGCGCAATAACTTCAAAAAGCTTTTTCACTTCTTTGCTGCGGTTAGAAAGTTTGGAAATAACCGACCTGCGGGTCGCCAAATCGCCTTTCTTGGCTCGAGTCACAAGTTTTTCCATAAAAGGTCTCAACTCTTTGGCTTTCGGTTCGGTTGTTTTTATTTTTTCACGCACAATCAAATTAAGCGCCAAAGAATTAAGCAATGCATGCCTTTGTGTTTTACCCCTACCGAATTTTCTTGTATTGTTGTGGTGTCTCATAAATTAGGTTCTAGTTGCTAGGTGCTAGTAATTATTCCTTCAGGTTAAGTCCGAATTTATTTAAAACTTTTTTAATTTCCGTAATTCCTTTCTCGCCGATGCCTTCCACTTCCAACAAATCTTCGCGCTTTTTTCGAGCCAAGCCTCCCAGTGTCCGGATATTCGCGGAAGTAAGCGCATTTAGGGTTCTGGTGGAAAGATCCAGGCTGTCCGTGCGGGTTTTTAAAATGTCAACGAAATCACCTCCCCCACCTGCTTCGCTATGCGAAGCATTGCGGGCAGGTTTTTTCTCTTCTTCTTTGTTCTCAACTGGAACTTCTTCTGTTTCCTTAAAATCAATAATAGCTTTCAGTTGATTTATCATAATTTCAATAGAATGCGAAAGAGCCTCGCGGGCGGTCAAAGTACCGTCCGTCTCGATTGAAATTCTCAGGCGATTGTGGTTGGTCTTGTCGCCAACACGCATATTTTCAACTTCATAGGCAACCCGGCGAATCGGGGTAAAAATCGCATCAACCGCAATAGTGCCGACATCAACTTTTTCTTTTTGAAAAATTTCTTTCGGAATAAAACCCAAGCCCTTTTCAATTTTCATTTCTATGTTCAAATTCACCTTGCCTGTAACCTCCGCTATGTGGAGTTCCGGATTTAAAATCTCCACTTGCCCCCCGGTTTTTATGTCTGTTGCCGTGACTTCCTTCGGGCCTTTGATGGAGAGCGTGACCGTCTGAGGCTCGTCGGACAGCATTCTGAAACGAATTTTTTTCAGGTTCAGAATTATTATGATTACATCTTCTTTGATTCCATTCATTGTTTGAAATTCGTGCGATACTCCGTCAATCTTGACAGAGACAATGCTGGCTCCCGGTAATGAAGAAAGAATTATTCTCCTCAAGCTGTTGCCTAAAGTATGGCCGTACCCGGGGTATAAGCCGTCTATTTCAAATACTCCCTTATTACCTTCTTCTAAAACAACACGAGGCTTGGAAGGCATAATTATTTTATATTCAGGCATAATTTTTGTAATCTTAATTTTTAATAATAAATAAACAAAATAATAAAATTAGCGGCTGTAAAATTCAAGCACGGCATTAAGGTCAAGAAAGGTTTCGATTTTTTTCGGTTTGGCTAAAATTTTTCCTTCCATATTGTTCGGGTCAAATGCCACCCAGACCGGAGCACTGTAATCTTTCAGCCGGTCGGTCAGGTTTTCAAAAATTTTCTTGCTTTTGCTTCCTTCGCGAATTTTTACGATATCTCCTGTTTTAATTTCAAAAGACGGGATGGTAACCCTGTGATTATTGACAATAAAGTGCCCATGGGAAACCATTTGCCTGGTGGCGCGCCTGCTGCTACCCAAGCCCATCCGATAGATTACATTATCAAGACGGGACTCCAGGCTCTCATAAAGCTTTTCAGCTGTGCCGGCACCTTTAATGTGAGAGGCTTTTTTAACATAATTGGAAAGCTGGCGTTCGGATATGCCGTATGAAAAACGTATTTTTTGCTTTTCTATGAGTTGCGCCCCATACTCCGTAGGAGCCTTGGGACGGCGTCCGCCCGACAAAGACCCCTTTGAGGATGAGGAAAATTTGGCGGTTTGACATTTGTCATAAACCCCCGGACCCAGTCTTCTGCAAATTTTAAATTTTGGTTTGGATATCATAAATTTTTTCCTTGCTTTTTAAACTCTTCGCGGCTTTTTGGCTTTCGGCCCGTTGTGAGGCACCGGTGTCGCATCCAATATGGAGGTAATTTCAATCCCGTGAGCCATAAAAGACCTGATGGCCGGTTCGCGTCCGGACCCGACTCCCAAAACAACCACATCCGCATCTTTTACTCCAAGCACTGAAGCCTTGCTGCCAATTGCATCGCCTACCTTGGAAGCCGCAAAAGGAGTTCCTTTCTTAGCCCCCCTAAAACCCAAACTTCCCGCGCTTGACCAAAATAACGTATTGCCCAATTTGTCTCCAAAAAGGACTTTCGTATTATTGAAGGTAGCTTCAACATGCAAAATACCGGAAATTACTTTCTTTTTTGGCGTTTTTGACGGAGCCTTTTTTGCCTCATTTTCGGCAGAGCGGATTTCCGCTTTTGCTCCGATTTCTTCATTATTTTTTTCTGTTGTAATTTTTGTCTTTCCCATAAATAAATTAGGTTCTAGTTTCTAGGTTTTAGGTTCTAGATTTTTCTAGTCCCTAGCCCCTAGCCACTAATTTTAGGTCTTGCTTTCCTTCCTCTTGCCTGACGCCATCGTTTTTCGGACATTGCCTCTGATGGTTCGGGAATTCGTCTTGGTGCGCTGTCCCCGAACCGGCAATCTTTTTGTATGGCGGATACCCCTGTAGCTTTTTATATCTTTCAATCTTTTGATATTCGCCGATATTTCCCTTTTTAAATTTCCTTCAATCAAAATTTTTTCCACAACAAGGCGAATTTTATTTTCTTCATCTGGGGTCAAATCCTTAGCCTTCTTTCCGCGATTAATGCCGACTTGATCTAAAATTTTACGGGCGGATGGAATGCCTATACCGTAAAGGCAGGTCAGGCCGATTTCAAGTCTTTTCTCATTTGGCACAGTAATTCCAAGAATTCTCATAAATTATTGTTTTTGCTTATGTTTCGGATTAGAGCAAATTATCCTTAAATGCCTGGCTCGTCTGACCATTTTACAATTATCGCAAATTTTTTTTACAGATGACCTTATTTTCATAAAAACTTTTTTAAAATGACAGAAGAAAAATAAGGAAAAAACCCTTATTTTTCAATGCTATAACTTTTTAAAAACCGCCAACAAACCGCAAGCCCTATAATACACCATATTAAAAAAAATTACAACCTTTTAATTATCCTGCCTTTCCCGCCATAAGAATCGAGCACAACTTCTACTGAATCTCCAATCAGAACTTTAATTCTATGCATCCGCATTTTCCCTCCAAGGTATGCGAGAATCTCCTTCTCGCCGTCTTTATCTTCCCCGCTTGCTCCTAAACCATCGTGAGGACGGGCATGTATTTTGACTTTAAACAAAGTACTAGGCAGGGCCTCGGTAACAATTCCTTTTGCTGTTACGATTTTTTCACTTTTGGGCTCATTCATGTATAGGTTATAACTATAATAAAATTAAGAGATTATGTCAAACCAATACTGGTAGGAAAAAGATTATTTCGAATAATTTACATTTATTTTTATATCTTTGAATTGGCCGGGGATGGAGGTTTTCCACGCAGGACTGAGCGTTAAAGTGGCAGAATCAATGTTCGGGTATCGTAAAAGTATTTGATTAAAATCCTTTTTTGATTTGTCCAATAAATCAGCGGTAAATTTATTTGTATCAAGTTTCCAGATAATTTTTGCCGCGCCTGATAAATTAAAATTTATATTTTTCATATTGTCGAATGAAATATTGTTTTTGCCGGAAAGGGAAAAAATCAAATCTCTGATGTTTGGAATAAGAACTTCATTTCCGTCATATTTTTCAATATTATTCTCGGCAATTTTTTTCGTCAGTTTTTGCTCATTAAAAAGAAAACCGTATAGCTTGCCCTTAAGCGTCATAATTAACTCATTATTTTTGGTAGCAAGTGGGGTATTCGCGTCATCTATATCAAGAAAAATCGCATCCTTGAATAAGACAAATCCGCCCGGAATCTGATCAATTGCTTTTTTCAGGAGTTTCGTTTGCAGGGCAGTTTTCAAATTACCGACAGCGGCTGCTTTTTCGGTATCAGAAACAGCAGGAGCCTTGCCTTTGAATCCGCCGGTAATCTCTCCTTTGGATCTGGCGTAAAATTTGGAGTATTTGGGAGTCCCTTTAAAGCCAAAAATCTTGAAATCAAGCGGACCGCTGTTGTATTCTTGCCCGGCTTCTGCTCCATAAATTTTCACTTCGACTGATCCCGGAGTGCCGGTTTTTGGCTCCCCGGGCACAACAGTTTTGGTCTGTGTTTTATAAATTTTTCCATTTGAACCTTCCAGTCTCGTATCTATGCTGAGTGCCTGGGGAGAAAAACTGAAAGTATTGTAAATTACAACGGTGCCTGTAGCTTTTTGAAAAATATCTTTCTCTCCCGATGCTTTTACTGCTGCATTTTCTTCGCCGGAAATAACCACCAAGTCAAAAGATAAACCGTCGATTTTAGAGTCTTTGCTGGCAAACAAATTTTCGTTTAAAACTATATCTTTCGTTTTTGGATTAACCGCGACTTCCGCTGAGGAAAATAAAAAAGAGAGGGCAAAAACAAAAAAAACAACCGAAATAAATGCCACGCTCCAGAGCATGTATCGGGGCCTGTTTTTGGCGCGATTTGTCTTGATTTCTCCCGTTCCCCGCATTTCTTTCGCCTCAGTTTCTTTTCTGATATGCTTAACTCTTACCATATCTTCCAGTAAATGTTTGGACATAGTTATATTTTAGTCAAAAAACGATTAATGTAAATAGAGTCAATAATAAGAAATGGCTCGCGAATTACGTTTTCTTCAAACACTGCGGTATCATGAAGCATCTGGGTGTTTAAAAAAATAATTTCAAATTTTGATTCCGTCAAAGTATACTGATTAAATTGCTCAGTTTTGATTGTTTCGGAAAAAAAATCTGCCAAGTCTTTATCAATGGCTATGTAAATAGTCGCCGGAATAGAAAGATCGTTGGAAAGATTGGCTAAAGATTCCTGAAACTTCTTGAGCCATTCTGTTTTTAACTGGTCCATAATTGGCGTAAGTTTTTTGACTACAGATTTTTCCGCGTGCTTGTCTTTAAAAAGAGAAATTAGGGGGTCTGCTTCATCCAGGGTGCAACCCAGGTTGGATGCGACTCCGCGTGTCAAAAAATTCCGGCCTAAAGGAAACGAAATCGACTCGCGCAATATATTTTTCTTTATCATTGAAATATCCGTCATCTCCCCGCCGATATCAACCAAAAGAAAATCTCCCTTTTGCATGTACATATCGCGCACCACGGTAAAAGATGCCATCACAAAAGAAGAAAAAGTTATTTGCTTGAAGTGAAAATGCTTGCTGATTGTATCTTCTATCTTTTTCAACACCTGTTCCCCGCTCATGGAAATAAAAATAATCATTTCCAATTCTTTTGTTTTTTGATTTAAGGGTTTTGATGTTTCATAGCCGTTTAATATTATTTTTATATTTTTAAGCTCAATTGTGCGGACAGAGTTGCCAATATTCTTTTTTCTTTTTGAATGTTCTTCCTCAAAAAGATTTACTTCTTTTTGAATCAAGTCATCAGCCAGCTTTGCGGTAAATATAAAAGGTGTGTTTTTTTTAAGATTGATTATCCGCGTTTGGGAAACATACCAAGGCGAGGAAAGAACGCAAAAAATCCGGGAGGGAGCACCCACGCCAGCTTTATAAATTTTTTCAACAACAATTTTCAATGATTGCATCGTTAGGAATAAAAATCGGTCAATATCAATTTTATCTTCAATGGCCACCGGTTCTTGAATGGAAAAAATTATTTTGGGGATTCCAGAACTTTGCGCCCAAAAAAGCGCTCCCCCGACCGAAGAAGACCCGATATTGAAAACCAATACCAACTCGCCTTTTTCTTTAGACCCGGGGAAAATACTCATAATGTTATTGTAGCATAAGTGCAGCCTTTATACGCCTGATTCCCTGTGCCACCGCTTCTTCTTTTTGAATTTTAAATCGGCCCAATTCTGAGGTATTTTTTACGTGCGGACCTCCGCAAAATTCTTTAGAAACAGGATTGCCGTTTTTATCTTCTATGAAATACAGGGATACAACATCCGGATATTTGGCGCCAAATTCCATTTCGGCTCCGATTTTTTTCGCTTCAGCTAGAGGCATTTCGCGGCGTTCAATATTTAAACCTTCCTTGATTTTGTCATTTACCCAATCTTCTACTTTTTTCTTCTCCTCGTCGGTCAATTTATGGTCGCATAAAAAATCCATGCGTAAGCGCTCTTCGGTAATGTTGCTCCCCCTTTGCTTGATTTCCGGGCTCACAATGGCCTGTAGGCCCGCCAGGAGCAAGTGGTGAGCGGTATGCAGTTTTATTGTTTTTTCATTGTGATTAGCCAACCCGCCCTTGAACATTCCGGCCGAGGAAGTCTGGGAAAGCATAACATGCGCTTTTAGTTTATTATTAAAATCTTCCAGGTCTATATTTTGGCCTTTTTCTTTGGCAAGTTCGAGAGTTAATTCAATTGGAAAACCATAAGTAGTTGCCAAAATAAAAGGATCAATGCCTTTTTCAAATTCTCTCAAACCTTTATTTAAAGTTTCTTTAAATTTATTTTCTTCTTTCTCTATTTCTCTTTTACTATCTAAAACATATACATCTTTATATATTTTTTGAATTTTCTTAATTTCTTCCTTTAGTGGATTTTTAGAAAATCTAACTGCTCGCCTGATTAATCTCCGTAAAACATATCCAGTTCCTGTATTTGAAGGAGTAACTCCGTCGGAAATCATAAAAAGAGCTGCTTTCACGTGGTCAGCCACGATGCGTTCTTCTCTAGTTTTTTCATTATTAAATAAATCAGTCTCGTAAATATTATTTTTCTTTTGCACCTGCACTAAAAGTCTCTCAAGTCCCATGCCCGTATCAATTCCTTTTATTTTTAAAGGCTCATATTTCCCTTCTTTGGTTTTATAAAACTCGTTAAAAACAATATTCCATATTTCTACCCCATTTATATATATCTCCGTCGTCGGGCCACAGGGGCCTTCATCCCCAGTTGGTCCCCAAAAATTATCCGCGCGATTGTGATTTTTAATAACAAGTTTCGGGTTAATATTTTTCCAGATTTCTCTTGATTCATTGTCGGCTGACGTTTCCGCATCTCCTTCAAAAACAGAAACATAATCTATCGTGAGTTCCAATTCTTGTGTGATAAATTCATAAGCATATTCTATGGCTTCTTTCTTCCAATACCCGCCGAAAGAGAAGTTGCCCAACATTTCAAAAAATGTGTTATGCGTGTCGTCCCCTACTTCGTCTATATCCGAAGTTCTGATGCATTTTTGTACAGAAACAACATTTTTTGTTTCAAAATCTTTTTCCGCATTTTTTTCGCCCGTATAATACAGCTTGAATTGCTGCATTCCGGCAGTCGTAAAAAGCACCGAAGGGTCGTTTTCCGGCACCAAAGAAGCGGAAGGAATTATTTTATGCCCTTCCCCGCCCGAGGCGGGTCCGCCTTTGGCGGAAAAAAATTTTAAAAACCTGGACCTAATCTCTTCCGATTGCATTTGTTTCATTAATTAAAATCTTGCTCTTCACTGTTCTCGGAAATTTTTCTAATAGGCTTCTCAAATTTATTCACAACTACAAAAACAAAAAGCACAAGAACCATGGTTATAACAGCCAAACTAAAAAATCCAAAACCGGCAGCCATACCTATGCCGGCTGTTACCCAGAGGCCACTGGCTGTGGTTAGACCTTTCAATCTGGAGCCTTGTAACATTATTGACCCGGCGCCCAAAAATCCAATACCGACAATGATTTGTGAAGCAATTCTCGTCGGATCAAAACCTCCAATACTGGAATATTTAATGGCAATCATTTCCGAAATAATTACAAACAAAGCTGAACCCATCGACACAAGCGCATGAGTCTTCATGCCGGCTTCTTTGTGTACAAAAAGCCTTTCCCCCCCTATTAATAATCCAAGACCTCCCGCTATTAATAATCTAATAATAATTTCACTATTTTGTGCAAAAAATTGAGTCATAGATATATCATACAACTACTCCCCCGCCCAAGCAAATATCTTTGTCATAAACAACACAAGACTGGCCGGAGGCAACTAAAATCGGCTTTTCAAAAATCACCTGTGCAAAATTCGACTTTGCGCAAATTACTTTGCAGGGTAAAAATTCGCCATGATAGCGGATTTGAGCCGTGTAAGTCTTTTTTGGGTTTGGGACTTTAGTAATCCAATTTGTATTTTCTATTTGTATTTTTAGCCTCCCTTGATAAGGGGAGGTCGGGAGGGGTTTTTTAAATTCAACCCCCCTTTGTCCCCCCTTATCAGGGGGGATTTGAGAAGCAATTAAAATATTCTTCTTTACATTTTTGCCTACTATGTAATACGGACCGCCAGCCGGACTTTTTTTAGTAATCGTGAAACCATGCCTTTCTCCCAGTGTATGAAATGCAACGCCATCGTGAAAACCTATTTCTTCTCCTTTTTCGTCCAACACTTTCCCCTTTTTAGACTTGATATAATGCTTTAAAAATTCTTTTAAATCCACCGCGCCCAAAAAGCATATGCCTTGGCTGTCTTTTTTTTCCGCAACCGGTAAATTGAATTTTTTTGCCAATTTGCGGACTTTCGTTTTTTTTAAATGCCCGATGGGAAATAAAATCTTCTTTAATTGCTCCTGTTTGAGCGTCCAAAGAAAATAACTCTGGTCTTTCGTGTTATCCGGGGAGCGGAGCAGGGAATACTTTTTTGAGTGGTGACGATGCGAAGCAGGATATTCCCGAGAAAAAGAATTCCCTGCCCCGCTCACTCTTGCATAATGTCCTGTCGCTATATAATCCGCCCCCATAGACAACGCTTTTTTAAGAAAAATGCCGAACTTCACTTCTTTGTTACACATCACATCCGGATTAGGCGTTTTGCCGGCTTTATATTCCCTAATCATATAATCGGCAACTTCTTTTTTATATACATCTTCAAAATCAAAAGCCAGGAATGGGATATCTAAAAAGGCCGCCACACGCATAGCGTCCCGGCGTTCTTCTTCTTCATTGCATATTAAAAAGTCCGGGTGCCAGGTTTTGATAAAAACCCCGACAACTTCATAATTTTTTTTCTTCAGGATTGCAGCACTCACAGCGCTATCTACGCCCCCCGAAAGTCCGACAAATACTTTTTTTTTCTTCATAAATAATAGAACTTTTTGAAACATAATTTTGAAGGGGTTTCGAGCGCGACGGCGCGAGAATTTCAGGATTTTTTAAGCTTTAAAAAATCCGTACCGGAAAAATTCATGTTTCGAAAAGTTTGACAATTTGATTCTATATAGACATCAGCTTTTTGTAAAGCTCAAAAGTCGCGCGCGCGTCAGAAAGGGCGGTATGAGAGCGTTCATTTTTTATGCCGAAACGCTCGCACATTTCCCGAAGTGAAAAATGCTCGAAGCTCGTATCTTGATGAAACTTCGCCCAAGCGATAGCAATGGTATCTAGTTTGTGATAATGCATGCTATTTTTTACTCCGGTTTTAGAAAATGCATGTTCTAAAAAGCCCGAATCAAAAGCAACATTCTGCCCGACCATAATCGCATCCTGAACTTTTTCCGACAATGTTTTAATCGCTTCTTTGAGTGTAAGTGCATCCGTCCATAAATTCTCCTCGTAATGACTGATTTTAAGCGAAACCGGATCGGCATTTTCCAGGTGTTCCGGCTTTATTTTCATTTCAAATTCTTCTATAACTTGAAGTTCGGGTGTCGTCAAGACGCAACCGATTTCAATGATTTCATGATTAATAACATCCAGTCCGGTAGTTTCTATGTCAATAAAAGCAAAATTGTGTTTTCTCATTTTATTTTAAGTATTTTGATATATTTTTCATATGTTCCGTAAAATTTTTCGCATAATGGATAATGCCATTTTTGTCGTGCAGATAGTAAAGATAAGGCGAATTTTGCGGATAAATAGCCGCTTTTATGGCTTCCAATCCGGGGTTTGAAATCGGACTCTTGGGTAATCCTTTTGTTTTATAAGTCCCGGGCGCAGCATCAGCCTGAAGCGGCATGCCGATTTTAATCCTTTTCCATAAAATCCCGGAAATGACTCCCCTATCGATATCCCCCTTTGCCTCCCTCTCGATGATTGAAGCCATTGTGATAATGTCTTCCCTGCTCTTGCCATTTTGTATTATATCCTTATCTAAAAAAGAAACTTTCTTCTGAAAATTGTCAGTTAAGGATTTAATTACATCTCTCTCGTCTGCAGTGGTAAAAAAGAAATAAGTATCCGGGAAAAGATACCCCTCGGACCCTTTCGCGGAAAGCAAAAATTTTTCTTTATCAAAATATGGAAGCTTGGAAATGCAGGCGGATGCTATGTCTTCGGTAGTAAAACCTTCCGGAATCGTAATTTTAACGGGAGCCAAATGGCGTTCACCTCTGGAGATGCGCCTGGCAGCTTCAAAAACTGGAATTTTATTTTCAAATAAATAATCAGCAGAAATAACATGCTTGTCTCCGCCATATATAATGACGAAGGCCTCAAATAAAATACGGGATCGTATGATATTCGTTTTCTTCAAATTAAAAGACACGCTTCTTAAGCTGGCTCCTTGCTCTATGTTAAAAATAACGCCTTTGGGAAAATTCTTTGGAGCAGAAATAGTAAAAATATAAACTAAAATAAAAAACAAAAATACGCCCAAAAAGCAAAAAATAATTTTCCTGGTTTTATCCATCCCATTAGAGCTTTTTAATTCTTCATTTTCCATAATTTAAGTCGGTAAGTTCGAAGGAGGAGAAGCTTCCTTGGACTCAATGCGTTCAAGAGTAGGAACTTTCAAAATCTGGCCCGGGAAGTGCCACATCGTCGCCAACTCCTCGGTATTTAAGACGAAAGTTTTGTGGTGCACATAAGGCAAGAAAAATGGTTTTATCATAGTCATGAATATTGCATGAATAATGGGTTTTGGAAATATAGCTTCAAAAATATGTACGGAAAAAATATGATGCCTAAGAGGGAGATGGAAAAATGCTCTTTCGCGATATTCATGAAGCATTCTATTTGCTAAAGTCATTACTTGAAAACGGGAAAGCGTAAGTATGCTGCTATTAAGAGCATCTCCTTGGGCTGAATTTATGCGATAAAACTCATTACAGTCAGGTTTCGCATATTGACGCAAAACTAAACGGATATCTCTAGAATTATTGGTTCTAGAACCTGGAGGATATATCTCTTTCTTGGCAACATACATTAACCTAACCCCGGTATCAAAGCCAAGCTTGGAGGTTTTCGCGCTCATGGCCTTCATGGTAGCATCCAAAAATCCCGGAACGCGAATTTCTTTCGCATATCTTCCGGGTTCGGTCGGGTCCGGGTGAAAACGGGTAAAAGGTTTCAAAAACTTTTCTACCTGCAATCTGGATTCTCTAACCCAGTCGTGATATCCAAACAATGTCCCCTTAGTACGATATACTTTCTTTGAAGGTGTAACAATAATCTGCATCCATGCTTGTTCTCCTTTCCCTAGCGACCCGAAAAATTCCACCACCGGAGAAATAGGGTCAACTTTCACTTCCTCGTCCGGGTCTTTATCCAATCCATAATCAACATAAGTTCTGATAGGAAACGCCTCGGGTTTCGTCAGCTTAAATTCGCACCCCCAGCCGTTCCAGGCGCCCTTGGGAGTTATCTCATCAACTCCCAAAGTATAGTCCTCCACTGCCTTGACTTGCGCCTGGGGATATTGGGCATACATTTGGGTTTCAATCAAGCCCCTGATGCGCGTCGGCGTCCGGATGTAAAAATGCACCTGCCCGTCAATCGACGCAATCTCCAGAGAAAACCAAAACCATACGGCTCCTTGCCAATATTCTTCCTTGCCTCCTTTCATGCTCCAGTGATAAAGAGCATTAGTTATAAAAAGTTCCATTGCTTTCGGACTCCGTAAAACATCGCGCGGCGGGACTATTTCAAGCAGGACAAAGTCTATTCCGGAAATAAAATCCTGCTGTATGTAGTGAACCCAGAATTTCCAAGCAACCCACCCAAGCGCTATCACTCCAGCCACAGGTAAAAGACCTATCAATATCTTATACGCCCAAAAAATCACAACATCAATCATGCTTATATTTTAATACAGAAATGCAAAAATACAAAGCAAAAAATACAAACCCCCTATGTCCCCCTTATCAAGGGAACTTGCTGCTTTTTTCCTCGCCCTGACAAGGGAGAGACTGGGGGAGAGTTTTTTAAACAACAGTATAAAGCCCGCTTTTGTTTTTCTTGAAATATTTCGGATTAGCCAAATTTACCAAAATGGTATTTTTTTTGAAATACCTTTCTTTCATCATTTTTTTTACAACTTCATCTTTGGATAGCGGCCCTTCTCTTCTCAAGATATCCTGAATGACTTCACGGGCAATACCCGTCTTATAGCCCCATTCGGCAAGAGCATACATGCCTCTGCCGACCAAAACAAACCGGGAATCTTTGATAAGCTCGTTGTGGCAGGTGGCATAGTGCGTTTTCTTGCCGAAAGTTTTAGAGATAGCATCCGCCACTTCTCTGAAATGCATCGGCGAGCCATGGCGCCGCATCACCAGAAAAGCATAATCTTTGACCCCGCGAGTACGGATATTGGGCGAAGAGGCCTTGCCCCATTCGCCTAATGGATTTTTCGCGACAGATTTGGACATAGAAAGCCATCGGCGGGCCACTTCTTCGTTTTTGTATTGTTCCGCGAAATCTTTCATTTGGTCAAAAAACTTCTTAATCATTTCAGTTTCCGGAACAAGGTCCTCGTCTTTCAGGCTGGCGTAAAGCTTCTTCAAAGAATCATGGACTTTGTCGGTCATGGCATCATCTACGCTCCAGCGGGCGTGGAAATGCTCGTCTTCACGGTATTTTTTAAAAGCATCGCCCAGCACCAAGAAAAAATGAATGTGGTTTTGGGTTGTTTGGTCCTTTGAAATATAAGACAAGAGTTCGTGCTCGGCAACAATTGACCCCAGCTTGTGTATTAATTGCTTCAGTTCTTCAAAAACCGCCTGTTCACCCTTGTAGGCGTTAGACTTTTTGATGAGAGCCAGAGCTGCATCTTCCACCTGCCGGACGCGCTCTCTGGTGATATTGTATTTTTTGCCGATTTCTTCGAGAGTTTTTTTCTTTCCGTCAGAAGTCAAGCCAAAACGATTCATAATCACGTCCGAAGCGCGGTCTTGAAGATGCGAAGTTATTTTCTTGGTGACTTTTTTAGGCTTGAAAGATATTGCTGACATAATTATTGGTTAAAAGTTATTTTTTCTAAAGTTAATCCTATTGTCTCTTTGCCTTAACCCGGTCAAGTTCCGTCAGATACTTCTTGCGGAGTCTAACAAATTTCGGCGTGATTTCCAAATAATCATCTCCGTTCATCACTTCTAGGCCGCGCTCAATATTCAAAATAAAAACAGGATTCAGGATTATGGCTTCGTCTGTGCCGGAAGCCCGCATATTGGTAAGCTGTTTCCCTTTTGTGGGATTCACCGACATGTCATCCCCTTTTAAAACATTGCCAACCACCATGCCTTCATAAACCTCGGTTCCGTGACTAATATATAATATACCACGTTCCTGTAAATTTGCAAGGGAAAAAGCTACTGCCTTGCCGGCGACCATGGATGTCATGGAACCGTATTCGCGCTTTTTTATTTCTCCGGCGTATTCTTTAAAACCCGTAACCCGCGAAGACATTATGCCTTCTCCCTTCGTATCTATGATAAATTCGCCGCGATAACCCAATAGCCCACGCGTCGGTATGTCAAAAATAATCCTCGCAATGCCCTCTTTTTCCACCATGTCTTTCATAATACCGCGCCTTTTGCTGAGTTTTTCAATCGCCCCTCCGGAATATTCCATCGGAACATCAACTATCAACTCTTCATATGGCTCTGTCTTAACTCCATTATTTTCTTTGATAATAACTTCCGGCTGGGATACCTGCATTTCAAAACCTTCCCGGCGCATATTTTCCAGCAGAATAGCAACATGAAGTTCTCCCCGGCCGTATACCTTGAAAAAAGACGGACCCATTTTATTTTTGCCTTGGTCGGGACCTGTCTGCGCAGGCAGGGAAAAATCAACTTTGAGGCCGACGTTGATTTCCAATTCTTTTTCCAGCCTTTCTTTAAGCTGTCTAGAAGTGACAAATTTCCCTTCCCGACCCGCAAACGGAGAATCGTTCACTAAAAAATTGAGAGAAAGAGTCGGCTCATCAATGGCGATATGCGGGAGCGGCTCGATACTCTCGTCTTCGCATAATGTTTCCCCGATATATATGTCCGGAATTCCGGCCAAAAGAACGATGTCGCCGGAAATTGCCGAATCTGTTTCTTTTCTCGCTATGCCCTTAAAACTAAAAAGCTTCGTTATTTTTCCCTTTCTTGTGCCGTTTTCTCCTTTTACAAAAATCTGACTTCCGGACAATATTTTTCCGGAATAAATACGCGCAACAGCCATCCGACCCAAGAAATTATCATAACCCAGATTAAAAACTTGCGCGGACATTTTTCCATTTTCATTTACGGAAGCCGGCGGAACTTTTTCCAAAATTACGTCAAGGAGCGGCGAGAGATCACCCCCTCTTTCTCTCCCCCCAAGGGGGAGACTGTGAATTTCCCCCTCTCCTTTGGGGAGGGTTGGGGTGGGGTAGTTTCTAAAAGCCAGTCCTTCGCGCCCGATTGCATAAACCGTTTCAAAATTTGCCTGTTCTTCATTAGCCCCCAATTCAAAAAATAATTCCAGAATTTCCTCGTGCACCCTGTGCGGGTCGGAAGCTGGTTTGTCTATTTTATTTATGACAACTATCGGCTTCAGCCCCAGTTCCAAAGACTTTTTCAAAACGAACCGGGTCTGCGGCATCGGCCCTTCCGCGCTGTCGACTAGCAGTAAAACCGAGTCAACAGCCCGAAGAACGCGTTCTACTTCTGAACCGAAATCCGCGTGACCGGGAGTATCAACAATATTAATTTTCGTGTCTTTATAGTAGATAGAAGTGTTTTTAGAATAAATGGTAATACCGCGCTCTTTTTCAAGATCGTTCGAATCCATTGATACTCCCTCGTCTTGAAGCCCACCGTTTTGCTTCATCAGCGCATCGGTCAAAGTCGTCTTGCCGTGGTCCACGTGAGCTATAATTGCTATGTTCCTGATTTCCATTTTATTTTTATATAAATCAAACAAAAAAGCCTTCAGGCTTTCTCTATATTTCTTATTACTTGATATTATAACATAATTTTATAAAAACTGCAAGTTTTTGTGCGTCGGGAAGGATTCGAACCTTCGTAGCCCTAAGGCGACAGATTTACAGTCTGTTGTAATTGACCACTCTACCACCGACGCGTGCATCCGCCTTCACTAAAGTTTCGGCAGGACAAGTATAAAATAACACAAAATTGTTATTTTTGCATCTTTTTTAATAGATTTTTATACCGCAGAATGAGATTGTACGCGAATGGAACTCTTAATCTTTCCACGCCTACCGGTGAACAGGCCTTTTTTGGTTTCAATGGCAAGTTCACTATTTTTGACAGACACAAAAACAGCATCTCCTTTCTTGACTCCGTTTGAAATGATATATGAAGCGACTGGATTCAAAATTTTATTTTGAATCAGGCGATTCAGGGGGCGAGCGCCATAGTGCGGGTCATAGCCTTCTTTTGCCAAGTATGAAAGAGCCTCATCGGAAATTTCAAGATTTATTCCTTTGCCTGCCAGGCGATCCCGGACTATTTTAATCCGTAGGCCGACTATTTCTTTGAGAGACTCTTCCGACAAAACGTCAAAAACAATAATTTCATCCAGGCGATTCAGAAATTCCGGGCGGAAATTATCTTTCAACGCTTCCATAACTTTTTCCTTCATGTTGCCGTAATCCTGTTTCTTGGAATTATTGGAAAATCCGATTGATTCCATTTTTTCCACGAATTGCGAGCCGATATTGGAGGTAAGAATAATAATGGTGTTTTTGAAGTTAACCACTCTTCCTTTCCCGTCAGTCAGTCTGCCTTCGTCGATAACCTGCAGAAGCACATTGAAAACTTCCGGGTGAGCTTTTTCAATTTCGTCAAAAAGTATGACGGCATAAGGCCGGTGCCGGACGGCTTCGGTCAGCTGACCCGCTTCATCATAACCCACATAGCCCGGCGGAGAACCGATTAGCTTGGACATTGAATGCCTTTCCATGTATTCGGACATATCTACCCGGATAATCGCATTGTCGTCATTGAACATGAATTGACCCAAGGCTTTGGTGAGCTCGGTCTTGCCGACCCCGGTCGGTCCCAAAAATATGAAGGAACCAATCGGGCGGTTCGGATCCCCGATGCCGGCGCGCGAACGGCGAATGACGTCGGCAACCCGCTTGATTGCCGCATCCTGGCCGACAATTCTTTTCCTTAATTCTGTTTCCATCTTATCAAGCTTCTCGCGCTCTTCTTCAAGCATTTTGGTAAGCGGTATGCCGGTCCAACGAGCGACTACTTCGGCAATATCTTCGGCGGTAATTTCTTCTTTCAAAATTCTGCGCGATTTTTGCAATTTCTTCAGCCGCGCGAGCTTTATTTCAAGTTCTTTTTTCAACTCAGGTATTTTTCCATAGCGTATTTCAGCCGCCCGGGAAAGATTCGCTTTCATTTCCGCATCCTCGGCCTCCAGACGGATGCTTTCCAATTCTTTCTTGATTGCCCGGATTTCAATTACGGTTGATTTTTCGTTCTGCCATTTTAATTCAAGCTCCCTGGTTTTTTCGGACAAATTGCCTATTTCCTTGTCTATTTCTTTAATTCTGTTTTTGATTTCCTTTTCTTTTTGCTTATCTTTCTGACCGCCATTTGAAGAAATGATTTCTTTTTTCAGCGCTTCTTTCTCTATTTCTAGACGCATTGTCCTTCTGTGCGCGTCCTCTAAGACTGGCGGCTTGTTTTCAAGCATTATTTTAAGCGACGAAGAAGCTTCATCAACCAAATCTACGGCTTTATCCGGTAGGAATCTGTTGGTGATGTAGCGGGAAGAAAGATTGACCGCGGCAATTATGCTATCGTCCGTAATACGTATACCATGAAAAAGTTCGTATTTTTCTTTAAGTCCGCGCAGGATGGCAATAGCGTCTTCCACGCTGGGCTCGTCAATATAAACCGGCTGAAATCGGCGGGCCAGAGCCGGATCTTTTTCAATGTGCTTCTGATATTCCCGCAAAGTCGTCGCGCCGATAGCCCGCAATTCCCCGCGAGAAAGCGCCGGCTTCAGCATATTTGAGGCATCCATCGTGCCTTCGGCTCCTCCGGCGCCGACAATTGTATGAATCTCGTCAATAAAGAGAATAATTTTTCCGTCGGACCGCTCAATTTCTTTCATAATGCCTTTCAGCCTTTCCTCAAACTCTCCGCGATATTTTGTGCCGGCCACGAGCAATCCTAAATCAAGCGAAACAAGTTCTTTGTCTTTTAAAGATTCGGGAACATTATTTTTTGCAATCATCTGGGCCAGGCCTTCCACCACGGCTGTCTTGCCAGTTCCCGCTTCGCCTATCAAAATCGGATTATTCTTGGTCCGGCGCGAGAGTATCTGCATGATGCGGGTTATTTCATTATCGCGGCCGATAACCGGATCCAGCTTGTCTTCTTTGGCCAGCTTGGTCAGATTGCGGGTGTATTTTATCAATAATTTAAATTTTTTCGGTTCGGAAACATCGGTGATATTCTGGCTGCGAAGCTCTTCTAAAACTTTTATTACCTGGTCTTTATGGATCCTGAACCGCGCCAAAGTCTCGCGCGCTTCACTAGTGACTTCCAAGATAGCGATAAAAAGATGTTCGGTTGAAACGAAATCGTCTTTCATATATTCCGCCAATTTGGCCGATTGTTCGATGACTTGGGCTAAATCGGGATTCAGATAAATTTGATACGACGGCGAAAGAGTACTGCGCGATTCCGGCAGTTCGATTAGTTCCACGACGGAATCAGTCAAAAGCATCGTGTCAATCTCTAATTTATCCAAAATAGAATTCACCATAGACTCTTCCTGAAGCAAAAGCGCCGCCAGCAAGTGAAGCGAAGACACGTGGTTCATCCCGCGCTCAATAGCCAGCTCATGGGCTTTTTTAATGGCGTCTTTGGCTTTGGTTGTAAATTTATTTAATGGCGGCATATATTTGATTATTGATTTCTAATTTTCAATTTTAAAATAATTTTATTGCTTACGGCGTTTTAGGAATTACTGTTTCTGTTGACTTTAAAGCCTCAGTGATTGCTCCAATTGAAGCAAAATTTGTCGTGTCACCAAAGAGGGCGATGCCGAGAGCCTCGCCGTCTAAATTAAGGACCAGCCCTCCGGCATTTGATTTTGCAACATTAATGTTGACATTTTTATTCCCTTCAAAAATAGAAGAAGATATTGTATTGCCCAATAATAAAACCTTCTGTCCGATCTTCATCTTCTCCAGATCTCCAAAAGCGGGAACGGTAAAAACAAGCTTATTCTTTTCGTCAAGCGAGGCTCCTATTTTAAGGAAAGAAAAACCCGCTTTGTCTAAAGACATAAAATCCGCTTTAAATTTTCCGCTGTCATTTTTTACGTAATAAACCCCCTTATCCGATACAAGATTGGCATCAACTGCGACTATGCCGTCCGCGGAAACTGCAAATCCCCTGCCAGCTGAAACTTCAATAGTTTTTCCATCCGTATCAAGGATCTCTTTGCTTACGACAAATACGGCAGACCTACTTTTTGCTATGGCATCTACCACTAAATCTTCTTCTTTGACAATTACAGTCTGGACCGTGGTCTTGCCTTCCACCTGCTCTATCTTTTCAATTGTCTGCTTGATGATACGGTTAACAGGCACGGTAAAAGATGCCGGTGCCTGCTGCATCAGGGTTACAGTCGTAATGCCGGTGGCGATAGAGGTAATGAAACTCAAAAGCACTGCCAATAATATAAGTTGTGATTTGTTTAATTCCTTGATATCCATTTTTTAATTATACCATTTTTTCAGTTTTGTCAAAATTTCGGATAAAACTTTAACGGTATAATCGATGTCAGATTTAGTTGTCTGTCGGCCTAATGAAAAACGCAATCCGCCGGTTTCAGAATCTATTTCAGGATGTATCGCTTTGATAACATACGAACCTCCACTCTCTCCGCTTTTGCAGGCGCTTTTTGAAGACACCATTATACCTTTGGCTGAAAGTTCAATAACTAAAAGATCACTCGGAATTTTTGGAAAACTAATATTTACATTATTCGGTAAACGCTTCTTACCGTCTCCATTCAAAATTACTAAACTTTCTGCTATCGCTGAGTTTCTAGTATTTTTAAAAATTTTATTTATGAAATAATCGCGGAGTTTGGCTAAACGTTTCGCCTCTTTTTCTTTTACATTCTGGACTAATTTTAACGCTTCAACAAATTTTAAAATCTCCGGTAAATTTTCCGTCCCAGGCCGCAGTCCCATTTCCTGATCCCCTCCACCGAATATCGGTGCAAGCGGTACTGACTTCTTTTTATAAAGAACCCCCACCCTGCCTGCTCCTTCAATTTTTGAACCGGAGAGCGTCAACATATCTACACCGAGTTTCTCCACATTTAAATCAAGATAATTTGCCGCCTGCACAGCATCAGTGTGGAAAAAAGGATAAGTTCGTGAAGGCAGTAAATTTTTCTCAGGTCCTCGGTTCTCTTTGGAATCTGTCTTTAGGGCAGATTCCAGCCCAATCCCGGCCAGACCATTCGAAAAACTTCCTGCCTTCACTTTCTTAAAGTGTCTAATTTCTTTTGCAATTTCTTTTATCGGCTGGATGGTTCCAATTTCATTGTTCGCATACATTACCGAAACAAGCACCGTGTTTTTTTTAATTTCTCTTTTTATTTTTTTAGGGTCCACTATTCCACTCTCCTCGACCGGTATGATAGAAATTTCCGCCAGTTTTCTTTTTTGCAGCAACTTACAGGTTTCAAACACAGAAGGATGTTCTATATTGGTGGTTATAATATGCGGAAGAAAACCTGGCTTTTCTGCAGCATAAATTATTCCCTGAATTGCAAGATTATTGCTTTCTGTGCCGTTGCTCGTAAAAATTATTTCTTCGAATCGGACGCCCAAAACCCCCGCAACAACTCTCCGCGCATTTTGAAGTTCATTTTTGGCTTCTGTTCCCAGTAAATGTATCGAACTTGGGTTAGCCGAGACCGAAGCGGCATAGTCAAGATATATATTTTTTAGCTTATTTTTATTTGATTTAGGCATGAAAATAGTATATATTGAAAGTGCATGAATATAAAGCTCGATAATATTTTTCTCTTGGCTTTTTTTGTTTTTATCGGAATCGCCGTTTTGATTGGCGCTGTTTGGGCGATAGTTACCGAAAAACGCCTAAAGAGATTTTTCCTCGGTAAAAAAGCGAAGAATTTAGAGGATACTATTGTTGTGCTGGAACAAGAAATCGGCAAATTAAAAATCGCAAAAGAAAACATGGAAAAAAATATTTCCGTGATAAATACCAAGCTTAAAAAAAGCATTCGTGGGCTTGAGACAATACGTTTCAACCCGTTTCCCGACCAGGGTAGCAATCAGAGTTTTGCGATTGGAATGCTGGATGAGGAAGGCGATGGTCTGGTAATTTCAAGCTTATATTCCCGTGAACGAATGAGCGTATTTGCCAAGCCTGTCAAGAATGGAAAATCCGAATACGAACTCTCGGCTGAAGAAAAAGAGGCGCTGCAAAAAGCCAAAGTATAATATATGGAAAAAAATGACAAAAAATTAAATTTGGAGGTTCGTGCGCCTATAGTAGTTGTTATGGGCCATATTGATCACGGAAAATCAACGTTGCTTGATTATATCAGGAAGACGAATATCACTGAAAATGAAGCCGGAGGCATAACTCAGAAAATCTCCGCTTATGAAGTTGTGCATAAAGACCTGCCTGCGCAGGCAGGTGAAAATGGGAAAGATAGAAAAATAACTTTTTTGGACACTCCCGGACACGAGGCTTTTTCAAAAATGCGGGAACGAGGTGCGCAAATAGCTGACATTGCCATTCTGGTCGTTTCGGCTGAAGATGGCGTAAAACCACAAACGATTGAGGCCTGGAAAACCATCGTAGAATCCAAAACTCCGTGTATTGTCGCAATAAATAAAATAGATAAGCCGGGCGCCAATGTAGAAAAAACAAAAAAAGAATTGGCGGAAAATGAAATTTATCTGGAAAATTACGGAGGAAAAGTCCCTTACGCGGAAATTTCCGCGAAAATCGGCACGGGAATAGACAATCTGCTGTCGCTAATCTTGATTTTAGCTGAAATGGAAAATTTGACCGGCAGCATTGAAGAAGACGCTTCCGGCTTTGTAATCGAAGTAAATCTAGATTCCAGGCGCGGAATACTGGCAACTTTGATTATAAAAAACGGGTCAATTAAAAAAGGGATGACCGTCGTCGTGGAAGACAGCCTGTGCTCCACGCGAATAATTGAAAATTTTTCGGGAAAAATGATAGACGAAGCCAGTTTTTCTTCCCCGATACGCATTGTGGGTTTTGACAAGATGCCGAGAGTCGGAGCGCAATTCAAATCTTTTCAAAAAAAATCGGACGCTGAAAAATATGCCAAAAATTTACCACCTCACCCTTCAGACACTCCTCCTCAACGAGGAGGAGAAATTCCCCGCCTTGATAAGGAGGGGGTTGGGAGTGGTAAAAAAGTAATACCGATAATATTAAAAGCCGACGTTTCCGGCTCAATTGAAGCTATTGAAAAAGAAATCGCCAAAATAAACTCCGAGCTTAACGCCACCGTAAGCAAGAATGCCGAATTCAGAATTGTCGGAAAAGGCATCGGGCCTATTTCCGAATCGGATATAAAAGGAGTGGCATCCGGCATTAACGCGCTGGTCATCGGATTCAACGTGAAGACCGACAAGAGCGCCATAGAAATCGCGCAAAAAAGAGGAGTAATAATTTCTTTTTTTAATATTATTTATAAACTGACCGAGTGGCTCGAGGAACAAATGGAAGAAAAAAGACCGAGAATTGAAACAATTGAAACAACTGGCCGGGCAAAAATTATCCGGGCTTTTAGCCGCACAAAAGAACGCCAAATAGTCGGAGGCAAAGTAATTGAAGGACAAATCAACCTGAATAGCACGGTAAAAATAATGCGCCGGGAATTTGAAATTGGCCGCGGAAAAATCGTGAATTTAGAAAAAAACAAGGTAAAAACAAGCATCGTGGAAGAAGGCGCCGAGTTTGGGATGATGATTGAATCAAAAATAGAAGTTGTGGCCGGAGACATGATAGAAGCGTTCAACGTAGTGCAGAAATAGACCCCCTCTTAATCTCCCCCTTCGCAGGAGGAGAAAAACATCATGACAAACAGGAATGAAAAAGTAGCGAATCAAATCAAAGAACTGGCAGCGCAATTTTTGGGGCGCGAAAACAACAGGACTTCGCTCATCACGGTTATGTCCTGTACCACCTCGCCTGACCTGAAACGAGCTACTATATTCATTACCGTGCTCCCGACTGCCAAAGAACACGATGCGCTGGAATTTGCGAAACGCAAGAGATCGGAACTGCGAGAATTTTTGAAAAAGAGCATGCCGATAAAAATAATCCCTTTTCTGGACGTAGCGATAGACCAGGGCGAAAAAAACAGGCAGAAAATTGACGAACTGCTGCGAAACGGTTAGGATTAGTTGAATGTTTTGAAATAGTCTTTGAGAAATGCCTTGCGCAGGCCGACTGGGCCGAGTAGAGCAAATTTTCAGCAGAAAATTATGTGTGCATTTTGAGAAGAGCTATTTCAAAAAAATTCGGCCTGGTAGCCAAGTGGCGTGAGCGTAGCGAATATGCCATTCCTCTGCGCAGAGGATAAAATATTAGCAAGAAAAAGTGTAAGGCCTGGTAGCCAAGTGGTAAGGCATTCCTCTGCAAAAGGAATATACGGCGGTTCAATTCCGCCCCAGGCCTCCGTTTGTAATTTGAAAATTAAAACATTATAATTGCCCGGGTGGCGTAATTGGTAGCCGCAGGAGACTTAAAATTTCCCGACCGCAAGGTCATGTGGGTTCGATTCCCACCCCGGGCACTTTGTTTTTTAAAAAAATAAATTATTTGCGCCCCCGCCTTCGCTTACGCTACGGACGGGCAGGCATAGCTGTTTTAAAATTTATATGCGCCCTTAGCTGTTTTGGTAGGTCGAAAGATTATAAGATAATAAATAATTGTTTCTTGAAAAAATAAAATATTTGCGCCCTTAGCTCAGCTGGTAGAGCAGATCCCTCTTAAGGATAAGGTCGAAGGTTCGATCCCTTCAGGGCGCACAAAGCATGGGATGCTTTGTGCGAGACGGAGCGAGTCCGGGTTGGGAAAGTTTTCAGCAGAAAACTATTCCTGACCACAAAGTGCGGACCGAAGCACGAGAGAATTTACATGCCGGGATGGCGGAATTGGTATACGCGCTAGTTTTAGGAACTAGTGGGGCAACCCTTGGGAGTTCGAGTCTCCCTCCCGGCACAAAATATATGGGATATATTTTTGCCAGACTCGAAAGTCGGAGGCAGACGTACCGAGACGGGGTCGCAGGATTTTTCAGTAGAAAAATACCTGTGACCGAGTTTCCCTCCCGGCACCCTTGACTTTTGTGTATAGATATGCTATACTATCCCCAGTAGTCAGCTCTTTAAAATAATTGGGTTTCCGTGTTTGCAAGTAAAAAAATTAGTGCTTCCAGGCACGGAGACCCAAAAAAAGATACCATCAACCCGGTGGCTAACCCCGCCAGTTCACGAGGAGATTACCATGAAACTCACTCTCGTCGTCGTGTTCGCTCTCGGACTCGTCGGCACCGCGTCGGCGCAAACCTTCCCGGCAGGCTGTACGGCCGGGGCAGCGTTCAGCTCCACGACCGGGCAGGCTTGCACACTGGCGGTGTCGGCACAGACGGCGACCGACATGACGGCCACGACGGTCACCGCGACCGACAAAAAGATCGCGGAAATCGAGGCAGCGACGAAAATCGCTGAAGCGAAGCTGGCACTCGTGAAAGCCGAGTCTGCTCTCGAAGCGGCGAAAAAAATCTTGGCCGCCGAAACAACGGCTGAGGTCGAGCGACTCCGCCACATCGGCGAACAATCGCGCCAGGACAACGAAGTCCGCCGCGACAACAGCCGGGACGACCACCGGCCGTTGCAGGTCGTTGTCCCCTCGCCCTACGGCGGCGGACTCCAGGGGGGGCAAGGGGTGTTCGCCCCCATCATCGGCTACAGGCGCAGATAGTAGCCGGACGGGTTCGATGGACCCGTCTAATAAATCCAGGCATCGACCGGTTTCCTGAAAGGGCACCATCGATGCCTTTTCTATTTGTGTCCCCAGAAAACCGCTTGACTTTTATCTTAATAAGTGATATACTACTTGCATATGAAGAAAATAAACAACAAATCAATAAATTATGGCTTGAAAATATTGGCTATTTTGGCGTTTGTCTTGATTTTTATGCCTTTTAACAAGGCTTCTGCTAATGAAGTTTTTGTACCGGTTCATGGTTATTATAATGATGGTTATTATTATAATGCCAATCAATCTCCTTATCAGCCGCCGATTTATACTCCCCCTCCGGCTCCCGCGCCTACACCGATAGTCTATTCAAATAGCGTAAATCCGAATGCGGAAAACTCGGCAACTGTTCCAAAAACAGCAAAAGTAAAAACAGCCAGCGCCGTAAAAACCGTAGCATCATCTGCATCTACAAAAAATTCCAACACTTACAGCGGTCTCGCAGCCAATGCTTTTTACGGGATAAGCGGTTTCCTGCCTTCCGGATTAATCCAGTGGATCATGTTTGCAATACTCATTTTGTTGCTGGTTATATTGACAAGAATAATTTTTAACACCAAAGAGAACTATCACGCAACACCATTGAAGCACGAATAGGCTCAGCCTAAAAAAATCCCCCAATAGGGGGATTTTTTTTGTTTTTATTGCATCAGGATTTATTACAATTATCTCAAGTCTACTGTTCCCTGCTCTGGATTTATTTGACCAGATATCCCTAGGGTGTTTGTAATAATACCAAGAATAGTCCAAACTCCGAGCATTATGGTAATCCCGATAACACCCCAAAGCATATGGCTTTTGCCGGTTGTTTTTTTCTCATCATTTTCCTGATTTAAAAAAAACTCCAGAACACCGTAAAGAAAATACGCCACGGCCAAAGCAAAGAGAAACAAAATAAGCGGATTTATAATCATCCGGTCTACCTTTCCAATAAAAGAATCAAGACTGGCGTAAACTATCTTCGTAGAAAATAAATCCATATTTTGTCTTCTTTTTCTTTATGAACTAGTAAGGTGTGGTCGGCAAAGTAACACCTTGGCCAGCCGTAGGAACCCCAAAAGTATTTGTCAATATTCTTACAAGCCCCCACAAGGCTATAATAACAGCCAGACCGATAATACCAAAGATAATGCGGTCTCTTCCCGCTTTTTTTGCCTCTTCATCACTACCAATCATATAAGTAATGACTCCCCAGACAAAATAAACCACTCCCAGCGCTATAAGAATCGGAACAACAAGATTAAGAAGATCACCCAGTTTACATATTAAATATTGGATAGTTCCTCCTGGGGCATTGGCAGCAGTACACCCAACCAAACCACCGGTAGTTTGAGCCAGTGCCACAACCGGCGCCAAGCCTAAAACGAAACCCGACAACACAATTAATTTCTTTTTCATATGATTCCTAATATTCTAATAATAATGTTAATAATAAAACGACCTTATAATAACTAATAATGTCCCTTAATTATATAACTAAATACAATATAATCAACTCTTTCGTTCGGGATAAACAAGCAAGCTTATTTATCCTTCTCTTATTCCTTAATTATAGCACAAGCATAATTAAAGTAAAACATCTATAAGCTGGCAAATTAGGGCGGAGTTACCTGTGGAAGAATTGAGCTGTCAACATTAAAGGTGCTGCCAAGTATTCCGACCAATCCCCAGACAGAAAGCATTACCGCCAAAGCAACAATCCCCCAAATCATAAACTGCTTGCCCTGCGCCCTTTTAACTTCTTCATCAGCATTAAGTATAAAAAAGTTTACCATACCCCAGACAAACATAACCGTAGCCAGGGCAAAAATCAAAGGAATTACCGAATCGTTAATAATGCGGGTGATATAGCATAAAAGATCCTGAAATTTAGGATTGCCTGCAAGATTACAGGTAGAAGCCGGCCCGGTTAAAGGTTCTAATGAAGGCGCAGAAGCACCACCAATACCAAAAGTTTCAACGACGATATTCACAAGTCCCCATAAACTGGTGATAACAGTCAGGCCGATGATGCCATATATCATTCTGTCCCTTCCTTTCTTTTTAGCTTCTTCACTATCGCCAATAACATACCGCACCACTCCCCAAACAAAATAGACCACGCCCAAAGACAGTAAAACTGGGATAATTAAATTAAGGAGTTTTGATATATTGTATAATATACCGCCCAAACCGTCAGGAACACAACCTGAAATGGTATAGTGAGTACCTGTAGGACAAGGACCCACAAAATCAGCCAAGGCAATAATTGGAAATAAGATTGTAAAAAAAAGTATGGGAATGATTTTAAATAATTTTTTCATAATTGATTTCACGAAATCATGTTGCGCAAAGTCCATTAAAGCGCGACGCTTAATAATAATTTTAAGACCCAAGCCCGGTCACGGTAGCAGATATCATCTTGGCAATAGCCCACGATCCCAGAAGTATTGCCGCGCCGATTAATGTATAAAGAAGGGCTTCTCTGGCTTTAGTCAATTTCTCTGGATTGCCCCGGGCAAAAACAAAAAGAAAACCGCAGTAAATAACCGCCAATGCCACGACTGGCATGCCGATTTTCAGCGCGCCTTCCAGAATGGTTTGAATGAGATTGGGTATTGAAGTTATATTTGGTATTGGATTATTAATCATCGTTTTAATTGTAACACATATTAAAATCCAATCCAAGCCCCTTCGTAGCCCAAAATTGCCAATATCGTCTTAATAATCAGCCAGGCGGCCACGGCAAGAATCAAGCCAATTGCCGCATTGGTAAAAATTGACTTGGCTTTCGTCCTGGCGCCAGCCGCTTCCCCGCCCGCTGTGACCAAAAGAAAACCGGCATAAGCGAACATTATCGCCGCAATCGGCACAGCCATATACTTCAAAATAAAAGTAATAACATTATCGACAAGCCCCATTAGCTGACCCCATCCACATTGCTCTGGTGCTGCTGCTGTACTGCAAGGTGGCACTAAGGGTTCTCCAAGTGTGTATGCCAAAGACAGAACCGGCATAACTAGTATTAAAAATATTGAAATAAAAATTAGGAATTTTTTTGTTTTTTTCATTGATTTCGCGAAATCATGTCGCGCAACCGTCATTATAGCGCGACTACTTGAATAATAAAAGACTCAGCTTGGAACTGGCATCTTTGACGGCATCACCCACCGATAGATTATTTGAAAGCACTGCATTAACCATTCCGCTGAAAATATTATCGGTATCTTCCGGCGACGGATCCAGCCAACTTTTCGCGTATAATGCCGAACTGTAAAAAATCGGAGAATAAGCATCAGCCGGTTTTGTAGCAAGCAAATCTCGGCGGGCCGGCGGCGTATCTAAAGCAGCCGCAAACTTGGAAGCAAAATCGCCATTAGTCATCAGGCTCGCTGCCGTGAAAGCCGTATCAAAATTCTTGGAAAAAGACGAGATAGCCAGACCGGTCACACGAGCTCCGGTCAGCTTGAAATTGGAATTCTTAATCTGAGGCATTGGCGCGACAAAAAAGTTCTGATTGGGATTTTTATTTACCAAAGACTGGAGTTCGCTGGCATAACCGAAATAAAATGCCAGATTTTCCGCCGAAAAAACATTATCAGAATCGGGAAAAGACCGGTTCCAGGAATATACAGGTTTGCTCGGGTCTGCAAAATCCGTGTAAAATTTTAAAACTGAAGGAAGATTGTAATTTCCAACCGGTGAATTCAAAACCGAACTAAAAACTCCGTCCTTTTCTGCAACAATCGGATTGCCGGCCTGCATAAAAAGAGCAGCCAGGATGTCTTTAGCATGAGCCACATTCGGGAAATGCCCGAGCGCTACCGCGCTTTTTATTATTTTATTTGAGTCGTCTTTTTTGGTCAGGGCTGGCACGAGATTCATTAAGTCATCCCAGGAAGCCGGAGGGTAAATAACTCCGTTCGCATCCAGAATGCTCCTGTTGTAATACATCATAAGTGGATCAATGGTTATCGGAAAAGCCAAAACGCCCTTGGAAGTCAAAAACACTTCTCCGGCGCCGGCGAAAATATTTTTAAAAGTATTTAGCGGATAACTTGCATATGGAATAGCAAAAATCTTATTGGCATAATTAAAAACCAGGCTGTCGGGCAGGAAAAACATATCGGGACCGGCGCCTGAAGCCAGTGCTTCAAGCAAATCCTGGTCGAAAGTATCGGGAGATTTTTGTTCATATTTCACGATTAAAGTAGGATTGGTATTATTAAAATCTTCCAGTGCCCCGGCAATCGACCGGGTTGGGGTAGTTCCCCACAAAACGACAGTTCCGAGACTGCCTGCTCCGTCGCTCCCAAGTGGTATTGCTCCGGAAAAAACCAAAATGCCTAAAATAGCGGCAACAATAAACACAATTATGACGATAAGTTGGAAATTTCCTCTCATTGCTTTATCAATATCATACCATAATGGTGGTTTCCCGCATCAATTTCCCGCTCCGGAATAAAGCCTTTCTTCTCGAACATTTCCCGGGCTTTGTTTTTGGGAATAACCGCGGTTGCGCCCATAATCGATGACTCTGACCAGTCGATCAATAACACCCGGCCTTTCTGTTTCAATATTCTTTTTACCTCTTCAATAAATTTATCTTTTTCTTCAACTTGAAAAAGTACGTTTGAAGCAATAACCGCATCCGCGACACCATCGCCTATTTTCGTTCCGCCGATTTTTTCAATATTCCCCCAGATGATTTCCACATTCTCTAAATGGGCTTCTTTTGCCTTATTTCTGATCGTATCTAAAAAATCTTTTTGTAATTCAACAGCATACACTTTTCCTTTCGGCACGAGCGTTCCGGCCGCGACAGCATAATACCCGGTCCCCGCCCCCAAGTCCGCCACGATGTCGTTTTCTCGCAAACCCAAAGCTTTTAAATTTTTTACCGGGTCGGAGAACATATATACATTATATACAAGCTAAAGACGCAATACCATCGCCCGCGCGCAAGCGCATAACGGTCACGCCCTGCGTCTGGCGACCTAAAGAGGAAATATCTTTGAGCGCCGTTCGTATTACCTGCCCTTTCTTGGACATGGCAATCAGTTCCATTTCTTCTCCGGTCAGTACTTTCGCCACGATAAGCTTGCCTGTTTTTGCAGTTACCTTGGCTGTCTTCACTCCGGAACCCCCGCGTTTCTGGACTTTATATTCTTTCAAGCCAGTCTTTTTGCCAAAACCATTGGCGCTCATTGTCAGGAATGAGCCCTTTTCGCTTCCTTTCTTTACCACATCAACTCCGATAACTTGATCGTTTTTTCCCAGCCTGATGCCGCTCACTCCTCCGGCCGTCCTGCCCATTTCGCGCACGTCGGATTCCTTAAACCTGATAGACTGACCGTCAGCTGTCGCAATCATGACTTCATCGCCTTTTTCCGTCACCAATGCGGAAATAAGCTGGTCATTTTTGTCCAGTCGGATAGCAATAATACCGCTCCGGCGCACATCCTTGAAGCTTTCGGAAGACATTTTTTTCGCCGTGCCATGTTTGGTGACAAGCATTAAGGAAGAAGGATTTTTCCCAATGTCTTTTGGTAATGCCAAAATGGAACTTACTTTTTCTTCCGCCGAAAGTGCCAGAAAATTCATAATGGATTTGCCGCGGGTTGCCCGGCGGCCTTCCGGAATATCATACATTTTCATCTGATAAACCTTGCCAAGGTTGGTAAAGAACAAAGTATTGCTGTGAGTGGAGCCGGAAACGAGCATCGTCACAAAATCCTCTTCTTTGGTTTCCAGGTCAATCACTCCCACGCCGCCCCGCTTTTGCGCGCGGTATTCGGAAGGGTCGGTGCATTTTACATACCCTCCGGCCGTCAGCACGAGCATTGTTTCTTTTTCCGGAACCAAATCCTCGTCGGAAATTTCCTTAACCCCGCCTTTTACTATTTTGGTGCGGCGCTCATCGGCATATTTTTCGCGGATTTCTTTCAATTCTCCGGCAATCGTTTTCAATATTTTTTTAGGGCTGGCCAGCAGGTCTTTCATTCCCGCAATAAATTTTTGTTTTTCCGCAAGCTCGTCTTCGACGGCTTTTCGCTCGAGTCCTGCGAGCTTTGCCAGCTTCATTTCCAAAATGGCTGCCGCCTGCAGGTCTGAAAATTTAAATTCTTTGATTAAATTCAATTTGGCAATTTGGGAATTATTTGACCCGCGGATAACGGCAATCACCCGGTCTATCTTATCCAAAGCCTTTTTCAGACCGAGTAGGATATGCTCGCGCTCTTCCGCTTTACGCAAATCATATGCGCTCCTGCGTTTCACTACTTCCTTCCGGTGCGCGATAAATTCAGTCAGTATGGACTTGAGCGACAAAGTCTGGGGCACGCCGTCCACCAGAGCAACCATATTAAAATTAAAATTCGACTCAAGTTGGGTATTTTTGTAAATATAATTTAAAACTTTTTCGGGATGCGCGCTATTTTTTAAATCAATGACAATTCTGATGTCTTTTGCGGACTCGTCCCGGAGCCCTTTGATGCCTTCAAGCTTTTTTTCCTGGACCAGCTCCGCAATGCTTATTATTAAATTAGATTTATTTATCCGGAAAGGAATCGAGGTGATGACGATAGAGAAGTTCCCGTCTTTTTGCTCGACTATTTCCGCTTCGCCCCGGCAGACTATCCCGCCCCGCCCCGATGAATACGCATGGAGCATATCTTTGGATCCGTAAGCAATCCCGCCGGTCGGAAAATCGGGCCCTTTTATAAATTGCATCAAATCTTCAGTCGTGGCATCGTCATTTTCAATTAAATAATCTGTCGCGTCCAGCACTTCCGCTAAATTGTGCGAAGGAATATTTGTCGCCATGCCGACGGCAATGCCGAGCGTGCCATTCAGAAGCAATGCCGGCACGGAAGAAGGAAAGACTACCGGTTCTTTGCGGGTCTGGTCGTAGTTCGGGCGGAAATCAACCGTTTCTTTTTCCAGATCCCGCAAAAGCTCGGAGGAAATCTTGGACATTTTTGCTTCGGTATAGCGCATTGCGGCGGCGTTATCTCCGTCAATCGAACCGAAGTTCCCCTGCCCTAAAACCAAAGGGTAGCGATAAGAAAATTCCTGGGCCATCCCCACCATGGAATCGTAAACAGCCGTGTCGCCATGCGGATGATATTTCCCGAGCACATCTCCGACGACTGCGGCAGATTTCCGAAAACGCGCCGAGGAGGTCAAGCCCATCTCGTGCATAGCAAACAGGATTCTGCGGTGCACGGGCTTCAGCCCGTCGCGAACATCCGGCAAAGCGCGCGAAGTAATAACCGACATCGCATAGGCCAGGTAGGATTCTTTCATTTCCGCCACAACGTCAACCGGAAGAATCGTATCCGCTTGTAATTCTTCTTTTGTTTTTTCGTTATTTTTTGCCATACCTGTCCGCCTCTGGCGGAAAAATTATTGTGAAACGCCCAAATTAGGCTCCAATATGCTGTTGTATCCGCCTGTCATATTATCTTTTAATGCAGAAAGAGGTTTTAAATCCTGACTCATTTTCGCTTGCGTATCCGGACTCGATAAAGTCGTTCCCAGAAAATAAATCCACAGAAGGATTAAAACTACGGCAGCCGTAAAAGTAAGGATATGTAAAATGTGCCTACGGACTTCTTCAGGCTGTTTTCTTATATGATGAATTATTCTTTTCATAATCTTTTTGTTCCACAGGTCGGACCTGTGGTCTATCTGTTATGTTGCTTTTAAAACGACCACTTCCCCTTCTTTATTATCCAAATCTTTTCTCTTGAGTGTCAGTTTGTCCGCTGTTTCGGCCTTTTCTTCACCCATTTCTTTAAGAAATATTTTCAGTGTGCTCTCGTCATAGTCCATCGGGATTACCAACTTCGGTTCCAGCGATGAAGCGAGTTTGGCGGATGCCTTGGCGTCCAGCATTCCCTTTCCGCCGACTGGAATAAAAATAATATCCGGGCTATTTATGGCTTCGCGCGATTCTTTGGAAAGTTCGGAATCCGACAAGGCTCCGAGGAAAGCAATACTAATATTATCGACGGAAAACAGATAAATGGTATTAATATATTTTCTCGAGGCAATCAGCGCGTCCGACAATACTCCTTTGATAAAAATTTCCTTTATCTCGTAATCCCCCGGTCCGGTAATAACAAAAGGTTCCCGTTCGCCGTGCGAGAGCTGTTCAATGCCGTTGTAGTCGGGATGATTAGTGGTTATCATGGCTATATCCGCGCCAAAATGGGCAGAAATGCCCGTTTTTGAGCTTTTACTGACGGGATTAAAAGCCAGGACCATCTCCCCTTGCTGAATTTTGAAAAACTGCTTGCCGAAATATGTGATTATCATTCTATGTATTATAGCAAAATTTCAAAGAAAAAGAAAATAAAGAATACGTCTTCCGACTTGCATTTTTGTGGTTTTGTAGTAGTATGTTTATACAAGTAAATATTTATTAAAAGCGTGTTTTAGGGTAACCTTCCGGCCTTGCGTCGGAAAACCTAAGCCTTATATCCGCTTTATGGCGGATTTTTTAATCCCGACGTAAAGTCGGGACCCCGACAGAATCGTCGGGGTTTAATCAAACATATGATAAAAGAAGAAATAATCAAAGAAAATTTGATTTTGAGTTCCATCACTGACCGCAGCGCCAATAGACCGGAAGTTGATTCTCTGGTGGAAGGTCCGGTAATTTTAGTGGAAAAATCCTCTGTTTACGTAGACTTGGCGCCTTTCGGCACGGGCATTATTTACGGCCGGGAATTTATAAACGCGAAAGACATTATAAGAAAAATCAGCCTCGGCGACATCATCAAGGCAAAAATCGTCGAAGTGGAAAATGAGGATGGCTACACGGAACTTTCCCTGAAGGAGGCAAAGCAGGCACTCGCCTGGAGCGAAGCGGAAAAGGCAATCAAGACAAAGACAGTCCTAGATTTGGAAGTAAAGGATGCGAACAAAGGAGGCTTGATTTTAGAATGGCAGGGTATCCAGGGGTTCCTACCCGCTTCCCAGCTCAAAGCGGACCATTATCCTCGCGTTTTAGATTCAGATAAAGATAAAATATTGAAAGAATTGAAAAAGCTTATTGGTCAGCATATTTCCGTGATGATTATTTCCACGCTTCCGAAAGAAGGCAAATTGATTTTTTCCGAAAAAGACAACAATCCCGAAGAAAAAAAAGAAATCCTGAGCAAATACAATATCGGCGACAATTTGGATTGCATCGTCGCCGGAATCGTGGATTTCGGCGTGTTCCTGAAGCTGGAAGAAGGGCTGGAAGGACTCGTGCATATTTCCGAACTTGATTGGGGGCTAGTGGAAGATCCGCGCAATATGTTCAAAGTGGAAGATAAAGTGAAAGCAAAAGTGATTGAAATAAAAGACGGGAAAATATCCCTTTCCATAAAAGCGCTCAAGGAAAACCCTTGGAAAGAATTTGAAGGGAAATTAAAGAAAGGAGATATCATTAAGGGAGTGGTAATAAAATACAACAAGCACGGCGCTCTCGTTTCCATCAAAGAGGGCGTGGCCGGGCTGGTGCACAACTCAACTTTCCCTTCCGAGACGAAACTCCGCGAAAAACTGGAACTCGGCAAGAATTATAATTTCCAAATTACACTTTTTGAGCCAAAAGACCAGAAGATGACCTTGGTGTATCTAGAATAAACATAACTAAAAAATCCCGCATTAAGCGGGATTTTTTAGTTATGTTTTAATGACAGCTATTTCTATTTCCGTTTTTATTGCCATATCTTCTGTCCCAATCGCTTTCATGATAGACATTACCTGTTCGGCATAACGAGGCACAATGTAAGGAGGATTATAGGCGCGTAAAATCTGCTTGATGGTTTTATTATCGTAGTGATGGGCGGTATTCGGATTATTTCCGCCAAGATTTTTAGCTACAGTTTTAATCGCTTCTTCGTTGGATTTAAAACCGATTTTGCAGGAACCCCAGCCGAAGGAATTGTTTTCTACTCTATCGCAGGCATTTTTGCCCCCGGTCGATTCCCGCACGGCAATAGCCGGCAAAAGACGCCAGTCAAGGTCGTTATCTTCCGCCGCTTGCACCATTTTCATACCTACTCCTTCGAGCGGCATATCACGCTTGGCAAAATAAGCATCAATAGCTTTCGCCCGAGCTTCCAGGTTTTTGACCCTTAAGTCTGCCTCCGGATTCACTGCTTGATTAAGAGCTAATGAACCATCGGCTTCAATATTAACTTTTTGAGCCAACACATTTTGCGGAGTCCTGATGTTATGAATGCCTGATAAGGAAAGAGATATGGTCATAACAGGCAAAAGCACCAGAGACTGGGCAAAACGTATTAGATTGTTATTTTTCATATTTGAGCGGTATGTGCTCCGCCAACGTCTGTACTGCCTATTTCAGCTTTAACAAAAGACCCTTATATAATAAGCTTTACAGCTATATACTAAGGGCATACTCAAATGCTAGCATATTGGGGTTCAAAAGTCAATAGTTATGCAATACTTTTATATTATGTCAAATTGAAGGCTTTATCGGCAACCTTGTAGGCTTCCCCGGCACCCATGGTCACAAATATGTCTTTGAACCCCAATTTTAGGGCAAGAACGGCCTTTTCTGCCGTTTCAAAGTCCGGAAAAGCCCGGGCCTTGCCCCCATTCCGGCATATAGCTTCGGCCAGTTTCTCACTAGAAACGCTCTCATCCTTGTCTTCCCGGGCAAAATAAATGGGTAAGAGCAGAATCTGGTCTGCTTCTCCGAAACTCTTAGTAAAATCATCGAATAGAGCTTTAGTCCGGCTGTAGAGATGCGGCTGAAAAAGAATTGTAATTTTTTTCTCGCCCACAGGGTAGAGTTCCCGTAAAGCTTCAAGGCTGGCTTTTATTTCCGTCGGATGATGGGCATAGTCGTCATATATGACAGTTCCTTCTCCTGTCTCTCCCCTTTTTTCCAGCCGCCGCCATGTGCCGGAAAAATTAATAAGAGCTTTTTTTATAACACTTTCGTCAATACCAAGAAAGTCAGCCACAGCGTAGGCCGCTGCCGCATTCATCCGGTTGTGAAGACCCGGAACAGAGAGTTTCGGAACTTTTTCTAAATATTTAGTGTAGTCTCTGATTGTATTTTCACTTTGCAAGGCAAGTTGATTAAAAGCATCTTTAATATCATTTATATCTTTGTAATAATCAAGGTGGTCTGCCTCAATATTAGTAATTACCAATAATTTCGGTTTTATATTTAAAAATGAACGTTCATACTCGCAAGCTTCAACAATAAAATAATCACTTTTACCCATAATTAAATTAGATTTAGACTCTTTTAGCAGGCTTCCCACAATAACTGAAGGATCTAGCTGCGCATCAATTAAAATTTTAGCTATCATTGCTGTCGTAGTTGTCTTGCCATGTGTGCCGGAGACTGCAATAGTATATTTATCCTTGGTTACTAAGCCAAGCATTTGCGGATAACTTAAAATTTTTATATTAAGATTCTGTAATTCTTTAAAAAAATTTGGGTCATATTTGGGAACCGCTATCGAGTAAATAATCAAATCAACATCTTTGGGAACTAGTTCCGCTCCCTGTCCGAGCATTATCTTTGCGCCCAGTTTTTTCAATTCATTTATAATTTCACTCTCTCCAATATCAGAACCAAGAACTTCCTTGCTCTCAAGGAGCATCATCCGCGCAATCGCTGAAATGCCGATGCCGCCGATGCCGACAAAAAATATTTTCTTGATTTTTGATAAATCTAAATCTTGCATGCTATTTCAATCTTTTTATTATTTTCATAAATAAATCATTGCGTTCATATTCATTATTGAACATTCCAAACGAGGCGAAAGCCGGGGAAAAAAGAATTATATCCCCACTTTGAGAATATTTCATTGCCTTTTGTACTGCATTCTTTAAATCTTTAGTCATTTCATATGGAATTTTTAGCTCATAATTTTTCCGCAAAACATCTGTCCCTGTGCCAGGAATAAAAATAATTGCCTTACAAAATTTATTTACAACTTTTACAAAAGAACCTAAATCAAGATTTTTATTTGAACCTCCGCAAATTAAAATAATCTTCTTTTTTAAATTTTTATCTTTCGGAACTACTGAAAGAGCCTCAATACCACCGATGGTTGCCTTAGGTATCGTAGCGTTATTGTCATTATATATTTTTATACCTTTCACTGTTTTTATATATTGCAATCTCCCTTCTAGACCTTTAAAATTTTTTATTATCTTTCCAATTCTTGAAACTGATATATCAAACTGCCTTGCCACCTCAACGGCACAAGCAAGGTTTTCTTTTTGAAACTTGCCAGGCACCGTAAATTTATATTTGGTTACATTTCTTGCGCCCACTACAATTAGTTTGCTCTTTATATTTTTGGGGATTATTTTTTTTACATCGGGACGAACAATCAAAACATCATTTTCTTTTTGATATTTGAAAATATTTGCTTTGTCAGCAAAATAATTTTTTATGTTGTTCATATAATAATTCATGTGGTCTGGCATGAAAGAGGTAAAAACAGAAATATGGGGAGAAATTTTATCATCCCCAAATCCCTGCAACTGCCAAGAATCAAGTTCGGCAACCAATATGTCGCCAGCTTTTACTTTTTTGAGTAGTGGCAATGTGGCCACCCCGCGTACATTACCACCGATGTGTACTTTCACTCCTAAGAATTTCTCGCTTTGTTTGAGAATTTCATAAGTTAATGCAGTGGTCATGCTTTTACCTCTAGTCCCCGTGACTCCTACGATTCTGACAGCCGGAGAAAGTTTAACAAAAAGTGAAACATCCATCTTTATTGGAATTTTATTTTTTCTTGCTTCTTTTATATATATAGAGTCTATGGGTACACCAGCAGATTTAAGAATCATATCCCTATCTTTAAAATCTCTTAAATCATGCTTGCCCAAAGTATATTTTATGTTTTTGTATTTGGATAACTCTTTAATTGAAGTAAGTAATTGTTTTTTTGTTTTTAAATCAGTTACGATTAAATCTGCGCCACATTCAGCTAAAAATTTAGTATAGCCCAGCCCCCGCCCCAAAATCCCCAGCCCCATGACTGTTATTTTTTTATTCTTGAAAAATTGCCGAAAATCACTCATAAAGTCATATTATCATAATCTAAAATGAAGCAGAAGTAGTTTTTTAAAAGCCTTTCGCAGGAGCTTAGAAAATAAAAATGGTAATCCACTTATTATTTTCTTGAGCGAAGAGAAGTTCGCTGGTAAAGCTTTATCAGACAGATTGCTTTTTAAAGACTACTTCTGCGTAAATATTTTCCTAAACTCCTCCATATCGTTAAAATGATGCCGAATACCTTTGATTTCCTGGTAGTCTTCGTGTCCTTTGCCGGCGCAAAGAATTATATCCCCTTTTTGCGCCAATCGAACTCCTTCTAAAATTGCTTCATGGCGGTTCGCAATTGTTCTTATTTTTTTAAAATCATCCGGCGACAAGCCTGAGGTCATCTGCGTAATAATTTTATCCGGATCCTCGCTGCGCGGATTATCGGAAGTAAAAATAGCCAGATCGGACAGGGTTGCCCCGATATGGCCCATTATTTTTCGTTTTATCGGGTCGCGGTCACCCCCGCAGCCGAATATGGAAATTATTTTCCCTTCTTTGTTCTTTATTTCTTTCACAGCCATGAGAACTTTTTCCAGGGCATCCGGGGTATGCGCGTAATCCACGATTATCAAGACGCCACCGGGCGATATAAAATGTTCAAAGCGCCCGCGCGGAGGCTTTATGTTTTTTAAAATTTTTCTCACTTTCTCCCCGCCTGCAACGCTATGCGTAGCATTGCGGGCAGGCATGTCAAAACCAAGTAATTTACAAGTACTCCAAACTGCCAATAGATTGTAGGCATTAAATTTACCTAGTAATTCAGAATTCACTTTCTCTCTATTAAAAACTAATTCGAGCCCATTGAAATCTAGTTTTTTAATCTCCCCGTGAAAATTTTCTCCTCCATTAAACCCATAAGTAAATTTTTTGGCGTGAATATGCTCAAGCATCATTTTGCCATATTCATCATCGGCATTGGAAAGTGCGAAGGCATCACCCGGAAGCATATTAAAAAATTTCTTCTTGGCGCCGAAATAATTCTCAAAACTCTTATGGTAATCCAGATGGTCGTGCGTCAGATTGGTAAAAATCCCGCCGATAAAATTTACACCGGCAACACGATTCTGATCCAGGGCGTGCGAAGAAACTTCCATAAAAACATACTCGCAATCTTTTTCAACCATCTTGGAAAGTAATTTATTCAAAGACAAGGGATCCGGAGTGGTATGCGTAGCTTCTATTTTTTCTCCATTTATGATATTTTCCACCGTACTAATAAGCCCTGCTTTGTGTCCCAAAGCAATCGTAATCCTGTAAAGCAGTGTCGCTGTCGTTGTTTTGCCGTTGGTGCCCGTAACTCCGATAATTTTTAATTTCGCCGACGGATTGCCGTAAAAATGCATCCCTGCCAAGAACGTAATTCCTCGCCTTTTTAATTTTAATTTTTTAAGAAAGTTTCTCATTTTATCTTTTCAGATATTTTTTATTTTTTAATTTTTCCGGCATTAGATCTTTAGTGGTATATTTTTCATAATCTTTTCCGTAGCCCAAGTCTTTCATTAATTTTGTCGGAGCATTGCGGATGCTCATCGGAACCGGCAGGTTGCCATATTTTTTCGCATCTTCCATTGCCAGCAGATACGCATTATAGGCGCTTCTGTCTTTTTTGGCTTGTGAAAGATAAACCACTCCATGCGCCAGATTTTCCCCGCATTCCGGCATTCCAATCGTATCAACTGCCTGAAATACCGCATTGGCTACCACTAAAGCGGTCGGCAAGGCCAAGCCGATATCTTCGCTGGCAAATACTACCATCCGGCGAGCGATGAACTTCGGGTCTTCTCCCGCCTCCAGCATTCTTCCCAGATAATACAAAGCCGCGTCCGGCTGCGAGGCGCGCATGCTTTTTATAAAAGCGCTGATTATATTATAATGCTCTTCGCCTTTTTTATCATAACGCAAAAATTTAGATTGCAGGGTGTTTTTTAAATTGGGAACAGTAATATCTTTATAAAGGGAAATAGTGTTTTCAATCATGGCTATCGCCTGCCGGGCGTCGCCTCCGGACATTGAAATCAGCCAATCTAAAGCGTCCTTTTTTATTTTGCATCCGGTCCGTTTGACAATTTTTTTCATTTCTTCATCCGAAAGCTCGTTCATGACAAAAACCCGCATACGCGAAAGAAGAGCCGGAATTATTTCAAAACTCGGATTCTCGGTCGTTGCTCCGATTAAAGTAAGCCGGCCGCTTTCCACATAGGGCAGGAGAAAATCCTGCTGCGCCTTGTTAAATCTGTGAATCTCATCAAGAAAAAGGATTCTTGGACCCAATAGGGCGCCTTTTGATTCTACTATTTGGCGAATGTCTTCTTTCCCCGCTGAAACCGCCGAAAGTTCGTGATAGTCGGCATTCAACGCTTTGGCGTAGATTTTAGCCAGAGTCGTTTTGCCGACTCCCGGCGGACCCCAAAAAACAAAAGAGAAAAGATGCTTTTTGCCGATAGCCACAGAAATCGGCTTGCCCTCGCCGGTTAAATGTTCCTGCCCGATAAATTCCTTCAAGTTTTTAGGCCTGATTTTTGAAGCCAATGGTTCCATATCGGCATTATACATCAAGAATTCAATTTTTCATCCTAACTCTTAAATCCTTTTCCGATAAAATTCCAAGAAAGTTTCACATTAAATTCAGGAAATTTATCCAAAACCCACTGAATATAAGTATTGCTGTTTGGACCAAAAAAGGAATATTTAAAACAATATAGATAAATTTTTTCTGAATTTTCTATGAACTCTATTATTTTTTGTGCTGTTGAATTTTCACTACCTTCAATGTATCCCATTAATTTGGCTTTCCAAAAATGTTTCTTTATAAAAAAAGAAATATTAATACCCTGAAAAGGCGGCTGAGTATTCAAGTAAAAATAATTATTCGTTTTTTTGTTTTTTTTATGCCTGATTTCCCATCTAGATATTAAGCCTTTTTTATTTAGAACAAACCACGAATGTCTTGCAAAATTGAACGGTGTATAAGTTGGACAAGCCAGGATAAAAACTTGATATTTTTCTTTATTGATTAAGCTTTGAAACTTTTGGGTATCACTGTTCATAATTTTCTAAATTCCTTAATCTATCATATATTGTATATTAAGGAATTGCTATATATTTTCAACCTCTATTAATTCTTTTTCTAAAATTTTCGCCTGATAGGTAATGTCTGAAGCGCGATCTAAAAGAAATTTACCTTTGAATTTCTTTCCTCCTAAAAATAAAGGCATCCAATGAACATCGTCCGGCCACATTTGTGAAAAAGGCAATTCGTCAATGTGAAACCAAGCCGGCTTCATTTCTTCGGTTTCTTTTGGTTCTCCTTTAAATTTTGAAATGTGAAATAAGTGTGCTTCCAACACATCACCGCTGTCTTTAAGTTTAAACGTGAGTATTCCCTTTTTTACTATTTCCTCCACTTCAATCATTGCTTCTTCTTTCAGTTCGCGTATGGCGGATTCTCTTATGTTCTCTCCTTCGTTTACTTTGCCACCAAAACCATTCCATGTGCCAGTAGCAAAACCCCTCTTTTTCATGCCGAGTAATAATCGAGGATGCTGATAAACCATACACAAAGTCATTACTTTTTTGGGTTTTTTATTTCCCATGACATTTTTTGTATTTTTTGCCCGACCCGCAAGGGCAAGGGTCGTTTCTTCCAACTTCCTTTTCTTTTTTTCCACCTAGTTCGGAAGGCTCGTTATGGCTGGTAATTAAAGTTTGTTTTGGCATATTGGCTTCAGCCTCTGTTTTTGCCGCGTTTTCAGTATTGATGGAACTCACTAAAGAAGAAACCTGGTCTTTGAATGTTTCTTCCATCTCTTTAAACATGGCTAGACCATCCTTTTTGTATTCAACAATCGGCTCGCGCTGTCCATAAGCCCGCAAATTGACCGAAGACCGCAGATAATCCATCGCCTCCAGATGCTCCATCCAAAGACTGTCGGTAGTATAGAGGGCTATCCGGCGGACTGTCTCTAAAAACGCTTCCTCACCCAATTTTTTTCTTTTTTCCGCAATTATTTGCTCCGCACCTTCCCTGCCTTCCGCAACTTTTTGCAATATTTCTTCAATCCCATCTTTGTCTGCCCGCAGCATTTTTTGGCGCCTTTCATAAATTATCTTGCGCTGATGATTCATTACATCATCGTATTCAAGAGTATGCTTCCGGGCATCAAAATGAAAACCTTCTATCTTGGCCTGCGCTCCTTCCAAGGTTCTGCCGATAAAACGGTTCTCAATCGGCTGGTCTTCTGGTATGCCGAAGCGTCCCATCATTGTTTTGATTTTTTCCGAACCGAATACCCGCATCAAATCATCTTCCAATGAAACATAAAATTGTGTCGCGCCCGGGTCCCCTTGTCGGCCAGAACGTCCCCGGAGCTGATTATCGATTCTTCTGGCTTCATGTCGCTCTGTGCCCAGAACAAAAAGTCCGCCGGCATTTTTTACAAATTCATATTCTTCTTTGACAATCGGATTGCCTCCGAGCTTGATATCAATTCCGCGCCCCGCCATATTCGTGGCGATAGTTACCGCGCCGCGTTTGCCGGCTTGAGCGATTATCTCTCCTTCCTTTTCGTGATTCTTCGCGTTTAAAATCACATGAGGCACTCCTTCTTGCTTCAGATAAACGGAAAGAAGTTCGTTTTTCTCGATTGAAATAGTGCCGATCAAAACAGGAGTTCCTTTTGTGTTAAGTTCTTTTACTTTTTTAGCGATGGCTTGAAATTTTCCTTTTTCCGTTTGAAAAATTAAATCATTGTCGTCCAGACGGACGATAGGGCGATTAGTGGGAATTACGATAACATCCAATCCGTAAACTTTCAAAAATTCCTCGGCGGAAGTCGCCGCTGTGCCGGTCATCCCGGAGAGTTTCTTGTAAAACCTGAAATAATTCTGAAAAGTGATTGAGCCGGAGGAGCGGGTTTCTTTTTCAATCTTCACACCTTCTTTTGCCTCAATCGCCTGATGAATCCCCTCCGACCAGCGCCGGCCCGGCTGCAGGCGCCCGGTAAAAGGGTCCACGATGACAACTTCGCCGTCTTTTACCACATAATCCCTGTCCCGTTCAAAAATAGCCTGCGCTTTAACGGCTGTTTCCAGATGATGCACGTATTTTATCCCCTTTTCCGTATAAATATTCTCCACTCCGAGAAGTTTTTCCGCCTTGGTAATGCCAGTATCGGTCAAAGATATCGCTTTTAATTTTTCATCCACTTCATAATCCGTATCGCGCTTCAATTGCCTGGCAATTTGATAAAATTTGACGTAAAAATCTTCCGAATCGCCGGAGGCGGAAGAAATAATAAGCGGGGTCCGCGCCTCGTCGATTAAAATAGAATCCACTTCGTCAACAATTGCGAAGTTGTGCCCCCTTTGCACCAAATCATTTACGGATACGGCTAAATTATCCCGCAGATAGTCAAAACCATATTCGTGATTTGTGCCGTAAGTTATATCTGCTTGATACGCTTCCTTGCGGGAACATGGTTTCAAAAAATCATAGACGATTTTAAATTCCCCGACCTTGTCCCGTTCCTGATCCTCTTCCTTGTGCGTGCTATTGTATAAATAGGAGACATTCTGTGAATTAATAACGCTAACGCTCAATCCTAAAAAATTATAAACTTGACCCATTAATACCGCGCCGATGCGCGAAAGATAATCATTAACCGTAACAATATGAACTCCGTCTCCCGTGAGCGCGTTCAAATACGCCGGAAGAACTGCGACTAAAGTTTTTCCCTCGCCAGTTCTCATCTCGGCAATTTTGCCCCTGTGTAAAGCCAAACCTCCCACAAGCTGGACATCATAATGTCTCTCTTTCAAATTTCTTTTGGCCGCTTCCCGCACCAAGGCAAAAGCCTCGGGCAGCATAGAATCCAAGCTTTCACCTTTAGCTATTCTATCTTTAAATTCCAATGTTTTCTTTGGAAAATCCTCATCCGCCAAACTCAACATCTCGCTTTCTAAAGCATTGATTTCAGACACTGTTTTTTCGGTATTTTTGATGAATTTAGAGCTCTCGTCCCCAAATATTTTACTGAATAAACTCATAAATATATCCGGTAGTGAGCCCGTTTTAATCGGATCTACTACCGGATATATATTAGCACAAAAATAAAAAACCTCCGACTTTCGACGGAAGTTTTTTACAAGCAGGAAAAAACTATGCTCGCTTCTTTCCCTTCTTTGCTTTCTTCTTTTTTGCTGCCATATTTTTCGTCGCTTAAGCGAAATTACTTTTCTAATTTTAGTTTGCAATAAAACGACCAAAATATTTATTGCTTCGAACTGTTTTAATTATCTCGCATATCAAAACATAATACAATGCTTTTTCAGCAAAACTGTGGATAACTTTTTTAAAAAGGAAATGCGAGAATTTTTGGAAATAAAAAAATTATTTTCATTTGAAGCGGGTGGTGGCGAATCTCCAACATATGTGCCTATGTGAGTGCGATCACCCGCTACAGATAAAAACAACTTTGTTATTTATATTGTATCATATAATGTATATGGTATAAATATATTTAATGGGCCCATAGTAAAATGGTATTACGCGTCCATGGCATGGACGAGGCCGGGGTCCGATTCCCCGTGGGTCCACGTTTGGTTTCCGGGCCTATGGTCTAGTGGTATGACGCGTCGTTCGCAATGACGAAGCTCGAGTCCGATTCTCGATAGGTCCACACAATTAAATAATGGGCATGTGGCGGAATTGGTATACGCGTACGCTTCAGGAGCGTATAAGAGCAATCTTGTGAGGGTTCAAATCCCTCCATGCCCACCAGACCGGGCCGTAGTATACCGGTCGTACGCATCCTTCGGGAGGATGTAGACTGGGTTCGATTCCCAGCGGCCCGAATAAAATTATTATAAGGTTGTTTCCAAAATATGTTCTACCACATGATGCATTTTTGCGCCAACCATTTCGCATACTTCCGAGAAATTTGAAGATAGTTTTAAGTTCGGCGTTGATTCAAAGTCCAGAAGATAAATCTTGCCTCTTTTATTCAAAAGGAAGTTTGATTTTAAATAATGCTTCGCGCCGATGTGGTTATGTATATTTTTTGCCAGAACAATCAGTTTTTCTTTTTCAGCCGGAGAAAAATTCCCAAAAACATTTCCTACCGGAAAAGCATAAATATCTTGCCCGCGAAAATTGGGCACAGAATGCACCGATGCGACTTTGCCTGAAATAAATTCTTCCACCACAATACTCTTCTCGTGCTTCACTCCGTCTTCAATGCCGGCGACCAATTCATTAAAAGTTTTCGCCAGGTGTATTCCCATATTGGAGTCAGGCGAAAAAGATTTCACAATCCAGGGTGAAGAAAATTTTTCATGAACCTCTTTGGCTTTTTTTATCGCATAGCGCTCTCGTGGGCCGTCAAAATCTTTCTGGTAGACAGGTAAGATGATAGACCTGGGCATAGCCACCCCGATTTTTTTCATATGCTCCCAGAGCATTTCTCTGCTGTTTCCCAAAGCATGGGAAAAAGAACTGACCCCGATACTTGGAATAGAAAGATTATCCAGAATTACGGAAAAACCCGGATGCGCCGTATTCCAAACTAGGTCAATTTTATGAATTAAATCCGCGGGCATTACCGGCTTGCCGTTCAGGTGCCAATTCCCTTCCGTATCGATTAAAATATCAACCACTTTATATTTTTCTCCCAAATTTTCAAAAATGTAAGAAATAATATCTCCACCTTTTCTGAGCGACAAGTGGTAATGCTCCCCCGTCCCACCTCTCAATATTCCAATTCGTTTCATAAATAAATTATATCATAATACAAAAAATACCCCATTACGGGGTATTTTTTTGTGCTGTACTTTGTTTTGTTTCGTTCTTTTTAAACTTTTTTATTTTGTATGTCTCTTCCACACTTGTCATATTATTTTAAGTTTAATCAAACTATTGCGCGCTCAATTGAGGCGTGCAATACCGACTCACATATCCAACCTCACTTTCGAAAAAGTGGGGCTGGACGTTTTTCAAATTGAATTATTCCACGAGCAGCTTCCGCTACCCGTGCCTTGTTACGACTTAGTCCCTGTCACCGAGCTTACCTTAGGACCCGCTTATGCGG